>WNFH01002083.1_pt1 | contig 13845 bp, 12 predicted proteins | sample 5400411 | NCBI WGS metagenome assembly WNFH01 (sample SAMN13153347, study PRJNA577476) | soil metagenome | isolation source: 200 cm saprolite under Douglas fir tree site 2 hole 3 | place: USA:California | collected 2015-04-18
GCTCACCTACACAGGCCCAGGCCCTTGGCATCGCTGTTGTCCAGCAGGAACCGATGCTTTTCCCCGACCTGGATGTTGCCGAGAATGTCTTCATGGGCCGTCACCCTCGTGATCGCTTCGGGCGCGTTGATTGGAAGCGTATGTATCGCGAGGTCGATCAGCTGCTTGCATCCCTGGATGTTTCGCTCAGTTCCCATACACCGGTACAAGGACTCTCCGTTGCTGAACAACAGCTGGTAGAGATCGCCAAGGCTCTCTCCCTGCAGGCGCGCGTTCTGGTACTGGATGAACCAACTGCAGCCCTCTCGGTGCATGAGGTCGAAGAATTATTTGACATTGTGAAGCAACTGTGCGAGCGCGGCGTGGCTGTACTCTTCGTCAGCCACCGCCTGGAAGAAGTTTTCAAGATCGCCGACCGCCTGACTGTCTTGCGCGATGGCACACATATCATTACCGCTCCGGTCAGCGAGATGCATACTGAAGAGATCATCAAGCACATGGTCGGGCGTGAACTCTCTAACCTTTTCCCCAAGGGTGAGGCTGAGATCGGGGAAGTGGTGCTGGAGGTGCGCCATCTCACACGGCCTGGAGTTTTTGCCGATGTGAGCTTCCAGCTTCGCCGGGGCGAGATCCTTGGTTTCGCGGGCCTGGTGGGGGCCGGACGCACAGAGGTGGCGCGGGTGCTCTTTGGCATCGACCGGGCGGAGAGCGGAGAGACCTGGCTCAAAGGCAAGAAGGTGCGTATCCGCTCGCCACAGCACGCGATGGATTACGGCATTGCTTATGTCCCTGAGGATCGCCACCAGCACGGGCTGGTCATGAACTTCAGTATCGCCGCCAATGTCACCCTGGCCATTCTGCAACAGGTTTCGCGCCTGGGACTGCTTGATCCGCGCCGGGAACAGAAGATCGCGGGTGAGTATTCCAGCCAACTGCGCATCCGTTCGGCGGGCGTGGAGCAGTTAGTCAATGCCCTTTCTGGCGGGAATCAGCAGAAAGTGGTTCTGAGCAAATGGCTGGCGACCAATCCTGCCGTGCTGATCCTCGATGAGCCAACACGTGGTATCGATGTTGGAGCCAAAGCCGAAGTGCACCGTATTATTTCAGATCTGGCCGCCAGGGGTCTGGCGATTATTTTGATCTCCAGCGAGCTCCCAGAGGTGCTTGCCATGGCCGACCGGGTTATTGTTCTACATGAGGGACGTGTTACCGGCACATTCGCACGCTCCGAAGCGACTCAGGAGCGGGTAATGTTCGCTGCTACAGGACAGGATAGGTGATGGCATGACCACCACGAGTCAAGAAGTGGAGCGCACGAAGCAGCGAGGCCAGGTGAGCCAAGCGCGTCTGTTTCGCCTGGTCAACCGGGTGCGTGAACTGGGCCTTCTGATTGTATTGCTCCTCATTATTCTCATCGTCGGCATTCAGGCGCCGCGCTTTCTGAGCATCGACAATTTCGAGCAGATTTTGCTCTCAGTCGCCATTCTTGCGATCGTCGCCGTGGGAGAGACGCTGGTGGTGTTGACGCGCAACGTGGATCTGTCAGTGGGTTCAATGGTAGGCATCACCGCCTTTGTCACGGCCTATTTCTTTAAACAGCTTCCTAATATCAATCTGCTGCTGGGTATCCTACTGGGTTGTGCTCTGGGGCTGGTTCTAGGAATGGTCAATGGACTGATCGTCTCCTTGGGGCGTGTCCCGGCGATTGTGGCCACGCTGGGTACCCTCTACGTCTACCGTGGCCTGGTTTTTATTATCGCGGCCAATACTACCTCTCAGGTCAACGCCTCCGATGTGCCGGCCGGCTACCTGGCTCTGGCAACGACCCAGATCTTTGGTATTCCGGCCCTGATTCTCATTGCGGCGGTCATAGCAGTCATCGTCGGTTATTTTCTGCATGCCTCACATACCGGACGCCAGCTTTACGCGGTAGGCAGCAATCCCGAAGCGGCGAACATGATTGGTATTCGCCGGGATTGGCTTGTGTTCGGGGCTTTCGCCGCTTCGGGATTGCTCTGCGGGCTGGCAGGAGTGCTCTGGGGCGCGCGCTACGCCACCGTAGATGCGACCAATGCCACAGGTCTGGAATTGCAGGTTATTGCGGCGGTCGTTGTAGGCGGAGTCAATATCTTTGGTGGCTCAGGCACCATCATGGGTGCGGTGCTGGGTGCGATTGTACTGGGCACACTGCAAAATGCGTTAAACATTCTGAACATTTCCCAGTTCTGGTTGCAGGCGATATATGGCGCGGCTATTATCGTTGCTGTGGTACTTGATGCATTTATCACCCGCTGGTTGCAGCGAGCCATCCTCTCCAGGAGGAAGAAAGCATGAAAAGACTCAAATCGCTCCTGATTTCCTGGGAGGCTCTGCTTGTGATGCTGCTCCTGATCAGTGTCGTGATCGGTAGTGTTCTCTCACCCTATTTCCTGACGGGCTTTAACTTCAATGCGCTCACCAGTAACATTATGGAAATAGGCATCATGGCTTTACCGATGACACTGATTATCATCGCCGGCGAGATTGACTTGTCGGTCGCTTCGGTGCTGGGGCTGGCCAGCGTCGTCCTGGGCTTTCTCTGGGAGAGCGGGCATCCTTTGTGGCTTGCGATAGGAGTGGCACTGCTGGTTGGGTTTGTTGCGGGCTGTCTCAACGGCTTACTCGTCACAAAGCTCGCCTTGCCCTCACTGGTCATAACGATTGGCACTCTAGCCCTCTATCGCGGTCTGGCCTATGTTGTCCTGGGCGATCAGGCAGTCAGCAACTTTCCCACCTCTTTTACCAATATTGGATTTGGCACTATCCCGGGCACAGAGATTCCCTGGTCGAGTCTGATCTTTGCCACTCTAGTGGTGATTTTTGTGGTGGTGTTGCATTTTAGCTGGTTGGGCAGGCAACTCTACGCCATGGGCAATAACAAAGAGGCGGCGCGGTTTTCCGGGATCAATGTGAGCCGGGTGAAACTCATGCTGTTCATTCTCTCTGGGGTGATTGCGGCGCTAGCCGGGGTGATTTTTACCGCACGCTTTTCCAGTGCTCGACCAGACAATGCGCTGGGGTTTGAGTTGTATGTCGTGACGGTTGTCTTGCTGGGCGGCATCAACATCTTTGGGGGCCGTGGCTCGTTGTTAGGCGTGGTGCTGGCCATTTTCATTGTTGCTATTTTACAGAACATGTTAAGTCTGGTGAATATCAGTGGGGATATCCAGAGTCTCGCGATCGGCTTGTTGTTGATCCTCTCTGTGCTGGGACCCAACATCGCCCGGCGCATTCAGGTCGTTATAACCCGTCGACGTCTTGTCGCGGGCAGTCCTCAACGAATGTAAAGGAGGGAAACAGTGAAGAAGCTGTTTTCGACGCTAAGCCTTGGACTCATCGTTCTAACCATTTTCACGCTCACCGCCTGCGGTGGGGGTGGAAGTAGCTCCTCTGGGGGCAGCACTCCGAGCGCCAGTAGTGCGCTGAATATCGCTTTCCTGCCCAAGCAGATCAACAACCCGTATTTTGACACTGCGGCCTCAGGGGGCAAGGAGGCTGCTACGGCTCTAAGTGGAAAATTCGAGCAGGTTGGCCCATCCTCGGCCAACGCCGCTGCACAAGTGCCGTTCATTACGACCCTCACCGAGCAGCATGTCGGCGCTATCGTCATCTCGGGCGACGATCCTAATGCCGTCGCACCGGCTCTGAAACAAGCGATGGCACAGGGGGTCAAGGTCGTGAGTTTTGACGCTGATGTGGCACCCGATGCACGCAACGTGTTTGTTAACCAGGCCAATAGTGAGCAGATTGGCCGCAGCGAGGTGGATTTGTTGGCCCAGCAAATCAATAGCACCGGCCAGATTGCCATTCTCTCAGCAGCTAGCACGGCTGCGAACCAGAACACCTGGATTGGCTTCATGAAGGATGAGCTGGCAGCGAAATACCCAAATATGAAGTTGGTCAAGATCGCTTATGGGAACGACGATGATACGACCAGCTTTAACGATACGTTAGCCTTGCTGCAGCAGTTCCCAAATCTCAAAGGAATCATTTCTCCCACCACGGTGGGCATCGCTGCCGCGGCTCGTGCGATCGAGTCAGTGCATAAAGGCGGTCAGGTGGCTCTGACAGGTCTTGGCACGCCGAATCAGCTGCGCCAGTACGTGAAAGATGGTACGATCAAGGGCTTTGAGTTGTGGAACCCTGCCAACCTGGGTTATCTGGCCTATTATGTCGCGGCCCTGCTGGTTGAAGGCAAGATCAAAGGGAATGTCGGCGAGACGTTCACGGCTGGCAAGCTGGGGCAGTATACAATCGGCACCAACAACGTGGTCCTGCTTGGCCCACCAACAGTTTTCAACAGTGCAAACATCGACCAGTTTCACTTCTAGGTTGGTTCGCCATTTTTCTGGGAGGCATGTAGAGAAGACCACTTCTCTGCATGTTCTCTCATAATTGGCTCACAAAGGCAGAGCAATTCTATGCAGCGCATTGCTTTTATGATGAGGATTAAACCTGGTACTGAGGAAGAGTATCGCCGACGTCACCGGCAGGTCTGGCCAGACCTGCTTGCAGACTTAAAGAGCGCTGGCTGTCACAATTACTCTATCTTTACCAGAGGATTGGACCTCTTTGCCTATATGGAAGTGGAGGATTTCCAGCGGTATCTCAGCGTCATGGCCGAGAGCCAGGTAGCGAGCCGCTGGGAAGCATACATGAGCGATATTCTGATCCGGGAGACCGACCCGGCTACGGGCTTCCCGTATGTGCTCCCCGAAGTGTTTCATCTCGATTGAATAGTTGAAATTGGAGCAAAAAGCAGACTGAACGTTTGCATACATCAAGCGATGTAGCAGGTACCATGCGCACGTCATCATTAGATAAGGTGGAAATGCTCTATGCAAGACAGTTTGGGGAAGCAAAACATCGATACCGAGGCCGTTTTAGAGGAAATCCAACGGTTCACCGTCGAGACGCCCTCCTGGGGTTACGGAGATTCAGGGACGCGCTTTAAGGTGTTTCACTGGCCGGGGGCGGCCCGCACCCTGCGCGAGAAGCTGGCAGACGCGGCTCAGGTGCAGACGGTCACCGGCATCTGCCCCAGTGTCGCCATTCACATTCCCTGGGACAAGGAAGACGACTGGCAGGCCGTGAAAGAGTATGCCACTGCCCTTGGCCTGCGTATCGGCGCAGTGAATCCGAACCTCTTTCAGGAGGATGCCTATCGCTTCGGCAGCCTCTGCCATTTCGACAAGCAGGTACGAAAGCGAGCGATCGAGCATGTGCTTGAATGCATCCGGATTGCGCAGGAAGTCGGCTCGGACATCATCAGCCTCTGGTTGGCCGATGGCACCAACTATCCCGGCCAAGACGATCTGCGCCGCCGCCGCCATCGCCTGCTGGACTCCTTGCAAGTAATTTACACCGCAATGCCCACCGATATGCGCCTGCTGATTGAGTATAAATTTTTCGAGCCGGCCTTTTATTCCACCGACCTGCCAGACTGGGGAACCTCGCTGCTGATGGCGCAGAAACTGGGTCCGCAGGCCGAGGTGCTGGTGGATACCGGTCACCATCCACAGGGTACCAACATCGCGCAGATCGTTGCTCAGTTGCTCGATGAAGGCCGGTTGGGTGGGTTCCACTTCAACGACCGCCGGTATGCCGATGACGATATGATCGTCGGCTCGCAGAATCCCTTCGACCTGTTCTGCATCTTTAACGAGATCGTTGGCGCAGGCGTCGAAGGCAATGCCAACGCCGGTCGCATCGCCTATATGATCGACCAATCGCACAATATCGAGCCGAAGATCGAGGCCATGATCCAGAGCGTCATCAATGTGCAGACCGCCTACGCCAAAGCCCTCCTGGTGGACCGCGCAGCACTACGGGAGGCGCAGGAGGCCGGTGACGTGCTGGGAGCGTATCGCGTGCTCCAGGCAGCGTACGAGACGGATGTGCGCCCGCTGTTGGCTGAGTTTCGTGTTCGTCAGGGGCGGAATCCCGATCCCATTGCAGCGTTCCGCGCCAGTGGGTACGCCGAGCACCTAGCGCGTGAGCGTCCTGCCCTAACCACGAGCAGCGGCTATCCCGGCTCGTAAGAAGGTTTCGAATTTATGACACGTATCTCAACACCTACGATACTGGCCCAATTAGTTGCACGCTCGCGCAAGCTGGGTGCAGATCGCTCTATCGCTAACTGGGGAGGTGGCAACACCTCCGCTAAGGCCGACGAGGTCGATTTTCGCGGTCGTCCGGCGCGTATCCTGTGGGTCAAGGGCTCCGGCTCCGATCTCGCGACTGTCACAGAAGCGTCGTTTACCGGATTGTTTCTGGACGACGTGCTTCCCCTGTTGGAACGTGAGCGCATGAGCGACACTGAAATGGTCGACTACCTTGCTCATTGCTTCTACGAGCCAGCCCGTCCACGTCCTTCCATCGAAACGCTCTTGCACGGGTTTCTTCCGTTCGCACATATCGATCATACCCATGCCGACGCTACGAATTACTTCGCCTGCGCAGTCGATGGCGAGGCTCTCGCACAAGATTGCTTCGGCGACGATCTGATCTGGATTCCATATCGCCGCCCCGGCTTTGGGCTGGCACGCGAGGTCGTACTGGCGCTGCGCGCTAAACCACACGCGAAGCTCGTCATCCTGGCCAAACATGGGCTCATCACCTGGGGGGAGACCGACGAGGCTTGCTATGCCTCAACCCTGGCGACCATAGCCCAGGCGCGTGACTACGTTGAGGCGCGCATCGCCCATGCCGACCGTAGCTCCCACGATAAATCGGGGAGCTACGGTGGCCCCCGTGTCGCTCCAGTTGCAGCCGAGGAGCGGCGCAACGTCGCCTCGCAGGTCGCGCCAGTGTTGCGCGGGCTGGTTTCAGCAGAGCAACGCCAGATCCTGCGTTTCGAGGACAGTGAGGACGTGATGACCTTCGCGAGCAGTCAAGACGCGCCGCGACTAACAAAGATCGGTGCGGCTTGCCCGGATCACCTGGTTCACACCAAACCCTGGCCGCTGCTGGTGGAATGGACGCCAAACCAGGATGTCGCGGCGCTCGTAGAAGCATTGCGTACAGGAGTCGCGGCGTATGTCACCCAGTATCGTCACTACCTGGAAGCAAACGTTCATCAGGACCTCGATCCAGGTACCGCCACTCCCGCCTATCGCGCTTCCGACGCCGCAGCCGATCCACACCCGCGTGTCATTCTGATCCCCGGCGTGGGCATGTTCAGCACCGGCAAAGACGCCATGATGGCCGATGTCTCTGCCCAACTCTATCACCGTGCCATCGCCGTTATGCGTGGTGCAGAAGCCTGCGGAGGTTTCATCTCACTGAGCGACGCCGAGAGTTATGCCGTCGAATACTGGCCGTTGGAACAGTACAAGCTCAAGCTGGCCCCTGCGGAGCGCGAGTTCGCCCGTCGCGTGGTGCTGGTGACAGGCGCGGCGGGAGGCATCGGCTCGGCCATCTGCCGACGGATGGCACAGGACGGCGCGCATATCGTCGCCACCGATATCGACATCGCCGGCGCAGAACAACTGGTGGACTACCTTAACCGGCAATTTGGTGCTGGGCGGGCTGTGGCAGTGAAAATGGATGTCACTAACGAGGAGAGCGTGCGTGCGGCTTTTGAGCGAGCGGCGTTGGCCTTCGGCGGTGTCGACGTCATTGTCAACAACGCTGGGCTGGCGTCCAGTGCGCCGATCACCGAGACGAGCCTGGTAGAGTGGAACAAGAACTGGAATGTGCTTGCTACCGGGTATTTCCTGGTGGCGCGCGAAGGCTTCCGGCTCTTGACCGCACAAGGGCATGGAGGGAACCTGGTCTTCGTCGCCAGCAAGAACGCGCTTGTTGCCGGCAAGAATGCCGCGGCATATTCGACAGCCAAGGCGGCTGAAGCGCACCTGGCGCGCTGCCTGGCTGAAGAGGGAGGACAGTTCGGCATTCGCGTGAACACCGTGAATCCGGACGCGGTGCTGGCCGGGTCGCGTATCTGGGACAGCACCTGGCGGCAAGAGCGGGCGGCAACCTACGGCGTGGCACCCGATCAACTGGAAGAAGTGTACCGCAAACGCACGACGCTGGGGGTTAATATTCTGCCGGAAGATATTGCTGAGGCGGTAGCATTCTTCGCCTCGCCAACCCGCTCCGCTAAGAGTACCGGCAACATCCTCAATGTCGATGGAGGCGTCGCGGCTGCGTATCCGCGCTAAGAAGGGAGGGAGAGACCCATGGTGACGCGCAATGTGGCAGCTGTCGATCTGGGTGCCGAGAGCGGGCGCGTCATATTGGCACGCTTCGATGGGCGAAGGCTGAGCCTGGAAGAGATGCACCGCTTTCCCAACCGGCCGGTGACGCTGCACGAGCACCGCTTTTGGAATATTCTGGGTCTCTGGGACGAGATGATGGCGGGGTTACGGAAAGCCCGGCAGGTGGCCGGGTCGCTTGATAGCATCGGCGTGGATACCTGGGGAGTCGATTACGGCCTAGTTGATACCCATGGCTTCCCGCTCGGTCAACCCTTCCAATATCGCGACCACCGCACTAACGGTGTGATGGAGCAGGTCTTCGCACGCATTCCCCGAGACGTTCTGTACAGGCGCACAGGCATCCAATTCCTGCCGTTCAATACCCTCTTCCAGTTGTATGCACACGAACGCATGCAGGCAGGGGAGTTAGCTCATGCCCACCGGTTGCTTATGATCCCTGATTTGCTTCACAACTGGCTCTGCGGATCGCTCACAACTGAGCGCACCAACGCTACCACGACACAGTGCTGGGACCCCATCGCCGGGGCGTGGGTAACAGACCTGCTCGACCAACTGGCGATCCCTACGACCATGCTCCCGCCGGTGGTCGAACCGGGCAACATGCTGGGGGAAGTGCTACCGGAATGGCAAGGCGACCTCGGCCCGGCGCGGGTGGTTGCGCCAGCGACGCACGACACTGGATCGGCGATTGCAGCGGTGCCGGTATCGCTACCTGGCGGCTGGGGATATATCAGCTCCGGCACCTGGTCGCTGGTCGGAGTGGAGCTCCAGCAGCCGGTCTTGACCCCAGAAGCCCTCGCTGCCAATTGCACCAACGAGGGAGGCGTCTTCGGCACCACGCGTTTTCTCAAGAACGTGATGGGGCTGTGGCTCTTGCAGGAATGCCAGCGCCGCTGGACGCGTGATGGCCGTGCAACGGACTATGACACGTTGCTGGCTGATGTCGATGGCGTCCCGCCATTCGCTGCCCTGATCGATCCGGACGATCCGCAATTCCTGGCCCCAGAAGATATGCCAGCCGCGATCAATACGTATCTTGTGGAACACGGACAAACACCGCTTCAGGTTCCGGCAGCCTTTGCGCGGTGCATCATGGAAAGCCTCGTGTTGCGCTATCGCGACGTGTTTCACCACATCAGTCGATTGACAGGTGTTATAATCAATGGTGTCCATGTGCTAGGCGGCGGATCGCGAAATGCACGGCTTAACCAGTGGCTGGCTGATGCGCTCGATGTACCAGTAATCGCCGGGCCTTACGAGGCGACGGCGCATGGCAATGCGCTGATGCAACTGGTTGGCATGGGCGACCTGCACAGCTTGAGGGAGGTGCGTGCCATCGCGCAGCATGCGCCCACGCAGATTTTCTCGCCGCGCGGCGCTCAACTTGCTGCCTGGAATGAGGCGGCACAACGTTTGAGCGCGATGACCATTGTGTAAGTTCATCGGAAGGAGTAGCCAATGAGGGTTGCGCTCTTCATCACCTGCTTCAACGATACCCTGTTTCCCAATGTCGGCATTGCCACCACGCATCTACTGGAACGGTTGGGTCTCATGGTGGACTTCCCCGAGGCGCAGACCTGCTGCGGACAAATGCACTTCAACACTGGCTATCAGCGCGAGGCAATCCCACTGATACGGCACTTCATCGAGGTCTTCAGCACTGCCGAAGTCATCGTTGCCCCTTCAGCGTCCTGTGTCGGCATGGTGCGCGACCTCTACCCCAAAGGCGCAGCACTCTCTGGCGACCCAGCACTGGTCGCAGCCGTCGAAGAACTCATCCCCCGCGTCTACGAACTCTCGGAGTTCCTGGTCAAACGCCTGGGCGTCACCGATGTCGGTGCCTACTATCCGCATCGCGTGACCTATCATCCTACCTGCCACAGCCTGCGCGTGTTGCACCTTGGCGATGCACCCCTGCAATTGCTGTGTGCCGTCAAAGGCATCGAACTGGTGGAACTGCCCAATGCCCGCGAATGCTGCGGCTTCGGCGGCACCTTCGCCATCAAGAACGCTGATACCTCGCTGGCCATGCTCAGCGACAAAATGCGCTGCGTGCTGGATACAGGCGCCGAAGTCCTTTGTTCTGCCGACACGTCCTGCCTGCTGCACATCGGTGGAGGGCTGCATCGGCAGCGCGCTGGCGTGGCGACTATCCACCTGGCCGAAATCCTGGCGAGGACAGAAAGCGAGGCTGCGTGATGCCGTCCAAATCGCTACCGACGTTCCCCCAGGCTGCTAAAACCGCACTTGCCGACAGCCAGTTGCGCCGCAACCTGGGTAAAGCGACCACCACGATCCGCACCAAACGCGCCTCCGTGGTCAGCGAACTGCCCGACTGGGAAGACCTGAGCTCCGCGGGATCGGCTATCAAAGCGCGCGTCATGCGCCATCTCGACGAGTATCTGTTACAACTCGAGGCCGCCGTCCAGCGCGCCGGGGGGCAGGTTCATTGGGCACGCGATGCAGTGGAGGCCAACCGCATCGTCACAGAAATCGTGCGGGGAACCGGTGCAGACCGCGTGGTGAAGGTCAAATCGCTCACCACCGACGAGATTGGGCTCAACAAGGCACTGGCAGCCGCCGGCATTCGCGCTATCGAGACTGACCTCGCCGAACTGATCATTCAGCTCGCGGGTGAAACATCCTCCCATATCCTGGTCCCCGCCATCCACAAGAATCGCAGCGAGATTCGCGACCTCTTCCGCCGCACCATCGCCAAAGGTGAGGACCTTAGCGACAATCCTCAACAACTCGCCGCCGCCGCACGGCGCTACCTGCGCGAGCAGTTTCTCTCTGCCCAGGTGGCCGTGAGCGGAGCCAACTTCGCCATCGCCGAGACTGGGACGATCTGCGTGGTGGAGAGTGAGGGCAATGGACGCATGTGCCTGACGTTGCCCCAGACCCTCATCACCGTGATGGGCATCGAGAAAATCCTGCCCACATTCCAGGACTTTGCCGTCTTCCTGCAATTGCTGCCGCGCAGTTCGACGGGCGAACGTATGAATCCCTACACCAGCCTTTGGACGGGGGTGACGCCGGGAGATGGTCCACAAACCTTCCATCTGATCCTGCTGGACAACGGGCGCACCAATGTTCTTGCCGACGATGTGGGTCGTCAGGCGTTACACTGTATTCGCTGCAGCGCCTGCCTCAATATCTGCCCGGTCTATGCCCGCACAGGCGGTCACGCCTATGGCTCGGTCTATCCCGGTCCCATCGGCGCTATTCTCACACCGCAACTCGTGGGCGTGAAGCAGGCCAAAACACTCCCTTACGCTTCCACTCTGTGTGGGGCGTGCTACGAGGTCTGCCCGGTCAAGATCAACATCCCCGAGGTGCTGCTGCATTTGCGTGGGGAGGTGACACGCCAGGCATCGCCTCTCAACCCCGAGGCGCTGGCGATGCGAGAGCTGGCGCACATCTTCGCCAACCCGCGACGGTACGAGCAGGCACAAGGACTGGCGCGGCATGGGCAGGGACTCTTCATGCACGGAGGAGTGATCGACCACCTGCCGGGGATGCTGGCTGGCTGGACGACGGCACGCGACCTGGCACCGGTCCCCAGGCAGAGTTTCCGCGCCTGGTGGCGAGAGCGACAGAAAGGCGGCCAGCCATGAAGGAGACCGCGAAAGACGTCATCCTGGCGCGCATTCGTAGAGCCATCGCCAATGCGGCCGAGCCGCCCCCGATCCCACACGACTTCCGCGAGCGAGATGAGCGTGACCACACCGCCATCCTGGAAGACTTCATCGACCGGCTGCTCGATTACAAGGCGATCGTGACGCGCACGGATGAAGCTGGCTTGCCCCAGGCTATCACCGATGCCTGCCAGCAGCATAGTATCACCCGGCTCGTGGTTCCGGCCGATCTGCCTCCCGAGTGGATTCCGTCAGGGGTGACGGTGTTGCGAGACGATCCGCCCCTGGACAACACGGCTCTGGACGAAAGCGACGGTGTACTCACCGGCTGCGCCGTTGCCATCGCCCAAACGGGGACCATCATCCTGGATGGTGGAGCATACCAGGGACGGCGTGCGCTGTCGCTGATCCCAGACCGGCACTTATGTGTCGTGCGCACAGAGCAGATCGTGGGGCTGGTCCCCGAGGCCATCGCGAGACTGGCAGAACGGGCATCGCATCCCATCACCTTCATCTCGGGACCATCTGCCACCAGCGATATCGAGCTCATCCGCGTGGAGGGTGTACATGGTCCCCGCACGCTGCAGGTCTTCGTCGTTAATGATCGTTGAAGAATGCAGAATATACGAATGCTCTGGACCGTCGGGCGTGCTGCTATCGCGTCTCGCACACATGGAGGCTCGGCCCTGAAAATCCCGATAGCTCCGGCAATTGCAAGTGATCCGCTCTGGAAACCTGGACCGATCACTTGGCAACGGGCATGGGGGTGTCGAGAAACGCATCGATCATTGAAACCAGCCACTCGGCGCGGTCCACGAGTGTCACGTGCGTGGTGCCGGGAAGCACCGCGAGCAGGGAACGTGGCAGGCCGACGAGATCGCCTGCCACCCCGCCGCCGAGCAGGCGAAACAGCTCGACCGCGTGCTCGGGGCGGACAACATCCGAATACCCGATGGTGAGCAGCGTGGGCGCCTTGATCGAAAGCTGCTATTCATCAATCAAGCCAAGATTGGTGAGTGTTCGGACAATACTGGCGCTCCCGTAGATCACCATGTCGCGCCCAGGCTCTTGCCACATTTGTACAAACTGTTCTTTCGTGGGTCTGTAGTAACCTGGAAAAAGGTCGCGCATGTTTTCTCTCCAGACAGCTTTCTGCGGCGAGGTTTAAGCAAGCCGCATCCAGGAGGGAACGCGAGCGTTATAGCGTGCGATATAGGCGGCGCGGTCTTCTGCTGGCATTTGGGCAAGGGCCTCGTTAAGGCGCTGGCGTCGGTCCCGGAAGTTGCCCGGTTCTTTTGAGGAGGGGTGTGCATTAGTAAAAATGGTATCTCCACAGAGCACGTTTCGCCTCTTGAATGGTTCAGGTGTGCTTACCTGGAAGTCTGCGAGAAGCTCGGCGCTGGCATGAGGAATAATGCACCAGGGTTCAGGAAGCGTATATGCGCGCTCTTTTGCCCAGGCCGGAGTAGTGAGCTGGTACCGCGAGGCAAGGTACTCAGCGGCTCCTGCGCAAAAAGCCGCCCATTGGCGCTCTTGCTCAGTAGGATGTTCTGCCAGCTCAAGTGGCTCATCCAATAGCCTCTGTCGCTTGTGCGTATCGTACAGGAAGAAGGAGTTCATAAAGTCGCCGATGGCAACCCTGAATTCCTCTCCTGTGCTGAGTGCTTTATAGGCCCGTGCAAGGGTTTGGGTCTCGAACCGCACTGCCTGTGCTCCTCTATAAGGATAGAATAGTTCTTATTGTGGGTAGCATATCACACAGAGGCAATTCACGCTACCCCTTCTTGCCGAAAAGGTCATCGAGCGTTTTTGGCAAGTCATAGGTGCGCTGGAGAAGAGGGTCGGGGAAGATTGACACCACCACACCTGGCGGCAAACTAATCTTTCACCCGATGGAGCACTCGCCGAGTTTGAGCGCGACCTGATTCGTGAACGCACGAATGCTG
>WNFH01006411.1_pt1 | contig 13845 bp, 7 predicted proteins | sample 5400411 | NCBI WGS metagenome assembly WNFH01 (sample SAMN13153347, study PRJNA577476) | soil metagenome | isolation source: 200 cm saprolite under Douglas fir tree site 2 hole 3 | place: USA:California | collected 2015-04-18
GCCACGCCTGTTCTCCTGTCTTCGGGACCGGTTGCGCGCCGCCCCGCCCCTCCCGGGCCATCTTGCGGACCCTGGAAATCGCGCGCAACATAGCGAGCATTGCGGTCTCGTGCGGCAAAGCCGTTACCACTGTGCACTTCGTCGGGAGGGACTGTGGTACAGCGCATCTCGGTTGTCTTGCTCGCGCTCAGTCTGGCCGTGGGCGTCGGCGCCGCGGCGGCCCAGCAGCGCGCCGTCACCGGCAAAGTCTCGGGCGCTACGGCCGGCGGGCCGGTTGTCGGCGCGACGGTAGCCGTGACGGGAACCCCGATCACGGCGCTCACCAATGAGCGTGGCGAGTTTTCGTTCGCCGCGCCGCAAGGCGCGTTCACGCTGCTCGTGCGCGGCGTCGGCTACAAACGCCAGCAGGTGCTGGTCGCGCCGGATCAGACCAACGTCGCGGTGACCCTTGAGCCGGACGTCTTCAACCTCGAGGCGGTGGTGGTCACCGGGCTTGCCACCGGGGTGGAGCAGCGCAACCTGGCGAACGCGGTGACCACCGTGAGCGCCGCACAGGTGACGCGGGCGCCGACGCAGACGCTTGAGAGCGCGCTGCAGGGGAAGATCCCGGGAGCGCTCATCCAGATGAACTCCGGGGCCCCGGGTGGCGGCGGCCAGATCAATCTGCGCGGGGTCACGACGATCAACGCCGGGGTCGATCCGCTGATCGTGGTGGACGGGCTGGTGATCGCCAACGACGCGATCGCGAGCAACCTGAACGCCATCACGGCGGCGGCGGCGGGGGGCAACGCCTCGACCCAGGACAACGCGGTCAATCGCATCGCGGACCTGAACCCCAACGACATCCAGAGCATCGAGGTGCTGAAGGGCGCGTCCGCAGCGGCCATTTACGGCTCCCAGGCCGCCAACGGCGTAATCATCATCAACACCCGGCGCGGCCGCGTAGGCACGCCCCGGTTCAGCGTCACGCAACGCTTCGGCACCTCGTCGCTCTCCAACACGCTCGGGTTCCGCACGTTCGCCGACTCGACCGAGGCGAAGGCGGCGTTTGGCGCGCCCGCCGTGACGTTCTGCAACCTGCCCGGCGGCAAGTGCCCCTTCTTTGATAACGAGGCCGCGCTCTATGGTGACCATCCGCTCTCGAACGAGACCGATGCCAGCGTGACGGGCGGCAGCGAGCAGACGAGCTACTACCTGTCAGGCCTCGTGAAGCGGGACGGCGGGATCGCGCCGAACACGGGGTACAACAAGCAGGCGGTGCGCGCCAACCTGGACCAGCTCCTCGGCAGCCGGTTCAAGATCAGTGTCAACCTGAATGCGATCCACAGCCGCTCGGACCGCGGGATCTCCAACAACGACAATACGGGGACGAGCACCTACCTCGTCTATCCCACGACGCCAAGCATCATCGATCTACGACCCGTAAACGGCGTGTACCCATTCAACCCGTTCGCGCCCTCGAACCCATTGGCGACGTTCGGCGAGCTCAGGAATTCGGAAGACGTGTGGCGTGTCCTCGGGACCACGACGACGCGAGTCGATGCGGTCACCACCGCCACGCAGCACTTGACGTTCAGCCTCATGGGCGGCATGGACTTCTTCTCTCAGCGCAACGACATCCTGTCGCCGGCCGATCTCCAGTACGAGCCCCAGGATGGCTTCCCGGGCACCGTCGTGTTGGGGAAAGGGTCTGATCTCCGGTTGAACCTGGTCGGCAGTGCGGTGCACACGTATACGCCCGCATCGAACGCGTTCCTAGCGACGACGTCGGCGGGCTTCCAGTACGAGAACCATGATCTCAACCTGACGAACATCGTCGGCCGCACCATCGCGCTCGGGCTGCAGAACGTCAGTCAGGCGACGAACATCACCTCCTCGCAGTCTGAGCAACCGGCGAAGAATCTGGGGTTCTACGCCCAGGAGGAAGTGCTCGCCGCCGAACAAAAGCTGCTCCTCACCGTCGGGGCGCGCGCTGAGCATTCGAGCCTGAACGGCGACCAAGGGAAGTACTACGTGTTTCCCAAGGCGGCGGCGTCCTACCGGCTGGTCCAGCCCATGGGCGGGGTGGACGAGTTGAAGCTGCGCCTGGCGTGGGGACAAACGGGTAACCTGCCGCTGTTCGGGTACCGCGACGTGGCGGACAGCACCAGCGTCGTCGGCGGCCAGTTCGGGCAATTCCCGGCGTTGCAGCTCGGCGACCGAACCATCAAGCCGGAGCGCAATACCGAGATCGAGGCTGGATTCGACGCCACGTTCGGCAACCAGTTCGCGTCGCTGAATGTCACCGTGTACCAGAAGCGGATCACCGACCTGCTGCTGATCCAGTCGCTCGCCCCGTCCACGGGGTTTACGACGCGCGTCTTTAACGGGCCGGGTGCCGCGCTGCGCAACCGCGGCATCGAGGCGGCGCTGGCCATTTCCCCCGTGCGGACGCCGGAGGTGAACTGGATCCTGCGCTCGACCTTCTTCCTGAACCGCAGCAAGATCGACAGCCTGCCCGTGCCGGCCTTCAACACGGGCGGGTTCGGCCTGTCGCTCGGTGCGTTCCGCATCGAGCAGGGGAAGTCGGCCACCCAGATCGTGGGTTCCGACGGGGTTGATGGCGACGCCAACCCCAATTTTCAGATGTCGCTCGCGAGCGATCTGACCTACAAACGCTTCAGCTTCGGATTCCTGTGGGATTGGAAGAACGGGGGCGACATCATCAACCTGACGCAGCTCTTGTACGACGCGTTCGGGAACTCGGTCGACCAGGTCGCCGCCGGGAATGCCCGGATCACGGCGTGGGCGGGTGGCAAGACCAAGATCTACATACAGGACGGCACCTACCTGAAGCTGCGCGAACTCACCCTCGGGTATGACTTACCGCCCGAGTTGCCGCAGCACTTCGGGATGCGGACTGCCCGGATTGCAGTGAGCGGCCGCAACCTGCTGCGGTTCACGCCGTACAAGGGGCTCGATCCCGAGGTCTCAAACTTCGGCAACCAGGCGATTGCGCGGAACATCGATGTGGCGCCGTTCCCGCCGAGTCGCAGCTTCTACCTCTCGATCGATCTGGGGTTCTGACCATGCGCACACATAACACCAACGCGATCGTCGCGCTGACCGTGGTGGGCGCTCTGGCGGCATGCGACTTCCACATCACCAACCCCAACGCCCCGACCGCCATCGGGCCGAACGCGACGGCCGCGCAAGTGGCCTCCTCCGTGGCTGGGCTGCTGGTCGCGGTGCGCGCGGACTACCCGAACTGGGTGCTCAAGTCGTCGATTCTCGGACGCGAGGGGTACCGGCTCGACACCGCCGATCCGCGCTTCACGACGGAGCTCCTGGCGGGACCGCTCGACCCCAGCAATAACGCCTTCGGCGGCGGCCAGTGGCAGCCCGAGTACCGCGCCATCGGAGCGGGGTACGCGATCCTCAACGTCATCGGTTCGGCGCAAATCCCGGGCGCCCAGAAGAGCGCGGTCAGCGGCTTCGTGCAGACGCTGCAGGCGCTGGCGTTGTTGAACATCCTCGTCGCCCACACCCAGGACTCGATTCCCATCGACGTGAACCGGCCCGTGGGTGGCCCATTGGCGCCGCTCGTGACCAACGCGGTCGCGTATCAGCATGTCGTCAATCTGCTCGATTCGGCCCGTACGTCGCTGGCTGCTGCGAGCACATTCCCGTTCGATCCGGGCCCCGGCTTCGCGGGGTTCAACACACCCGCGACGTTCCTCAAGTTCAATCGCGCGCTGATGGCCCGGATCCGCGTCTACCAGGCGAGCCCCAGCGCGCCCGGTGGCCCGTGTCTCGCCTGCTGGGACTCGGCCCTCACCGCCCTGTCGCAGTCGTTCCTGAACCCCGCCGGCTCTCTCGACTCGGGCGTCTACAACGTGTTCAGCAGCGGGAACCAGGACTTGGCAAACGCCCTGTCCCAAGCCACTGCCTCGGCCATCAATCTCGCCCATCCGATGATCAGGGACTCGGCCGAGAAGCAGCCCGGCGGCGCGTTTGATAAGCGGGTGCTCGCGAAGGTAACGGACCGAGGCACCGCCTTCACGCTGGCCTGTCTCACGTCGGGGCTGTCGTGGACCCGGTATCCCACGCCTAACTCTTCGATTCCGATCGTTCGGAACGAGGAGCTGATCCTGTTGCGGGCGGAGGCCGAGTGGTTCGCGGCGGCGGCGAACAAGCCGCAGGCGATCTCGGACATCAACCTGATCCGCCAGACGTCGGGCGGCTTGACCGTGACCACGGTCACGGTGGCGAGCAGCGATTCCGTGTTCGTGAACGAGATCCTGAAGCAGCGGCTCTACTCGCTCTTGTACGAGGGCGGGCACCGTTGGATTGATATGCGGCGCCGCGGCCGGCTGAGTCAGGTCTTGATCGATCGGCCGACGGGCTGTGCCGCTGCGGGCATTCCAAAGGATGTGGTGTTCTCGACCCTGCCGATCAACAGCTTCGAGGTGCAGGCGCGGCAATAGGCACGCCCCACTCCCGTCCGGAACGGCCGGGCGCTGGCGAGCATCCGGCGGTTTTTTATGTGTCGGCCCGCATGTCTTATCGCTCCCCGCGATCCGCTCGCCCCGTCTTGCGGGGTCGGGTTTCGGGCCGCACCATATGGGGTGCGTGGTGCGGCCCATCCTGAACTTCGTCGCACTCTTCGAGGAGGGATCGTGGGAAAGCGCTTTTCTGTTTGCACACTGCTGCTGTCGGCGCTCGTCGGCGTGGCGGCGGCGTCGGCGCAGCAGCGCCAGATCACCGGGCGCGTGACGTCGGCGACGGGCGAGCCCGTGGCGGGCGTCGCCCTGTCCCAGACCGGGACCGCGTTCGCGGCCGTGACGAACGCCGATGGTCGCTATGCGATCGCGGCGCCCGCGGCGACCGTCACGCTCGTGTTCCGCCGCATTGCGTTCAAGCGGAAGGAAGTCGCCGTGGCGCCGGACCAGAACACGGCCGACGAGGTCTCCGGCGAGGAAGTCTCGCGCGTCCCGTCGCCAGCCCTGGATCGGGCGCTCGCGGGCCGCGTGCCCGGCGCGATCATCAGCCAGAACTCCGGCGCGCCGGGTGGAGGGACCCAGATCCAGATCCGCGGCAGCAACACGGTGATCGGCTCGCCCGACCCCTTGTTCGTGGTGGACGGCGTGATCTACAGCGACGCTTCGCTGCCGACGGGCCTCTTCACCGTCACCCGCAGTTCCTCTAACCGCGGATCCGGGGAGCAGCAGGACGACCCCGTCAACCGACTCGCCGACCTCAACCCGGACGACGTCGAGTCGATCGAAGTGTTGCGCGGGGCCGCGGCGTCCTCTATTTACGGCTCCAAGGCCGCGAACGGCGTGATCATCATCAAGACGAACCGCGGCAAGGCAGGGAAGCCGCGGGCGAACATCACCCAGCGGATGGGATTCTCCGAGTACCACCTGGCGACCATCCAGTCGTACATGGTGGGCGGCCAGGTGCCGTTCTATGACCACTTGAAGGAAATCACCGACACCAAGCCGTTCGCCTACGAGACCGACCTGGACGTGGGCGGCGGCACCGAGAACACGCGCTATTTCCTCGCGGGGAGCTCAAAGCGGGACGGCGGCATCATCGGGAACACGTTCGACGAGCGCCAGAACCTCCGCGCCAATCTCGACCAGACGTTCTCGGACCGCCTGAAGCTGAGCGTCTCGACCGCGTTCAACCGGACCGCGACCGATAAGGGGTTCACGAACAACGACAACAACGGCGCGAGCGTGACCTACGCCATCGCCTATGTGCCGTCCTTCCTGAACGTCTTGCCGCGGAACGGCGTGTATCCGGCGCCGGCGATCACCTACCTCGGCTCGAACCCGGTCCAGACCGCCGCCCTCGCCAAGAACACGGAGACGGTCTACCGCTTCACGGGCGGGGCCACGCTGACCTGGCAAGCCCTCCAGACGATTCACCACAACCTGCAGCTCGTCGGGCAGGGCGGGGTGGACCTGTTCCAGCAGAAGGCCGTCGTGATCTCACCGCCCGAGCTGTTCTACGAGCAGACGCAGACGAACCCGGGCACGTCGGCGCTCTCCAACGCCGACAGCCGGCAGTGGAACTGGAACCTCAACGCGATCGACGCCTATACACCCTCGAGCGGCTCCTTCAAGGCCACGACCTCCGCGGGCATTCAGGTCGAGGACCGCGAGATCGGGCGCGCCCGCGTCGTTGCCAAAGGGCTCCTACCGGGCCAGTCGAACATCGATCAGGCTTCGGTTCTCCAGTCGCCGTTCGAAATCAACGCCCAGGAGCGCACGCTCGCCTTATACGGGCAGGAAGAGTTTCTCACGCTCCATGAGCGACTGCTGCTCACGGCGGGGTTCCGGGCGGAGCGCTCGAGCGCCAACGGGGATATCCACAAGTACTTCCTCTATCCCAAGGCGGCGGCCTCCTATCGGTTCCCGAACCTGATGGGGGAGGGCACGGAGCTCAAGGTGCGCGGTGCTTACGGCGAGACGGGAAACCAACCCCTGTTCGGCCAGAAGTTTACGACGCTCACGACCGCCGTCATCGGTGGCAGTGCCGGCACGGTGATCCAGGGGACGGCCGGCGCGTCGGATATCACGCCCGAGCATCTCAAGGAATTCGAGGCCGGCGTGGACGCGCAGCTGTGGCACGGGCGCGCCACGCTTGAGGTGACCGGGTATTCGCGGCATACGTACGACTTGCTGCTACAGAGCACGCCGGCCCCGTCGAGCGGATACGGCACCCGGATCTTCAACGGCGGCGTGTTGTGGAATGAAGGAATCGAGATTGCCGGGGGTGTCACGCCCGTCCAGACTCAGAACCTGAACTGGATCTTCCGCACGACGTTCACATCGCTCAAGAATCGCGTGCAAGACTTGGGCGGCATTTGTCAAACAGGAGCCACGGTGTGCGGCTTCCGGCCGCCCATCGCGGGGTTCGGGCTCGCGTTCGGCGAGTTCTTCATCCAGAAGGGGCAGCCGATCACGCAGATCATCGGCACGGATACGGTGGCCGGTGGTGGCGGGGCGCTGGTTACACGCTACCTCGGCCAGGCCAACCCGCGCTTCCGGTGGTCCTTCCTGAACGACGTGACGTACCGCCGCTTGTCCTTCTCGATGCTGTGGGACTGGCAGTATGGTGGCGTCGAGCAGAACCAGACGTTGTCGCTCTACGACTGCAATGGGCTCGCTCCCGACCAGGCGACCACAGCGGGCCGAGCCCGCTTTGATGCCTGCAACGTGTGGGGGATCGCGCCGCCCTTCGTGCAATCCACCACGTTCCTCAAGCTCCGCGAGGCGAGCCTCGCGGTCGAGCTGCCGGAGCGCTGGGCGAGCTGGATCGGCGCCCGCAATGCCCGCGCGAGCATCACCGGCCGCAACCTGGTGCTGATCAGCAACTACTTCGGCTACGATCCCGAGGAGAGCAACTTCGGGCAACAAGCCATCTCGCGGAACATCGACCTCGGCCCGTATCCGCCGATGCGCAGCTTCTACTTCTCGATCACGGCGGGGTTCTGACCATGACAACGACCACGACCGTGCACATGCGCCGCCTGGCGGCGGTGGGTGCCGCCGCGGGCGCGCTGTTCGTCGCCGCCGCCTGCTCGAGCTTCTTCGACGTGCCGAACACGAACCAGCCGAATCTGGAAGATTTGGTGACCAACCCCACACGCGCCAAGCTGGCCGCGGCAGCCACCGGCATCTTCGCGAACGCGCGAGGCGACATCCAGGGGGTGGTGTGGCGGCTCGGGTCACTGGGGCGCGAGGGCATCAACCTGTCCGGGAACAACCAGCCGGACTATCAGGAGCCGTACTTCCTCTCCGCGCTGATTGGCAGCGGGTTCGGCGGGGCCTTGTGGGGCGGCCGCTACACCGCGATTCGCGATGTCAACATCTACCTGGCAGCGCTAGCGAGCATCGATACGGCGCGAGTGTCCAGCGCCGAAAAAGCCGCGTCCCGCGCTATGGCGAACACCATGGCGGCGCTCGCCTTCCTGTACGTGATTGAGACGCGCGATTCGCTTGGCGCGCCGATCGCCGTTGACCTGCCGATCTCGGCGCCACCGGCGCCGTTCGCCCGGCGCGACAGCGTGTACGGGCACATCCTGCTGCTGCTCGATTCGGCCAGGGCCGACCTCACGCGCGCCGGGAGCACCGCTTTTCCCTTCAGCGTGCCACAAGGGTTCTCGGGCCTGGCGCCCAACGCCCTGGACTTCAGCAGTCCGGCCCTGTTCGTCCAATTCAACCGCGCCCTGGCGGCAAAGGCGCGCGTGCTGCGCGCCACGGCCGCCGGGTGCGGGACCGCGTGCTACACCGCCGCGCTCGCCGACCTCGCCGCCTCGTTCCTCAGCGGCCCACCGGCGAACTTCAAGAAGGGGGCGTACTTCGACTTCTCGAACGCTGCGGGGGATGCGCCCAACGGTCTCTCGGAGCCGCTCAACGGGTTCACCTACTACGCCCACCCCTCGGACAGCGTCGACGCCCAACGCCAGGTTGGCGGGCTGCCAGACCAGCGCGTGATCGACAAGATCGTCCCCGCGGTCGACACGCAGGTCCTGGGCGGCATCGCGGAGATCCCGGGTAAGCAGAAATTCACCATCTACTTCACGAGCGGGAATGCCGATCCAGCGCGTCCCGTACCCGTCATCCGGGACGAGGAGCTGGTGTTGCTGCGCGCCGAGGCCGAATGGTTCACCGGCAGTAAGGCCCCGGCCCTGGCGGACCTGGATTCGGTACGCGTGAACTCAGGGAAGCTCGCCCCCACGGCGTCCATCCCCTTGACGATCGCGAGTCCCGACAGCGTCTTCGTCAAGGAGCTGCTCTACAACCGCCGCTACTCGCTCTTGTGGGAGCAGGGCACGCGGTGGATCGATGCCCGGCGGTTCGGCCGGATGGGGGACATCCCCAAGGCACCGCCCACCGGCGGCAACGTGGCGAAAGTGATGCCGGTGCCGGATCCCGAGTGCGCCGCGCGCGGTCTAGCGGTCAACTGCACGCCCTGATTCTCAAAGCGGGCGCGGTGGGTGGCGACGGAGGGGCGCAGCGCGCTGCACCCCTCCACTTGTTTACTAAACTTCCTTGTAGAAGTAGGCGCCTGCGGCGCCAGCGATGGCGTACTCGATCAACGTCACGCACGTGCCGAGCGTGTAGACCCGCTGCGGGAACAGACCCATCGGCGCCTCACTGATCGAGCGCAGCAGACTAATGAAAACCCACACGGCCACACCCGCGATGACGGCCGTCTTCACCCCGGCGCCGTAGCGCGGCCGGATGGCGGCGTACAACCACACCAGGCCGATCCCGTAGACGAAGTCGACGACGACGAACAAGGGGACCAGGCTGTCCATCGCGCTGGGCGATTTGCCGAGCGCTTGCATGGTGGCGGCGAAATCCGGACGCAACCACACGCCGTACAGCACATAATCGCCGATGTTCAGCACCAGTCCGGCGAGCAGCCCACCCAGCACGACCCGACCCCAGTTGATCTTGCCCATAGCGCACCCCGGTGAAGGACCCTATAGACTAGGGTCCAATCACTACCACCACCATCCCGCCGGTCGTCGCCCGCGCCGACCCGCGGCCGCCGCTCGGGGCTCCCCTCGCTTCCCGCCCGCGCTAGATTCCACTCCCTATGCCCATCTCCCACAATCTCGGCTTTCCCTCGCTTGGTGCGGGCCGCGAGCTCAAGCGCGCCACCGAAGGCTATTGGAGCGGCAAGGTCACCCTCGCGAATCTGCTCAAGACGGGTGCCGAGCTGCGCGCCCGGCACTGGCGGCTGCAGCAGGACGCGGGGATCGACCTCATCCCGTCGAACGACTTCTCCTACTACGACCGCGTGCTGGACACCTGCGCGCTGGTGGGCGCCGTGCCCAAGCGCTATGGCTGGAACGGCGGGCCCGTCGACCTGGACACCTACTTCGCGATGGCGCGGGGGGTGCAGTCGGGGGGGCGGGACGTGACGGCGATGGAGATGACGAAGTGGTTCGACACGAACTACCACTACATCGTCCCCGAGTTCGAGCCGGGGCAAGCGTTCCGGCTCTCGTCCTCCAAGCCGGTGGATGAGTTCCTCGAAGCGAAGGCGCTGGGCATCCAGACGAAACCGGTCCTGCTCGGGCCGGTCACGTTCCTCTTGCTCGGGAAGACGCGCACCGCCCGGTTCGATCGCCTCACGCTGCTCGACGCCCTGCTCCCGGTGTACGCCGAAGCCCTGTCGCGGCTCGTCGCCGCGGGCTCCACGTGGACCCAGCTCGACGAACCCTCCCTGGCGCTCGATCGCAGCGTGGCGGAGCGGGCCGCGTACGTGCGCGCGTACCGCTACCTCGCCGAGCGGGTGCCGAAAGCGAAGCTCCTCGTCGCCACCTATTTCGCGGCGCTCGACGACAACCTCGCCACGGCACTCGAGTTGCCAGTCGCGGGGCTGCATGTGGATGCGGTGCGCTCCGGCGAACGGCTGGCGTCGCTGCTAGCGGCGTGGCCGGTCGGCGGCGGGCGGGACGGCAAGGTGCTGTCGCTCGGCGTGATCGACGGGCGAAACATCTGGAAGGCGGACTTGAGCACCACCCTGCGCCGGCTCGAAGATGCGCTCGAGCGGGCCGGGGCCGCGCAGCTCTGGGTTGCGCCGTCGTGCTCGCTGCTCCATGTGCCTATTGATCTCGAGCTCGAGCGCCGGCTCGACACCGAGCTCAAGGGCTGGCTCGCGTTTGCGAAGCAGAAACTGGCGGAGGTCGCGACCCTCGCGCGGGCGCTGCGCGACGGGCGGGACAGCGTCGCGGGCGCGCTCGAAGCGAACGCGCGCGCGCTCGCGGGGCGCGGGACCTCGCGGCGCATCCACAACCCGGCGGTGAAACAGCGCGCGCGCGGGGTGACCGAGCGCGACATGCGCCGCGCCGGACCGTACGCCGAACGCCGCAAGAAGCAGCTGCGGCTGCCGCTCTTTCCCACCACGACCATCGGGTCGTTCCCCCAAACGGCCGAAGTGCGCGCCGCGCGCAAGAAGCTGCACGAGCACACGATGACCGCGGTCGAGTACGACGCCTTCATCGCCGAGCAGATCACCCGGACCCTGAAGCTGCAGGAAGAGCTCGGCCTCGATGTGCTCGTGCACGGCGAGTTCGAGCGCAACGACATGGTGGAGTACTTCGGCGAGCAGCTCGAGGGATTCGCGTTCACCGAGCACGGCTGGGTGCAGTCCTACGGCACGCGCTACGTGAAGCCGCCTATCATCTACGGCGACGTCTCGCGGCCCAGGGCGATGACGGTACGCTGGAGCACCTTCGCCCAGTCCAAGACCGCCCGCCCCGTGAAGGGAATGTTGACCGGCCCAGTGACGATCCTGCAGTGGTCGTTCGTGCGGGACGATCAACCGCGCGCCGAGACCGCGAAACAGCTGGCGCTGGCGATCCGCGACGAGGTGAAAGATCTCGAGGTCGCGGGGATCCGGGTGATCCAGATCGACGAGCCGGCGCTGCGAGAGGGGTTGCCGCTCCGCCGGGCCGACTGGCCCGCCTACCTCGAGTGGGCGGTGAACGCGTTCCGGCTCGCGACGGCCGGGGTGGCGGATGCGACCCAGATCCACACCCACATGTGCTATAGCGAGTTCAACGACGTCGTCCGCGTGATCGAGAAGATGGACGCCGACGTCATCTCGATCGAGAACGCGCGCTCCGGATCGGAGCTGCTCGAGGCATTCAAGGAGTACCACTATCCGAACGAAATCGGCCCGGGGGTCTACGACATCCATTCCCCCCGGGTCCCGAGCACCGCCGAGATCGCGCAGGCGCTGAAGCGCATGCAGGAGGTGCTCGACAACCGCCAGATCTGGGTCAACCCCGACTGCGGCTTGAAGACGCGTGGCTGGGAGGAGACGCTGGCGGCGCTGCGCAACCTGGTGCAGGCCGCGCGGCAGCTGCGCCCGGTGCCCGCGTCGACGGGAGCATGAGCGCCCGCCGATCTCCGGGGCGTTCCCCCCGGGTTGCCTCAGGCGTTAGGTTCTGAGGATGAGCGCGACCGACCTCCGGATCACGGCCGAGCCGATTGACGGCGGGCGCTGCAAGTTCGTCGTGAGCGAACCGCTGCATGCCGGCGGCGTGCGGCGCTTCGCTTCGGTCGACGAGGCGAGCGGCTCGCCGCTCGCCGAGGCGATCTTCGCGATCCCCGGGGCCGGCGTGGCCGAGGTGATCGTGTCGGGGAACCTGGTGACCGTGGTCAAACGCAGCGCGACCCCGTGGCAGGTAGTTGGGAAAGCGGTCGGCCAGGCGATCCGCGCGGCGGTGGCGAGCGGCCAGGCGGTGGCGCCCAAGCCAGCCGCGGCCGTAGCCGCCGTAGCTGACGACGATGCCCTGTACGAGCGGGTCGCGGACCTGTTTGAGCGCCAGGTGAACCCGATGGTGGCAGGGCACGGCGGTCGGGTGGAGCTGATCGACGTCCAGGATGCGGTCGTGATGGTCCGCATGGCGGGCGGCTGTCAAGGCTGCGGCATGGCGGACGTCACCCTCCGCCAGGGAATCGAGGCCATGCTGCACCAAGAGGTTCCCGAAGTGAAGGGCATCGTCGATATCACCGATCACGCCGCGGGCTCGAACCCGTACTTCGCCGCCTCCAAGAAGTAACCTGTCGCGCCCACCCCGACTCCTGCTGCTGCTCCCCACGGCTACGTACCGGACGGCTGCGTTTCTCGACGCGGCGCGCCGGCTCGGCGTCGAGTTGGCGGTCGCCTCGGAACGGCCGAGCACGTTCCAGCAGGCGAACCCCCGAGGCCTCGTCACGCTCGATCTCGCCGATCCGGTGCGGGCGGCGGAACAGGCGGCGGCGTTCGCGGCCACGCACCCGCTCGCCGGCGTCGTCGGCGTGGACGACGACACGGCGGTTGTGGCGGCGGCGATCGCCACCCGGCTGGGCCTGCGCGGAAACCCCGTGGCCGCCGCGCAGGCGGCGCGGGACAAGCACGAGCAGCGCACGATCCTCGCCGCCGCGGGCGTCCCGGTGCCGCGCTTCGCGCTGCATCGGGTGGACGAGGATCCCGAGCTCCTCGCCGCGCGGGTCCGCTACCCGTGCGTGCTCAAGCCGCTCCGCCTCGCCGCGAGTCGCGGCGTGATCCGCGCTGACGGAGAGCCGGCGTTCGCGGCCGCCTTCGAGCGGCTGCGCCGCATCTTGGCGGAGCCCGATGCGGCGGCATGCGGCGAGCCTGCCCGCCGGATCTTGGTCGAGGAATTCGTGCCGGGCCCGGAGACTGCGCTCGAGGGCGTGCTCGTGGACGGGCGGCTCGAGGTCCTCGCCCTGTTCGATAAGCCCGACCCGCTCGACGGCCCCTATTTCGAAGAGACGATCTACCTGACCCCGTCGCGATTGCCGGCGGCTACGCAGCGAGCCATTGCCGACTGCGCGGCGCGGGCCGCTGCTGCCCTGGGGCTCCGTGAGGGACCGGTGCACGCCGAGCTGCGCACCAACCAGCGCGGCCCTTGGCTCATCGAGCTCGCGGCGCGGCCGATCGGGGGCCGCTGCAGCGGGGCGTTGCGGTTTCAGTCCGTGGGCGCACGAGCCGGACGCGCCGTGGTGTCGCTCGAAGAGGTCGTGATCGGCCACGCGCTCGGCCTCGCACTCCCGGCGCTCGAGCGCGAGCCGCAGGCTGCGGGAGTAATGATGATCCCGGTGCCGGGGGCCGGCGTGTTGCGGGAGGTACGGGGGATCGCGGCGGCGCGTGCCGTGCCGCTCGTCGAGGACGTGACCATCATGGCGCATCCGGGCGAGGCGCTTCGACCTTGGCCCGAAGGGGCCCGCTACCCGGGGTTCATCTTCGCGCGAGGGGAGACTCCCGAGGCCGTGGACGGCGCGCTACGAGACGCGCACCGGCACCTCGAGTTTGTAGTCGACGCCG
>WNFH01002087.1_pt1 | contig 13836 bp, 16 predicted proteins | sample 5400411 | NCBI WGS metagenome assembly WNFH01 (sample SAMN13153347, study PRJNA577476) | soil metagenome | isolation source: 200 cm saprolite under Douglas fir tree site 2 hole 3 | place: USA:California | collected 2015-04-18
TATGTGCGGGTCCAATATTTGGGCGATCACCCAAACGCTGGCCGGGCCGAGAATGGCGGGCCGCTGGACGGGTTTCCAAAATTTCGTAGGGAATCTTGCGGGCGTCATCGCACCGGCTGTAACGGGATTTATCGTCAATTACACGGGACGGTTCATCGTGGCCTTCGTGATTATGGCAGTCGTCGCGATGCTTGCTGCACTATCTTATTTCTTTGTGATTGGCCAGGTGAAGGAGATTGCTTGGGAGATATGACGCCCGAACGGAGTCGCCGAGCATTTCTTCTCATTCATTGAGTCCAGTACTATGTTCATCCTAGAATCTTGTTCATGAACGTCGATCGGTTGCGCGAGGTTTGCCTTTCCTTTCCGGGCGCCACGGAACAGATCCAGTGGGGCAACGATTTGGTATTCAAAGTGGGCGGGAAGATGTTCGCCGTGACACCGCTGGAGCCGGCTTCGGTGAGTCTCTCTTTCAAGGCGTCACCGGAAAATTTCGCCGAGCTAACGGAGCGGCCCAACATCATTCCTGCGCCGTACCTAGCGCGCGCGCAATGGGTTGCGCTCCAAACGAGGGACGCTCTGCCGGCGGAGGAACTGGTGCGCTTGCTGCGCGAATCTTATGACCTGGTTCTTGCGAAGCTTCCGAAGAAAACACGCGACGCGCTCTTGAGCGCAAAACCTGCGGCGCGCAACGCTGGACGAAAAAACACGGTGAAAAAGAAACGCAAGCGTAGCCGCTGACTTCTGGAAAAGATATACTCCGCTGAGCTTCCGCGCATTCGAACGAAAAACTGTTCCGTCGAGGTGCTCCATGCTCGCACGCCTGTCATTACTCCTTGTTTCCCTGATGCTTGCCGGTTCAGCGGAGCTTCAAGAAGCCAAGCCAAAACCACTGGCAGGTGGTCTTTTGGTCGTGGCGAATCAAAAGGAACACACCGTGCTGGTCGTCGATCCAGACAATCGCCGCGAACTGGCAAAGATTTCTGTAGGAGTGAACGGCCATGAAATCATCGTGTCGAAGGACAGGCGTTTCGCTTACGTTCCGATCTATGGAAATTCCGGTGTAGGAAGGCCTGGGACGGACGGCAGCACGATTGATGTCATCGATCTGCAGGAGCGTAAACTCGCCGCTACCATCGATCTGGGCAAACCCCTCCGCCCGCACCGCGCCGAATTCGGGCCTGACGGTCTGCTGTACGTCACCGCCGAGCTTGCGAATGCCGTCGACGTCATCGATCCCTCCACGCGCAAAGTCCTCGCGGAAATTCCCACGGGCGAGCCGCAATCCCACATGCTGGTTCTGTCACGCGACGGCCAGCGCGGTTATACGGCCAACGTCAGCGCCGGCAGCGTCAGCGTGCTGGATCTGGCGAAGCGCAAGCTCATCACAACGATTCCCGTGGCCAAAAGTGTCCAGCGTATTTCCATGTCATCGGATGGCCTACGTCTCTTCACTCACGATCAAGATGCGCCACGCATCGCCGTCGTTGATACTGCCACGAACAAAATCACGAATTGGATCGAGTTGCCGGACGTAGCGTATGCGTCTGCGCCGACACCCGATGGGCGCTGGCTGCTAGCGCTTAGTATGAGCGCCAATCGTCTCCACGTCGTTGATCTGCAAACCCTGAAAGTGGTCCGTTCGCTGGAGGTTCCGGAAAGATCGTCGGAGATCTTGATTCGGCCGGGAGGTGAAATCGCCTACGTGAGCGGAACTGGCGCTGGAAAAATCGCAGTGCTCGACCTGCGCTCCTGGAAAATGCAGCAGCCGATCGACCTCACTCCGGGCGTTGACGGCCTTGCGTGGGCTTCCGCCCTGCGCTAAGAATCCGGGAAGATGACGCGATGAAATCCCCCGGTGAAGAGTCAGTGCGCGGAATGGATGCCGTGGGCGCCCGAAGGCAGCATCTCATGGAGCGATTCCGCAGGAATTGACGTTACGGCACGCTGCGATATTGGTGGGTTTTCTCGAGATACACGAATTCCACCCCGTAGGGCACTCGCCCCAAACGCAGTTGTGCCACCGTGGCCGGTAATTGAAATCTTCGCGGTCCGGCGCTTCCTGGATTGATGTAGAGCACTCCATCGCGCTCCATCTTTCCCGGCTTGTGGGAATGGCCACTAACCACGATGTGAAAGCCGGATGCGCCCGGATTCAAATCCAGGGCATTGACATCGTGAAGGATGTAAATCAGGACCGAGCCTGCTTCCGCCACGGCCGTCTCCGGTAAACTCTGCGCCCACGGCTCGGTATCCACATTGCCGCGCACCGCTACAACCGGTGCAATCTTTCGTAATTCCTCCAAAATTTCCGGCTTGCCCACGTCCCCGGCATGAAGAATCAGCTCCGACCCGCGCAGGGCTTCCAATGCTTCCTTACGCAGCAAGCCATGAGTATCCGAAATCAAGCCGATTCTGTTCACTCTGTTTGCCATGGCCAGATCGTACCGCGGAACGAATGGAATCGCGTGGCGCGAAGCCGCACCAAGCTCTCCTCTTGACAATCTAGGGTAACGCTGCCATCTTCCTCTTGACAGTCGAGAGGAGCGCGATTCATGGCGGACAAACCGAGCGGCTTGGTCCAGGGCACACTGGACATGCTGATCCTGAAAACACTGGAGCTGGAAGCAATGCACGGGTACGGGATAGCCATACGCATCGAACAGATCAGCAAGGGCGTCTTCCAGGTGAATCCTGGCTCACTGTTTCCGGCGTTCCGCCGATTGGAACGGGCCGGCTGGCTCAAGAGCGAGTGGCGGAACACGGAGAATAACCGCCGCGCGAGGTATTACCTGCTGACGTCGCTGGGGTGGAAACAACTCAAAGGCGAAACGCGCGAATGGGCGAGGCAAGCAGCAGCCATTTCGCGAATTCTCGAGGCGGAGTCGTAGGAGGCCGGCGATGTCTTTACTGCGAAATCTTGTGGGCGGTTTGCGCGGGCTGTTCCGCAAGGAACAGGTCGAGCGCGAAATGGATGAGGAACTCCGCGGGTATTTGGACGCCGCCGTGAACGAAAAAATGCGCCGCGGGATGAGCCGCGAAGAAGCGATGCGGGCCGCGCGCATCGAAATGGGCAGTGCCGAAGCGCTTAAGGAGCAGGTCCGCGACGTGGGTTGGGAAACGAGTCTCGAGAGCTTTCTCCAGGATGTGCGCTACGGGCTGCGCACGCTGCGCAAGAATCCGTCGTTCACGAGCGTGGCGGTGCTGGCACTGGCGCTGGGCATCGGCGCGAACACGGCGATGTTCAGCGTGATCGAGGCGGTGCTATTCCGGCCGCTACCTTATCGCAATGCCAACGAAATCGTGCGTGTGGCTTCCACGTGGGAGCGGAACGGCACGCTGACGAATTATTCATCATCGCCGCCGGATTTTTTCGATTGGCGCGACCAGAACCGCTCCTTCTCTTCGATGTTCGCCTACCACGTGGGCAAGTTTTCGTGGACGGGGCAAGGCGAGGCGAAGCGTGTCCGTGCGGTGGTGGCGACGGCAGGCATGTTTTCGACACTGCAGGCAGAACCCAGGCTCGGACGTGAGTTCGCGGCGGAGGAGAACCGCAAGGGCGCCAATCATGTGGTCATTCTGAGCTACAGCTTATGGCAGGCGGCATTTGGCGGAGCGGCGGACGCGATCGGAAAAACAATCCAGCTGGACAGCGAGCCGTACACGATTATCGGCGTGATGCCCGCGGATTTCCGTTTTCCCCTATCGGGCAGTGACGCGTATGTGCCCATCGGATTCGACGACAAGGTGATGACGCAGCGCGGGGCGCATTACTTGGCGGTGTTGGGACGGCTGAAGAGCGGTGTGACGTTGGCGCGGGCGAATGACGATTTGTCCGCGATCATGGCGCAGCTGCGGAAGCTTTATCCGGATAAGGACGGGAAGTGGGGCGTGCGCGCGCAGCTCTGGAGCACGGCGCTGGTCGGTGAAATTCGTCCGGCGCTGCTGGCGCTGTTGGGGGCCGTCGGAATGGTGGCGCTGATCGCGTGCGCGAATATCTCCAACCTGCTGCTGGCGCGCGCGACGGTGCGGCATCGAGAGCTGGCCATGCGGCGTGCGCTGGGCGCCGGACGTGGGCGGCTGGTGCGGCAGATGTTGACGGAAGGTTTGCTGTTGGCGCTGCTGGCCGGGGGCGCCAGCCTGCTGCTGGCGCACTGGGCGCTGGTGTCCATCGTGCGATTCGGGCCAACGGACATCCCGCGGCTCGCGAGCATAGGGCTGAACGGAGCGGTGCTGGCGTTCACAATGAGCGCGTCGATCGCGAGCGCGCTTTTGTTCGGGCTGATCCCGGCGCTGCGATCATCGGCGCTGGATGCTGCAGGCCTGCTGAGAACGTCCGCGTCGCCGGCCCGCGAGGACGGGCGCTTGCGTGGCGCGCTGCTCGTGGGGGAAGTAGCGCTTTCCATGATGCTACTCGCGGGCGCGGGCCTGCTGGTGCGCAGCTTCGTTGGGCTGAGGTCGCTCAGCCCGGGCTTTGATCCGGGCGACCTATTGACGTTTAGCATCAGCGTGCCTGACGCCCACTACAAGAACAGCCTGGCAGTGCAAAATTACTGGGACGAAGCGGTGGCACAACTGCGCAGCTTGCCGGGCGTGACGTCGGTGGCTGCGGTGACGCCCCTGCCACTGTCGGGGGATGATTGGAGCAGCAGCTTCAGTGTGGAGGGCAGAAGCGTGCCGGAGAAAGATGAGCCTTCGGCCGAGCTGCGCTGGGCGACTCCGAACTATTTTCGCACCATGGCAATTCCGTTGCGCAAAGGCCGCTCATTTGAGGATAGCGACCGGCTGGGCGCGGCGCGCGTTTTGCTGGTCAGCGAGACGGCGGCACGGATGTTTTTCCCAGGCGGCGACGCCATCGGGCAGAAGATCAAGTTTGGCGCGAGGGGCGGGTATGAGAAAAACGAAGGTGAAATCGTGGGCATCGTGGGTGACGTGCACGACTTTGGCGTGGACGCTCCGGTGGAGCCGACTTTCTATGTACCTCTGGCGCAGGCGGGGTTGGATAGCGCGACCCTCGTAATTCGCTCGCAGGGATTGCCCACTGCGCTGGGACTACCGGCGCGCAAACTGGTTCAAGGCATAGATCGCGATGTTCTGGTGGGTGAGCCGGTGCCGATGGAAACGCTGGTTTCCGGTTCCTTGGGGCAGAGGCTCTTCTACATGACGCTGCTGGGCGGGTTCGCGGGACTCGCTGTGGTGCTGGCTGCCGTCGGACTGTACGGCGTGATTTCGTACTCGGTGGCGCAAAAGACGCAGGAGATCGGTATCCGCGTGGCGCTCGGCGCAAGCGGCAGTCAGGTGGTGGCGATGGTGATGGGGCAAGGGTTGCGACTTGCCGCGCTGGGGCTGGTGATCGGTCTGGCGCTGGCGCTGATGTTGAGGAGCGTATTAAAAGGCTTTCTGGTTGGTGTGAGCACGACGGACCCGGCGACCTTAGCGGTCACGGCGCTGGTGCTGTTGATAGTGGCGGTGCTCGCGTCCTATGTGCCGGCGCGGCGCGCTGCTCGGCTCGATCCCATGGTGGCGTTAAGAAATGAGTAGGTGCGGAATCAGCTGATATGGAGACGGTCTGCGCGCCGTACGGGCAGAGGATGAAACTGTGAGTATGGAGTCAGCCGAAACTGAGAAAGGGTATGCTGGCCTCAGTTTTATGCGGAAACCTTGTTGGGAACAATCCGGCGCAGCGGTTTTGCGCCCGGAATCGGGAACTGCATGTGCCAGAAGTTCGTCTCGGGTGAGATAAACTCCACTCCGATATACTGCTTGCCGTCACGAGCCCGGTGGATGGAGACGATGCGGCATTCCATCGACTGCGCGGTGTTATCATTCATCAGGATCACCGTTTGCCCCACCAGGACAATCTCTTCAAGCTGAAACAAGGCTCCGTGCCGGTTCACCGACTGCGAATGCGTCTGCGCGCAGAACTTTTCGCCTGTGTCCTTTTTACCGTGGATCGTCAACGGCACTGTTAGCGCTACCCGTAGAGTTCGTCGACGCTCTTTACAACGAAAGTGAAGCAGGGACATTTCGGCTACGACCTCAGATCTGATTTACGAATCCACGGCGCTTACAATTAACTTCGATTGACGGGTGCACGCTTAACAAGTCGTGTCAGCAGGGTGCCAAAGCGACAGAACAACAGAACGGAAGTGACTAGCACGAACCTTGCCCACACAGCCCCATACTGCCTACTTATTTTTCCCTAGACAATGGCAGAACGGTACCACAAATACGCATTCTGTAACAGTACGCTCGTACTTCCCTATCTTCCCATCTCTCAGGTCACCAAGACTCATAACAGTCGTAGTTCCGCTGCTTGATGATCTTCCCGTCCCGGAAATCCAGAAACACCGCGAGAAAGGCTTCATTTGCCCTCCTGCCGGAATGGAGCCGAAGGATGCGGCCAGGGTTCCAACCCATTCCATTTCCAGCGCCACGCGGTCTTGGTCTGCCATCTCCTGCGTTATCTTATAGATCTGGCGGGACATAACCTTTTTGCCGCGTTCCGCCCCTCCAGGCCTTCAGCCAGTTCGCGCCTCTTGCCGGGGGGCATTACCCAGTTGGGGAACTCATCAGGGACCACGTCGGGAGCAAAAAAACTGCTGAGTTCTTCTCCCGTCACGCCCCGTTCGATGGCCCGCAAGTATCCCCGTGCGAGCTCTAAATTGCCGGCCGGTCCACCCATTCTCGCCTCCACAAACGGCGGTTCTTTGCAGCGGTGCGTTTCGTGGCGCCGGCCTGTCCTAGTCTAGTGCCCTGACCGGCGCATTCGTTTCAATTTGTTCCGGGCCTGGAGGACTTTTTCCGGGTCTCCTCGCTCGAGGGGCGACTGAGAAGTTTTACGAGGAGCAGCGGATTCACCCGCGCACGATCCACCGTCAGTCCCCAGTGCAGGTGCGGTCCCGTAACGCGCCCCGTCGCTCCGACCTTTCCGAGCACGGCGCCAGGCTCTAAAGCGTCTCCGACCTTCACGTCAATCTCGGAAAGGTGGCCATAAAAGGTATAAATCCCCAGACCGTGATCCACTACCACGGTGTTGCCGGAAAAGAATAATTCCTCAGCCAGCGCGACGCGGCCACGTTGCGCGGCGTGAACGGGCGTTCCGGTTGTCCCCGGCAAATCCACTCCGCCATGAGGTGACCCGGGGGTTCCGTTCAGAATCCGTCGTCTCCCAAAGTTCGCCCCCGTTGTCACGCCATCCAATGGAACGCGAAACTTTCCGTCCCACAGGCGCTCTGGCGTCACCCGCTCAAAAATATTCCGCAATTTCTGGCGCTCTTCGTCTGCCCGCTTGATCTGTTCCGGGCTGGGCTCCACAAACTCTTTCCCAACCTGCAATTTCTCTGTCGCAAACAAGCCTTTCCTCACCGCCACTATCGCGCTACAGCTCATTTCCTCGCCGCCCGCCGTTTGCCCCGTGACTTTCAATTCGTAGTCGCCGGGTGCCTTTTCGAGGTCAACCGCCAGCAAACCTTTTCGCTGCCTTTCGCGTGCAACCTCCTGCCAGATTGGGACACTTCGTCCGCCCCAATCCCCTTGCACTTCCGCCAGCGGCTTTGTGCTCGTCACTACAATCAGCAGCAAACTTCCCTGGCTGGATTCGGGTGCGCTCAGGCGCAACTTTGTTCCCGGAGTGCAAGTGGCCGCATTTTTCGCCATTGCTCTAGAGGAAAGCAGCACGGCACTCGCTGTGAGACACACGACGACGAATCGCGCCCGTCGCTTCCGCACTGCCGCATTGAGCCGCAAATTCATCGCTGTTGTCGCATCATCGCCACGCGTGGCTCGACCTTTGCGAATTGCGCACGCCCCAGTTTTGACCCCATGATGGCTTTTTCAGTCAACAGAAACAGCTCAGGGTTTTTTGCTTTTTCGCGGATATCTTTGAGAAAAGGCCGCACTTTCGCAAACATGAAATACAGTTCTCCGCAAAACGCCGGTTCAAAGAAAAGCTTTTCGCTCAACACCCCATTCAAAACAAATGAAACAGCAATTCCCCAGTAGCTGCCCACCTGCCGCAGCCAGTTGTTTTCTTGCGAGCCGAAGTCCATCACCACTTTCATGAACTCATCGGCATCCTTCGGCCAAAAAGTGGTCAGCCACCATTGCCGCGCTTTGCGCAGTTCCGGCTCGCGCCTTAGGTCGTAAAGCTCGAGTATCAGCCTGGCATCATCTGTGGTCGGCTTTTTCGGCATTGCTTCCTCCAAGAGTTTCCCGCGCCACAATCTTACCTTTCGCGCATACCATTTCGCTCCCGAATTTTCACGGTGCTTGCCGGGGACTTCTAATCGACGGCCAAAGGAATGGGCACTCTGATACTTAGGAGGCCGACCAAAATGTGCCTTTCGAGGTGTCCGGCAACGCGACACTTTCATCCCGCCAGCGGACGTTCGCAACCCGGCCGACCCTCTGCCTGTTGCCACAAGTCTTTTTGATTCTGTAGTTTCTGCCCTTCCCGTCGGCGGCATGAAGATTGCCCTAACCTGCGAAGGGAAATTGCGTCTTCCACGCCGAGAAAGACGCCCCTCAGGGAGGTTCCCGTGAAAAAGATCGATCGCATGCGCGAGAGAGTCACCATCTTGCCGACCTCCGTCTACCTGTCGAAAATGCACGACGCGGGTTGGAGTCTCGTGGCCCTGGAATGGGAGCGCGAAGTGGAAGTCTCCGGCCTCCCCGAAGAACCGCCAGTTCCAGCCGCCTCGGAAGAAATCCCCTTCGGCCTGCGCATCGCCTCCGACTGCCGCCATCTCGAAGACGACCCCCTCGAGATGCAAACTCTCAAATTTCTCGCCGAAATGATTGTCCAGGACATTTCGTTCACCAGCATGGCCGACGCCCTGAATGTCCGCGAGTATCGCACCCGCGACGGCCGGACCTGGACCGCCGCAGGCGTATTCAAGCTGATTCCTCGACTGATCGATGTCGCCCCGCGCCTGCTCTCCGGCGCCGAGTGGGAATCACGCAAGAAACAGTTAACCCGCGTCACCTGGAACTCCTGAGGGACTCAATGAGCTGACGCAGGCGCAGACAGGCGCTTTCCCTCCCCTGTAGCTTGAGACTCGCACTCTCTCTCAGATCCAACCTCTTTTTGCCCGTGGATAGAGGTCTGCCGCCCTCGAGTACCCCTGAAAGGCACGACAAAGCACGACATTTAGTACGCAACGGGCCTTTGCGCCTGTTGTCGCTTGCGCCTCGTAAAGGGAACTGAAAAAGTTCACCTAGCGACAGGGAACCAACCAAATCCGGAGCACATATGCAGGTCTTAACGGTGGTGAGTTTGATGGCCTTCCTGATTGCGGTGCTTTTGCTCTTTTCGCTGGTGACGCCCCGCGACAGTCGCCGGGCGGGCAACCGGAAAACTGCGTTGCACCCACGCTCTGATTCCCACGGGCCCGCGCCTTACACAAAGCAATAAGGAGAATCGCTATGAAGCTTGAATTGAGTTTTGCACCCAGGGCTTTCGAGAGTTCCACAAAAGTCGGGTTTCGCCGGCGGGCCAGTGTCGCGATGTGGCTTGCGTTGGTCGCAGCGGCGACACTTCTCTGTCAGGGGTGCGTCGTGGTGCCGGTTCGCGCACCGACGCGCACCAACGGACTCTCTGGCAAGATGGACAAGGTCAACTTGGATTTCATTGAAGCAGGCAAGACCGCACGACAGGAAGTCACCGAAAATCTGGGCGAGACGGATACGGGAGTCAAGGATAAACGGCTTTTCCTGGGCCGCTGGGCTAGCTCGAAGTGGGGAGTTCTGTGGATGGTGAGCGGCGGGTATAACGCCGCAGGCGGCTGGAATCGGGCTTGGGCAAGACACAACGTGCTGATTTCCTTCGATGACCAAGACATCGTTCAGCAATACCGCGAGTTTTCCGATGGGGACTTGGTGAAGCAACTATCAGATTGGGTGGCCGAGGGCCACGGTCAGCCTCTCGATTTGTCCGCGCCAATTGAAGTCCCTGTCGATCACCGTCACTCCTCTGGCGTGTGTTTCCCCGGCACACTTGTTCTGGGAAACGATTCGTTTGAGTTCCGTGAAGATGAGAAACACAGTTTCAAAATCTCCCCCCAGCAAATCCGTGACATTCAGTTGACCAGCATCGGACACGGAAACAAGTCCGATCCGCGGTACATGAACGAAACCATTCATTTCACGCAAAAGACCAATGTCGGCGGCAAAATGACCATTCGCGTGGACGTGCCCACCATCATGACGCTCGTCAAGTATCTCGCGCAGACGCGACCGAAATAGCACGTCTCTGGTGTTCCGGGCGGGCTGCACGACGGTAAAACATTAGAACGAATCTGGGTGTTGCAGCCCTCCCGTCTTAAGCGCGCAGGATCTTCCTTTTCCGCGATCTTCACAGCCCCCGCCGCCGAGATTCTGGCCGTTGCAGGGGACTCACGCGCGGTGTCCTAAACCGAACAGCTTTGTGAGCACAATTCTCTTACGCTCTGATGGGGCTTTACAGAGCGGATTCCACGCTTGAGTGCTGCAAGCGGTTCGAGCAATGAATTACCCGCGTTCCCCTGCGTAAATATCCCATTACATGCGGGTATTTGCGATTTTGGTCTGGGCACATCTTTCTTGTGTGGCAGTCGTCCAGCAAAAGGGTGAAACCATTGAAGCAAATTCTTCTTATTGGCTGCATCACAACGTTCGCGCTGCTTTGCGCCTCCTGCAACGGCACCAACTACGGTGTGTTACAGCCGAATCCCGAGGATCTCTGCAAATGCATTCCGCTCGAGCCGGACATTCTTGACTTCCGCCATTTGGCGAAACACGTCCCCATTCCCGCCATTGCCGCGCAGGAAATTGGCGTGGATACCATTCTCAGTTGGACGCAGGACGCCATCGTCGCCCCCGACGCGCCACGAACCGGCCGGGAGCTTCAGGTGTTCCACCTGGCCAGTGCATTTCTGCAGGAAGCCAGCGTCAACGCGGCCGACTGCGATGTGCACTTTGAAATTTCGATGATCGCCGATAAGAACGCCCCCAGGGTGATTGTGGAAACTCCCGTGGACAGCGAATTTTGCTCTGCCCGTCAGAGTGCGCAACCCAACTGGCGAAACACGCCTTTAAGCTCGATTCCCAGCATGGCGGTGAACTGCCGCAAGCCTTGCTGGTAGACGTCTTGGGCATGGCTTTTGAAGATTTTGACCACAACCGCGGCTCCGTGCATGTGCAAACGATCTGGGAACTCCACCCCGCGATCGTGACCATCCCCTGAAGTGAATCTAGGCATGCCCTGTTGGCCCCGGGCCTCGAAAAGGTAGCCGGGTGGCCGGCTGAATTTTCCCCGGCCACCCAGCAATGATAGAGTGGCCCTATAATCCCGGGGACAAAAACGAATGGAGAAGGGCCGCCATGAGAATCAGCGCGTTTCTGGCTTTGTTTATGGTTTTACTGTTGCTTTGGGCCGGCGGATTCCTTGTCTACCATGTGACCAGTTTTCTCATCCACCTGCTCCTGCTTTTCGCCGTGATCTCCCTGGTCATCCACCTATTTCGCGGCGCTTCACACAAATGAATTAGCGCTGCCGGATGCCGCGCCTTGCGGTTCTCAGGGTGCGGGTCTTACATCTGTGGATCGAGGCCATGAGGATTCGGGGCCATCCGGCAAGGGCTTGCGTCGGCGCAACCACAATATTGGCATGGGCTGGCATGCAGGATCGTTAAATGCTTTTTGGCCCCGCGCCAGCCGCCGCCGCCCGCGATGAAACGTTCTTGTCAGCTTCCTCCACCGCGCCCCTGTCGATTTCGATCGATCCTTTAAAGTCCGCGCCGTCTTCGATCATGATCTGTGCCGTCGTCAAATTCCCGATGATCGAACCATCCTTCTTGATCTCGATCCGTCCCTTCGCGCGCACATTTCCTTTCACGTAGCCGTACACCACCACGTCGCGGGCGTTGATGTCAGCCATTACCTTCGCCGTCGCTCCGACCGTCAGTTTCCGCTCATCCAAATGAATCAGTCCTTCTACCGCCCCGTCGATCTGCAGATCCTCGGTGCCGGTGATTTCGCCTTTCACCTGCAGGCTCGACCCTAGCCACCCCGTCTCGCAGTCCGCTGTCGCATCCAATGGACTCATTGCATCTGTGCTCTTTTTACCCCACATCGCAACCTCCTGGAAACAGCACACCCCGCGCGGATTTCCCGCCGGAGTGCATCAAACTCGATCCCCAGCTCCCGCCTACGGAAATTACCTGCGAGTTTCAGCGCTCGACTCCACGGATAGTCGGATTGTGAACTCCTTCATGGTCGGCATAGTAGAGACCTCCCAACGGTGTGTCTCGGGGATGAGCTGGGCGGGTTCCTGCGAGATTCAGCGTTGCCCAGAATCCTACTCCTGCGCTGCGGACGCATCAAGACGCTGGCGCTGTGCTCCTCCCCACCACCCAATTTCTCTGTAAAATACCAATGAGCCGAAACCATGAAAACCCGAATCATGTACATCGAGCGAAAGGATGACGGCATCAACGGCCCAGCAAGAATCGGCCGCGTATCCTTTTCGAAATCCCGCCGCTCCCTCTATTACCGCGGTCAGCCCCCGCCCGTCATTCCGAACGGAGCAAGCCGACGCTCTTTCTTGCGCTTCGCTCCTGCGAAGCGGTCGGCCTGCGGATGTGAGGAATCTCTCTGCCCCGTGTAGGGGCACGATACATCGTGCCGCTTCTTTGCTCTTCCAATTTCGAGTTTCTCGTTTCCAGTTCCCAATACCTGCGATCCTGACGTCCGAGAGGAATACTGGAAAGAGATTCGCGCACTCCCCCAAATGATCGATCAACCCTCCATCAAATGCCCCGGAAAGTACGGCGGCACTTGTTAGGAATCTCAGGGCTTGGTGGCGCTCTCCATGACCGCATACGAGCTGATTACCTGCTGATCATAAATAACTTCCGACCACATCCAGCCACCATAGGAAAGCGCCGCAAAAAAAGCGGCCACCAGCACAACCCTCTTGCGCAGATAAGGCCGAGCCTTCACACCGTAGTAGACTAGAAATCCTCCGAAGAGAGTGATTACACCCAGCAGGCCTTCCATCACCGGCAAATCGAAAATGTTGGGAGATTTGAGATCCTCCAGAGCGTTCCATATGCAAAATGCTAGCAATACAATGGCTACCAGGATTCCCACTAGCCTCCTTGTCCAATGCGACGGTTGGCCCTGGACTGGCGCCATGCAGCCAAAAAAGCAAGTCAATAAGAGCGCGGACCCACTGAATACCGCCCCTCGGAGTACCACGATACGTTCGTGCAGCTGCCTGAATCGTTCCGCCTTGTCAGCCTCTTGATTCAATACTTTGCTCTCCTGCAGTTGGAATAGCGTCAGGATCTCCTTCTTCTTTTCCAGTTCTTCTTTGCTGTCGCCTGAATAGAGGCCGATCCAAAATTGCTGCAGTGTAAAAGTTTTCGGTCCGGAGGGTTTTTCCGCCACAAGGAAGCGGTCCCAATACGAGCAGTGACAACTCTCATAATCGTCAGACGGGATATGGTGTTCAGGAAATCCGGTTTTTTTGATTTTGTCCAGGCGGTCCTCCTGATCCCTAAAAACCTGACATCGGATGGCGTCTTCAGGCACTGGCCAATGCTCGTCATTCACAAGCTGGCTCGATATGGGGACAATCGCGGACCCTATGCAATATGCCAGAGACAGGATTCCCACGCCCAGCAGAGCGTCATTTTTCCCCAGGGCCCCAGGAACGATCTTGGCGAAGAACGGGGGGTACACCAGATCCACGGCAATCCCCAACCACAAGAAGGCCAGCACGCCAACGACTGTCGTTTCAAATGCGAGTTTGAAGACATCCATATTGTGCGGTCCACTCCTCTCGCACCGGCC
>WNFH01002091.1_pt1 | contig 13824 bp, 11 predicted proteins | sample 5400411 | NCBI WGS metagenome assembly WNFH01 (sample SAMN13153347, study PRJNA577476) | soil metagenome | isolation source: 200 cm saprolite under Douglas fir tree site 2 hole 3 | place: USA:California | collected 2015-04-18
TCTTCAGCCGTCAACGGTTCGCCGAGCGATGCGCGCTCCAAAATATCACTGCAGCGGCGTGAAACCGCGTGCGTTGGCCGATCGGCCTGAACCTTCGGGGCCGCGGGACTGCGGACGGTGTCGCGCGTCGCTTCGCTCGAGAAGACGACGGCCCCGTAGGACTCCGAACATTGGGTTGTGGAGGCACAGATGACTTTCCCGGCCATCGGTCCGAGAGCGCCGAAGTCGCGCGGCTCATCGGAAACGATGGCGAGGAACTCGGCGTTCGTCGGCCACTGTGAGGCGGGCAGCTTCAGCATCTGCCCCGGCCGGATGCGATTGTTCGTGTCCGCCGCGCTGGGGAACAGCACAGCAACAAACAGCACAGCAACATCGGATTGGTTGGCTGCGGCAGCCAGCACATACACGTAGCCCGGCCTGGAAGAGCTCATGCGGACCGCTCCTCCGTCGACTGAAGCGGTCACCGAATGCCCGCGATCGCGGCCTTCGAAGATTTCGTTCAACATCTGTCTCGGGCTGAACGGCCTGTCGGGCGTGCCAGGAGACGGCGGGGGCGCGGGCAGGCTGGCCTGCTGCTTCACTTGCGGTGCGGTGGCTTCTTGCACTCGCTGGGAAGGAACGGCGAGGGGCTTCTTTTCCCGCAGGAAGAAAAACGAGCCGCCGGCCATCACCGCGATGAGCACGATCCCGACCACGCCAGAGAACGCCAGCAGGCGCTTTCTCGTGGGTCGCGAGGCCGTGGGTTCCGCTCGACGTGGCGGGGCCTGGGGCTCGGTCGCCGGGGTGGCTGCGACCGCTCGAGCCGGTACCATCACCGTAGGATCACCGTCGTCCGGGTGCGGCGTGACGCTCATCGGTAGAGCCCCGGTACCTTAAGGCTCAGCGAGCATAGCCTATGATGCGTCGGCCGGCACTTCGCCGAGCAGGCGGCCGAAGGCCGGCAGGCGGTCGGCGCTGTTGAACGCGCGCAGCATCGCCCAGACCGACGCCTGGTTTGTGGTCACCACCGGCTTCTTGAATTCCCGCTCCCAGGAGGCAACCGACGGCATCGTCGGGAAATTGCCTCCGGGCACCACGAACGCCTCGATCTCCGGCCGATCGATCCGGGCGAACGCATCGCGGGCGTTGTGCGGGCCGAGCTGCCCGATCCCAAACGAGTCGGTCGCGCGAAACCCTTCGAGCGCGATCGTGTCGAGCCCATGCTTCGTCTTGAAATAGCGGGCGGCGCGTTCGTTGACCGCATCCGAATAGGGAGACACGATGGCGACGCGGCGCGCGCCGAGGGCCCGGACGGCGCGGCCGACCGCCTGCGCCGACGTGATCGCCGGAACGCCGGCTCCGGCACTCATCCGCTTCGTGACGACGTCGTCGTAGTCGTCGGCAAAGAGACTTGCCGACGTCTGGGCCAGGATCACCATCTCGACCCTGGCCGTCCCCAACAAGCGCGACTGATAATCGATGTCCTCGTCTCGGCTCGGCGAGAAACTACCGGCGCCACTCGACATGAGGCGCCCGACGTGCGCCTGGTAGGTCGCCGGCAAAAGCCGGCACTCCATCTCGACCGTCGTGTTCGTGGAGGGAATCAGAACGCCGAAATGTCGGGTCATGGTGGGCCGAGTATAACCCGCGCGGAACTGATCCTGGCGGCATGAGGGCTTCGAGAAGGCGCGTCCAGGATCGTGACGGATGCTAGACTCCGCCTTCAGGCGCGATGGAAGAACCGGAGCACGACGTCATCGTGGTGGGAGCCGGCAACGCCGCGCTCTGTGCCGCCCTGTCCGCGCGCGAGCACGACGCCAGCGTGGTCGTCCTCGAATGCGCCCCGGAAGCGGAGGCGGGTGGCAACAGCCGGTTCGCCGGCGGCGTCATGCGCTTCGCCTTCGACGGGGTCGACGACCTCCGAAAGGTCGCCGACCTCACCGAAGAGGAAATTGCCGGCGCCGACTTCGGCACCTACACGCGCGCCCAGTACTTCGACGACCTCTTCCGCTTGACCCAGTACCGCACCGATCCCACCCTCGTCGAGCTGCTCGTCACGCGGAGCCTCGACACCATGATCTGGCTCCGTGGCCAGGGGGCGCGCTTCGTTCCAATCTACGGGCGCCAGGCCGGCAAGGTCGGCGGACGCTGGAAATTCTTCGGCGGCCTCCCCATCGAAGCCTCCGGCGGCGGCGTCGGGCTCGTCCAGTCATTGACGGCGGCGGCCCGCCGGCGTGAGGTCGAGATCCTCTACGAGACTCGGGCCCTGTCGCTCCTGTGGGACGGTGTACGCGTGAACGGCGTGCGGGTACGCAGCGGTGGAAAGCTTCGTGATCTCACGGCGCGGGCGGTCGTGCTCGCCTGCGGCGGCTTCGAGGCCAACGCCGAGTGGCGGACGCGCTATCTCGGTCCGGGCTGGGAGCTGGCCAAGGTGCGCGGCACGCGCTTCAACACCGGCGACGGCCTCCGTATGGCCCTCGATATCGGCGCGAGCCCCTTCGGCAACTGGTCGGGCTGCCACGCCTGCGGCTGGGACCGGAACGCGCCCGAGTTCGGCGAGCTCGCCATCGGCGACCAGTTCGAGAAGCACAGCTATCCCCTCGGCATCCTCGTCAACGCCGACGGCCGGCGCTTCGTCGACGAGGGCGCCGACTTCCACAGCTTCACCTACGCGAAGTACGGCCGTGCGGTTCTCGAGCAGCCCGGACAGTTCGCCTGGCAGGTCTTCGATGCGAAGGTGCTCCACCTGTTGCGCCCCGAGTACGGCATCCAGCGCGTGACCAAGGTGCGGGCGCAGACGATCGAGGAGCTGGCCGCGAAGCTCGAAGACGTGAACGCTGAGGGCTTCCTTCGTACCGTGCGCGCCTTCAACGCGGCCGTGCGCGGCGACGTGCCCTTCGACCCGTACACGAGGGACGGCCGCGGCACCGTCGGTGTCGAGCCCGCGAAGTCGAACTGGGCCAACACGATCGACCAGCCGCCCTTCGAGGCGTACGCGACCACTTGCGGGATCACCTTCACCTTCGGCGGTCTTCGCGTCGACGGGGACGCCCAGGTGCTCGATCACGATGCGGCCAAGATCGCGGGGCTCTACGCCGCCGGCGAGATGGTCGGCGGGATCTTCTACTTCAACTACCCGAGCGGCGCCGGGCTCGTCTCGGGGGCCGTGTTCGGCCGCCTCGCCGGCGCGTCGGCCGCGCGCAGCCGGGGGATTTGAACCAGAGCTCTTTAGATTACGAGTGGATGGCTCCGCCCCCCCGGGATACTGCCCGCGATGCCGCCGCCGATCACGACGACCCGCGCGTGGGACGGAAGACTCTCAGGCACCCGGAGTTCTCGAAGGTCGTCCTGCCTCCCTGCAATCGCTACGACGACTCCGCGTAGAGGTAGCAGGCGACGTGGTGGTCGGACGCAAGCGGGATCGGAGGTGGCACGGCCTCGGCGCAGCGAGGCATCGCGTACGCGCACCGCGTGCGGAAGCGGCAGCCCGAGGGCGGGTTGACCGGGTTCGGCGGATCGCCCGTGATGGGTGGACGCTCGAGGCGCCTCGACGGGTCCATGGTCGGCGCCGACGCGAAGAGCGCCTGCGTGTAGGGGTGTTTCGGCGACTCGGCGAGCGCGTCGACTGTGCCGGTCTCCACGACCTGGCCGAGATATATCACGAGGTACTGGAGGGGCAGCGGCTGGTCGAACCCGTACGCACGCTCAGTAGTGACATGTCCCTTCGCCTCTCGATGGCTGTCGGCGAGGACGATAGCACGAGGACGGGCCAGCGCGTGTCAACCGGTCCGCCAGTGCTCCGGAAGAGTGGCCTCCACGTCCGAGATCCCGCACTGCGCGGCCATCCACCGTTCGGCGTAGAGGCCGTCCCGGTAGCTGGATTGCTCGGAGTCGTGAACGGTCGCCTGGCCTCCGAGCGCGGTGAGCAGCGGCCTCAGGGCAGGTCCATCGAGCAGGGTCCCTCGCGCGCCGGCCATGACCAGCGTGGTGGCCGTCACGCGGGGCGCAAAGGCGCGCAGGTCGAAGTAGGCCAGGGTACGGCGCACGGCCTCGGCGCGCGCCGGGAACATCCGGAGGTAGTCGTTGACCTCTTCCAGCGGGTACGCCTGGGTCTTGGGCGCGAGCGCCGTCGTCTCGTAGAACAGCGCTGGCGTGGTCACCACGCGCGTAGCGCCTGAGGTCAGCGCCGCGGTGATGAGCGCCAGATCGTTGCCCACCACGACCACGCGCGCGGCGTCCAGCTCGCGCCGTGTCAGCAGGAATTCGAGACCTCTGACCGCATCCGCCGCGATGCCGCGGAAGATGTACGACGCCACATCGTCGATGCCCTCGGTGAGCAGACCCGGAAACATCGCGGCGAAGGGCGTGTCGGCGTTGCGCTGCCCGCGTCCGGCGAGCGAGAAGGTGATGTACCGGCTGCGCTGCAGGTTCGCGGTGCCCTGCGGGATGATCTCGAGCACGCTCTGGTACTTGGGTGGGTAGTAGATGGCGGGAAACGGCCCGGTGCCGGTCGGGATGCTCAGATAACCGAACAGGCGATACGGACCGAGGCTTGTGAGCCGTACGCCGTAGAGCGTGGCAAACGCGATGCTCCTGAGCGGGAGCACGTCGATCTCGGGGCGGGCCGGCCAGCGCGTCAGCGCGTCGAGCGTGTCCTGCCAGTACCCGCGGAAAGCCTCTGGCGTCACTCGCTCACCTCCCGCCCCAGGAGATGGCGCGCGAAGAACCGATCGACGATGGCGCTGTGCCGGAACCGCCCCGCCTCGTGGCCATGGCCGTCGTAGGGATACAACTGCTTGTCCTTGGCGCCGATGCGATCGAACAGCGCGTAGCCCGTCTCCGGCGGGCAGACATTGTCCTGAAGGCCGATGTTCACGATGATCGGGCAGGAGATCCGGTCGGCGAAGCTGATCCCGTCGAAGTAGGCGAGCGTTTCCTCCACCTCGGGACGGCGATCGGGATGAAGCCGCAGGTAGTCGTTGATCTCTTCGTAGGGATAGGTGTGTGTCAGCTCGATCGCATCCATGAAACCGCAGAGGTATGGCGCCCCAGCGGCGGCCGCGCGCACCTGGGATCGCATCGCGGCCGTCGTGATGGTCAGGCCCCCGCCCTGGCTGCTGCCGGTGACGCCGATCCGAGTCGGGTCGACCTCCGAGCGCGACAACAGAAAGTCGATGCCGCGCCACGTGTCCACGTAGAACCCGCGGTAGGCGTAGGTGTGCCGGTCCACGATGTTGTGCGTGAGGAGATTGGGGTAGCCCGGGTTGAACTGGCGATTGCTGCGGAGCTTGCCCCGCGGCGCGACCGACAGCGCGATGTAGCCTTTCCGCGCCCACTCCTTGGGAATCGGCGGATCCATCTGATAGCCCGGCAGGAGCATGATCGCGGGCGTCCGCTCCGCCCGGCGCCCCGGACGGCAATACCAGGCGGCGATCCGCACGCGCTCGAGACTCGTGTAGAACACCTGGAAGACTTCGACGTCTTCGGATGTGCGGAGCGGATCGGGGACGACCTCGGCGTCCAGCGGAATCGCCGACGCCTGCCGCAGCACATCGTCCCAGAACGCGTCGAAGTCATCGGGCTTGTGCACCTTCGACCGGTACTCAGCCGACACAGTCATAGGCATGGCTTTTCTCCACGAGTTGCGCTGCATTGTACCGGAGGGCGGCGGTCCTTGAGGACCACACGGCCATCCCGAGCGCGAGTGTCCCGAGTTGTGTCACAGTCGATCAACGGGAACATGGCCAGCCCGGTCACCCGGTCACCATCGCTCAAGATCGCCGTTGTCGGCGCCGGTATCGGCGGCCTGACTGCCGCCCTCGCCCTGCGCCAGGCCGGCTTCGACGTCGATGTCTACGAGCAGGCGCCGGAGCTGACCGAGGTCGGCGGCGGCATTAACATGGGGCCGAACGCGGCGCGGATCCTCTATCGGCTCGGCCTCGGCGGAGCGCTCGACCGTGAGGCCGTGCGGCCCGCCGGCACCCATCAGCGGCGCTGGCAGGATGGCCGCACGCTGCAGCGGGCGCCGCTCAACCCGCGCTGCGAAGAGCTCTACGGCGCGCCGCACCTGACCGTGCTCCGCGCCGACTTGCTCTCGATCATCGCCTCGGGCTTCCCGACCGCGCGCGTCCACCTCGGCCACCGCCTCGTCGGCCTCGCCGACGGAGGTGACCGCGTCGAGGCCTGGTTCGAGGGCGGCGCGCGCGTCACGGCCGACCTCGTGGTCGGCGCCGACGGCATCCATTCGACGGTGCGCACCATCCTGCTCGGCGAGGAGGCGCCGCGCTTCGCCGGCTGTGTCGCCTATCGTGGCCTGGTGCCGGCCGAGCGCATCGCCGACCTCGGGTTGGAGGTTGGCTCGCAGTCGTGGCTCGGCCCCGGCGGGCACTTCGTGCACTACTTCGTCGCGCGCGGGCGCTTGCTGAACTTCGTCGGCTGGACCGAGCACGACACCTGGAACCGCGAGGACTGGACCGATCGTGCGACCATCGCTCGCGCGCTCACCGCCTTCGAGGGCTGGCACCCGGAGGTCCGGCGAATCATTGCCGCGGCCGAGACGTGCTTCGTCTGGGCATTGTTCGATCGCGAACCGTTGCCGCGCTGGTCGGTCGGCCTCACCACCCTGCTCGGCGACGCGTGCCACCCGATGTACCCGTTCATGGGCCAGGGTGCCGCGCAGGCGATCGAGGATGGCGCCGCCCTGGCCGCCTGTCTCGTCGCCAGCGACGCCGACCATCCGGCCGGGGCGCTGCGGCGCTACGAGGAATTGCGTCTGCCGCGCGTCAGCCGTCTTCAAGACATGTCGCGTGCCAACAAGGTCCGCTTCCACCTCCCCGACGGCCCGGCGCAGGAGGCGCGCGATGCCGAATGGGCGAGGGCCGGCGACCGTTCGCCCGAAGCCTTGCGCTGGCTCTACGGCTTCGATGCCGGCGCGGTCGAGCCGTCGGGTCGATCAGTCCAATCACGGTCGTGACCGACGCCGACTATATGGACTTGGCGCTCCACGAGGCACAGGACGCCTTTGCGCGCGGCGACTGGCCGGTAGGCTCCGTCGTCGTGCTCGACGGCGTCGTGCTGGCGAGCGGCCAGAATCGCCAGAACACCGAGCGTGATGTCACCTGGCACGCCGAGTTCGACGCCATGCGCCGGGCCACCCGCGAGCACGGCGTCGACAAGCTCGTGGGCGCTACGGTGTACTCCACGATGGAGCCCTGTCCGATGTGCACGGGCGCAATGAAGCTGGCGCGCATCGCGCGCCTCGTCCTGGGCACGCGGCACGCCACCCTCCGGCGCACGGATCTTGGCAGCTACTCGATCGAGGGGTTCTGCTCGCTGGTCGGGTACGACCTCGTCCTCACCACCGGCGTGCGCGAGCGCGAGTGCACGGCGCTGCGCCGCCGCTGGGGCAAGGATCCCGTCGCCTCGTCCTAACGCTCCCGACGCGGCCGCCGCGCGCACGTCCAGAGCGTAAGGGGCATAAACGTCCCTTCCCGGAAGTTCCTGCCCCTCCAAGCCTCACCGGGACTGGTCGACGGATGGCTCCGCCCCCGGATACAGGACCCGGCCATCGGGGAAGTCGCCTGGTATCTCGCCAGGAGGGTCGGCCGAAGGGCTCTGCGGAACGCGATCGATGCACTTGAGCGCGACGACGCCCTGTCGCTGCGACAGCGACGCCGCCTCGCAGCGTTGAGCGAGTGGGCCTTCCCCATCACACGCCGGCACCCTCCTTTTAGCCCATTTACGCCACGCTCCCGTTCGTCAGGCTGCGATGACGAGCGCCGCCGACGTCATTCTGTGTCCGCGGAAAGGCTGACGTGGACGGCGACGGAGACGCGGAAGCCGATATTGAAGCGCTGGTACCCGGCGACCGAACCAATGAAGCGCCGTCGAGGAATAACCGATCCTCCTGTCAAAAAGACGAGGCCGGGCCGGGTCCCTTGACGGCCGCGGGCGACGACCGCCGCGAGCCGGATGCTACAATGCGCCCTCCAGAGCGCGCGAAGCTCGCCGAGCAGGAGGCGCTGCACGCGAAGCTCGTGGTGAGCCTGAGCTGGGTGGAATGACGGCGTCAGCTATCGTCGGTTGCGGCTGCGCCGACTCCACAGACGTTCCGCTCCGGCCACCGATGCCAGATCGCTAGCAACAGCGTCGGAAGGCCAACTGCAGTGTCCACCAAACGGGCAACACCGGGAGGGCCAGATGCCGGACAAGATTCGAGTAGGAATCGTAGGAGCGACCGTTACACAAGGGGGCAGCGGCTGGGGGGCCAATGCCCACGTTCCCGCCCTCAAGGCTCTGCCCCACTACGAGCTGAAGGCGGTCTGCACCTCGCACGAGGACACCGCCAAGGCCTCGGCCGCGGCGTTTGGCGCCGAGCGGGCGTTCCACCGGTTCAGCGACATGGCGGCGCATCCAGAGGTCGACCTCATCGTCGTCTGCGTGCGGGTGCCCGGTCACCGGGACCTGGTCATGGCCGGCCTGCAGGCCGGAAAGCCCGTGTTTTGCGAGTGGCCGCTCGGTGCGAATCTGGCCGAGGCGGAAGAAATGGCGGGGCTCGCCAGCCAGCGCTCCGTGAAGACCATCGTCGGTCTGCAGGCGCGCAGCGACCCGACGATTCTGTACGCGCGTGACCTCGTCCAGGGGGGCTACATCGGCGAAGTGCTCACGGCGAACCTGAACACCGTTGCCCAGGCGCAGCTGCGGCGGGGCCCCGGCCGCATCTGGCAGGGCGTCCGCGCCAACGGCGCCAACACGCTGACCATCGCGGGCGGCCACGCCATCGACGCCCTGTGCGCCGTGCTCGGCGAGTTTGCCGAGGTCTCGGCCCGTGTGTCGACCCGAATCCCGGAGTGGCGCACTCTCGACGGAACGCCGGTCCGGGTTGATGCGCCGGACAGCATCAACATTGTCGGCCGTATAGTGGGCGGCGCCGAGGTGTCGGTCAACGTTGCCGCCGTTCCCTCGAATCCCGGCGGCAACCGAATGGAGATCTACGGGCGCGAGGGTGCCCTGGTCATCCGGGCGGACGGCTCGCTCAGCCTCGGACCGTGCCAGATGCATGCGGGCAAGGGCAAGGAGCCCATGGTTTCGATGCCCGTGCCGTCCAAGTACAAGCTCGCTCCGGAGGGCACTCCGGGCGGCCCGCCCTACAACGTCGCCCAGGCCTACGCGCGCGCAGCCGACGCCCTGCGCGGCGGTCGGTCCTTCGACGTCGACTTCGACCTCGCCGTCCAGCGCCACAAGCTGATCGACGCGATCGAGCGGTCCTCCGCCACGGGCCGGTCGGTGAGGTTGGACCAGTGAGGAAATCAGCGCGGATCGAGTCGCATCATCGTTCGCTGTGCCGTCGGACCTAGCCGCCGACATGGACGACATCTATTGCTTCGGCGGCAACCCGCTGGATCGGGCCAGCGAGCGCCGGAACGACCGCGAGTGGATCGCCGCGCTGCTCGGCGACCCGGAGACCCGCATACTGGCGCTGCGCGACCTGAAGCCGTTCACTCGCGGCACGGCGGCGCCGGCGCTCGATTGGCAGCCGGTGGCGCAGTGGCGCGACCAGATCGATGCGGGCGCGCAGCTGATCTTTCTCGGCCTCGGCGACGGGCGCGCGCATTTCGCGATCGATGCGACCGGGGCGAACGTCGCTCCCGACGTCGACACCGAGCTGGTCGACGTGCGCGCCCTCGCTCCGACCATCGCCACCGGCGAGGCGGCCATCCTCGCCGAGGCCCGCTCCCTGCTCGACTGGCACGCCCGACATCGCTTCTGCGCCCAGTGCGGATCGCCGACCAAGGTAGTGTCGGCGGGTTGGGTGCGGCGCTGCCCGGATTGCCGAGCGTCGCACTTCCCGCGCACGGATCCCGTCGTGATCATGCTCGCCATCCACGGCGATCGCGCCCTGCTCGGCCGCAACCGGCGGCGCGCGGGCGCCCGGTTCTCATGCCTCGCCGGCTTCGTCGAGCCGGGCGAAACCCTGGAGGAGGCCGTGCGCCGCGAGGTGCGCGAGGAGGCGGGCATTCGCTGCGGGCGCGTGCGCTACCTGGCTGCGCAGCCGTGGCCGTTTCCGTCGAGCCTCATGATTGGGTTTCTCGCCGAGGCCCTGACCGAGGAGATCACGGTCGACCCCGAGGAGCTCGCCGAGGCGCGCTGGTTCCGCCGCGATGAGATTCGGGAGATGGCGGCGCGCGCCGCCGCCGGCTTCGACGATCCGGCGCAGGTGTCGCTGCCATCGCCTATCGCGATCGCACATCACATCTGCCGGAGATGGTCGAGCGGCCTCGACAGCGTGTGACCGCGCTGAAGGGAGCCACTGCTCTCTAGGCGGCGGAGGCGTTACCATGCTTCAAAACCGCACCGGCGCCGGCTCGGCATCGCTGAGCGCGCAGGGGTCGAGTCGCCCATGAGGCACACATGCCGAACATTTTCGTGAACTCCGATAATTCCAATCTTACGAGCAAAATCTATAAGGCCGGCAAGGTTGGGAAATCCGCGGCGGCAGCCGAGAAGAAGATGCAAGATGTGGTCCGAGCGATCGTCGGTAAGGCGCCTGGCTTCGTCACGGACAAGTCCTCCGCCGGGAAGGGGTACACGATCAGGATCGAGGTTACGAAAGTCGAAGCGGCCGGAGGTAAGACGACATACACCGTGCACCCCGAGATCGTGAGATTTCCATCGAGTGCAGGCAAGGGCGGCAGGGGAGAGGAAATGGTCTCCACGTTAACCAAAGACCCCTCGATTACAGTCGAAGGTACTTCCGAAGGGTTGCTACTGGACGGCATCGAGGCCGTCACCGAAAACATAGCGACGAAAAGCCTCCCCCTCATGAGGATGGACATGTTGAAGCGGTAAGGTGAAGCGGGTGCTCGAGCTCAACCCCGCGCACCTCGCCGGCGAGCGCTTCAAGCGCTACGCCGAGCTGCTGGTGGAGGCCACCGGCGCGTAGCGGGATCACGCCGGTCGCCCTTCACGGGCTCAGGCGCCCAGGACCGGATTGGCCATGAACACCGACGCCGGGAGCCGCTGGCCGGCTCCCGGGACCGTCATCGTCCGCTTCAACACGAAATCGAACAGGAGCGGATTGTAGTCGTATATCTCGTTCAGGCCTGTGCGCTCCGCCCTGGTGATGTAGCCGGCCCGGGCCAGGGCTCCCGTGCTGATCACGATGTTGATCGCCGGCAGCGGATAGTCGCTTCCGTTCACCAGCCGGGCGTGCAGGTCTGTTCGCTCCAGGATCGTCGTCAGCGGCACGCCGAGTCGGTTCCGCTGGGTCATCGCCGAAATGTCGCCGAAGAGCAGCCCCTCGTACCGCTTCTGCTCCATCAGCCGCATGAACAGCTGAAAGTTCGGGACCAGGCGTCGATCGGGGTGATCCAGGTCCGGATTCTCGCCGAGTCCCGCGCAGTGGGCGGCGATGACCTTGACCCCGTGGTCCAGCGGCCGCCGCAGATGGAGAGGGTTGCCGAGCCTCTGGTCCTCCTCGGCCTCGACCGCCTTCTCTTCTCCCGCGTGGCTCAGGAGCACTACGCCCAGCTCTCGCATGCTTCGATAGAACGGGTCACACCGGGGATCCGAAGGGTCGATGCCCATCGCGTTGGGCAGCCACTTCACGACCTTCACTCCCCGGCCGGCCCACCGCGCCAGCTCCTCGAGCGCGTCCGCGCGGTACGGGTGCACGGACATGGTCGGGAGGAAGAGGTCGGGGAACTCAGCCGCGAGATTGAAGACGTGCTCGTTGGCGGTGTAGAACTCGGTCTTCTCCGCGTTGACCGTTCCATCGGTGGTGTAGTGCTTGTCGAACGCGAGCAGCCGATACTTGCCGTGATCGGCGATGTGGCGAGCCTGGTCAGCCAGCCGCAGGACGAACTCCCGGTCCGCGTTCTCCAGGTCCTTGATCCCGGCCGCGCTGAGGTAGACGAGGAACTTCAGGTACTTCAACGGGCGTCGCCACGAGCGCATCGCGGGATTGACGAGATTCCCCGTGCCGCCGGCGCCCACGCCGACGACGTGCGTGTGGTAGTCGACGAGCCGTCGCGGATCGACGTCGTCGAAGGCCCGTTTCATCAAGTCAGCCGCCGGCGTGCTCAGACCCCGGCTCAGTTCCTCGGGCCTGCGCGACGACGCACCGCCGAGATAGTGGAGTAGGCACATGCGCTATCGCCCGAGCGTGTCCCCCGAGCCTGCGGGCGACCCCGGACGCTTGTCAAGCGGTCTGCCGCCGTCCAGCCGGGCGACCGCCGTCGAGCCAGCGCCCGGACGAGCTTAGAATCCGCCCGGCGATCAGAACGATCCGCGCCAGACCAGCGAGGGAGACGACGCCAGTTGCCAACGGTGAAAACAGGGCGGCCGTCAGAGACCGCGTGCGGAGCCAGTGTGCCCGATGAGGCCGTCTTGACCCTGAGCGCGACGACGCCGTCACGAGGCGGGGAGACCTCATGGCGGGGGTTACCGAACATGAGTGAGAGTTGCCGCCGGGGAAGGGCGTGCGCGAGAACGTCGACGGCCATCTACGCTACGCGAGACGGTGGAATTCAGCATGTCCTGGATCGAGCTCGAGTAACTCCGATGCGGTCGAGATTGTGTACTATCGACGCGTCTCGCTCGTCGAGGAGGTGAGGACATGCCCATACGTCGAGGAGAGGAGTATCTCGAGAGCCTCAGGGACGGGCGCCGCCTGTGGCTGATGGGCCAGCGGGTCGAGGACGTCACCACTCACCCCGCGCTGGCCGGTTGCGCTCGCAGCGTGGCCGCAGTCTACGACCTGCAGCACGACGTGGCGCACCAGGAGTTGCTGACCATACCATCGCCCAGCACCGGCCAGCCGGTGAGCCGGGCCTATCTGCTACCCCGGTCGGTAGACGATCTGGCTTGCCAGCGACGGATGTACGAGTGCCTCGTACGCCGGGCGGGCGGCGTCGCGGCCCGCTTACCCCAGCATTTGGCGACGGTTGTGCTCGGGCTTTACGATGTGCGGGACCTCCTGGGCCGGGAGGATCCCGCCTTTGCTGACCACGTGACCCAGTATTTCGAGTACTGCCGCGAGAATGACCGCAGCATAGCTACCGTTTTCAGCGATCCCTTACATCACCGCAATCACCCGGTGTCCAAGCAGGAGCCCTTGCGGGTCATGGCCCGGCGTCCCGACGGTATCGTCGTGCGGGGGGCCAAAGGAGTGGGGACGCAGGCCCCCTATGCCAACGAGCTTTTTTGCATGACGCCGCCACGGCCCGACCTCACGCCTGAGGAGAGTGTGTACTTTGCAGCGCCGGTGAACGCCGAGGGCATCCACGTTATCTGCCGCGAGCCGCTGGCGTCCTCCAACCCAGCGGACCATCCGGTCAGCCCATCCTGGGATGAGATGGACGCCATCGTGGTGTTCGACGACGTGTTCATCCCGTGGGAGCGGGTCTTCTATCTGCGGCGCTCCCCGGCCATAGATCTCGCCTTCGAGGCGCGACTGTTTCAGGGCGCCGTCGGTCTTGGTCCCTGGTACGTGCTGGTGCGCATGGCCGTCAAGGCTGAGGTGTTGCTAGGCATCTGCGCCGCCATTACCGATTCCCTGGGCACCACCACACAGCCGCCGGTCCAGACGGCCCTGGCTGATGCCATGGTCTATCTCGAGACCCTGCGGGCGTTCATCCAGGCCGCAGAGGCGAATCCGGTCCGCTCACCGTCCGGCCTGGCCATGCCCAACCCAACGATGGCACTGGCGGCGCGGATCTTCGCGATCGAGCGCTATCCGTCCGTGCTGCAGCACATCCGGGAGCTCTGCGGCCCAGGCCTCCTGATGGCCCCGGGCCAGGCCGATCTGCACAATCCCGACATCGGCCCCCACCTGCACCGCTATTT
>WNFH01002092.1_pt1 | contig 13824 bp, 14 predicted proteins | sample 5400411 | NCBI WGS metagenome assembly WNFH01 (sample SAMN13153347, study PRJNA577476) | soil metagenome | isolation source: 200 cm saprolite under Douglas fir tree site 2 hole 3 | place: USA:California | collected 2015-04-18
GACTCACCGACAGGCGTATCGTTGTGCTGGACGTGCAGGCGCAGCGAGCCGCCCAGCCGGATCTTGAAGTCCTTGCCCGAGTACACGTTGCCCGGGATGTCCTCGCCCAGCACGAGCGGCGGCCCGTTGTTGGTCTGCCTGCCGCCGGCGTGCAGGTCGAAGAACTTGGACCAGCCTTCGAGGACCTGCGAGACCCGCTCCTCCTGCTTCTGGAGGGAAAGCTGCTGCTGCTGGACCTGCTCCTGGAGCACTCGCAGCCTCTGCTCCCGCTCTTCCTGGGCGCGCCGCTCCTTCGCGCGCTCGGTCTCTTGCTGCTCGATCATGCGCTTGAGCGTGTCGACCTGCTCGCGGGTCGATCGCTCGAGCTCCTCGATGCGTCGCTTGAGCTCGTCCACGCCCTGAGCGTGGGCCGCGGGCACGGTGACGGCACCGAGCAGGAGCAGGGCGGCGATGACGGTCGTGCGAGGGGACTGTCTCGGTCGCATGTCACACCTCCGGATGGAAGATCCAGACAAGGCGGCTTCAGCGTCCGGTTGCGCTCTGCCTACTGCGCCATGATTCCGCCCGACCGGGCGCGGGCGTCAGGCTCGCGCGTTGACGATGTTCTGCAGCGCGGCCTTCGGCACCGCGCCGATGACCCTGTCGATGACCGCGCCGTCCTTGACGAACAGGATCGTCGGGATCGACCGGATGTCGAACCGAGCCGCCAGCCCCGGGTTCTCGTCGACGTTGATCTTCATCAGCGTCACTCGGCCTTCCGAGGCGTCGGCCAGCTCCTCGAGAACCGGCGCGATCATCCGGCACGGCCCACACCACTCGGCCCAGAAGTCCAGCATGAGAAGACCCTGGTTCGCAACCAGCGCCTCGTCGAAGTTCTGCTCGGTCAGATGGAGTGTCTCGGGCATCGTGCGGCTCCTCCTGTCCGCTAAGACGCCGGTTGAGGCCGTGAGGATTCAGATGGAAGCGTGCCACGGATCGACCACGCGACGAAGAAGCGTCGCCGCCGTATTTCTTCGTCCAAGCGGGAGTACTACGAACGCACAATAGTCCAGCCCGCTGCGCGCTTGATCGCTGCGCTCGCGAGCCAGGAGACAAAAGCCGCGGCGGGCTAACCAGCCAGTCGCTTCGCTTCCTTGTTTGTAACTCCTAGCGCCTCGCGCTACTGGCCAAAATTCCACACGGTGACGTATCAGAACCGTTACACTTGACGTAACGGATAGCGCTGACGACGATGGCGAATGGTCGTCAGCTATCGGAACAAGCGAACCAGGAGATTCGCCGCTGGAAAACGAGTCAAGGCATTCTCTGGATTCGAACGGCCCGCGCGGCTGAAACTCGATCGTCTCGAGGTCGCCACATCCGTCAGCGACCTTGCTGCGTTGCCCGGTAACCGGTTCGAAGCGCTGAGCGGGGACCGAGAGGGCCAGTACAGCATTCGCATCAACGACCAATGGCGGATCTGCTTCGAGTGGCCGGACGCCTCGACCGGGCCGGTCAACGTTGAGATCGTGGACTATCATTAGGAGAAGAAGATGGCACGCCCGGCGATTCATCCCGGCGAGCAGCTCGCCGAAGAACTGAGGGCGCTCGAGATGAGCGCCGCCGAGCTCGCGCGCCGGCTGAAGGTGCCGACGAACCGTGTCACCGCGATCCTAAATCACCAGCGCGCCATTACCGGTGATACCGCGCTCCGCCTCGGTCACTTCTTTGGCACCAGCCCCGAATTCTGGCTTCGTCTTCAAGGCCTCTACGAGCTGCGCCTCGCGGAGCAGCGAGCCGGAAAGATCATCAAGGCGTTGCCCAGGCTCAAGCGCCGCCGCGCCGCTATCTGAGCCTCAGGTCCTCGAGGGGTGCGCCGGCCGCTTGCTGAATCTCTCGCACCTCGCCTATGCTGTCGGCACGGCCATGCGCGAACGTGGAAGCGTCCCACGGATGACACGAGCCGAACTCACGGCCCAGGTGCAAGCGTTGCAGCGGCGCGCCCGCGCGCTGGAGCGGCGCCTGCGGCAGAGCGAGCGCGCCGCCGGCGAGCTCCGCCAGGGCGAGGCGCGGCTGCGGTCCCTCTTCGAGTACGCCGACGATTTCGTCGTCTCGTGCCGGCTCGACGGGACGATCACCACCGTCAACCGGGCGACCGAGAAGACGCTCGGGTGGTCGCGCGAGGAGCTGATCGGTCACAACATCGAGCGGATCCTCACGCCCGCGTCGGTCGCCCTCGGGTACGAGCGCGTCCGCCGCGCGCTGGCCGGTGAGAAGCTCTCCAAGATCTTCGAGCTCGAGGCGGTGCACCGGGACGGGAGCCTCGTGCCCGCCGAGGGCTGGGCCGCCTTCATCCGGGACGCGCGGGGCCAGCCGATCGAGCATCTCGGCGTGTTCCGGGACATCAGCGAGCGCCGGCGCGCCGAGGAGGCCCTGCGGGAGAGCGAAGAGCGGTACCGCAGCCTGTTCGACAACGCCAACGACTTCATCCTGACGTTCTCGCACGACGGCACGGTGACGAGCGTCAACCGCGCGTACGAGCGCCTGACCGGCTGGACCCGCGACGAGCTGATGGGGCGCGACTGGGGCACCCTCGTCGCGCCCGCCGATCGCGAGCGCATGGCGGAGCGCACCCGGCGCGCGCTCGCCGGCGAAAAGCTCCCCTCGCTCTTCGAGGTTGCCACGCTCTGCAAGGACGGCCGCGTGGTCCCGCTCGAGGGACGGACGCGGATGTTGCGCGATCGTCAGGGCAGGCCGATCGGCTTTCAGGGGATCTACCGCGACATCACCGACCGCAAGCTCGGCGAGGAAGCGCTGCGGGAGAGCGAGGCGCGCTACCGGGCGATGTTCAGCGAGGCCGAGGAGCACCGGCAACTCCTCGATCGGCTCTACCGGCTGACGGCCTCGATGCAGATGTCCTGGGACCCCCAGGATCGCCTGCGCGCCTTCGTGCAAGGGGTGCACGAAATCCTGGGCTTCGATCGCTTCTACGTGGCCCTCGTGTCGGCCGACCAGACGACGTTCGACGTGGCGACCGCCGTCGGTGTCGAGATGTTCGAGCGCCTCCCGCTCTCGCCCGCGGCCGGCCCCCTCTACCACGCTTTCGCGACGCGGCGGCCGCTGGCGATCCTGACCGATGAGGAGCTGCTCCGCGTGCCGCCCGTTGCCGCCGAGTACCGGGACCGCGCGTACTTCCGGAGCCGTCGGTTCATCGTCGTGCCGCTCGTCGCCGGCGACCGTGTGATCGGCGTCGCCAGCGCCGACAACAAGACGACCCGGCGGCCGATCACCCCGGCCAGCGTCGAGCTCTTCACGCTGGTCTGCCAGCAGCTCGCCACCGCGCTGGAGGAGGCGCGCCTCTACGCCGAGGGGCGCGGCCGCGAGCAGGAGATCGCCGCCCGTAACCGCGAGCTGACCGAGGCGCTCGAGCAGAACGCCCGCCTGCTCCGCGAGCTCGAGGAGAAGAGCACCCAGCTCGAGGTCGCCAGCCGCCACAAGTCCGAGTTCCTCGCGAACATGTCGCACGAGTTGCGCACGCCGCTCAACGCGATCATCGGTTTCTCCGAGGTGCTCCTGGAGCGGATGTTCGGCGAGCTCAACGCGAAGCAGGAGGAATATCTCCGCGATATTTTCGCCTCCGGCCGCCATCTCCTGTCGCTGATCAACGACATCCTCGACCTCTCGAAGGTCGAGGCGGGGCGGATGGAGCTGGAGCTGGCGGACTTCGACCTCGGCGAGGCGCTGACGAGCGCCGCGACGCTCGTCCGCGAGCGGGCCGGGCGCAAGGAAATCGCGCTGCACGTGACCGTCGACGCGCGGCTCGGGCAGGTGCGGGCGGACGAGCGGAAGATCCGGCAGGTGCTCTTGAACCTCTTGTCGAACGCGATCAAGTTCACGCCGGAACGCGGGCGGATCGAGGTGCGGGCCGTGCCGGCGGACGGCGTCGCGCAGGTGTCGGTCACCGACACCGGGGTCGGCATCGCGCCGGAGGACCAGGAGACGGTGTTCGAGGAGTTTCGTCAGGTGGGAGCCAGCTCGGCGAAGCAGGAAGGGACGGGGCTCGGGCTCGCGCTCTGTCGAAAGCTCGTCGAGCTACACGGCGGCAAGATCTGGATCGAGAGTCAGGTGGGCGTCGGCTCGACGTTCACGTTCACGATCCCGCTGACGTAAGAGACCCTTGCCCGTCGTCCTGCACGATCCGGTGGAGCACCCAGCCGCTCGCGTCTTGGCCGCCGACGCGCTCGGCCCGCTCGAACAAGCTCAGCCGGCCGCTGCGCGGAATCGATGGATACTCCGCGAGCAGCGCGGTCCGGCCGAGGGGGACCGCCGCCGCTGGGAGCGGCGCCTCAATACGGTAGCGCGCGACGATCCCCCGCCGCTCGTTGTAGAACTCGAGGAGCCACTTCATCGCCGCCTCGCCGGCGGAGCGGCCTCTACGCCTTGGTCTTCAGGAGCACCTCGGCGCACGCGCTCGCAACGCCCGGGGCCGGCGCGTTGCTGCCCGGCATCGTGGCCCAGCCGCCCTTTTCGACGAACTCGCCCTGTTTCCAGGAGTCGATTTCCTTGAGCCCGGTCAATTTCTTGACCGCGTCCGATTGCCTCAGGAAGCTCTGGACGCAGATCGGGGTGAGGGCGGAGGTCACGGCGACGTCGGTACGGAGCTGAGCGGATTTCTCGGCGGTGCTGCCGAGCGTCCAGCCCAGCCATGAAAAGCCGATGATCATGGTTCCCAGCGAGCCGATGATCAGGCCCCAGATGCCTGGTTTGAGCCATGTTGGTCTTTGCACTTGCATGAGGAGCCTCCTTGATGTTCGGACCAGGGACACTCTCGCGCGCGCCGACAGCTGCCCTACCCCCGACGGTCGCCCGGGGGCGCCGTCGGCCGTCCGGGCCATCGCACCCGCAGATGCGACGTGGAGCTGCTGTACGGCGACGGCCGCGTCGAATGGTCGGTCACGTTCATGTGCCGACGGTGCTTGACTCCCGCCGCGAGGGCGATACCGATGGTCGGGAAGCCTTCCGTCGACTCCTCCACGACTTCGCCCGCGAAGTTGACGATCCGCCACCGCCAGTCGGGATGAAGGGGCGTGGAGATCGCGACGACGTTCACCAGCGGCCGCCGCCCCGCGAGGATCCGCCGAAGCCGCCGCGCGGGCTTCGCCCGCCGCCGCCGCCGCCGCCCGAGGCCTTTTCCACCTTGAGCTGGCGGCCATCGAGCTCTTTGCCGTTGAACTGCGTGATCGCCTGCTCGGCCTCTTCCGCCGTGGCCATTTCCACGAAGCCGAAGCCGCGCGAACGACCGGTATCGCGATCGGTCACGACCGCGGCCGATTCGACCTGGCCGGCGGCGGCGAAGACCTCACGAAGCCTCTCCGTCGAGGTGTTGAACGACAGACCGCCGATGAACAGTTTCTGAGCCATGGGTAACCTCTGGGCTGCTTCCACGCTGTGAATTCATGCCGGCTCCGGCGACACGCGGAGGGCGCCGGAGTCAGGGCCTGACGAGGCAGGGGTTCCGTGAACCGCCACCAAGACCAGACGGCCACTCACTCTTGTATATCTTATATAATAGATAAATGATATAGTCAAGCGTGCTCCAGGAGACGCGGCGGCCCCGGATCAGCCACAGCCTCGATGCGGCGACGAGTGCCCTGGCCGGCATCGACGGCTTCTCGGACGATGACCGGGAGGTGATCGTCGGGCTCCTCAAGATAGGCCGCCTGCGCATGGGGCCCGGCCAGGGATGGGTGCCGCCCGTGACCGGCCTCATCGACCGGGCGTTCATGTGGTCGGCGTTCGATCGCTGGCACGCCTTCTTCACCGCGCGCGGCGCGTTCCCCGCGCGCTGGGACGGCCTGCGCGTGGTTCCCGGGTCCGAGGCGCCGCCGGCGGTGCGTGCGGCCTACCGGCAGCGGAAGCTCGATCTCCTCCTGGAGTGGCTCGACGTGCTCGGGCGGCAGGCCTCCGAGCTCGGCCGCTACACGAAGCAGGGACGGCGGGTGCGAGTCGTCCGGCAAGAGGACGGCGAGCGGTGTTCGGTGTGCGACAGCGTCAACGCCCACGAAGTGGGATATGGGAGCGACGCCATGCCACCGCTCCATCCCGGCTGCCGCTGTGTGCTCATGGCGGTGACTCCGGGCACGCCCCACGCGCGAAACGGGACGCACCCTCGACAGCGCTTACGCCCCTCCTCCTGAGTCCGCCCGGGAAATGGCATCCGACGCGCCGTGGCCGGCAGCACACGGAGGTGGACTATTGGAGAACCGCGCCAGAGTGCTGCTCATTCTGTCCGAGAACGTCCTGGGCCAGGCTCGCGTCCTCGCCGGAAAGGCAACGGTGAAGCTCAAGCTCCCCGTGAGCCTCCAGGTCATCTTGCGCGCTCTCATCGAGCAGGGACTGAAGCAGGAGAACCATCCGGCTCTCCTCGCCAACATCGAAGCGCACGCGCACGCGATTCGCCAAGCCCGGAGGCTCGCGCGCGTCCGGGCCCGGTCCGACACTCCGCCTCGGCCGAGCGGCGAGGCGCGGCCGCGGCGACGGCGGTGACCGAAACCGGCCGAGGCGGTTGAGCGGGCGCATGACCCGGCGCGGGGGCGTTGCGCCGGGGAAGGGCGCGGTTATAAGCTGTCGTGCACAGGGGAGAGACCGATGACGTTCGCCCCCGAGCACGACGTCCCGATCCCATACATGCAGCGCACGCGCGACTACTATGTGGCGCTCGGCTACGACAACCCGTATCGCTGGGCGCACTTCGAGGACGTTCCGTTCACGCCGCTCCCGACGCCTCTGGCGCAGGCGCGCGTGGCGCTGATCACGACGGCCGCGCCGTACCAGCCGGGCGTCGGCGACCAGGGGCCGGGCGCGCCGTACAACGCCGCCGCGAAGTTCTACAAGGTTTATTCCGATGCGACGACCGCGGCGCCCGATCTGCGCATCTCGCACGTCGGCTACGACCGCAAGCACACCACGGCCGAGGACCCGAACACCTGGTTCCCCCTGGCGCGGCTGCGAGAGGCCGCGGCGGCGGGACGCATCGGCGCGCTCACGCCACGCTTCCACGGCGCGCCCACGAACCGGAGCCACCGGGTGACGCTGGAGACGGACGCGCCGGAGCTCCTCCGGCGGTGCCGGGAAGACGGCGCGGACGTGGCGGTGCTCGTCCCGAGCTGACCGGTGTGTCACCAGACCGTGAGTCTGGTGGCGCGGCACCTCGAGGCGGGCGGCCTCCCCACCGTCATCATGGGATGCGCCAAGGACATCGTCGAGCACTGCGGCGTGCCGCGCTTCCTCTTCAGCGACTTCCCGCTCGGCAACTCCGCCGGGCGCCCGTTCGACGCCGCGTCGCAGGCGGCCACGCTCGAGCTGGCGCTGCGCGTGCTGGAGGGGGCACCCGGCGGCCGCACCACGGTGCAGTCGCCGCTGCGGTGGCGTGACGACGCGTCGTGGAAGCTCGATTACTCGAACCTCGACAAGATGACGCCCGAGGAGATCGCCGAGAAGCGCAAGGAATTCGACGTCGTGAAGGAGATCATCAAGACCAAGCCCGGGCGTACATGAGCAAGCCGTTCGCGGGCGTCCGGATCCTCGACTTCACGCGCTACCTCGCCGGCCCGTACGGGACCTACCAGCTGGCGCTCCTCGGCGCCGACGTCGTGAAGATCGAGTCGCGCGACGGCGACGAGACGCGGAGCCAGGCGATCAGCCCGGAGTGGGCGGCGCGCAAGATGCCGCCGTCGTTTCTCGCGGTGAACGGCAACAAGCGCAGCGTCACGCTCGACCTCCGGCGGCCCGAGGCGGTGGACGTCGTCAAGCGGCTCGTCGCCCGGACCGACGTCGTGTGGGAGAACTTCCGGCCGGGCGTCATGGACCGGCTCGGGCTCGGCTACGAGGCGCTCTCCGCCATCAACCCGCGGCTCGTGTACTGTGCGGTCTCGGGCTTCGGCCACACGGGGCCGGAGCGGACGACCGCCGCGTTCGACGGCAAGCTGCAGGCGATGTCCGGCATCATGTCGATCACGGGCGAGCCGGCCGGCGGCCCGATGCGCGCCGGGTTCGCCCTCTGCGACACGATCGGCGGCATGACGGCGGCGCTCGCGGTGGCGAGCGCGCTCTACCAGCGCACGCACACCGGCCGTGGCCAGTTCGTGGACGTCGCCATGCTGGACGCCGCGCTCGCCTTCATCCCGGGCCCGGTCTCCGAGTACACCGTGGCCGGCATCGCGCAGGGGCAGATCGGCAACGGCTCGGTGAGCCGCAAGCCGACCGCGAACCGGTTCCGGGCACGGGACGGCTTCATCGTCCTCGCCGTGCTGACGGAAAAGCAGTTCGTGAGCCTCATGCGCACGCTCGGGCGCGCCGACGCGCTCGACGATCCGCGGTTCAAGGACTGGGCGGCGCGCACGGAGCACCAGGCGGCGCTCCGCGAGGTCATCGAGGCGGCGCTCGCGACCGACGACCCCAAGGCGTGGGAGGCGCGGCTGACGGCGGCGGACGTGCCGTGCGCCTGCATCTGGAGGATCGAGGAGATCGTGCGGCACCCGCAGCTCGAGCACCGCGACGTGCTGCAGACGGTCGACTCGCGCTACGGCCCGCTGCGGCTCGTGGCCGCGGGCTTCCGGCTCGCGCACGGCAGCCCGCGCATCGAGCGCGAGCCGCCGACGCTCGGCGAGCACACGGACGAGGTCCTCGGCGAAGCGGGCTACGCGCCGGCGGAGATCGAGCGGCTGCGCGGCGCCGGCGTCATCTGAGCTTCAGGTCGCCCTGACGTCGGTCAGGTGGATCATCTCGGGTCCTCCATGCCTGCGACTCGCGCGCCCTCCTTCAGGCCGTCCGGTGGATTGACCACGAGCCGGTCCCGTCCCGTGACGCCGGCGAGGATCTCGACGGACTGCCCGAGGTCGCGGCCCAGCTCGACCTTCTGGTAGTGCACGGTGCGGTCGTCCCGCACGATCAGCACCTGCGGCCCCGCCGCTCGCGCGATGAGGGCCGTGGCGGGAATCAGCCACACCGCGTCCGCGGGGACGATGCTGAACTTCACCTGCGCGTACATCCCGGGCATGAGCGCCAGGTCCTCGTTGCGGAGGCGCACTTCCGTGAGCAGCGTGCGCGACGCGGGATCGAGGGCGCCCGCGGTGCTCGCGATCTTCCCGACGAAGGGGCGCTGCGGGTATTCCGGCACGAGGATCCAGGCGTCCTGCCCCGGCGCGATGGACCGGACGAAGGTCTGGGGCACGCTCACGAAGATGCGGAGGGTCTCGACGTGGGCGATCCGGAACAGCGGACTGTTGTTGATGCCGCTGCCCGACGTGATCAGCGCGCCGCGGTCGATGCCGCGCGCCGTGATGATTCCCGCGAACGGCGCCGCCACCCTCTGGAAGGACTGGAGCGCCAGCAGGCGCTGGACGTTGGCCTCGTTCGCCGCCACGTTGGCGCGGGCGGCCCCGACGCTGGCCTCCAGCGCGCCGATGTTGGCCTGCATGGCGTCGCCGGCGGCCTGGGCCGCCGCCGTCGCCGCACGGGCGGCGGCGAACCCCGCGCGCTTCTCGTCCGCGTCCTGATGCGCGACCAGCTCCTTGCGCTCGAGCTGGATGAAGCGCTCGGCGGTGGCGCCCGCGAATCCTTCGTTCGCCTTCGCTTGATCCAGCGTGGCTCGCGCCTGCTGCAGGGTCGCCCTGGCCTGCGTCAGGCTCGCCTCGGCCTGCGCCAGGCCCGCGCGTGTCTGGGCGAGCGCCGCCCGGGCCTGGGCGAGCTCCTGGTCGAGCTCGGGCGTGTCGATCTGAGCGAGGATCTTTCCCGCCGGCACGCGGTCGCCGATGTCCACGTAGCGCTCGCGGACATAACCGTTCGTGCGGGCGTAGATGGCCGTCTCCTCGATCGCCTGGATGTTGCTCGGCAGGACGAGGTCGGTCGGGCCGTCGGCGCGCCGGGGGAGCACGACGCTCACGGGCACGACGTCCGGATCCGGCGCGGTGGCCGCGGCCACGCGCTCCGCGTCCTGGCGCAGGCGCGGCGCCACCCCGATGGCGAGCAGCACGACGAGGACGAACAGGCCGATGAGCGCGATCCAGGTCTTTTTCGATCTAGGCATCGAGGTGATCCTCCTGCTGGGGACGACGGCGAAGCAGGCTGTACACGACGGGCACGAGGAACAGCGTGGCGAACGTCGCCACGGACAGGCCGCCGATGACGGCGCGGCCGAGCGGGGCGTTCTGCTCGCCCCCCTCGCCGAGGCCGAGCGACATCGGCAGCATGCCGATGATCATGGCGAGGGCGGTCATCAGGACGGGGCGCAGGCGCGTGGCGCCCGCCGCGAGCGCGGCGCTGCGCGCATCGGCGCCCGCGCCCATCTGGTCGTTCGCGAACGAGACCATGAGGATGCTGTTCGCGGTGGCCACGCCCACGCTCATGATCGCGCCCATGAGGGCGGGCACGCTGAAGGTCGTGTGCGTCACGAAGAGCATCCAGACGATGCCGCAGAAGCCGCCCGGCAACGCCGTGATGATGATGAACGGGTCGAGCCAGGACTGGAAGTTGACGACCATGAGCAGGTAGACGAGCGCGACGGCGAAGATGAGGCCGAGGCCGAGGCGCAGGAAGGCGGAGTTCATGCTCTCCACCTGGCCGCGCACGGCGATCGTGTGGCCGGGCGGCAGCGTGGGCCGGAGCTCGGCGACGATCTTCTGAACGGCCGCCGCCACGCTGCCGAGGTCGCGCTCCTGGACGTTCGCGTAGACGTCGAAGACGGGCTGGACGTTGGAGTGGCTGATCACGGCCGGCGTCTCCCGTCGCTCGAGCGTCGCCAGGTTGCTGAGGAGCTGCTGCTGGCCCACCGTGCCCTGCGTGACCGACGTGTTCATGAGGGTGTTGACGGAGTCGATCCGGTTCTGGGGCGTCTGCACGACGACCGGATAGTTGATGCCGGTGCGCGGGTCGGACCAGTAGTTGGGCGAGACCACCGCGCTCGAGCTGAGCGAGACGAGTACGTTGTTCGCGACGTCGCGCTGGGTGAGCCCCAGCTCGGCGGCGCGTGAGCGGTCGACGTTGACCAGCAGCGAGGGCGTGTTGACCACCTGGTGCAGGTGGACGTCCACGGCGCCCGGGATCCGCGCCATCCGGGCCGCGACGCCGAGCGCGATCTCGTGCGTGGCCTTCTGGTTGTATCCGATGACCTGGACGTCGATGGGCGCCGGCAGCCCGAAGTTCAGGATCTGGCTCACGATGTCCGGCGGCTGGAAGAAGAAGGTGACGCCCGGGAACTCCCGCGGCAGCGTCTCCCGGAGCGTCTTCATCCAGCGCGCGGTCGGCTGGTGCCGGTCCGGGTTGAGCCCGACGAGGATCTCGCCGTCCGACGGCCCGATCGTCACGCTGTCCGTGAACGCGAGGTTGATGGGCTGCGGCTGCCCGATGTTGTCGAGCACCAGCTGGACCTCGTCCCTGGGGATGAGGCGGCGGATCGCCGCCTCCACGTCCGCGAACACCTGCTCGGTCTCCTCGATCCGGGTGCCGGCCGGCGCCCGCACGTGAAGCCGGAACTGTCCGGTGTCCACGGCCGGAAAGAAGTCGCGTCCGACGAAGGGGAGGAGCGCGAGCCCGCTGGCCACGACCAGAGCGAAGGCCACGAACACGCGCGCCCGCCGGGCGAGGGCCGCCTCGAGCGCCCGGACGTACGCCGCCCGGAGCGCCTCGAAGCGGCGAATGAAGACGTCGTGGATGCGATCGAACACGCCGGGCGCCGTGCCGCCATGTTCGCCGCCGTCGTGAGCCTCGCTCGCGAGCAGGTAGCGGACGAGGGTGGGGACGAGGGTACGCGACAATAGATATGACGCCAGCATGGCGAACACGACGGCCATGGCGAGCGGGGTGAAGAGATACTTCGCCGGGCCGACGAGGAACACCACGGGCACGAACACGATGCAGATCGACAGGGTCGAGACGAAGGCGGGCGTCGCGATCTGCGCCGCGCCGTCGAGGATCGCCTGGAGGAGCCGCTTGCCGAGCCCGAGATTTCTATGGATGTTCTCGATCTCCACGGTGGCGTCGTCGACGAGGATGCCGACCGCCAGCGCGAGCCCGCCGAGCGTCATCACGTTGAGCGTCTCGCCGAGCGCGCTCAGCACCGCCAGCGACGTGAGGATCGACAGCGGGATCGAGATGGTCACGATCAGGGTGCTGCGCCAGCTTCCGAGGAAGAGGAGGATCATGAGACCGGTCAGGAAGGCGGCGATCGCGCCCTCGGTGAGCACGCCCGCGATGGCGGCGCGCACGAAGAGCGACTGATCGAAGAGCTCCGTGACCTCGAGCCCCGGGGGCGCGGCGGCGCGGATCGTCGGGAGCAGATCCTTGAGCTGCTTGACGATCGTGAGCGTCGAGGCGCCCCCCTTCTTGATCACCGTGAGCAGCACCGACCGGCGGCCGTCCCGCCGGACCAGGTTGGTCTGGACCGCGAAGCCGTCGCGCACGTGGGCGACGTCGCGCACGTAGACCACGGCGCCGTTGACGTACTTGACGGGCAGATCGTTGAGCGCGGCGAGCACGTCGGGGCTGCTGTTGAGGCTCACCCGGTATTCGCGCGGCCCGAGCTTCACGCTGCCTGACGGCAGGGTCAGGTTCTGGAGGTTGACCGCGGCACTGACGTCCGCCGCCGAGATCGTCTTGGCCAGGAGCGCCTGGGGATCGAGGTCCACCATGACCTGGCGCGGCTTGCCGCCATAGGGCAAGGGGAGCGTGATGCCCTGGATCGGCGCGATCTGCTGGCGGATCCGATAGATCCCGTAGTCGTAGAGCTCGGCCTCCGAGAGCGTCTTCCCGCTGAGCGCGAGCTGGATGATCGGCACGCTGGACGCGCTGTATTGCAGGATGAAGGGCGGGACCGCACCGGGGGGCATGCGACGCAGGATGGTCTGCGACACGGCGGTCACCTGAGCCAGCGCCCCTTCCACGTTCACGTTCGGCTGGAAGTAGATCTTGATGACGCTGACACCGGGATACGTCTGCGACTCGATCGTCCGCACGTCGTTGACCGCCGACGAGATCGTGTACTCGGAGAAGGTCGTGATACGCGAGGCCATGTCTTCGGTGGTCAGGCCGTCGTAGTTCCAGATCACGGACACCACCGGAATGTCGATCTCCGGGAAGATGTCCGTCGGGGTCGTCACGATCGCGAACACGCCGAGCAGCACGATGACCAGCCCCATGACGACGAAGGTGTAAGGGCGCCGGAGCGCGAGGCGAACGATCCACATGCCCTGAGGATGCCGGGTCGATGTCGTGCGATTCGGACCGGGCGAAGTGCCCGATCGAATATGATCCTGTCGATTCGGAGGTCCCTCGCTCGACTACAGCCTGAGGGGAGACACACCGGCCTGCGCCATATGGCGCTCATTTACGAAGGTGAGAAGATGGGTGGAAATATGTCAGGGAGGAGCGAGGCATGAGCGGGATACGGGTACTGGTCGGCACGCGCAAGGGCGCGTTCGTCCTGACGGCGGACGGAACGCGCGAGCGGTGGGACGTCAGCGGCCCCCACTTCGGGGGCTGGGAGATGTACCACCTCAAGGGATCTCCCGCCGACCCGAACCGGCTGTACGCGTCGCAGTCCAGCAGCTGGTTCGGCCAGCAGATCCAGCGCTCCAACGACGGGGGCAAGACGTGGGAGCCGGTGGGGAACAAGTTCGTGTACGACGGCGTCATCGGCACTCACCTGTGGTACGACGGCACGCCGCGCCCCTGGGAGTTCGCGCGGGTCTGGCATCTCGAGCCATCGCTGACCGATCCGGACACGGTCTACGCCGGGATTCAAGACGCCGCCTTGTTCCGCTCGACCGACGGCGGCCAGACCTGGCAGGA
>WNFH01002094.1_pt1 | contig 13822 bp, 15 predicted proteins | sample 5400411 | NCBI WGS metagenome assembly WNFH01 (sample SAMN13153347, study PRJNA577476) | soil metagenome | isolation source: 200 cm saprolite under Douglas fir tree site 2 hole 3 | place: USA:California | collected 2015-04-18
CGTTCCCGCGAAACTGAAGGTGCGCCGGCCCCGGCGTGCCGGATACGGCAACACGAAACGCCTGCCGCACCATGTCGGGAAAGCGCTCGACCGCGTCCACCGTCGCGTTGAACTTCGTCACCGACTCGAATGCCGGCACGTCGTCCACTTCCTGGTACACCTTGCGGAACTTGGTCTTCGGGTCGCGCCCGCCGGTGAACGCAATGACCGGCGAATGCGCGAGGTGGGCGTCTCGCAAGCCCGCGGCGAGGTTGAGCGCGCCGATCACCTGCGCCATGCAGATGCCGGGGCGACCCGAGGCGCGGGCGTAACCGTCGGCCATGTAGGCGGCGGATTTTTCGCCGTGGGTGTGGATGCGCTTGATTTTCGTCCTGCGTTCCATTTCGGCGAACGTCCTGCGTAGCACCGCGGGAACCATGAACACATGCGACACGCCGTAGCCTTGCAACATGTCCGCAAGGACCTGAGCGCCCGTCATCTTTGCCACTTGTGTTTATCCATAACAGTAAGATTCCAAGAAGTCGTCATTCCCGCGAAGGCGGGAATCCAGCGACTATTTGCTTTCAACGACACTGGATTCCGGCTCTCGCTACGCTCGGCCGGAATGACGTAATCACTTTATTGCCAGCGGGTTCGTGGGCGAGCCGACCGCACCGGTGATCGGGATCGCCGGCGCGACGAAAAGGAACTCGTACACCTGGTCCGCAGCACAGTCTTCGGCAAGGTCCTTCACGTAAAAGATCTCGCCCATGGCCATGCCCATCATCGGGATCGTGATCCAGTGCCAGGGTTGGTTGATGCCAGGCTCGGTCTCGTTCGGCCGCACTTCACAGCCCCAGGTGTCGCTCGCGAGCGCTGCAAGCTCCGTGCGCTTGATCCACTCCAGCGTCTCGAAGGCGAACCCCGGCGCATCGCCCCCGGGATACCCGTCCCAGCTCCCAGCTTTGAGCTTCGCTTCCATCTGCCCGGTGCGCACGATGACGTAGTCGCCGCGCTTCACCTTGACGCCCTGCGCCTCGGCAGTACGGTCGAGGTCGGCGCAGGTGATGGCGTAGCCGTCCTCGAGAATTTCCTCGCCGAGCGCGCGCGCCACGTCGAGAAACACGCCGCGGCCCACCATCCTGTTCTTGGTCTTCTCGATGCCGCATTTCTGCGCGCCGTTCGAGGTGACTTCGCGGCAGTCGTAGCCGTTCCACATGTAGTTCTCGTAGAACACGTGGCCGAGTCCGTCCCATTGCGTGCCGCACTGCAGGGGCATGACCACCATGTCGTCGGCGGCGCGAATACCTCGGTGATCGAGCACGCCTGAATAGGCGTCGGTGCCGGTGCGCAGCATCGTGTGCACGGGATTGATGCGGCCCATCGCCGGGTACTTGCTCTTCGCGCCCTGCGGACCGTTGTTGTCGAAATTGAGCGCGAGCGAAATCACCTTTCCCTTTTTTACCAGCCGCGCCGCCGCGACGATGTCTTCGGGCCGCGTGTAGTTGAGCGTACCGATCTCGTCGTTGGGACCCCACTTGCCCCAGTTTTTGTATTTTTCCGCAGCTCCGCGGAGATCCTGTCTGGTGAGTTTGCGGCCGGGCATAGAGCTTCCTTTTAGCGAGATAAACGGGGAAAACGGCGAAATGATAGGAATTTGCTTTTGGGGTGTAGGCATCGGGACCTCATAAGTCCCCTCCTTGAGCCTGTGTGTCAACCCTCCTAAGAGACCCTGATGCACTGACCAACGATGATGGAGTGGCTCCGGATTGAGAATTGGCTCAGAAAATATCCGATAAGGTGGTCTTATGTCAACTCGAAGTCGGTTTTAGGGTAAATGATAAGAATTTCCTTTTAAGGGGTGAACCACTGAGGACTCAAGTATTACCCATGACGACCCCGTGCCGGTGCGCGTTCAAAGCCTCAAGCAGCCATAGAAAAAAGCGGACTGGCCCTGTGCCCGTTTTTTGGGGGAGAAAGTATCCGATAATGATGTGTTATGTCAACCTCGGGTCGACTTGCAGGCAGGGATGGACATTTGCTCATGAATGAATTTCATCCACCATCTTTCATACTTTAGTCTTTCGCCAAAGATGGTAAAAGTGGTGCACCGGACTGTGGCCGCCGTCGACCATTAGATTCCTTTGAACTTGACGCACACGAGGGTTGACCTTCTGTCTTTGCCTCAACTATACTTGGCTATAAATGGGCATCTTTCGACAGCGAGTCATGATCGCGAATGCTGCGACCCAGAAGTCCCTCCAGGTAGACTGCATGGTAGACACCGGTTCAACCTATCTATGGCTACCAGAAGATCTATTGCAGTCCCTTGGAGTTCAACCGACCCTAAAGCGCAGGCTAAAACTTGCCACCGGTCAAGTGATTGACCGGCCGGCGGCGGAAGTTCTTGTGACGCTGAATGGCGAGACTCTATCGGTTGTATGCGTCTTTGGAGAGCCAGCAAGCGATCCCTTGCTCGGCTCGCTTGCTTTGGAAGCCTTCTCAATGGCCGTAGACCCGGTAAACAAGCAGCTCGTTCCGGCCATCTCATATCTCGCGGTTCTCGGCTAAACGCTCTGAAAGTTCTTGCAACCTAGCACGTTCACCATCCCATTTTTTCTATTGATACTCCTCGAGGCGCTCCTGTTGGTATGGGTCAATCTACATCCGCTGAAAGCTGACCACTGATGGCTAACTAACGTAGCACCCAGGCAAACACTGCTGTCCTTTAATTCATTTTCCCCAGTAGCGGTAGAAGTGGTGCACGGGGCTCTGGCCGGAGCCGATGGCGAAGCCTCTGCGGATCGCCTCCGTGATGTACCTCTTCGCCAAGACCACTGCCTTTTCCAGCCTCTCTCCCTTGGCCAAATTCGCCGCGATTGCAGCGGAAAAGGTGCAGCCGGTTCCATGGGTATGGGGAGTACGAATCCGAGCGACGCTCAGCGCGCGAAATTTCTTGCCATCGTAAAAGACATCCATCGCCGGGCCTCTCCGGTGGCCTCCTTTGATAATAACGCTTTTTGCGCCCATGCCTACAATCCTTATCGCTGCTTCTTTCATCTTTTTGAGACTCGTCGCTTGAACGCCGGTCAACTTTTCAGCCTCAGGGAGATTGGGAGTCACGATCGTGGCGAGAGGAATGAGCAAGGAGCGGAGGGCTACAATCGCCTCCTTGCGGAGAAGCAGGTCGCCGGATTTGGCGACCATGACAGGATCGACGACGACATTCTGCAGACGATGCTGACGAATTTTTTCCGCGACTACCTCGATAATAGCCGAGCTGGCGAGCATCCCTGTCTTCAAGGCATGAGCGCCGATATCCTGGATCACCGCATCGATCTGAGCCGCGATCAGATCAGGCGGAAGCTCCAGGATTCGAGTGACTCCGTTGGTATTTTGTGCAGTGACGGCCGTGATGACGGAGGTCCCATAGACTCCAAAGGCCGCGAAGGTCTTGAGATCCGCTTGAATCCCCGCGCCGGCGCCCGAGTCTGAGCCCGCGATGGTCAGAGCTTTATAAACCGTCTTCATCTATATCTGGCATTTCGCCGGCGCATAATTATCCCCGGTCTTAAAGGCTTCCCAGAAGAACCATTGTCCCTGTAGGTTTTGGAACGCCGCCCGCCGGCTCAAGCGTAACCGCAAACTTTTCAAAGGTCTTCGACTCGGGCAGTGTGGGGAGACGAAATAGAGCCAGCCCGCGCTCGTTCACCATGAAAACTCCTGCGGCAACGGGCTCCGTGCCCGCAATACCCCAAAGCTCGTAGGCCTTGTCAACGGGAATCTGAGGGAGACCCGTTGCCAACAGGAGACCTTTGCGAGAGAGAGGATTCCAAAGCAATTGGCCTCTCGCGCCTGTGCTCGGCGGAAGCCCTGCGAGATTAACCAGACGAACCTGCGGGTCAGATAGAAACTGAATCAGTTCCTCTCGCTGAGCGACCTGAGTCTGCAGAGCGCCGATCTCAGCTTGGCGCTCGCGAAGTTGGCTTCGCGTAGCGATAAGGTTCCAACTCAAGAAGACAAGGAGGCCCGCTGCGGCGAAGGAGCTTGTCCCCACACCCCACCACACCCATCTGAGCCGCGCTCTCTCCGGGCTCGCTATTTTTGTTTCCGTCCCGATCTGCTGAAGGAGTCTGGCCCTGACAGCAGGTGGAGGATCCAGCGGTCTCAGCGAACGAGGGAAAGAGGTAAGAGTCTCACGCGTCTCTCGCAGATGATCTTCACAGAGGCGGCACCCCGACGCAAGATGAGCTTCGAACTGGCTCAACTCCTCCCCATCAAGCGCACCCAGAGCGTAGATATCCGCCTGCTCAAGCCATTCGTCGTGGTTCATGGTGCTTCCTTGACTCCGAGAAGTTCTCGAAGGCGCGCAAGACCTGCACGGATGCGTGTCTTCACCGTTCCCAACGGCTCCTTGAGCCGCCCTGCAATCTGTGATTGTGATAGTCCGTCGAAGTAGGCAAGTTCCAACACCTGCCGCTGGCTCTCCGGGAGTCGAGCCAAAGCGCTATTCACCATGATCCTTGCGTCCGATGCCATCGCGCTGCTCTCCACCTTCCCATCGTGTTGCTTGCTTGCAGGGTCTTCCATCGACACAAAGCTCCTCTCTCTTCTACGTATAGAACGCAGTTTATCGATTGCCCGACTTCGGGTCATTGTGATGATCCAGGCCTCGGGGCTCCCCCTTTCTTGGCGGTAGTTCCCTGCTTGATTCCAGATCTGGAGAAAGACTTCCTGGAGAAGATCCTGCGAGGCTGATCGATCGCGCAGGATTCGGACGGCGAGCGTGAAAGCGAGCGGCGCGAAGCGGTCGTAAAGACGTCCGAAAGCCTCTCGATTTCCGTCCGCGATTTGGTGAATTAAACGGACCGGATCGTCTCTCGACTCGGCGGCCATGCGCATTCCGTATCACAGAGGTCAGGTTCTTGCCAATGTATTACGCCTCTCACGCCCCTTTTGGTTCAAGTTCGCCGGCTGGAAATCCGAGGCCCTGGGTGCGGACGTAGATAAGATCGAAGGTCCTGACCTCAACGAATTCCACAAGGAGGGCATGGAGATGAGAAAAATCAAGAAATATTGGCTGTTTCGACTCGCGGCTTCGATCCTGGCAGTGTTGCTTATTGCTCCTGCTAGCCCCGTCACCTGGGCCGCCAGCCACCGGGAGGCGCCGCTCATCGCGCTGGACCCGGCAGCGGACAACACCGATGTGTACGCCTTCCGGAGCTGGGAAGACCCGAACAAGGTCGTGTTCATCATGAACGTGATCCCAGGCCAGGACCCCAGCGACGGCCCGAACTATTTCAACTTCGACGACAGCGTGCTCTACCGCATCCACATTGACAACAACAAGGACGGTGTCGCCGAGGACATCGTCTACGAGTTCCGATTCACGACAGAGACCCGGCCCATCTTCGGGTCGCTGAACTTTCCTCTCCCCTACGTCGGCAATCCGCATATCCCGGTTCCCCAGCTCCAGGGAATCACCACGCTCGACGGCCCTGGATCGGAAGGGCTGACGCGACGCCAGACATACACAGTGACTGAGGTGCGCGGCAAGAAGCGCACCCAACTCTTCAAGGGGCAGACGCTCGTGGCCGTTCCGTCGAACGTAGGACCGGCCACGATGCCGGACTATGAGGCCCTGGCCGCACAGGGGATCTATACCGATGGAGCCACCAGCATCCGGGTCTTTGCCGGCCAGCGCGCCGAGACCTTCTACATCGACCTCGGCGCGGTCTTTGACACCGCCAACCTGCGCCGCTTCCCGCCACTCCTCACTACGGCGGAGGACGCCAACGATGCCGTCAATCCCTTCGGGATAAACCGGTTCAGCGGCTTCAACATCAGCAGTATTGCCATCGAGGTCCCGATCACGCGAATCACGGTCGACGGAAAGTCGTCGGCCACGACGGCGATCCCCGTCATCGGCATGTATGCCTCCACTAGCCGCCAGAAGAACAGGCACCTAAACGGGGACGGCACTTCACTTGAGAAGGGGCCCTTCGTTCAGGTCTCGCGGATGGCGAACCCACTGGTCAACGAACTCATCATCGACACCCCGTTCAAGGACGGCTGGAACGCGGCGGAACCCGAGGCCGAGGCGCAATTCCAGTCGTTCTACCAGAACCCGTCGATCGCGCAAGCGCTGTTCCTCATCTTCGGGTTCCCCGTCCCGGCTGCGCCGCGGACCGACCTCATGAGCATCCTGCTGAAGTATCCGGGTCAGGCCCTGGATGGGACCAATTGCGGGTCGCCATGTGCCGAACTCCTGCGACTCGACCTCAGCGTCGACCCAACGCCTCCCGAAAGCCAGAAGCGGCTCGGCTCAGCATTGAGTTCGGACCCGGCTGGCTGGCCCAATGGCCGGCGGCCGAATGACGACGTCACCGACATCGCCCTCCGGGTCGTCGGCGGGCAGCTCTACATCGACAACCGCGCCGGGCACGGCGTCAACTTCCTGCAAGGCGCACAAGGGTCACATCTGACGACAAACGGCATTTACGAGGTGTTCCCCTTCCTGCCGACGCCGTACGACGGCCGGAACCGCCGACATATCGACTGTGGTGAGGCAGATGCAAACCCCTGCAACTAGCCGTGCTGCGAAAAGGAGTCATCTCTCCGCACCGGCATCTAAAGAGGAGGTGATCATATGCGGGTTTCTCGATACATGGGCGTGATGATCGTGCCGAGCCTCTTCCTCTTGTGGCTCTTGCCGGGAGCCCTGCGCGCTCAGACCACAACCTCGGATCACACTATCCGTCTCTATCAGCGGATGCTCGAGCGAAATTCCCGGGATGCGAGGACCTACTACCGTTTGGGCGACGCCTACATTCAGAAGGCCCGAGAGAGTGGAGACGTCACCTACTTCACCCTAGCGGAACAGGCGCTCCGAAGGGCCCTAGACATCGCTCCAAAGCTCGGCGGGGCCGTACGCCATCTCGCCTATGTGTTCTACTCGCGCCACGAGTTCGACGAGGCAGCCAATCACGCGAAGAAGGCGATTGATCTCGATCCCGCGGATGGGGACGCGTTCGGCATCCTCGGCGACGCGCTCTCGGAGCTTGGCCGGTACGATAAGGCCGAAGAGGCATACAACAAAATGATACAACTAGAGGAAAACCTGTACTCGTATAGCCGCCTGGCGGGTCTAAAGAGCACACGCGGCGACCCATCGAGTGCGATGGCTGGCCTTGAGCAAGCCATCAAAGCGGGCAAGACAGCGAAGCGGCCCGCAGAAAGCATCGCTTGGGCCCAGTGGCAGTTGGGAAGCGAATACTTCGCCCTCGGCAACTTGAAAGAGGCGGAGGCTTCCTATCTTCAATCCCTTGAGACCTATCCGAACTATTATCGCGCTCTTGCGGGGATGGCGCAGATCCGCACGGCTCAGAAGCGATACGATGAAGCGATCCATTTCTATCAGAAAGCGATCGCCATCATACCCATGCCGGAGTACGCCGCGGCGCTCGGAGATGTTTTCGCAAAAATCGGACGGCCCGACGAGGCAAAGAAGCTGTATGACTTGGTTGAATACATCGGCTACCTGAATACGCTCAACAAAGTTCTCTACAATAGAGAGCTGGCCTATTTTTACGCGGACCATGACATCAAGCTGAAGGAGGGTTTGGAGCTGGCCAAGCGAGAGCTCGAATACCGCCGCGATATTTATGCCTATGATGTTTTGGCCTGGAACCTCTATAAGAATGGGAAACTGGACGAGGCGCTGAACGCCATAAAGGAGGCTCTGAAATTGGGCACGAAAGACGCCAAACTCTATTTCCACGCCGGGATGATCTATCGCCGGATGGGGGAGAGAGAAAAAGCCGAGGAATACCTCCGTCGCGCTCTCTCGACGAATCCCCACTTCCATATCTTCCATGCGGATCTGGCTGAACGGACCCTAAGGGAAATCGAGGAACAGCCCAGCTCGGTCGCAAACAGCAGCAAAGGTGATGATCACTAATCGCTTATTGTCGTTATTGCTAGCCGGCCTGGTGATTGCCGGGGTACTCTTTGCCCCAGCTCCAAGCCCTGCCCATCCGTTAGGCAACTTCAGCATCAGCCATTACTCGGCGATCCGAATCGCACGAGACAAGATCGAGTTACGCTACATCATCGACATGGCCGAGATCCCGACTTTTCAGGAAATCCAAGAGAGCGGGTTTGTGCCGCAGGCGGGCGATCCCAGCTTGGAAAAATTCTTGACACGCAAGGCTGAGGCGCTGAAGGAAGGCCTATTGATGGAAATCAACGGGCGGCGTCTGTCGCTCAACGCGGATTCGAAGGAAGTAATCTTTCCTCCCGGCGCTGGCGGTCTTCCTACGATGAAGATCGGTGTTCTCTATCGCGCTAAGATGGACGGGAATGTTCCGACGTCAAAGCAAGGGCTCTACTATCGCGACGGAAATTTCCAGGGGCGAGCGGGTTGGAAAGAAATCATCGCCGTGGAGGATAGCGGTATCAAGTTTCTCAGCAGCTCGGCGCCGACAGTGGATCGCAGTTCGCAACTGAGTGATTACCCGGCGGATCTACTGAACAGTCCACCACAAGTGCTGGAGGCCCAGGTGATTTTTGCCAGCAAGGAAGTGCCCGCGCCATTGGCTGCTGTGAGCACAACGATACCGGCGTTTAAGGAACATGATCCCAACGAAGGATCAAAAGAGGTTAGAACGGTTGACTCGAACTTCAGACAAGCTGCTTCGGACTCATCCAAGGATGAGAAAACTCTGGAACTGTCCGCAAGGACTATTCCTCCGGAAATAAAAAAAGTTCAGCTCTCAGTTGCCACACAGCCGATGTCACTTCAAGCCAACAGGCAAGCGACACCACGTAATTCCTTCACCGAGCTGATGGCGACAAAGCAGTTGAGTTGGGGAATTCTCTTGATCGCTTTGGCTGTGGCTGTCGGGCTTGGCGCCTTCCATGCTCTCGAGCCTGGCCATGGTAAGACGCTGGTCGCAGCTTATTTGGTTGGCTCGCACGGCACGATGAGACATGCGTTATGGCTTGGCCTTATCGTCACTGCCGCTCATACGGCTGGAGTTTATCTACTTGGCGGTGTCACGCTGTATGCATCGAACTACATAGTCCCGGAGCGGCTTTATCCTTGGCTCGGTGTGGTGTCCGGTGTGATGATCGCTGGTCTGGGTTTTTTTCTCTTCCTCCGGCGGTACGTGACGAGAGGCGATCACTCTCTCCACCTTCACAATCATCACGATCATGCCCATCACTCGCACGGCTCTGGCCATGGCCATTCGCACGCTGGCCACTCACATCACCATCACGAGCCCAGTCGAGAGGTTTCTCTCCGCGAACTCCTGGCCTTAGGTATCAGCGGTGGAATCGTTCCCTGTCCGGCGGCCCTCGTCGTACTCCTGAGCGCAGTGTCGATGCAGCGAATCGGCTTTGGGCTGCTACTGATCGTGGCGTTCAGCGTTGGGTTAGCAGCAGTCCTGATCGCAATCGGTCTCCTCATGGTCTATGCCCGGCGTTCCATGTCTCGCTTTCAAATGAATAGCCGGCTGACTACTCGCTGGTTGCCTCTGACCTCGTCGGCTTTTATTATCTTGTTCGGGATTGCGCTAACAGTTCAGGCCCTCCAAACCGCCGGCATCTTTCTGATAGAGCTCTAAAATGGCCATTGACAGGCTGACGGTGAGGGTCTCCTACCCGATTATGAGACCAGGGCAATCCAAATCCTGCGTGCCAGTCGTAATATAGATGAACCGCGTCGAATAAACTTTACTGAAAGGGAAGGAGGATTGAAAATGATAAGAAAACGATTCTGGATGGGCTTGCTCATTCTGATGTTGACCGCCGGGTGTGCGCCTATGGCGCTTCCAGGCATGGCTGACAAGAGTCTGTACGAGCGGTTGGGAGGAAAGGAAGCCATAACGGCTGTGGTTGATGACTTTGTCGGCCGCGTGGCAGCGGACAACCGGATCAATGGTTTCTTTGCCAAGGCGAATATTCCCCCCTTTAAGATGCAGCTCGTCAACCAGATCTGCGAGGCCAGCGGCGGCCCCTGCAAGTACACAGGGAGCGACATGAAGACCGTTCACCGAGGCATGGGCGTGACCAATGCCGCGTTTGATGCGTTGGTGGGAGATTTGGTTGCGACATTGGATAAATTCAAAGTCGGTGAGCGAGAAAAGAAGGAACTGCTCGGAGTCCTCGGTCCGATGAAAAAGGACATCGTAGAGAAACCGTAACAGTTCTAGACGCAAGGCCGACGGCCATATGCACATGATCGGCGATCCTCAGAATTGACAAAAATCGATCCGTCGAAGATACTCGAAGAAATTACATCGTTGGGAGGCTGAACGTATGAAAAAAATCTCTTCTTTTTTTCTGACTCTTGGGCTCTTCGTTCTCTTATCCTTGAGCGGCTGCGCCTGGAATGCCTCGGCCCAGTCCATGGAGACTCAAACAGCGCCCAATCTTTACAAACGGCTTGGCGGCTACGACGCCGTCGCCGCGGTCACAGACGATTTCCTCGGGCGCTTGCTCAGCGATCCGCAGTTCAACCGCTTCTTTGCCGGCCACAGCGTCGATTCGAAGAAGCGAATTCGCCAACTGATCGTGGATCAACTGTGCGCAGTGACAGGCGGGCCGTGCGTCTATCTTGGTCGCGATACGAAAACGTCCCACGCGGGGCTCGGCATCACCGAAGGCGACTGGCAGGCTACCGTGAAACATCTGGTCGCAACACTGGACAAATTTAAGGTGCCTGAGAAAGAGAAAGGCGAGCTCCTCTCCATCGCCTCCAGCCTCAAGGGCGACATCGTCGAAAAATAAGTTTGCAAGTGAATGCGGCCGGGTTTCTAGGAAGCCGGGCAACGCTCGCAGCGGACTCTAACGTTATCGTCCAGCTGTTCATGAGCGTTGCCCTGTTTTCGGGGGCCAGTTTGCCCGCCTAGTCGATCGTCGTCCTTCTCGGCACTGTCACTGACTCAGTGTAGTTATAGCGTTCATCCCCTCTTGCTTCACACCCTTGTTCAGACTTAGGATACAGTTTCCTAAATAAGCAGGAGGTCCCGATGGAGCCGATCCCGCGCGCGACTATAGCTGCGGCGAATGCCAAAAGCCGAAGACTGAGGGAATTGGTTCGCGCGCCGGAGATTCTGGTCATGCCCGGGGCCTATGACGTTCTCAGCGCTCTCCTGTTCGAGCAACTCGGCTTCAAAGCGATCCAGTGCACCAGCGGCGGGATCGCCGCGGCGTGGGGATATCCCGACGGTGAAGTCATGAGCCGCGAGCTCACCGTTGAGATCACGGGCAAAATTGTAGAAGCTGTCTCGGTTCCGGTGAATGCCGACGCTGAGAGGGGCTACGGCGATGAGAACCAGGTCAGGGAGACCGTGCGCGCGCTCGTGGCTGTGGGCACTGCAGGCATGAACCTGGAAGACGGAGCGGGCGGCAAACCGGGTGGGGCACGCGGCTTGGTGGAGATAAAGGAACAATTGCGCAAGATCTCGGCGGTGATCGAAACCAAGCGCGCGCTCGGCAGCGAATTTTTTCTCAACGCCAGAGTCGACGCGCTCATGGTCATGACGGATGAACCCAAAAAAGCTCTGGATGAAGCGATCCGCCGCGGCAACGCCTACGCTGAAGCCGGGGGGGATTGCATCTTCTTTATGCATGCCGTCTCGCGCGAAACGATTGGCCGACTCGTCAAAGAGGTCAAGGCGCCGGTCAGCGTCCTCGCCGGGCCTCAAACCCCGAATGTCAGCGAACTGCAGGATATAGGCGTAGCGAGGGTGAGTTACGGCTCCGCTTTTATGAAGGCCGCCATCGGAGCGACAAGGCGCTTAGCTCAGGAGATCCGCGATAGAGGAACCCTCACCGCGCTCAAAGAGGCGATGCAAACGCCTGAGATCGCCGCTTTGGTGGCGAGAAAAAAATCGAATTAGGAATATGTCGGGAAAAGGCACAATCGTATCTATCCACATCGCACCCAGCGGCGGAGCGCCGACGAAGCCGGTCACCGAGGTGCGGGCGGTGGCCGGGAAGGGGCTGGAGGGAGACCGTTACTGTGAAGGCGTTGGAACATACTCCAATAACCCCGGCTCGGGTCGGGACGTGACCTTGATCGAGATCGAGGCGATCGAGGCCTTGAAGCGGGATTATGACATTGAATTAAATCCCGGCAACAGCCGCCGCAATATCGTGACGCGCGGAGTGCCGCTTAATCATTTAGTCGGCAGGGAGTTCAAGATCGGAGAGGTCACGCTGCGCGGCACGCGCCTCTGCGAGCCCTGCTCTCATCTCCAGAAGCTGACCCAGCAGGGAGTGATGCGCGGCCTCGCCCACAGGGGCGGCCTGCGAACCGAAATCGTCATCGGTGGCATCATCCGCGTAGAAGACACGGTAGAAATATAAATCCGAATCAACCCCGCTGTTAGTCAGTCATCAGAACATCACGCCATAAAGTATTTGACAAGCGCTGATAGATTATTTTATAGTTAACCAAATGGTTAACTATTTGGATCACTTTCTCGATGTGACTTTCTCAGCCCTTGCCGATTCTACGCGGCGCGCCATCTTGGCACGATTGGCCAGGGGAGAGTCGTCGGTAACGGAGTTGGCGGAACCTTTTGACATGTCCCTTCCCGCGATCTCAAAACACCTGCGAGTTTTGCAAAGGGCCGGACTCCTTGCTCGTGAGAAGAACGGTCGGGTCCACCGCTGTAGCCTCGCCCCTGAGCCTCTCAAACAAGCTGCCGAATGGATCGCACGCTATCGCGCCTTTTGGGAAAAGCAATTGGATGCACTCGCCGATTATCTGCATGAATCTTCGAAGAAGGAGAAAATTCAATGGCCGAAGATACAACAATCTCACAGACCACGCTCCAGATCAGAAGGACGTTCGCAGCGCCCCGCGAGGAAGTCTTCGAAGCTTGGACGCAGCCGGAGAAGCTGACCAAGTGGCTCTGCCGCGTCACTGAACAGCACTCGATGCGGATCCTCGAATTAGATGTGAGGGTCGGCGGCCGATATCGACTCGAGGTGACAACGCCGGAAGGAAATCGTTATCTTCTTTCGGGAACCTATCGGGAGGTTCAGCCCGCTGAGCGGCTAGCCTTCAGCTGGAAATGGGAAGGCGATCTCGATGTCGGAGAGACGTTGGTCACGGTTGAATTTCGTGCTCGTGGCGACTCGACTGAGATCGTGCTAACACACAAGCTCTTTCCCAACACCACGGCGCGGGACCATCACACCATGGGATGGAATGGCTGTTTCGACAGACTCGCGAGAATGTTTTGAAGCGGAGGGACACTATGGCTGAAATGTTGCACCAAATTCAGATTAAGGCTCCTGCCGACAAAGTTTTCCAAGCTATCAGCACAGAAGAAGGGCTTAAGAGTTGGTGGACGGCTGACACCGAAGCTCAACCTCGCATAGGGAGCACTGCGATCTTCGGTTTTTTTAAACGCTCGACAGTGTTCAAGATGCGGATTGAGGAGCTAACCCCAAACCGGCAAGTAAAGTGGAGTTGCGACAGCGGTCCCGATGAATGGATCGGAACTAAACTGCGATTTGATCTCCAATCTCATCCCGACGGAGACACTGTGGTGCGTTTTGCCCATGCTGGCTGGCGTTCCACAGAGGGCGTGTTTCCCCTATGCAATACAACCTGGGGCGCCTTAATGGTTCGCCTCAAGGGGTATTGCGAAGGAAAGTCCCCAGGACCATTCTTTATTGCATGAGTCCTTACATGGAGTCCGCTTTACAGCAAATTTCACTACGAGAGAAATTGAAGAGCCCTTGACAAGCCGCTCTCGGTAAGAAAAGTTGTATGAGGATGGCTATACTTACAACCTAAAACAGTGAGGGAGGTTTTTAT
>WNFH01008466.1_pt1 | contig 13807 bp, 9 predicted proteins | sample 5400411 | NCBI WGS metagenome assembly WNFH01 (sample SAMN13153347, study PRJNA577476) | soil metagenome | isolation source: 200 cm saprolite under Douglas fir tree site 2 hole 3 | place: USA:California | collected 2015-04-18
GATGCCCTCAGCCTCGGCTTGTTTCCGCAACTCGGGCCGGTTGCCGTCGTCCAGGATCCACGTCTGGTGCGGGTATGTGATCTGAGACGCGGCCCGCGCCGTGTGCATGACGAGGTCGACCGGCTCGTTGTAGGTGGCGATGAAGACGTCGACGGTCGCGTCTTCTGGGGGAGGTCGCGGCGATCGCCGGCCGGGATTGGTTGATGGTCATGGCTGCCCTTCTTCTCCAGTGCCGGAAGCGAGTCGGGAGCGGCGGATGGTGATGTCGCCGTAGGAGGTGTGGCCGCGCACCTCGACGGTCTTGTGAGCCTCTTCGGGCCGGGTGGCGTTCTCCAGCAGGTTGTGGAAGTGCCCGTGGCCTGTGTTCACTTCCAGCCGGGCGGCGGTGCCCTCGGCGATGCCGATCTCCAGCTCGCCCGCGGGGGTCCCGAGCACGACCGAGCCGCGGGCCACCTCGCCGAGGCGGATGCTGCCGTTGGACGTCTTCGCGTCAACACCCGCACCCGCCCGGTCGACGGAGATGGCGCCGTTAGCGCGGATTTCCACGCAGGAGGTTGGCGCAACCCTGCCGCCTGAATGGTGCGCTAGCTGACCGGGAACCCGATGCCCTGACCTGCTGGAATACTCCTGGCCTGTGACCACCGCCCACTGCAGGGGTTGCGCGATCTGGGTGCTGGATGATGCGAGTCCAATTTGTTATCAACCCGGGGCGCCGCCGCCCTGCGTCCGGTTTGCCGGATTCAGTGAGGGACGGACCATGACAGGCGGGCGGATACGGGCATAATGCGGGCGGCCCGTCCGCGCCCGCCGGCATGGCGGTTTATCTGCCAGACTAGCCACATGACAGCGAGATCGGCACAACACGAGGTGGAGTGGTTCACCTCCCCGCAGCAGGTGAACCAGCGGCGGTACGAGGCGCTGCGCGCCTACTTCGTGGACGGGCTGTCGTATGCGCAGGCGGGCGCGCAGCTCGGCTACACCCGGTGGGCGATGATCAACCTGGTCCGCGAGCACCGGGCCGGGAAACTAGAGTTGTCCGCCCCGCCCCGCAAGCCCGGCCCGGCCCCCGGCACCGCGCCGGCCAAAGACCGGGCCCGCGGCCGGGTCATCGAGCTGCGGCGGCAGGGACTGTCCAGCTATGAGATCTCCAGGCGGCTGACAGCCGAGGACACCCCGCTGAACCGCACCTCGGCCGCGGAGATCCTCGCCGGGGAGGGGTCCGGGCGGCTGCTGCGCCGCCCGGAGCCCGAGGCCAGCATCTCCCCGGCCACCCCCGGCCGCGACACGAACTGGCCGGCCGCGGCGGTCATCGACTTCAGCACCTGGCCGGCCCGGCTGGACAGCACCCGGGCCGGGCTGCTGCTGGCCGTCCCGGACCTGGTGTCCCTGGACCTGCCCGCCCTGGCCGCGGCGGCCGGCTACCCCGGCACCCGCATCATCCCCGCCATCTCCTGGCTGCTGTCCCTGCTGGCGCTCAAGCTCACCCGCACCCGGCGGGTCTCCCACGTCGATGACCTGCTCGCCGACCCCGCCGCCGCCCTGTTCGCCGGGCTCGCGGTGCTGCCCAGGAAATCCGCCCTGACCGGCTACTCCTACCGGCTGTCGCACGCTCACCAGCAGAACTTCCTCGCCGCCCTGGACAGGCAGATGATCGCCGGAGGCCTGGCCACCAGCGGGGAGGCGGTTTCCGGCCTGGACTTCCACGCCGTCATGCACTGGGGCCGCGACCCCGCGCTCGAGAAGCACTACGTGCCCACGCGCTCGCAGCGCGCCCGGCCGGTGCTGACCCTCTTCGCCCAGGACACCGGCACTCATAACCTGGTCTACGCCAACGCCGATCTGTCCAAGGCCACCCAGGCCCGCGAGGTGATCGCGTTCTGCGACCACTGGAAGGCCGTCACCGGGAAAGACCCGACGATGCTGATCATGGACCAGAAGGTCACCACCCAGGAAGTCCCCGGCGAGCTGGACGAGCGCGGCGTCAAGTTCCTCACCCTGCGGATGCGCTCACCAGCCCTGGTGAAATACATCAACGGCCTGGCCGGCAAGGACTTCACGGCGATCACCTTGGACCGGCCCGGCCCGCACAACAAGCCGAAAGTGCACGAGGACCCCGCGGTGAAGCTGACCAGCTACCCCGGCACCGTCCGCCAGCTCATCGTCACCGGCCTGGGCCGCGACGCGCCCACCGTCATCATCACCAGCGACACCGCGATGAAGACCCGCGCCGTCATCACCCAGTACGCCCGCCGGATGACCATCGAGCAGCGGCTGGCCGAGATCATCCGCGCCTTCTGCGCCGACGCCCTGTCCTCCACCGTCAACCTCAACGTCGACCTCGACGTCGTGCTCGCCGTCCTCGCCCAGGCCCTGACCGCCGCGCTGCGCACCCGCCTGCCCGGCTACGCGACCGTCACCCCCGGCACGATCCAGCGGCGGTTCCTGGAAACCCCCGGCCACATCATCACCACCCCCCAGGCCGTCACCGTCCGCCTCGAACGCCGCGCCTTCTCCCCCGTCCTGCGGTCAGCAGACCTGCCACCCGCCACCCCGGTCCCCTGGTGGGGCGGCCGTTCCATCCGCTACGAGTTCGCCTGAAAGTTGCCCCGAACCTCCTGCGTGGAAATCCGCGTTAGACGACGGCGGACCGGGGAAACCGCAACACCAGTGACTTTAGGTGTCTATGCCCGACTGGGGTGTTCTGATCCCGCGGTCCCGTAACGGTCTCGTTGTCTGGGTTAATGGCGGGTTTCCAGTGCCGGGGCGTGACGAAAGGCCGCATGACGCCGCGGCAGGCGTGCGGTTCCACGGGCCGCAGCTCCGGCTGGGCCGGGGCGCCTCCTCCTTCCTGACGGTGTTTCACCAGGTAGCTGTCTAGCCCGGGCCGGGCTCAGGCTGGAATCGGGTCACCTGCGGGACACCGGTGATGGTCTTCTTGGTGGCCGCGGTGTGCGGGAAGCCGGGGCGGGCTTTCTGCGCCCGCGGGGAGTGGCGTTGCCGGCCGGTGCAGACCAGCGTGTGCAGCGTGACCCGGCTGGTGTCCTCCGCGAGAGCGGCCAGGGCGGCCAGGGACGTGCCCGCGGTGACCCGGGACTGGATCATCGAGCAGACCGCGTGGTGGCGGGCAGTGGTGAAGGACACCTGATCGGTGGTGACCGGGCCGCTGCCCTCGCGCCGTCGCAGCGCCCGCGCGGCGGCGGCACCGGCAGCCAGCGACGCGGCGGCGCTGGCGCGGACCAGCTGGGTGGCGGTCATCCAGGCCCAGAACTCCTGGATGACCAGCCGCGGGGTGCCCGAGCGCAGCACCGGCCCGGACGTGCGGTCCCCCGCGCCGGCGATCGTGGTCTTGTCTTCGCCGAACGTGGTCTCCGACGCCGGCCAGCGCGACTGGCAGGCGCCGCGGACCTGCTCGGCGTCTACGGTCTCGTGATCGAGCAGGGTGGTGATCAGGGTGCAGGTTTCCGGGGCTTCCTGCCCGTCGCCGCAGGGCAGGACCGCGTTGTGCTCGGCAACCCGGACCGGCAGCCGGTCGCTCATCTTGCCGCCAGGCGCGTTCAGCCAGCTCAGCCGGGACCCGTCGGGAAGCCACCCGCCCCCGCCGGGGGCGGCCGGCAGCGCGAGGTCGCTCTTGGCCCGGGCCACCACGTGCCCGCCAGCGTCCAGGATCGCGGTGATGATCTTGTGGCCGGGGAAATTGCGATCGAATACCGTCACCCGGCCGGCGAACAGGTCCGGGCGCCGCCGGATCAGCCGGGCCAGCAGCGTCTGCTCCCCGGCCCGGGCCTTCCCGGTGATCGCCCCTAGCTTGGCCCGGCCCGCCCGCGCGGTGATCACTACGGCCAGCAGCTGCGGGAACGGCGCCGACCCCAGCCCCTTCTGGCTGCGGGTCCCGGTGCAGCCGAACATGGCCCGGTTCGCCGGGGTATCAGCGAGGTTGACCAGCATCCCGTCGATGCCGCACACCGGCATCCCGCCCAGCACCAGCACCGGGCCGCCATCATCATCATCATCAGCGCCGCCGCCGCCGGCCAGCGGCCCGGCTACCTGCCAGAACAGCTCTTCCATGACCGCCGGCGGCACCTTGCCGCGCCACCCGGTGACCACTCCCGAGGCCGGGACATGCCAGTCGCGGTCAAAGGGCACATCGGCCAGGTGCCCGGCCAGCCGCCGTATCGTCTCGGTATAGGACGCCCCGGGCATCAGCGTCATCGCCACCATCATCCGGATCGTCAGTGCCAGCGACATCAGCCGCATCCGCTGCGGCGCCGGCATCCGCCCGCCAGCGACCGCGGCCCCGACCAGGTCCTCGATCACCCGGTCGCCCAGGTGCCGTTCCAGCTCACCAAGGCGCACATGATCGGGCAGCCAGCCGCGCGCCCGCACCACACCGCCCCGGCTGACCACCGCGGGCGCGACCGTCACCGGGCAGGTGAACACCAGCATCTCACCCGAGGCCACCGGCCCCGCCGAGGCAGGAGCGGCCAGCAGCGCCCCCGGCCCCGCCGTCCCGCCCGGGCGGGCCACATCCGCTGCCCGCACCGCGATCATCCCGGCCGGCAACCCGGCCGTGACCTGCGCCGGCCCGCTCCCCGGCCGCCCGCCGGCCGCGTCCGGAACCTCCCCCGCGCCGGCCCGGACATCATCCGGACCTGCGGGAATGGCACTGCCCGGTGAGATCTGGACTAGACAACAGCACTCATACAGGAGCCGTCTCGTGTCTATACGCACCGGCACGCCCAGAACATGACGTCAGCCACACGCGCTCCAGCGCTCGCACCCCCCGCGCGGCATCTGCCCAGGTCACACCGCCAGTCGCCTTAAGTTCGTGGTGTTGGGGGAAACCGTGCAACAGTTACCACGACCCGCTTGGGGTCAGCCGGGGTCCGGGCCGTGATGTCGAAGCCGTTTTGATCATCTGGGTGGATGTCCATGAGGTTGCCGAACGAGTAGTCGCGTTGGTCCTGTGGGCCGGTCAGGCCTTCTACCGAGTCGGCCCAGACATCAACAACGGCGCCATCGGCCAGGGGTGACAAGCCAATGACCCGCGGGTCCGGCCACGAGGGTCACCGCCACACCCTAGTCTTCTGTGCTGTCGCGTTCGGGCTGCCTGCGCCGTCATTGTGGCTTGCAGCCGCTATCTCTATTCCGTTCTCCTCTTGCTTCCATATGCTTGCTACTAATGCCGCTGTGGAGCGAGTGCGGTGGGGATGCAGGTCAGGTCCGGGGTAGCGCAGGCCAGTCCGTCGCTAAAGGTGCTAGGTGACCCGGGGATCGGCCGCGTCCGGCCGTAGAGACGCGCCGGGCTGGCCAGGTGGCTTGGCGGCGTTCCAGTACGTCATCGATGCCGGCATCCTGGCCGGTGACATGGAGGTTGCTGGGAGCTTGGGTGTCAAGGCGGGTCTGGCAGCGGCAGTCCCTGCACGTTGCCTGATGAGCCTGTATGGCTGCCGTGGCCACGCAGACGATGGCGGACTGGCAGAGGCATACGCCAGCGTGGGCTGGGGCGCCGTTAGCCGGGCGCCGGCCATCGGATGGCCCGGGCTGCACTCCTGGCAACGCTACACATGGGTGAGGATCTTGGTGGCGAGGGCTTGTGCGGCGTGCCGGTAGGCGGTCGCCAGGTCGGGGGAGGCGCTGAGGTTGACGGGCACTTCGTCGATGACTTGGAGGACGTTCTGGCCCTTGCGGATCACTACGGTGTGGGTGCCGGCGTCCCAGTAGGCGCCATCGCCGAGGCCGCTGATCGTGTCGTTGCCGGCCGGGTTGAACGCGTAGGACGCCCCGCCCGTGATGACCGTCAGCTGGGCCCAGTGATCCCCGGATGAAGTGTTCGTCATGCCGTTGCCGGTGTAGACGCCCTTTTGGTTGAAGCCGCATTCGCTGGCCGGTGGCGTGTTGTGCTGCTGGTTGCGATCGATGGTGACAGTGTCACTGGGGAAGGCCGCGGCCACGGCCATGATGTCGGCCGGCGTCAGCAAGGAGCACGCTGAAAGGGCGGCTGCCGATGCCGTGCCCGGGGCAGATGAGGGTACTTGGCCAACGGCAGTGCCGCGGCCAGCGGAGGAGGCTGGCTGCCCTTGCACGCCAGCGGAATGCGTTGCCCCGGCGGTGCCGCAGCCCGCGGCAATTACCGTGAGCAGCGCGAACCCGGCCGCCGATCGGATGAGGGTCACCGGCATTTCTGATCCCTTGCGAGTTGACGATCATATGGAACGGCGGCCACCGGGCTATCGCATTTAACACGTGACGCGACGCGCAGTGGTTCAGCGTGACGCGCGCCTGCGGAACACGCGACGCCTCACATCACGGTGCGGACACCCGATACACCGGACGACCCGCCGCCCAGGGCCACAGCACTTGGTGAGCAGGACAGGCCGACCCGAAAAGCCACCAAGAGCCGCCTCCATCGATCCTTCGGGCGGCGACCGGCACCGTGCTCCGCTGCATGACTATGCATGAAAGACACCAGCTGAATGTCCGCTCTTGCCGCGATGAGTTGCGTCAGAACACCGAGCGCCTACCGGTCAAGTTCAGCGATTACAGGTGCGGATCCAGCCTGTCCCGCACCAGGCACGGCGTCGCGGACGTCGGCGATGCAGACGCGCCCGCGCATCCCGGACCAGCGCTCTGATCGCAGAACGTAACTAACCGCCGGTGGCAAGCCGCGCGTGTAACCGCCGATCTACGCGATCACTGAGGTTCGACGGCTTCACGCTGGATCGCCACAGAGCCGGATGATCTTGCTCGCTGGAGCATCCTCCGACGCACCGGCGTATCGGGCTACCGAAGGAGGAGACGTGTCGCTGGAGGTCCGGCCCGGTTGTTCAGGGCCGGTCAAGCTCTCGCAGGAAGGTCAGCATCTCGGCGCTGACCTTGGCCGGATGGCTCATGTTCGAGGCGTGGGTTCCGCCTTCGATGACTGCGAGCCGCGCGGGTCCGGTGAGCCCGCCGCGCAGTTCCTCGGCCTTGGCGAGCGGGATGGCGGCATCGGCGCTGCCGTGCACGATCAACGCCGGGCAGTCGATCTCGCCGAGGCGCCTGGTGATGTCGTCGCGGTCCATCAGGCAGCGGAACGCGGGGGTGACCTGTTCGATGCCGGTGGCGGCCCACTTGGCATACCAGTCGTCCCACTGGCCAGGGCCCAAGATGATCGACGAGACAACTTCCTGGACGGGCCCGGGACCCTGCTCGCGCCAGACCTCATGCATCTGCTCGTAGGCCGGTGCGATGGCCGGGTCCTCCTGGCCTGCCTGGCTGTCGATCAAGATCAGCCCGCGCACCCGGCCCGGCGCGAGCAGCGCGGCGCGCAGGCTGACGAACCCACCCTGGGACATTCCGCCGAGCACGGCGTGCTGGATGCCAAGATGGTCCAGCAGCGCCAGCAGGTCTCGCGCCGAGTCCCAGTAGCTGAAAGGTCCGTGCGCCGGGGTTCCGCCGTGGCCGCGTTGATCCCAGCCGTGGCCGCGTTGATCCCATGTGATTACCCGGAACTCCGGCGCCAACGCCTGTACCTGCGGCGCGAACATCGACTGGTCCATCAAGATCCCGTGGCTGAGCACGACGACCGGCCCGCCGCCACCCGTGTCGGCGTAGCTGACCTCAGTCCCATTCAGGGCGGCATTCGGCATGAGCTGGAAGCTACCGCACCTGCACGTCGCCCGGAAGTGCCTGGCTGGCAGGCTCGGCAACCTGCAGGGGGCTCATGCCAGTTGCAGTGCGCGATCAATAATCCGGCGGCAGGCGCGCAATTAGCCGCCGATATGGTCGCCAATTGACCATTGGTGCGGCTGCTTCTGCAGCGCCCCGAACTGGCATTTCTGCGCGGCGGGGTGGTTAGCTGGTTGGCCGGCCGGATCGGTAGTTTCCCGGACGAGCCATGCGGCATGCAACCGGCAGGGCGCGGTGACCGTCCACCCACTGGGTACTTGGGTTGGAGGCGTCATGCAGGCGCTACAGGCACTTGAGCGGGGCCTGCTCAGATCGGAAAGTGGCGGCGGGCGTTCAACGCGTGGCGCAGCCGGGCGTTGAACCATCCGATCGAGCCTGAGCCCAGGCGGCCTGAAGTCGCCGCGCGCCGGACGAGGAATATTAGGTCTATGTCTTCTGCCACGCCTCCTGCCATCAGAGACAGCCAAGCCGCGCCTGGTGACCGGCGCTGGCTGATTCTGGTCGTGGTCGCCATCGCTCAGCTCATGGTGGTCCTGGATTCCACGATCGTGAACATCGCGCTGCCGTCGGCGCAACGTGCGCTGGGGTTCCCGAACAGTGACCGGCAGTGGGTGGTGACGGCGTATGCCCTGGCCTTCGGCAGCCTGCTGCTGGTAGGCGGCCGCCTCGGGGACATGTTCAGCCGCAAGCGGGTGTTCATCACCGGCTTGATCGGGTTCGCCGTCGCCTCGGCCATCGGCGGCGCCGCCGTCTCGTTCACGATGCTGGTAACGGCCCGGGCGCTGCAGGGCGCGTTCGGCGCTGTTCTCGCGCCCTCTGCCCTGGGCACGCTGGTCAGCACGTTCCGCGAACCACGGGAGCGGGGCAGGGCCTTTGGCGTGTTCGGCTCGGTCGCCGCCGGCGGCGGTGCCGTGGGCCTGATCCTCGGCGGCGTGCTCACTCAGTACCTGTCGTGGCGCTGGACGCTGTATGTCAACCTGGTGTTCGCAGCGATCGCGGTGGCCGGCGCGCTGGCCTGGATCCGCCCCAGCCGCCCGGACGTCAGGCCGCGGATGGACTGGCCAGGCACCGTGCTGGCGTGCGCCGGCCTATTCCTGATCGTTTTCGGCTTCTCCCATGCCGAAACCGCCGGGTGGACGGCCCCGCTGACCATCGGCTCTCTGGCAGGGGGCGTGGTGCTGCTCGCCGGGTTCGTTGTCGCCGAGCAGCGTGCCAGTCATCCTCTGCTGCCGCTGCGGGTGATCCTGGACCGAACCCGGGGCGGTTCCTACGTCGCGGTCTTCATATCGGGAATCGCTATCTTCGGGACCTTTCTGTTCCTCACCTACTACTTGCAGGTGGTTAAAGGAGAAAGCCCGCTGGCCACCGGGTTGCTGTTCCTGCCGATGATCGGCTGCATCCTGATCAGTTCCAACCTCTCCAGCATCGTGGGCCTGGCCCGGCTCGGGCCGCGGGTCCTGATCGCAACCGGCATGCTACTGGGCGCCGGCGGGATGGCGTACCTGACCCAGGTGACTGTGACCTCCAGCTACGCCAGCGCCGTGCTGCCCGCCCTGCTGATCCTGGGCCTGGGCTTCGGCATGATCTTCGCGCCGGCCATCAACACCGCTACCTTCGGCGTCGCCCGCCGGGACTCCGGCGTTGCCTCCGCACTGGTCAACACAATGCAGCAGGTCGGCGGCTCGGTCGGGACATCGGCTCTCAGCACGATCGCGCTCAGTACGGCGGCCAGCTATCTGATCACCCACCACACCAGCCCGCTGGCACCGGCGATCGCGGCCACCCACGGCTACAATGTCGCCTTCACCGTGTCAGCAGCGCTGCTCGGGCTTGGGTTCATCCTCGCGATCGTCCTGCTGCCGTCGAAGCGCCGGCTTACCGAACTCAGGACCGCCGCCGCCACCGCCCCGGCTGCCGCCGTCCCCGCCCCATCGCACGCCGCTCCCGCCCCGCAACCAGCGTTCGAAGCGATTCCCGTGGCCCTGTGCAGTTGCTCGCCCGTAGTGACTCCGGTTCCCCGATCGGCGGCCACGCCGGGCCGCTAACAGTGACAGCGGGCCAGGTATCCGGCAGGGCGTCTCGCGGAAGGCCTGGGTGCACGTGCCCGAACTCCGCCACGATCGGGTCAAAACTCGCCGAACGCCACTCATCGAGGGAACCACGCGGCCAGCCTTCCCGCAGGCCCGATGCCCCGGTACGCCCGTGCAAGGGCGCAGGGGCTATCCTCCCTCTCGATGAGCACTACCACGCCGCCCGCGACGGATCTGCGCCTTGTCGTCGGCTACGACGGATCTCCTCCCGCCAGCCGGGCGCTCGACGCCGCGGTGCGCCTGCTGCAGGGCCGGACCGGCCGGATTGAGGTGGTGTATGTGGCTCACTTGCCCGGCATGGCCGCGCTGTCGCCCGGTGCCGTATCCGAACTGGAAACAGGATTCGACGAGATCGAGCAGGAGCTCCGCACCACGGCTGGCGAGCAACTGCGCGGCCACTTGCAGAGCTGGGGCTTCGAGCGGCGTCAGGGCCTGATCGCAGAAGAACTGGTCGCGGCAGCCAACGACATCCACGCTGCCCACCCCCACGCCACCGTTGTGGTCGTGGTCGGGAGTTCGTCTCTTGTCACGCACCGTGTCGTCGGCTCGGTCGCCGTCAGCCTGGCCCGCCACTCACCGGTGCCCCTGGTAGTCGTGCCCTAAAGTTCATCGCTTCCCGGGCTGTGGTCAGGCAGGCCAGCCTCAGCGGGAAGAACAACGGCGGCCCGGCAGGAATCCCACGCGCGCCGTGACCCCAGCCCGCTCCCCCAACCGCGGCGCAGTTCTCCGGGGACTGCATGAACCCGGCCCGCCGGCGGAGGCCAGCCGAGCCGATCCCGACAGGACCCGCCACGCTCGGTCACGAGTGCTCCGCGTACTTGACACCCCCGAGCCGATCTGGGCGGAAACCTGGTCGCCGGAGCGGCCGACTGTGCGGCGTCCGAACGGGTGATCTGTGTGCGGCCAGGCGCAAGGCTGACCAGACGACTGCCGCTGCTGGTTATGGAGGTGATTGCCAGACTCCAGGACCGGGCGCTCTGCGCCTCGATCACTTGCGTAGACGATGAATGGATGCGACGTCCGCTTGGCTTATTTGCCGTTGACACAGGCTCAAGTCGCCCGGACTGTTCCTGCCATACGGCGTTCGTGCGCCGGGTCACGGGGGCTCGCAGCGCTCCCGCAGGGTCGCGGCACCGTCGCCTTGGAGTGCGTCGCAGTATGCCCTGCGGCCGGTCATTGCCATGGTCAGCGCCAGGGTGGTGCCGGACACGAGCGGCCCGGAGCCGGTGTTGAAGGGTCCGTCGGTCGCGACGAGGCGTAGGCCCCTGATCCGTCCTTTGGTGAGGACGGCGAGGTCAGAGCCCTGGTAGTACTCGGCTACCCGCGTGAGGGTCTCGATCGGGTAGTCGTGGCGGATGCCCAGCGGCGGCCGGATGTCCTGCGCGTGCACGATCGTTTCGCCGAGCATCGCCAGCGTCGGGAGGGGTGGTTTGGTCGTGCTCGTGAGGACAGAACGGAACCTGTCGATGGTCTCGGCCGGGGTTGCGCCCAGCTGCTCGGCCAGCCGCATGGCCACCTGCTTGTCGAAGTCGAACCGGCAGCGGATCACGCCGCCTAGCCAGCGGACGGGGTTAAGGCTCGCCCCCGCGGTGAGGTGCGCGAGCACCTCGCGCACCGTCAAACCGGTGCACAGCGACGGTGTCGCCCACTGCTCGCCGGTCAGGTCCGCGAGATCGGCCGCCAGGGCCGCCCGCTCGGCGTGGACGAGCGGCCAGATGGCGGTCGCGTGGTGGAGGGTTGTTTTCGATTCCAGTTCGGTCATGTCAGCCGGTCTCCTGTCGTGGGGTCGTAGCCGTCGCTGCACCTGGCGCGGAGCAGCCGGGTCGTCATGTGTGCGGGTGTTCCCGGTCGTCAGCGGCTGAGCAGTCCGATGAGGTTGCCCTCGGGGCCCTGCGCGGCAAGCACATCGCCGACATCACCCTCATTCCTTGACCCCGGCCACTTCGCGCCCTTCGGGCTGCCCGCCGCACTGCCCTGACCCAGCACGAGGCCCAGACCACGCACAGCTCCAGCAGGGCACTGGCGCAGCTTCGTCCGGCAGTAGCAGCGGCCGGGCGAAGCTGCCCAAATAACACGGCCATCACGCATGGCGACCCCAGGACGAACGCGAACCGCCGCTCTGCGCGTCCGAGAGAGTTCGACGTTGCCACATTAATCGCGTTCAGAGTTGGCTGTATCGCGCCTATCGGGAAAGTGGATGATTGCCTGCCGGTAGTGGACTTTAGCTGACGGCGCAGCACTGGCGGTAATGCGCAGCGCAGCGCGCGGCCCGTTTCAAGCGAAGTCGCCAGCCTGCTACCGGGCCTCCTGGCAGATGCCCGGACCGGCCCCATACCGGCAGGCGACGACGAGAGTTGCGAACACGAAGTCACCGTGGACTACGCCACGGTGTCACCTCCCATTCCGCTGGGCGCACGATCGCATCCCGGGACTGCGGTCAGGCATGGCACCGATGCCGTCAGGGGCGCATCAGGGTGTGAACCGGGGCCGATCCCGATCGACGGCGGCCACCGTCGGCGGCAGCCGATCAAGTTCCGCCCGCGCCGCTCCCAGCGATAGTCCGTCTGCCGCCCGGACGAATCCCGGCACCCGGCCAACTCTCTCGATTGGCCACGGCCCGGTAGCACGGCCCAGTATTTCAGTACGTGATGCCGGGGAACTGCTCGCGGGCGTGCTCCAGTTGCTCGGCCCACTCGCGGGGCCAGCCGAAAGCGCGGGCGGCCTGGCCGCTCATGTCGGCGGCCGCAGCACCGCTGGTGAAGTGGACGTACTCGCCCCAGTTCATCCGCCGCGTGTAGGTGCCGCCGGAGTCGCGTGGGAAACGCCTGGCCAGCTCCCGGAAGAACCTGTTCATGACCTCTGCCCGCCCGCAGTCCCGCCATAGCGGGTAGAACCAGTCGCGGAACCAGCGGGCCCCCCGACGAGGGAAATCGTCCGTGCTGCCGGTGAACCGGCGGTAGACGCCCTTGGCTTCGCGATCCATGCCCAGCGCCGTGTAGAGGTCATAAATGTAGAACTCGGCCCACTTGCTGTCGCCCCAGATCTCATACGCCGGTGAGCCGTGGACGCCGTTGCTGGCGCTCTCCACGGAATGCCCGATCTCATGAGCGGGCAGCTCGCGAGCGAGGGCGTTGCCCTCCCGCCAGGTGTCCAGCCCGCAGTCGCTGACGTTGTGGTAGTCGTGGACCGGGCTGACGTAGTAGCCCGCGTGGCCGCCGCCGTGCCGCCCGGCGTGGTGGATCGAGTAGATGCGCGGGTCGAACCCGAACGCGTCGCCGTAGGTTGCCTTGGAGTACTGCCACGTCACATTGATGAACCGGGGCAGCCACCGGACCTCAGCCCGGCGCACGCCGGGGTCCACGTATATCGCGCAGTGCTCGTCGCTGTGGTACAGCCGGAGCAACTGGCGGTGGTCGAACCAGTGCTCCTGCCAGGTGGCCGGCGGGTCAGCCAACTGACGCTCCGACTCTGCCTCCACCAGGTCCTCCCACCTCTCCGGGCACTGCCCGGCGATTTCGTTAAGCCCTCATCAACGCGATCGTATGGTCAGTGAGCTCGCTTGTCGTACCTCGGCATCTGCAACGGCGTGGTGGGCGTTCATGCCACGATCGCGCTGGCACCGGGATGCTCACGTTGGTGGCGGTCGTGGGGAGCCGGCGACATCCCCAAGATTGCCGTTACGGACGCTCGCAGCGGACCGACGTGTTGCGCGCGGATAACCGCCTAATCTGTACGTTTAGCCGCCAAAGCATTTCGAGCCCGTGCGCCGTACGGATCTGGGCTATCACGCGCACGGTGGCGCGAGTTACTGGGGTGCGGACACGGGCCACAACTGCACGAACTATGCCGCCTATGTGGAGACTCTCAATGGTGTGGCGCGGCCGTCGTACCAGTTCGGCGACGCCCGGCAGTTGATGCTGCCTGGCGCGCTGTCTGGCGTGTCCGCCGCCGGTCGACGGTGAGCGACCAGTCGATATGGCGGGTGTATTCCTCGAAGGCCACCAGGACCTCGCTGGCCGGTCTTAGGGGTGGGGCTACGCCCGCCTAAG
>WNFH01008737.1_pt1 | contig 13800 bp, 10 predicted proteins | sample 5400411 | NCBI WGS metagenome assembly WNFH01 (sample SAMN13153347, study PRJNA577476) | soil metagenome | isolation source: 200 cm saprolite under Douglas fir tree site 2 hole 3 | place: USA:California | collected 2015-04-18
CGATATTACGCGGCGGCACGCGCAATGCGAGTGATCCATCAGCCAGGCGCCCCAACCGGCTCCCACGAGTTGGTTTGAGGCGTTTAGCCGCAGTCAATCGACCCCCGGCTCTCCCATTGTTCCCCGACTCAACCCAAAAAACTATCTAGAGGACTTCATGCTTAATTTGGACAAGACCTATGCAGCCGTGAATCCGAGGGCAGGCAAGAGCCGTAGCGGTTTCGAGTCTGACGTTGAAGACCGCGAGATCATCTTCAAACATGACGTTGCGGGCAAGCTCACCTTCCTGAATAAGGCGGGCGAGCTGGTCTCGGGTTATTCACGGCAGGAAGCCTGTGGAATGAACATCACACAATTTGTAGCCCCGGAATTCGCCGAGAGAGTGCACGATTGTTTGGCGGGCAATTCCAGCAAGAGACTGGGAACAGTTTACGAAATCGATATCATCGCGAAAAACGGGCAACGCATAGCATTGGAAGTCAGCACTCAAGCCGTCGCGCGCAGAGGCGGAGCGCTCGAGATTGAGGGCATCGCATTGCCGTCTGTGTTGAGAAACCTGTCTCAACGACCGACGAGGTTACGATGTCTGGATGAAGATTTTTGCCTGGTAAGCTAGCCTGGTCGTCATCAGGGGGACGAGCGGCGCTCTAGTTCAGTCGATGCTTAGTTCAGTCGATTCTCCTGAACTTCCCGGCTCAGGAGCGCCACGCGCAGCGTGCGCTGCAATTGCTCAGTCGTGAAAGGTTTCTGAAGAAAGACCGTGGCGCCCGCAGCAAAGCTATCAACCATTTGTCTTGGTTCGCGCTCGTCAGTAACGACTACCCGGGAATTCTCATGAGCCGTTTTTCGGTTTTCATGTACCGCTCAGTTGGTGAGGGTGATTCCGCTGACTGAGAGATGAAGTGATCCGAGTTGGAAATCTTCAGGCGGCCCGGATGCCTGGCCTGGCCGCTTGGTTTCTTAACAGGTCCGACGCAATCTGTCCCACATTGAACAAATCCTCCGGCTTTACCAGGTACGCAGTCGCGCCTGCTCTTAGCCCTTCCTGCTGTTCTGAGAACAGGGCCGCGGTCGAATAGATGATGATGGGTTTGGTGACGCGAGATTGACGAAGCTGTTTGCACAAAGATAACCGGCCGCGATCCTCTTCGTTACCGCCCAGCAGAAACAGATCGAAACTCTGCGCACTAATCTGTTGGAGCGCATCACCGTTGCTCCCTGCTCCGGTTACCAGGTGCCCGGCCTTACGCAGCATGAAAGCCAGGAGCGTGTTCAAGTCTGAATTGTCTTCGACCAGCAGGATGTGTCCCTGGGCGGGGCCATTGCCGGCTGGGCGCGTGGCCACAGAAGAGATCGGCACGATATCGATGGCGGGAGTGTCCTGGGCCCTGGCGGCACCGGCGGCCAGGAGGGTGATAACAGATTCCAACACGCGCTTGGGACTGGTATTGAATTTCGAAAGCACCAGCGTGGCGCCGGCTTGCCATGCTTCTTCTACCGCGCCCGGCTTTGCCAGATTCGAGAGGACGATGACCGGCATGTCGTGAAGGGCGGGGTTTGAGCGGACCGTCCTGAGGAGTTCCAGACCGTTCAGTTTTGGCAAGAACAGATCCAGCAACACCAGATCCGGTTTTATTCGAGTGATTAGGTCAAGGCCCGCTTCGCCATCCATGGCGACTTCGACGTTGAATCCTTCGCCCTTGAACTTATTACTATAAGCAGTGGCAAGCACTGTCTGGTCCTCGACTACTACTATGGTTTTCACAATTGCACCTCCGTTTGCATCAGGGTTTGGGGGACATGTTGGGCGAGCACTGCGCGCGTCTGCTCAAACAGTATATGAGCCTGGGCCAGCATGACAGACGCGTTATCCAGGCAACCGTTCCGGCCCACGGTTTCGAGTTCGCGGAAAGGAATCGCGACGGCATTCATGCCGCAGTTGGCGCTGGTACCGGCACAGTTGTGGGCGATCAATTCAACTTCGACATGGTTGCCTGAGGCAACTGCCGCGTCCAGTTGGTGAAGGTTCTTACTCATTTGATCCAGATACAGATTCGCAATCTCCCGAAACTCTTCCGGTTCATCTCCCATCATTTCGTGCATTCGCTCAACGTCGACCAATGGCACAGTGATGAGGCCGGCTTGTTCTCCTGGATCGGTGCCGGGACTTCGCAAGAAGAGTTCAAGCACGCGGCTCAACTCTTCGAGCTGAACGGGCTTGGTTATGTACTCGTCCATCCCCGCGGCAATACACTTTTCCCGGTCGCCGGTCAGCGCGTGCGCAGTCATGGCCACTATCGGGATGTGCCTGGTCTCGCCCTCCTGCCTACGGATCTCTGCGGTGGCTTCATATCCGTCCATTTCCGGCATCTGGCAATCCATCAAAATCAGATCGTATGAGATGCGGCTCAAGGCTTCGATTGCCTCGCTTCCGTTAGCGACCGCATCCGCGCGGTAACCCAGCTTCTGCAACTGGCGGACGGCCACTTTCTGATTCACGATGTTGTCTTCGGCGAGCAGAATAAGTTTGTTCGAACTCATTTCTAATTCCTTCAACATATGTTTGGTAACCAGTTTCGACGACGTGACATCGCGTTCCGGGGTAACGGTCGCCGGGCTGATGACGTTGGCAAGGCAGTCAAACAACTGAGATTGACGCACTGGCTTGGTTAGATAGGCGGCCACCCCGGCGTCACTCGCCGTGGCTCCGTGTCCGCGCTCGCCGAATGATGTCAACATCACCAGGTGCATCCCGGCAATGCTCGAGTCAGATTTAATAATCCGAGCCAGCTCGAAACCATCCATTCCCGGCATCATCAAATCTATCGCCGCCAGATCGTAAGGCACGCCTTCAGCTGCGGCCGAGCGGAGCAGCTCGAGCGCGTGAAATCCTGATTCGGCTTCCTGGTGAATCATCCCCCACGAGCCAAGCTGATGAGAAAGAATCTTCCGATTAGTAGCATTGTCATCAACGATCAGAACCCGCAGCTTCCCGAGACTTACCATCTGCGGTTGAGGCATAACGGCGTTCTCGATCTGTTTATCGAATCGTGCGGTGAACCAGAAAGTTGAACCCTGTCCAGGCGTGCTGGTGACGCTCATCTGCCCGCCCATTAATTCGACCAATTGTTTCGAGATGGCCAGGCCCAGCCCGGTGCCGCCGTACTTTCGGGTCGTCGAACCATCGGCTTGGGTAAAGGCCTGGAAAAGGTTTTGTTGTGCGGCCGGGCTGATGCCGATGCCGGTATCGCTGATCATAAAGCGAACTACCACGTTATCCTGGGTTTCGCTCTCCTTTTCAACCCGCACAATGACTTCGCCTTGCTCGGTAAACTTTATGGCGTTCCCGATCAGGTTAGTCAGCACCTGGCGCAACCGGCCGGGATCACCACGGAGCGCCGTCGGCACGTCGCTGTGGATTAGGGAGGCAAACTCGATCTTCTTTCGATGGGCCCGCTCGGCGAGCAGTTCGATCGTGTCCTCGACGGCGTTGTTCAGCAGGAAGTCCAGCGTCTCGAACTGAAGCTTGCCCGCCTCAATTTTCGAGAAGTCCAGAATGTCGTTGATAATCGTCAAAAGCGCTTCGCCACTGGCGCGAATCGTCTGGGCACAGTCGCGTTGCTCTTCATCAAGGTCGGTGTCCAGCAAAAGCCCGGTCATGCCGATCACGCCATTCATCGGCGTGCGAATCTCGTGGCTCATGTTGGCCAGGAACTCTGACTTGAGGCGTGTTGATTCCAACGCGGCATCTCTGGCTTGTTCAAGTTCGCGTTCACCTCGCTTGCGTTCGATCGCCAGCGCGATCTGGTCGCCGACCGCTGAAAGAAACTCCAGATCGCGCTGGGTATAGGCGGCGGCCTCCTCATAGTGCTGTACGGCCAGTACGCCGATGGTGCCGGACGGTGTTCGCAGCGGTACGCCCAGCCATGAAGCAGAGTCGGTCCCACTTAGCTCGACCTTGCCCTGCTCATACATTCGCTTCTTGGTGGCTCCCGTCAATAGTATTGGTTGGCTCGTTCGCAGGACATAGCTGCTGAAGTTGGTGCCGACCGGGCGCGGTTCCGGGACCGGATCAAACTTATCGGCCCAAAACTCAAAATGCATCAACCTGGTGGCGGGGTCGTAGAGAGTAACGAAGCAGTTCTCGCCGGAGAGCAGTTTACAGATTGAACTGTGAGTGAGGTGGAGCAACTCATCCAGATTAGCCGTAGTCACAATGCCCTGGACTATTTCAGAAATGATTTGACGCTCAGCTTCAGCCCGCTTGCGCTCAGTGATGTCGCGGGCCATGCCCTGCACTCCGGTTGGTTTTCCATCCTCGTATGTGAGGCGAGAGTTCACTTCGAGCATAACTCTGTGGCCATCTCTGGCAATGATCTCAAGCTCATACGCAGACGGTGCTTTTTCAGTAATCTTACGCGCGAGCAACTGCCGGGCTTCCTCGAGGTATTCCGGCGCGACGACCTGGGCGAGGTTCATCCCTGTGGCTTCATCGTTTGTATATCCGACAATCCTTTCACATGCCTTGTTAACTGAAGTGTAATTACCTTCGAGATCATGGGTGTAGATGATGTCGTTAGCGTTCTCAAATAAGTTTCGATATCGTTCTTCGCTTTCACGAAGCTCAGTTTCCGCCTGTTTGCGTTCCTCTGCTTCCGCTCTCAGGACGTGATTAGCTTCGGCGAGTTCCGCAGTACGCTCGTGCACCTTCCTTTCCAACTCGTCGTGCGCTTTCCGCAAACCCTCCTCGGCGAGTCTGCGTTTCGCCATGTGTCGCGTGACGTTGCGGATGACGAAGACTGCAATAGCGGCGGCAAGTAGTACCGCAAGCGCAATCAGCAAGACGGTAGTTCTGCGGACTGCGGCACTGCTGGCGGCCTCCCGGTTTTGCGCCAGGTCCATTTGGTGGCCCTGGTAATCGACATAGGCATTCCAGGCTTTGTGATACTCAATTATCCGAGGCATAGCTTGTTGCGCCATCACTTCACGTGCTGCCTGCGGCTTTTTATCGACAACCAGCATGTGTAACGCGCCCTTGTAGCTCGCGAGATATGGGCTACGCGTACTGTCGATGGCTTCAAGTAATGCCAACTCTTCCGCGGAGTCAACCCGGCTTCTGAGCGTTTCGATCAGTATGGAAATCTCTTTGCTGTTACTCGAGTTCTGTGCCAGCAACGAGTCGATTTCCTTTTGGTCTTCACTCAGGAAGACCTGCATCGTTATTCGGCTGTTGAGATTCGAGTAAGCCTGGGCTCGCTGCGACATTTGCACTCTGGCCCATTGCTGATTGACGATTTTGGCAAGACCGTCGTCAATCCGATGAAGTTGACGCAGGCCTAAGCCGCCAACTGCGATCATGATGCCGATGAGCAACGCGAACGATAGGCCCAGCCTTACGCCCAGATTGGAATCGCCGGTAAATGAGAGGAGGTTGCGGATCTTTTTCATAGTGTTGAGCGACAGAAGGTAACCAGAATCGTGTGGGATGCGCGAGATTTTATCGTCGCTTCGGCGCCTAAAACGTTTGCTTAGGAAATGAGGGCCGCTTCACTCGTGGCAACGAACTGCGGGTCCTGTCCGCGGCCATCATCAAGCATCGCAAGTTGTTGAATTCCGCGGATGCGCGAAACCAGGCGCTGATTGGTGTAGTCGAGTTCGGCGCTCCTCTTGTTGCTTTCGAAATGTTCCAGCCCTCGTCTGACGGTCAGACGCAGGTCTTCATTATCCCAGGGTTTCGCTACGTACCTATAGACCTGCCCGCAGTTAATGGCTTCGACAAGAGCGTCGACGTCCGTGTAACCCGTGAGGATGATGCGCACCATGCGCGGGCGCAGCGGCACTGTTTTCTTGAGCAGTTCAATTCCCGTCATGCCGGGCATGCGCTGGTCCGTGATCAAGAGCGCTACGTCATGCTGTCCGAGCAAAGCCAGGGCTTCGTCGCCGGATGCCGCCGTGAGGACTTCGTAGTCATCACGAAACATTCTGGCGAGGGTGCGCAAATTGGCCGGCTCGTCGTCAACAATAAGAATTTTGTAAGGCATGTGTATTCTCCCTTTGGTGATTCATAGGTACTGGCGCGATTATTCCGGGTCGCGCGACCAGAGGTATCAGCGTCGTAAATGTCGTGCCTTTGCCAGGGGTGCTTTCGACCTTGATGCTACCGCCGTGGCTGGTGATGATGCCGTAACTGATAGACAAACCGAGTCCGGTTCCCACGCCCACGGGCTTGGTGGTAAAGAAAGGTTCAAAGATCCTCTCCAGGTCTTCCGACCTGATGCCGCTTCCGGTATCGCTGATTTTCACAAACACCATTTCGTCCTGCACGCCGGTTCCAATTCGAACTTCGCCCCGGCCACTACCAATCGCCTGCGCCGCATTCATGAGCAGGTTCGTCCATACCTGGTTGAGTTGGCCGGCGAAGCAATGGATTAGTGGCAACGGCCCATACTCGCGTCTGAGCGCGATGTGATCCGAGTTGTAGTATTGCGAAAGGATGCGAAGAGTCGAGTCGATGCTGGCGTGGAGGTCGACCTGGGTTGCCTCAGCTTCGTCAAGACGAGAGAAGGTGCGCAGGTTCATCACAATGTCGCGGATGCGCCGGGCGCCTTCCTGACAATCGGCGATGATCGAAGAGAGCTCGGGCAGCACCTCTTCATAGTTGATTTCTTTTTTGATCGCATTCGCCTGCGACTTCAGCTCCGGTGAAAGCAACGCGCCATCGTAAACGTTGAGGAGGCGCCTTAAGCCAGTGGCAGACCTGTCAAGGCTCTCCATGTTGCTGTAGATGAAACCAGCCGGGTTGTTGAGTTCGTGAGCGACACCACCGGCCAGTTGTCCCAGCGACGCCATCTTTTCACTTTGCAGTAACTGCGCCTGCAGGCTGGTCAGTTTTGCTTTTTGCGCCGACAGTTCGGCGTTGTGTATTTCGAGTTCCTCTTTGTAGCGTTTGCCGTTTTGCAGGAGGGTGCGGCGTTCGAGCGCCTGTTCTACTCTCAATTGGAGCACATCGAGATCGCAGGGCTTGAGCAGATAGTCGAAGGCCCCGATGCGCAGGGCGTCGATGACGCGTTGGCTGCGATCGATACCGGACACCATAATGACCACGGTGTCGGGGAAATCACTGATGACTTTGCGCAAGAGTTCGACGCCACTGAGCCCGGGCATCTGCACGTCTGAGATGACCAGGGCGAATTGCTGCGCGGCCAGAAGCTTCAAAGCCTCCGGCGTATCTGCCGCCGTGACGCATTCGTACCTTTCGCTCAGGGCGAGGGCGAAAAGAGTTGTGATCGCCTCTTCATCGTCAACGATGAGAATGCGCCGGTTGTCTGCTTCTGGAAATTGATGTGGCAAGGGTGTCTCGGACTGTCAATCCGTCCCGGCGGGACTGTCGAAGCTGGCCTATTCCGCCAACGGTACTCCCACAATGGCGGGGCGTTTCGCCGCACAAATGCGCAAAGATCGCGCGCGACGCATCTCTGATAGCGGATGGCAATGCTTGTGCCAGTTTATTCGCGGTTGAAATTCTGTGATCGTCTTACTCACGCACCTATCAAACCTCTCGCTCTCCCTGATTGAAAAACAGCTCTGATGTAGAAATTGTTTTTGCAGCTCAGGCTTTTTCTTGCTGCCGGTTGATTGTGCACTTGCAGCTGGTGATTAGAGACATCTCCCCCTTCTTCCCAATAGGCGCCCACCTGAAAGAGTTCAGGCATGCGAAGTAAAAGAACCCAGGAACCATCTTCAATTGGAACGGACAAGTTTGTGCCAAACGGCAGGGAGTCGCGCGATAAGGCCACGTTGCTACCCAGCGAACGCGCGTTCGGTGCGAACCGCGACTTGTTTCTTATCCGCGGCGACGATGTACGCCCAACGTCTTCTCTCAGACTCACCGAGGACATCGCTGAACACAAGCACGCCGGGCGAGGCATCAAAATAGTTTCCACAACAGTGCTGGCGGGGTTGGCCGCGTTAGGGGCCCTGTTGGTCCTCGGAGCGTTGGAACTTGTCCTTGAACGCGTTCTCAGCGACGCGGTTGCTCTAAGTGTTCCAGTTATCTTCGGCAGCATCACCGCGGCAGGGATCACCTATTTTGCATTGAGAAGGCAGGAAGCGTTTCACCGGCGCAGATTGGAGGAGCGAGTACGTGCCGAAAATGGGCGGCGCGAGGCCGAACGGAAATATCGAGAAATTGTCGAGAACGCCGTGGAAGGCATTTTTCAAACCAGTCCGGACGGCGGATTCATTACCGCCAATCCGGCATTGGCCCGCATGCTCGGTTTTGAAACGCCTGAAGAGCTGATTCGCGCGCGTGAACGCGAGGGCACCTATTATGTTCACCCGGAACGTCGGCTCGAGTTGAGGCGGTTGCTGGACCAACACGACACGGTGCGGGGTTTTGAGTTTGAAGCCTATCGAAAAGACGGCACCAAAATCTGGATGTCGGATAACGTGCGGGCCGTGCGGGACGCGAGGGGCAAGCTTCTCTATTACGAGGGCACAACTGAAGACATAACCGGGCGCAAGCTGGCCAAGGATGCGCGGCGCGAAGCCGAAAGGAAGTATCGAGACATATTCGAGAACGCCGTGGAAGGCATTTTTCAAACCAGTCCGGACGGAGAATTTATTGCAGCGAACCCGGCGTTGGCGCGCATGCTGGGTTTTGAATCACCTGAAGAATTGATTCGCGAGCGGACTGATATCGGGCGTACTCACTATGTCGAATCGGAGCGCCGCGCTGAGTTCAAGCGGTTGCTGGACCAGCACGACACGGTGCGGGGTTTTGAGTTTGAGGCATATCGGAAAGACGGAACCAAAATCTGGATGTCGGATAACGTGCGAGCCGTGCGAGACGCGAGCGGTAAGCTTCTTTACTACGAGGGCACTGTTGAAGACATCACCGAGCGCAAGCTGGCGGAACAGGCGCTGCGCGAGAGCGAAGAACGTTATCGCGATCTGGTAGAAAATAGCCGCGATTTAATCTGCACGCACGATTTGGATGGGCTGGTGCTTTCGGCCAACCCCGCGGCGGCCGCCGCCGTCGGATACGATCTTGATGAGTTCGTGGGGAAGAAAACCATCCGCGACCTGCTGGTGCCTGAAGTCCGGGATCAGTTTGATCAATACATGGCGAGGCTTCGTAAAGAGGGGACCACCAGCGGAATCATGCTGGTGCAAACCAGATCCGGTGAACGCCGGATGTGGGAATACTACAACTCTCTCCGCACCGAAGGAGTAGCCATACCCATAGTGCGCGGCATGGCGCGCGACATCACGGAACAGAGGCGGGCCGAAGCCGCACTGCGCGACAGCGAAGAGCGCTATCGCGAACTGTTCGAGAATGACAAGGACGCGATCTATGTTCACGATCTCAACGGGGTATACAGGTCAGTAAATCGAGCCGCCGAACGCTTGTCTGGATACTCGCGCGAAGAAATTCTCGGAAAACACTTCCGGGACTTTGTGTCCCCTGAATATCTGGGGCAGGTTGGCGAGACTTTCGGTAAGAAGCTGGAGGGAACGGGAGAGACGAACTACGAGATTGAGATTATTCGCCGGGACGGCGCGCGCGTGCCGGTAGAGGTTAGCAGCCGGCTGATCTATGAGAACGGCGTCGCCATCGGGGTGCAAGGCAGCGCCCGCGACATCACTGAGCGCAAACGAGCACAGGAGGCGCTGCTAACCTATTCGCGGCTGCTGCTTGAGGCGCAGGAAGCCGAACGCGGCCGGATCGCCCGCGAACTGCATGACCAGATCGGCCAGATGCTCACGGCCCTGAAGCTTAACTTGCACGCAATCCAATCCGCGCGGAACGAGGGCGAAGCGTCGCTGCTGATCGCAGACAACCTCAAGATGCTCGACGACGCCCTCGAACAAGTGCGCGATCTTTCGGTTGATCTGCGACCACTGCTCCTGGACGACCTTGGGTTGGTGACGGCGTTGCGTTGGTTCGTTGATCACCAGGCGAAACGCAGGAACGTGCGGGCCCAATTCACCACCGACTCTCTCGATCCTGATTTGCGCTTCGCGGCCGAACTTGAGACTGCGTGTTTTCGTATCGCACAGGAAGCGCTTACCAACGTTGCCCGGCATGCTCGAGCGAAAACCGTGACGGTGCGGTTATCGAGGAATAGGAATTATCTGATTTTACTTATTGAGGACGACGGGGTGGGCTTTGACATCGACGCCCTGCAACGTCACTCCCCGGCGAACGCGACGCTCGGGCTGCGCGGCATGCAAGAGCGCGCGCACGCAGTAGGCGGCCGCATCAAGATTGATTCGGCAACCGACAAGGGCACGCAAGTGTTCGTTGAGTTGCCGATCGCGATGCCAAACGGCGCGAGACCAAAGATTCAGAAGGAGTAGAAGAATAAGGACGTGAGCTCGATGCCTCTGACGCGCGTCTTGATTGCCGACGACCACGCCCTGGTGCGCGCGGGCATTCGTGCACTGACTGAAAGAATCAAGGACGTAGAAGTTGTTGCCGAAGCCGGCAATGGCCGTGAAGCTCTGCGGCTGATCAAGGAACTTAAGCCCGACCTCGTGCTGCTGGATATCAGTATGCCGGAGGCGAGCGGGTTTGACGTGCTGGCGCAGCAAGCGAAAGAGTTTCCCGGGGTCCGCGTGATTGTCCTCACCGTGCATGAGGCCGAAGCCTATGCGATCAGAGCCCTACGCCATGGCGCCTCCGGTTTTCTGCTTAAGAGCGCCGCCAGCGTCGAACTTGAACAGGCGATTGAAACCGTAACCCGCGGCGAGACTTATGTCTCGCCGGAGTTGTCGAAAAAGTCTTTGTTGGAATATGGCAAGGCCTCAACTGATCGCGCCAGGCTGGACTCACTTAGCCCGCGACAGCGCGAGATTTTGAAATTAGTAGCCGACGGCCTTAGCACCAAGGAAATAGCCGGCCACTTGAATATCAGCGGCAAGACAGTGGAAACCCACCGCGCCCAGTTAATGGAACGCCTTAACATTCACGATGTCGCTGGACTGGTTCGTTTCGCGATCAAGATGGGTCTGGTAGATGTCGAGTGACAGTTAATTCCTAACCAGCAGCAGGGTTTGCGATTAGCCAAACCTTTTGGCTCTCTCAAACTTCCCTTCAGCCAAAAAATTGCATCAGGAAAATCCTGAGTAAGCATAGGGTTTCCCCCGATTGTAGCGGTCTTTATCAAGGTATACAGTGGGCGCACAATTGGAACTCATGGCCCCTGCTTTTTCTTTGAAACGCGTTCCAAGTGTAACCCTTCCTGAAATCTCCTCTTACTCGAAGAGTCAAAGGCTATGAGTGGCAGAGTTGATTTTGATAGCGGCGTAGGCTCTGCGCGGTAGTTGCAAAGTCCTTTCTTTGGTTTCCGGTTTCTGACCCGACCGACACCCGATGCCAATGGCCGTGAACACACGAGTTAAGCAAGAGGTGACCAAATGACCGGACAGATTGATGCCCGTCTAGAGAACCAACTGTCGGATTCGACCGATCTGATTAACCTCTTGTCGCAAAAAGTTGTGGGCCAGTCGTCGGCGACGGACGGTGAGCTGACGCTGTGCGCCGAGCGAAACTTTCCCATTCTCTTCAAACCGTTTCTGGCCCAGGACATTTTGAATTTCATCAGGGGAGCTTACCGGCGGACATTCGCAGCCGGAGCCGGGATCGATCAGCACGGCCGAGTCAAAGATTCGAACTGACTCGGTTTAGGGAACGCGGCAGCCCGCCGTGCGGAGCGAGCCGCGGAGGAAGAAGGACGCCGTTTCGGGGGCGAGCTCGGCGTCCTTCTTCTAACTTCTAATTAGCATTAAGTCAAGGGATTTGGTTGGTAATTTTTCGATCTTAGAAGATCGTGGTCAAACTTATTCGAAGACTTTTTCGACGGAGGCCAAAGAGCTGGATGTCCGTATCAGACTATCGCAAGCATCACGAGCGGGAGTTGAAGCGAAACCCTGGTCGTTTTGAACGTGAACAAGAGCAGGCACGACGGTGGTCCATGCGCGCGAGTCAGAACCGCAAAGAAGACCGTGTGAAGGAAAAGGAGATACCAGGATGAACGCGGAACTTGAAATCAGTTTTGAATTTCCGCGGCTTCATCGGCCTGGTCCTTCGCTCGATGCGCGCATCGGGTTCAGGTTGTGCGTTCGGATCGTGTCGGCGGCGGGCTCGGCCGCCTGCTTCGAACGACCGGAGCAGCGGAGATGACCATGCGTGATTCGCAAGGCAACCAGAAATTGGAAACCGAAGCTCGGCCTTACCCGGTGCGAAATCCGTTTTCGCTGTCTAACTTCTCCATCGCGCGCCGCCTGCCGATACTAATAGGCCTCCTGCTGATCGCAATTATCTTTGGGTCTACGTGGGCATCTTACCTCGGCGTCAAAGAGTCAGCGCTCGAAGTCGGCCGCGAGCGATTGCTAAACCTTACTCAACAGCTGGCCAATCAGTCGCAACAGTCGCTGCCCATCGTGCTCGGCAGGACTTTCGCCGCCGCCAATGATCCCGCGGTTCATGCCTTTCTTCGTTCTCCGTCATCCGCCACGCGACCGGGCGCCCTATCGATTCTGCGCCAATTTTCACCCACCCAGGATCCGAACAGTTTGCAGGTCGAGTTGTGGAACACCGATCGAACTCTCGCTTTGATTGAACCGGAAAACGCATCGCCAGAGCCCGCCGATCTTACGACTGAATTCAGGCAGTGCGCGACTGATCCTTTTAAGGTTGTCGGTCCAATTCGAGTCGTCAACAACATCGTCGTGTACACGGCGGTAGCCGGAGTGAAAGACGACACCGGAAAAGTCGTTGCTTATCTCGTGCGGTGGCGGCGTGCTTCACCGACAGCCAACGTCCGGAAACAACTCGCGGATTTATTGGGCAGTCAGGCAGCGGTGTATTACGGCAACAGTCAGGGCGATGTTTGGACCGATCTGGAAAAAGCTGTTCCCAAGCCGCCCGTCAATTTGGGCGCAACGCTTGAGGTTACGCACTACCCGCGGGATGGGAATTCGGTAATGGCTTTGGGACGTCCGATTGGCGGCACGCCATGGTTTCTAATAGTCGAGTTCCCCGTTCAGCCTTTGCTGGCCCATTCCAATCAATTCCTGCGGCGCATGCTCCTAATCGATTTTGGTCTCCTGGTGACAGGCCTGGTTGCGACTATTGCGCTTAGTCGCAACATCACCCGCCCTCTTCGGTCACTCACGGAAGCTGCATCAATAGTCAGCGGCGGAGATTACTCCCACCTGGTCGATATTCGCCAACACGACGAACTCGGCCAGCTCGCTAGTGCGTTCAACGGGATGGTCGTCAAGGTGCGCGACACCCAGCGCGAACTTGAACGAAAAGTTCAGGAGCGAACGCTGCAGCTTGAAGCCGCGCCCAACGCGATGCTGATGGTGGACAAGAGCGGCCGGATAACTTTAGCAAACAGCCAGACCGAGCAACTCTTTGGCTATGACCGCAGTGAGTTGCTGCAACAGCCAATTGAGATGTTGGTGCCGGAACGGTACCGCGGCGCTCATCCTGGTCATCGCCAAATCTTCTCGGGCCGGCCGACAGCCCGCGCAATGGGCGCGGGCCGTGATCTCTTCGGTCTCAGAAAAGATGGCAGCGAGGTGCCGATTGAAATCGGACTCAGTCCGATCCAGACCGAGACGGGCTCGTTCGTCCTGGCCAGCACCATCGACATCACTGAGCGCAAGCAGGCAGAAGAAGAGATACGCAGACTGAATGAAGAACTCGAGCAACGGGTCGCTGAGCGCACCGCAGAACTCCAGGCCGTCAACAAAGAACTGGAAGCATTCTCTTATTCAGTCTCGCAT
>WNFH01003287.1_pt1 | contig 13795 bp, 11 predicted proteins | sample 5400411 | NCBI WGS metagenome assembly WNFH01 (sample SAMN13153347, study PRJNA577476) | soil metagenome | isolation source: 200 cm saprolite under Douglas fir tree site 2 hole 3 | place: USA:California | collected 2015-04-18
AGGTGCGACCTTGAAGCATGGCAACCATGACGGTACCGGCATCGAACGCCATCTGCACGACCCGGTCGAAGACCGACTCATTCCGTTGGAGCCGCTCGACCTCACCCGAGTGCACTCCATTGATGACCTAGTGCGCGCGATGGCCAAGACCGCGTTCACCGGCCGCCAGCTGGGCGAGGCGGCGGACGTGCTCGAAGCCATGGCCCGAGACAAGGACTGCTTCGTGGTCATGACTCTGGCGGGCGCGATGACCGTGGCGAAACAGGGCCTGGTGATCACTGAGCTGATCGACCGTGGAATCGTCAATGCGATTGTCTCCACCGGGGCGCTGATGGCGCACGGGTTGGTGGAGGCCACCGGGCGCGCTCACTTCCGTTACAACCCTGACGTTCCTGATGAGCAGCTCTACCAGCAGGGCTACAACCGCGTGTATGACACGCTGGAGCCGGAACGGAACCTGGACGACGTGGAGCACGTGATGTTCGAGGTGCTGGAACAATGGGATCCCAGCGACGTGCTCTGTTCCTACAAGCTGAACCGCGTCATCGGGGAATACCTGGCCAGTCACGCCAAGGGGCAGAGAGGAATTCTGAAGTCCGCCTTCGAGAAGGGCGTGCCGGTGTTCGTGCCCGCTTTTACCGACTCGGAGCTGGGGCTGGACGTGGCCCTCTCCAACCGCATGCGGGAAGGGGCGGGAAGGCACAGGCTGCGCTTCGATCCGTTTGAAGACCTGGAGCACTTTGCGTCCACGCTTTTACGGCAGAAGCGTCTGGGGATTTTCACCATTGGCGGCGGAGTGCCGCGCAACTGGTCGCAGCAGTTTGGTCCTTTCATTGAGCTGCGGCACCGGCGCATGGGGGAGAATGTTCCGCTGAAGCGGTATCACTATGGGGTGCGGATTTGCCCCGAGCCGGTGTATTGGGGCGGCCTGTCGGGGAGCCCGTACAGCGAGGCCATATCGTGGGGGAAGTTCGTGCCTCCGGCGGAGGGCGGAAGATTTGGCGAGGTGTTTGTGGACGCAACCATTGGATTGCCGCTGATTGTTGCGGCGGTGCTGGAACGCTTAGATAAAGACCGGTCGGATAAAGACAAAGCCGAGGCCAGCAAAGGGAAGAAGGCGCTGGCGAGGAAATAGCTGGGTGCGGGCGAGACGCCCGCACGACAGTCGGCGGGACGCCGGCGCTGCAGGCAAGAACGGCCCGTTCGCAATGGCGGACGGGCCGTAGTGTTTGGGGCGCATTTCTAGTCGAAAATAAAGATGGCGGAGGCGATCACTGTGGTCCAGAGGCCGCGCTTGTCGCCCACGGCGGACTGGGTCACGTTTGCGGTGCGCACGATCTTGTTCGAAATCCGGTAGATTTCCTTCTTCTCGTCCCAGGAGCGGTCGGGATCGAATTCCACGTTAAGGGTAGTAGCCAGCATCTCGGCCGCGAGTTCCTCGGCGTAGTCTCCGGCGGCGTCTTCGGTTTCGCCGAAGGAGTGGTGTTCACTGAGATAGCCGTAAGTATTGCGGTCGGCGGGAATGGCCACGCCGATGCTCGCAGCCAGAAGGCGGTGCGGCTCGTGAGTGGAGTTTTCAGCCACGACCGCGAACACCACCTCGCCGGGGCTCAGATACTTCAGTCCCTGGGAACGCGGGACGAGCTTGCACTGCGGCGGAAAAATGGAGGAGACGCGAACCAGATTCTGTGCCGCAATGCCGGCGTCGCGCAACGCCAGCTCAAAGGAAGTGAGACGTTCCCGGTGTTTACCGACCCCCTTGGTGAAGAAAATTCGCTTGGGGACCATGTCTTTGGACAATTCGAATATCCTCCGCCGGGGCTGGCTTGAATTTCGTCAAACATAACATAGCGAATCGTGAACACAATATGAAAATTGGGGTATTTCAGAAAAAACACAAGGCGGAAACCCGAATTCAGGCTCCCGCCGGATAGCCATTGGGACAGGGTTCGGCAAAGCCCACCGGGGAGAGGCAACGCCGGTAGTGGGGAAGGTCAGGATCTACTTGCCAGGAGCGACGGAACTGACTTCGATCGAGTCGCCGGTGGCTTTGCCACTCACTTTCGCCTGCTGGCCGGCCAGTTTGTCGAGCTGATCGAGGGCAGCTTTGTCCTTGCTTTCGAGGGTGTACACCTTGTCGCCAACGACCAGGGCATACTTGGAGCCCTTTTGGACGCAGGCGCGGGTGCACCCGGCGGCATCACCGGGCATCATGTGCTTGGCGCCGCACATGGAATCACTGACCTGGCCGGTGAAGGTCTCGGCCTTGCTGCCGGCTAGTGCAGAGGAAACGGTTAATCCGGCGCCCAGAACCAGTGCCGCCAGCGAAATTGCGAATTCCCGCAGAGTAGAGCTCATGAATCCTTTTCTCCTTGTGGGATTGTTACTGCCTCTTCCCCTTAGATGCGATCCCTTTAGATCGCGACCCGTGGGGAAGAGCGCTGTAATGATAAAGATGGCCCCTTAGCAGTAAAGTTACAGGATCCGCAGCCTCTTAAGCGGGTTCGGAACGACAATTTGTTGCAAAATTGTTATCCGCGCGAATCCCTGAAGTTCCGCGGCTGTACCTTCACCGCGACGATTTGGAATCAAACCGCAGGGTCACGTCCATGGTCTTGTCCTTTTCGTTCAGCGATTCGTTAACAGTGATCTTCCACTCCACGTGACGCGGCAGTTCGTAGGCCGACTCATCCAGAAATCGCTTGGCATAGCTGGCGTCATAAGGGTCGCCGGCGAGCAGTTTCCAGCGCTCAATCAGGCGAGCGGTGGTGCGGGAATCGAGACCGTGAATTTCCAGTTCTCCCATTTTGTAGACGTCGCCTTCGTGGAACTGGAGCAGGTACTTGACCGTGGACTGCGCGTCGTCCATTTCCGGCGTGGTTTGGATGGAGGCTGCCATGTAACCGCGGGTACCGTAGAGCTTCTTCGTAGCTTCCAGATCGCTGGCCAGTTGAACCGCATTTGCCGGCTGCCCGAGTTGTTGATGGATCAGCTCGCGAAGTTTTTCGATCGGAAATGCCTTGTATCCCGAGAATTGGATCTCTGTCGTCTTGTACTGGCGGCCCGGATCGACGGGGAAGGTGACATCCACGACAGTTTCCTGTGGACTGTCCCGCACGATAATGGGCTGAGCATCGGCAAAGGCAGCCTTGAGATAACCACGCTCCAGATAAACAGGCAGCAAAGCCTTGTCGGCCTGAACGCGAAGTATGGAGCGGAGGTAATCCTGGCCTGGCAGCTTGCTGGCTGCGGCCCGCAACAGGGGCAACTCGGCTGGGCCAGCGCCGGTGAATTCGACGTTGCGAATGTGAATGGTGGGGCCGGTGACACTGAAGGCAAACGCCTCGATGGGACCATCTTCGCGGGCGGCGCGGAGGTAGTCGGCGCGGCCCTCGATCTTGCGCTCTATCAGAAGCGCCTGCAATGCGTCCGAAACCTGGTCGGCGAGACTGCCCGCCACCGGTAGCTGGGCGTGGAAAAGGGGCACGCGCTCGTGCAGTTTCTCCAGCAGTTCGCGGTCGGAGAACCAGACGAAGTTATCGAAGCGGGCGGGGACGAACTGGCCGCTGTCGGTGACCTGCAACTCCAGCTTGGTTCCGGCCGGGGAGAACTGGAAGCTGTAGACGACATTGCTGAATGCGCCGGTCTCGCCCAAGTGCTGGCTGACGCGCTTGAAGTCGTCTTCGCTGACGGTTTGTCCGAGTTGGAGGCCAATCGCGCTAATGAGTTCGTCCGGCGCGTAGCGCTTGCTGCCCGTCACTTTGATGGAAATCAGCTTGAAGGCAGAGGGCGGGAGGGGTTTGCCGGAAGGTTTGCGGGTTTGGGCCGAGAGGAACGTACAAGAGGCGAGCAGCAGGGCTAAATGTATTTTCCAGAATGTCACGAGGGGAAGATTCTAACCTAAAATTTCTCAAGCAGACGAAAGTCGAAGCCCCCCGATCTTTCAGACGATGGTACTGCATGGCACATCAGCGCTTGGCGGGCGCCACGGCGTCGACAGTTTTGCTTTTGACCGTCGTATCGATAAACGCCAGGGCGGCGCGGCTGAGGGCTTTGTCTTTGCGAAAGACGAGCGCGAGGTCGCGGCGGACTTGCGCGTCTGAGATGGGAATCGCGGCGAGCACGTTAGCCTTGACATCTTCCTGAGCGTGGGAGCGGGCGATGAAACCCACGCCGACGTCCGCGGCCACGAAGCGTTTGAGCAGTTCGCTGGAATCGAGTTCCATGGCGTACTGCGGCTTGAGCCTGCGTTCGTGGAAGAGATCTTCGAGCGCGTCGCGAGTGTGTCCGGCCTTGGGCATGACCAGGGGAAATTTGGCGACTTCGGTGACGGCGGCAGATTTCATTTTGGCCAACGGATGCTGCGGCGGGGCGATGATGACCAGCTCATCGCGGTGAATGAGCACCACGGTGAGACGGTTGTCGCTGACGGGAAGGGAAACGACGCCGAAATCGACGGAATTGTCGATTACCGATTCCAGAATCTTGCCATAGTCGGCGCGCTTGATGTTGACGGCGACATCGGGGTACTGCTTCTTGAATTCGGCAAAGACTTCGGGAAGGATGTGCAGGCAGGTGCCTTCGTTGGCGCCGACGATGATCTCGCCGCGGGGCACGCGCTCGGTCTCGGCGATGGCGGTCAGGACGACCTTGCGGGCTTCAAGTGTTTCTTCAGCATACTTCTGGAAGATCTTGCCAGGAGCGGTGATAGAAACCTTGCCGCCGGAGCGGTCGAGGAGCTTGGCCCCGACCTCCTCCTCCAGGGCGCGAATCTGGGAGGAGACCGCTGGCTGGGTGCGGAAGCGCTTCTCCGCGGCACGGGAAAAAGACGAGAGCCGTGCGACTTCCAAAAAGGTTTCTAGTTGATCGAAGTCCATGGGTTTTGTTGTACGGAACAAGGAAGCTCGCGTCGCGCTTTGTTGCAGTCGCGCTTTCGCGCGATTGCGCGCGGTCGCTCGCTCAGATCCTTCGCTCGGCAGAGAGCGCTTCGCTCAGGATGACAACATAGCGCGACTTCGAGGAAGGTTTCGAGCTGGTCAAAGTCCATGGGTCAGTCGTTGGTCGTCGGTCGTCGGCCAGGCTGCGTGTCAGAGTCCGATGTACCCCAGGCGAATGGCTCCTGTTCCGGGCGAGTCTCCACTATCCAAGTGCTTGACATTGCCAAGCTTATGGCCGAATAATCCTCGCTTATCGCGCCTATAAAAACAATCAATTTCCTCCCACAGGCTGCGAACCTCTACACTGAAGCTGTCCTGTACAATGCCAAAGATTGTAGCAGGCGCGCAATTTCCCCTTAAATTCTGATGACGAGTTCTATTGCGCTTACGGCAGCCGGAGTGTGCGGCCGGAGCGTCCCACAGTTCAAAAGTTCCAGCGAAGTCAAAGTCTTTAAACCACGAAGGGCACGTTCACAAAGGAAATCGCAACCACGAAATTCTAGAGACCATAAAGGAGCAACTCATGGCTGATCCTAAGACCATCCTGGAGTTTGTGAAGAAGAACGGGGTCAAGATGCTCGATCTCCGCTTCACCGACTTGCCCGGATTGCAACACCACGTTTCTTTCCCCATTGAGCAGTTGAGCGAGGCCTCGTTTGACGAGGGCTTCGGCATGGACGGCTCGTCCATTCGCGGTTGGGCGGCCATCCACGAGAGCGACATGCTGCTCATTCCCGACCCCAATACTTACATGCTCGATCCCTTCACCGAAGTGCCAACGCTGGTGATGGTGTGCGACGTGGTGGATCCGGTCACCAAACAGCGCTACGACCGCGACCCGCGCTATATCGCCAGGAAGGCCGAGATGTACCTGGGCTCGACGGGCATGGCAGACACAGCCTACTTCGGCGCCGAAGCCGAGTTCTTCATCTTCGATAACGTGCGCTTCGACCAGCGCGAGCAGCAAGGTTTCTACTTCATCGATGCGGAAGAAGGGCGCTGGAACTCGGGACGGGTGGAGAACAACCAGGGATACCGTCCGCGCTACAAGGAAGGATATTTCCCGGTGCCTCCCACCGACCACTACCAGGACTTGCGCAGTGAGATGGTGATGACCATGCAGAACTGCGGATTGGAAGTGGAATGCCACCACCACGAGGTTGCGACCGGCGGGCAGACTGAAATTGACTTGAAGTTCGATTCGCTGGTCAAGTCGGCCGACCACATGATGCTCTACAAATATGTAGTGAAGAATGTGGCCAACCAATACGGCAAGACAGTTACCTTCATGCCCAAGCCGATTTTCCAGGACAATGGCAGTGGCATGCACACGCACCAATCGCTGTGGAAGGGCGGCAAGCCGCTGTTCGCGGGTGATGGCTACGCAGGACTTTCGCAGATGGCGCTGTGGTATATCGGCGGATTAATCAAGCACGGGCCGGCGCTTTCCGCGATCATCGCGCCGACTACCAACTCTTACAAACGCCTGGTGCCCGGGTTTGAGGCTCCGGTGAACCTGGCGTACTCGCGGCGCAACCGCTCGGCGGCGTGCCGTATCCCGATGTACTCAGCATCTCCGAAGGCGAAGCGCGTGGAATTCCGTCCGCCCGATCCGAGTTGCAACCCCTACATGGCATTTGCGGCGATGATGATGGCGGGGCTGGATGGAGTGGAGAACAAGATGGATCCCGGCCAGCCGCTGGACAAGGACATCTACGATCTGGGTCCGGAAGAGCTGGCGAAAGTGCCCTCGATGCCGGGCTCGCTCGAAGATGCCCTAGATGCTCTGGAGAAAGACCACGCGTTCCTGCTTAAGGGCGACGTGTTCACCGAAGAGCTGCTGAGTACCTACATCGAGTACAAGCGCTCGAAGGAAGTGGACGCCGTGAGACTGCGGCCGCATCCGTACGAGTTTGCGCTGTACTACGATATCTAAGCGCTGTCGTTGATCGTTAGTCGTTGGTCGTTAGTCCTTGGTCAAGGCCCGGCGCAAGCCGGGCCCCGTATACAAAGCTCCGATGTAGGCGCGGGCGTCCTCGCCCGCGCGAAGGCCCGACGGGCGAGGACGCCCGTCGCTACATCGCTATACACTATCCGGGAGATGCCCCAGGCGGCAGAAGTGGAGTTCAGCTCGCCACGATCGGGAGAGTAGAGGACGTTCTGCGAAAGCTAAACTGCGCCGCTGGGCTGGGCGCGTTCGGCGCGAGGGTGCAGCTTGAGCAGCTTTCCGGACTCCACTTCGGGAACTGCTTTGAATGGCTGGAATGCGGGCAGACCAAGGGACATAGATCCCAAGCTGGCGTAGGATTTCTCCAGCACCATGAGCAGATATTTCTGGGCCACGGGCCGGTCCGAGGGGTGGATCAAAGCCCACCAGCGGCGCATGGACTCCTGGACTTCGGCTTCGGTCTTTTCACCCTCCACCATGGCGTCGATCAGCTTGTAAACCTTGCTCTTAACCGCCTGATAAGAAATGGAGACCTCCTGTGGCATGTTGGGCTCCCCTTTGCGCCTCTTGGGGGCAATATGCTGGCCAAACGTTTTTCCAGACAATGCCTACATTTAGCAGCCTGGAATCCAACTTCTTGGAGGAACACAACCCGCGGATATGGATTTCTGTAGGAACGCTGTGGGCTGCATTTCCTGGCAGGCTACTGAAAAAGTTGTGTCGCGAGCTTTGGAGCACGGCGGCTAAAGCCCTCTTATTCCATGGCTTTACGGTATGGCTCAAGCCATACCCTGACACGAATCCGGCGTTTTTTGGCACCGCGCGAGAGTACAATGTGGCGCCCACTTGGCCGTGGGCTGGGCAGCAAGCTCCGGAACTACCGGCAAGTCGGAGACCCATGGTCTTTGTATGAGGCCGGAAATATGAGGCCCGAATTTTGCCTGCCGGTCAGGCCCTGATCTTCCCCAATGAATTCAAACTGAACCCCGTCACGGAGGCCCCATGAAGCGGCTGCTGTGGATTGTTGTAGTTGTGGCACTGTCAGGTGTTGTACGTGCGCAGGCACCAGCCGTGAGCCAGGCGCCGGATCGGATGTTTTTTCCCCACGACACGTTTTGGGGATATGGGCAGTTCGACCTGGCTCCACCGCACAACGAGATTGATCCCAACCTGTGCGCGGCGAATGCCGGCCAGTTCGGTGGCGTGAACGCGCCTTGCAATGCGTTCGCCCGCTACATGCTCTCCGGGTATTTGGAGGTGCATCCCTTCGGGCGGGGCCAACTGCGCAGGTTCATGCTTTTCGGGCAACCGGCATTTCTGTTCGGCAAGAATGTCCCGCACACGCTCTACACGTGGTCCTTTGACGCCATCGGCGTCGAGCACTCGTGGGGATTGGGAATTTATATGGGCAAAGGATTCGAGATGCGCGTGACCCAACATTTCCTGTTTGACCGGTTCGGAGCGCGCGACCGAAATCTGGGAGCGGCGAATCTGGGCGACAATGGCCCGTGGGGACGGTACAACGCGATTGGGGTGAGGAAATACTTCGGGCAGAGAAGATATTAGGATTTCATGGCCTGACGGCTATAAGCTATCTCATAACTGGCCCGGTGGGCGCGCCGAAAATGGGTCGTGTGAACGCCTGTTTGCGACAACTGGCCGGCTAGTGAACCGCGTTCAGGGTGGCCGAAAACTCCCGTACGATAAACGAATCGGCCACTCAGGAACCCTGCCCTTGATGAGATACTCGCGAATCATTGTGCTGTTTTCCGTCAGCATCGCTTGCGTGGCGATCAACTTCTGGCTGATAACGACCGGACACTACCGCCTGCCTTTGTTTGTGTTTCTAGGCTGCGTTTTGCTGATTACGTTTGCCCTTCGGAGATTGCCTCCGGTCACAACAGATACGCGACAGATTCGTACTATTCAACTGAGAGCTGCATCGTCCTTCCGGCGGCTCGGCTTTATGTTCGTTGGAGGCTTCGTTCTGGGATTAGTCAACCTGTTTTCAGGAGGATTTAAAGACCTACCAACTTGGGCAATCGTGCTTCTGTTCTGCTGGAGCGGGTTTCTGACTTGGGGTTGCTTCTGGTACTCAAGACAGTACAAGAGGAGCATTGCCGAGCGTGCGGACATTCCATCGGGGGATACAAAAAGATGATCTCACTGGACTTGTCTTTTGGCCTCCTTTGCCCCGTTTAAACGAAGTACCAGGGAATAGCTGGCGTAACATCGCCATTTCATCATCAACCGCTGCACAGAGCGTTTATGAGATGAGTTCTAGTTCGTCAAGCGTTTCAAGAGATTACCGGCAAACTTACGATAATCTTGCGCAGCCGAGTCGTTTCCGAGTGCATTGGTGTACTTTATGACGTAGGCGCGTGCCTGTTCGGACTTTCCCGAGAGGACAAGGGCGACAGGAAGAGTGTAGCTTTGACGAAGACTTCCGTGGTTCGTATGCAGTAACGCTTCGATTACGCTGCCGAGATCTGCGGTAGCTTTCATGAACGGGATGCCATATCCAAAAATCGATTGGACCATGTGTTTCACGATGCTCGGGTTGTCGCTGTCGTGGGTAAACGACCAGCGCAGATATTGTTTCTGCTCCATGAGGTAGCCAATCGAGGACAGGAGGGTCGGAGGATGGTAAGGATGGAACTGCTCCTCCGAAAGCTCAGCCACAACCCTTTCTATCCGCTGATTTCGCACTCCTACGTTCGGCATGAGTTGGATTCCCCGATTCCTTGCCGTGACCCTCACGAAAGCGACCCAGCCGAGCGACTCTCCCCCAAGCTCATATGTATAGAGGTCGCCGGATCGCTTCCGAAAATTGAGCTCCGCAAGGGCGGCGCAAGTAAGGTCCATAACTTCGCGGATTAAAGGTTTGAGACTGGCCATCGCGCGATGCACGTATGAGGACGTGCTAAATTTACAGTACCTTGCCCAGCCCTGGACCGCCAAACTACTCCCGGCAGCCGCCAGACATTGCTGCGGCCCTAGGAAACATTCCGTTTCAGGATCGCCAAAGCGCCCAGCTGAACCTGGCCCGTGCCAGCGGGCGCGTCTCGCCGGCTTTGGCTGCGGCTTTGCCCGCGCTGCTCGCCGAAACTCCCGACCCCGATTCGGCGCTGCTTCTGTTTGAGCGTCTGGTGAACGACTCCTCCACAGAAGTCGTGCGCCTGCTCGACCGGCATAATTTCCTGGCGCATTACGCGCTGGTGGTCTTTGGCCACAGCCGCTTCCTGGGCGAGACTCTGATCCAGAGCCCGGACCTGTTGCAGTCTTTCCTGCGGGAAAAGAATCTCGATCGCAGTTTCTCCCGCGAAGAGTTCCACGAGAGTCTGGCGCGCTTCCGCTCCCGTTCCTTCGAGACTGACGTTTCGTTGCTGCTGGCAAGGTTCAAACGGCGGGAGTACGTCCGCATCATGCTGCGCGATGTGCTGAAGATCGCGCCCCTGGCGGAAACTACAGCGGAGATCTCCGGACTGGCCGATGTGCTCATCGAAGAAGCCTTGCGCGAGGCCGATAGCCGGTTGCAGCGGCTCTATGAAACGCCTCGACATCTGGACGCGGAGGGGCGGCTGGTGGATACGCCGTTCGCCATCCTGTCTCTGGGTAAGCTGGGCGGGAGCGAACTCAATTACAGCTCAGACGTGGACCTGATGTACATCTTCGGAGACGGCGAAGAGCCCCCGAGGACGCCGGTTTCGAACCGCGAGTATTTCATCCGCCTGGCGCAGCAGGTCACTGAGATTCTGTCGCGGGTGACGCGCGAGGGTCCGGCGTTTCGCATCGACCTGCGATTGCGTCCGCAGGGTGGGGAAGGCGAATTGGCCGTCAGCCTGTCGCAGGCGCTGCGTTACTACGCGACAACGGCACACGACTGGGAGCGGCAGGCGCTCATTAAGGTGCGGTACTCGGCAGGCGAGCCCGGCTTGGCCCGGGAGTTCATCCGAGCGGTGCAACCTCATGTTTACACCGAGCAGGTGAATTTTGCCGCTATGAAGACCGCGCTCGTAGCACGGGAAAAAATGCACAAACGGCGTCAGCATGGTACATCGATGGCGCAGTCAGGTGAACCCATCGACGTGAAGATTGACCGCGGCGGAATCCGCGACATCGAGTTTCTGGTGCAGTGCCTGCAGCGGGTGTATGGCGGCGCGGAGCCGTGGCTGAGATCGGGCGGAACTCTGTTTTCCCTGCAGAAGCTGCACGACAAGCAGCACATCAGCGGCAAGGAGTTTCACGACCTGACCAGCGCCTATGGGTTCTTGCGCCATCTGGAGCACCGGCTGCAGTTGCGCCAGGGACAACAGACGCATCGGCTGCCGGCGTCAGAACCCGAGTTGGGCATCTTGCAACGGGCGATGGAGGGCTATGCCCCGGGGGAATACCGCGTAGCCGATGTCGCGACCATCGTGCAACACCGCATGGCAGCGGTAGCGGAAATCTATCAGCGCATCATTTATCAGCAGCAGACCCGCAGACGTCACGATGCGCCGGACACCGAGTTCGAGCTGCGTAGCACGCTGGAGCCGACAACCGCCGACCAATCCCACCAGCAGATTCTGGAGCGGCTGGCCAGCGATGTGCCGTCGCTCTACGAGACTGCCAGCCGTCATGACCTGAGTCCGCAGGCGCGGAAGAACCTCTACCGTTTTCTGAGTTCGGCGTTCACCAGTTCGGAGCGCTATGCAGCTGTGCTGCGGCATCCCGAGGCGGTCTCTCGCGCCCTGGCGCTGTTTGAGGCCAGCGACTATCTCACCGACATCCTGATTCGCCATCCCGAGGAAATTGCTACGCTGGACGAGTTAGGCGAAGCGCCTTCGCGCATGGGAAGCGGATATTTGTTCGAGAGCTCCATCGGACAGGGGCGAACCGCGGACGATCCCGTGTTCACCTACCTGGCAGGTTCGTCAGCTCCTTACGGAGAGAAGCTGGCTCTGCTGCGACAGCATTACCGGCACCGGGTGTTTGCGGCGGGTGCCAGGGACATCACAGAGTTGCGTGACGTCTATGAGTCCCTCGGGGAAACCACGGCCGCGGCTGAAGATGCAATCACGGCGGCCTTCGGTTTGGCGGGCGAACCTGAGGGTTTGACCGTCATGGCATTGGGGCGGCTGGGCAGCGGCGAGTTTGACGTACTCTCGGACGCCGACGTGCTGTTTGTGTGCCAAGAAGACCAGGATCGCGAGTCACTGACCAGGGCCGCCGAGCATATGATGCAGGCCCTGGCCGCATACACACGTGATGGCATGGTGTTTCCCGTGGATGCTCGCTTGCGACCACGTGGCGGGGAAGGCGAACTGTTAGTGACGCCCACACATCTGGCGGCCTACTTCGAGCAGGAGGCGCAGCCATGGGAAGCGCTGATGTACACCAAGCTGCGCTTTCTGGCCGGTTCGCGCAGTTTAGGCGAACAGGCGGCGACGGCGACGAATACGCTTCTGCGGCGTTTTGCGGAGGATGCAACGTTTCTGTCTGCAGTGCGCGAGATGCGGACAAAACTGGAAAGCGCGGAGGCGCCGGAGAAAAGCTTCAAGACGTCTTCCGGTGCGACCTATGACATCGACTTTCTCACCAGCTTCCTTTTAGTGAGACATGGCGTGCGCAATAGACAGGGGAGTTTGCGGGATCGGCTGTGGCGCTGCGTGGCGTCCGGGCTATTGGAGAAGGCTGACGCCGCCGCGCTGGATCATGCTTCCGAGTTGCTGCGCACTGTGGAGCACGTGGTGCGCCTGATGGTAGGACGCGCGCGCAAGTGGCTGCCGGCGACGGAGCATGCGCGGCAAGTTACCGAGAAGTTGACCTCCCAGATTCTGCGACGGGAATTCCCGCAGGGGCTGGAGGCCGAGTTAGCGCGGACGTGTAGCGAAGTGCGGAGAATCTACGAGCGCGTGCTGAGCTAGTGGGCTTCCAGGCATGCTCGCGGGCGGAGGATGCTTCGATTCGAGAGCATAGTTCCGGGCCACGCCGAAGCCGGTCGCGCCGATGTGTACGATTGAGATCCAACGCTCGACTTTGTGGTGGCCGGTGCGGTGCATCCAGTAGGAGAAGCCGACTGAGGCAGCGGTACTGGCGGCTTCGAGGCTGGCGAATCCGGCTGAGTTGTTGACCACGTCGTCGGGAAGCAGAATCTCCTCCCGGCCGCGAGCCTGCATGTTGCGGGTGGAAGCATAGTCGAGGCCGCGGAACAGAATCACACCGGAAAAAAGCAGCCGGTTGGTTCGGTCCCAAAAAGCATGTGCCGGTGGAGATGGTTTTGGAGGCTCGGCCGTGGGTAGTGCGGGCGCACGCCGCTCCGAAATCGGTGTGGCAACCACTGCTTGGGAAGGCAGCGCCGAGTCCGAAGGCCCAGACTGCTGGGCGGTGGCAAGCGCGGTCGTGAGCGACGAGATGCCCAGTAATAAGGCCAGAACCGGGAAGGGAAGACCCAGACGCTGACGCAACGCACGGCAGCACATCGCGCCATTCTACCGGTACGGGTTGCCAACTGCCGAGCTAAGCTCGGCCGGACAGCCGATCAACCCAACAGGCCGACACGGGCGTGCAGGAGAGCCGGACCGAGGGCGAATGTCCCCACGTGGGCCAAGGGCGAGCCAGACGCTCGTCCCAACACAGCCCCATTCCCATGTCGGCCGGCATCACAACCTTGTGTGATCCGCGTCATTTCTTGATGGTCAATACCAGCCCGTATAATTGTGAAGTTTCATCAATCAATTACGGGAGGCCTGAAATGGCGGCTTCATACAACGGTCTGCAGGTGCCGACGAACGGCGGTCGGATCACTTACAGCAACGGGCGCTACCAGGTGCCCGACAACCCGATTATCCCTTTCATCGAGGGCGATGGCACAGGCCGGGACATTTGGAAGGCATCGGTGCGCGTGTTCGATGCGGCGGTGGAGAAG
>WNFH01002914.1_pt1 | contig 13792 bp, 6 predicted proteins | sample 5400411 | NCBI WGS metagenome assembly WNFH01 (sample SAMN13153347, study PRJNA577476) | soil metagenome | isolation source: 200 cm saprolite under Douglas fir tree site 2 hole 3 | place: USA:California | collected 2015-04-18
CAGGATAGATGGCAGCCGTTTCCGGTGCCCGGCGTTCCGAGCTTGGTGATGCGCTGCGCGCCTGCCGCAGCGCCTTCATCGGCGTCGGCATCATGAGCTGCATGATCAACCTGCTCTATTTGACCGGCTCGATCTTCATGCTGGAGGTCTACGACCGGGTGCTGCCGAGCCGGAGCGTGCCGACCCTGGTTGGTCTCGCGATCCTGGCCGGCGGATTGTACATCGCGCAAGGCGTGCTCGACCTGATCCGCGGACGCATCCTGATCCGGATCGGAACCGCGCTCGACGAGACCCTCAACGCCCGGGTGTTCGAAACCGTGGTGCGGCTGCCGCTGATGGTGGGCGGACGCAACGAGGGCCTGCAGCCGCTGCGCGATCTCGACAACGTTCGCTCGTTCCTCTCCAGCATGGGGCCGGGCGCGTTCTTCGACCTGCCGTGGCTGCCGTTCTACCTCGCGATCTGCTTTGCGTTCCATGTCATGATCGGCCTCACCGCGCTGATCGGCGCCTTCATCCTGGTTACGCTGACCGTCGTCACCGAATTCATGTCGCGCGTGCCGGCGCGGGAGGCGATGGGTCTCGCCGCGCGCCGCAACGACCTCGCCGCCACCAGCCGGCGCAACGCCGAGGTGCTGGTGGCGATGGGCATGTCCGGCCGCCTGACCAAACGCTGGAGCGAGGCCAACGAAAAATATCTCGCCGGCAATCAGCGCGCCAGCGACGTCTCGGGCGGGCTCGGCGCGATCGCAAAAGTCATGCGCATGACGCTGCAGTCGGCGGTGCTCGCGGTCGGTGCCTACCTCGTGATTCATCAGGAAGCCACCGCCGGCATCATCATCGCGGGCTCGATCCTAAGCGCGCGGGCGCTGGCGCCGGTGGATCTCGCGATCGCGCACTGGAAGGGTTTTGTGGCCGCCCGGCAGAGCTGGCACCGCCTCAATCGCCTGCTCGAATCATTGCCGGCGCGGGCGACGCCGACGCTGCTGCAGGATCCGTCAAAACGTCTCTCGGTCGAGGCGGTCGCCATCGTGCCGCCCGGCGATCAGAAGGTGATCGTGACCGACGTCACCTTCGCGCTGGAGGCCGGCAGCGGACTGGGCGTGATCGGGCCGAGCGGATCGGGAAAATCCTCGCTGGTGCGGGCGCTGGTCGGCGTCTGGCAGCCGTTGCGCGGCAAGGTGCGGCTCGATGGCGCAGCGCTCGATCAATGGTCGTCCGACGTGCTCGGCCGTCACATCGGCTATCTGCCGCAGGATGTCGAACTGTTCGCAGGCTCCGTGGCCCAGAATATCTGCCGTTTCGATACTGACGCCGGTTCCGATGCCATCATCGCCGCCGCCAAGGAAGCCGGCGTCCACGGCATGATCATCAAGATGCGCGACGGCTACGACACCCAGATCGGCGAGCAGGGCACAGCCCTTTCGGCCGGCCAGGCGCAGCGGGTGGCGCTGGCGCGGGCGCTGTATGGCGATCCGTTCCTGATCGTGCTGGACGAGCCGAACTCCAATCTCGATACCGAGGGCGATGAGGCGCTGACCCGTGCGGTGCGCGCGGCGCGCGAGCGCGGCGCCATCGTGGTGGTGGTCGCGCATCGGCCGATCGGGATCGAGGCGGTCGATCAGCTTCTGGTTCTGAAAGACGGCCGCATGCAGGCCTTCGGCCCCAAGGAACAGGTGCTGGGGCAGGTGCTGCAGCGGGTGGCGCCGCCTTCTCCGATCAAGATCGTGTCCGATGGCGGGGTTGCCAAGTCATGATCGACAGCAACACCATCGCCGGCATCAAGGCCATGACCGGCAACATGATCGGCAACATCACCAAGCCGGGCAACAACACCGGCGTGCGCCCCTCGATCCGGCTGCATTTGATCATTGGCCTCACCGTGGTCGTCATTCTCGCCGGCGGGATTGGCGGCTGGGGCTCGACGGCCGAGATTTCGGGCGCCCTGATCGCGCCGGGATCGGTCGTCGTCGAATCCAACGTTGCGGCTCGATGACACCGTCACCAAGGCGAGCCTTGCCATCGTCACCAAGAACCTCGACGGGCTGTGGGCGCGTGGCGCGAGGCTGGAGGCCGAGCAACGCGGCGTCGACAGAATCGTATTTCCCAAAGCCTTGCTCGACCGCGCCGGCGACCCCGACGTCAAGAACATCATCGCCAGCGAGACCAAATTGTTCGAGGTCCGCACCTTCGGGCGGGTCGGGCAAAAGGCGCAATTGCGCGAGCGGGTGACGCAGTTGAACGAGGAGATCGGCGGCCTGACGGCGCAGGAAAAAGCAAAAGACCAGGAAATCGTGTTGGTGGAAAAGGAGCTGACCGGGGTTCAACAACTCTATGACAAGCACCTGGTGCAGATGTCGCGCCTGACGACATTGGAGCGCGACGCGGCCCGGCTTAACGGCGAGCGCGCGCAGTTCATTGCCTCAAGGGCGCAGGCCAAGGGCAAGATTACCGAGACCGAATTGCAGATCATCCAGGTCGACAAGGATCTGGTCAGCGACGTTTCGAAGGATTTGCGCGAGACCAACGACAAGATCGGCGAATTCGTTGAGCGCAAGGTCACGGCCGAAGACCAGTTGCGGCGGACCGACATCCGCGCCCCGCAGGATGGCATGGTGCTGCAGTCGACGGTTCATACCGTCGGCGGCGTGATTACCGCCGGCGACGCCATCATGATGATCGTGCCGCAGTCCGATGCGCTGTCGGTCGAGGCCAAAGTCAATCCGCAGGATATCGACAAGCTGCAGATCGGCCAGAAAACGCTGCTGCGGCTGTCCGCCTTCAACCAGCGCACCACGCCGGAACTGAACGGCGTCGTCACCCGCGTCTCGCCCGACGTCACCACCGACCAGCGCACCGGGCAAAGCTACTACACCATCCGCGTCTCGATGCCGGCCGAAGAGATCAAGCGCCTCGGCGACGCCAAGCTGATCCCCGGCATGCCGGTCGAAGCCTTCGTCCAGACCGGCGACCGCACCATGCTGTCGTATTTGATCAAGCCGCTGAGCGACCAATTGATGCGGGCGTTCAGGGAGAAGTGAAGCGTTCGGCGCGAAACAATCCACCACGTCGTCCCAGCGAACGCCGGGACCCATAATCCCTGGCGTGAGTGGTTGTGCGAAAGCCGTCGAACAGCGTCACTCAAAACAAGCGACACGGAGTATGGGTCCCGGCGTTCGCCGGGACGACGATGACGGTGGGCCGCGTTACGAATCCTCAGCGCGCTCGAAAGCCGCCAACTCGTAGGGCGGATTAGCCGGAGGCGTAATCCGCCGCGCAGCTACAACACCAATGCATTCGTGCTATGCTTCGTCTCATGTCGAATTATCGTCGCGCGTTCGTTTCGGGCGGATGCTGGTTCTTCACGGTCAACCTGTTGGAGCGGCGACAAACCTTGCTGGTCGACCATATCGCGACCTTGCGCGAGGCGGTCGCCACGACTCGCCAAAGCCATGCCTTCACGATCGGCGCATTCGTCGTGCTGCCCGATCATCTGCATGCGATCTGGAACCTGCCGCCAGGCGATTGCGATTTTTCCACGCGCTGGCGCCTGATCAAGAGCCGCTTCGCGCGAGCGTTGCCGAAGCGGGAGCGGCTCAGCGCCGTGCGCGTCGCACGCAACGAACGCGGCATCTGGCAACGCAGATTTTGGGAGCATCTGATCCGCGATGAGGCTGACTATGCGCGCCATGTCGAATATTGTTATATAAATCCACTCAAGCACCGGCTCGTCACGCGCGGGCGCGATTGGCCGTATTCCTCGTTTCATCGCGATGTACGCGCGGGACTATTTCCGGAAGATTGGGGCGGCCATAGCGACACGAACGGTGATTTCGGCGAACGACGATGATCGTGCTGCGGTTGACCTGGAACGGCGGATTACGCCTTCGGCTAATCCGCCTACGGGCTACGAGCTGCAGCCAGGCGGTGGTTTGCGATGCGGGCTGACCGGCTTCGTCTCCGGAATGATCGTCGTCCAGTCTGGAATACTTGGATTTTCCGGCGGCAAATCTGACGAATGCGATCGTGTCGTAGAGCCCGTGGCACACCATGACGGCCCACAGATTGTAACCGCTGACGACAAACAACACCCCAAAGAGCACCGACAACTGCACGATAATGATCACCGCGCGCGGCCCCTGGTAGAGGTGGATCACCCCAGCCCCGGCTGCGGCGGCGCATATCGCCACGCCCGCCGCCGCTGGCGGTGGGAGCCAGGCCGAAGCGAGTGCCTGCATCGATTGCAGGACGATGCCACGGAAAGTCAGTTCCTCCAAAAACCCTCCGAAGACCCAGGCGATGATGATACCGACCAGAAGTTTTAGTCTGGATTGCGCAAGCGCACGAAACGCACCCAATGTTGGCGGCTTGGCAACCCAGCGCGTTGCCAGCCAGTCAGCCACAGGACTGTAGGCGTACATCGCTGCCAGTCCTACCAGCGCAAAGCCGAGCATCGATTGGATCGATGTCTGGGGACTTAGCCCGAGCTGATGTGGTGACACAGATCCGGCAATCACAGCGGCGAAGGTCACTAGACCCACCGCAATCAATCCCCCTGCCAACACCAGGGCCGAGCGGCGGAAGCGAACGGCGACCGCCAAAAGCCAAAGTGCTATCGGCGCCATGAGATACATCTGAAATACAGACATCGAGCAGCTCCAGGACTGCGGTTTCAGAGGCGGGCCGCAATCTAGGCAACAGCCGCATCAAACTCTAGCGTCATTCCCCGATGTGCAATTGCACATCGTGGATGCGCCACTTGGCGCAGGCCCGGAATCCATACTCCCGATCGTGGTTATGGATTCCGGGCTCGCGCGGAGCCCGTCATCGGGCGGCGCAGAGCGCCGACCCGTTGGCGCGCCCCGGAATGACGGACTGGATTTCTAACAGCCCCGTACGGCGGACTAACGAAATGTGATCCGCCGCATCGCGATCCCGGATTGCACGGCGCTCCATCCGGCTGCGCTGTGTGCGCGCACGGCCGAATTTGTTGAACCGGATCAATCTGATTCCACCAGTCCAGTCCCATTTGCAAAAATATTTTCCTTTCCGCGCACCCCAAATCATCTCTAGAACGTTTCCCATCCCGGCCCGAGAGAGGGGCGTATCATGATCGTCACGGACGTTGGGTCGGGATGCGGTGGACGCGGCAGCGTTTTGCATGCGATGGGGTTGCAGGGCGGGTCGAAAGATCTGTGAGCGATCACAAGCACGCGGACGAGAGATGTTGTCGCGGACGGCAAAATCGTGTGGTCCTGACGCCCCGACGCTGGCGTCAAGTCTTGCGGAGGCGTGTCGGCCCAACCGGGCGCGGACATTCCATATTCGCGGGACGACGGTGGCAAAAGAGCCCGGTCACCGGGGAGAGCACGACATAAGCCGTTAAAACCATTGCGCAGGGAATGCCGGGTGTTCCGGGGTACCTGTGGTGACTACCGTGTGCTTACTACCAATGCACACGGGCTGCGGGTGCAGCGGGCACCCGGCGTTCCCTGCACCCTCTTCGGGCGAAAGAATTCATGCACAGCTCGGGCGCATCGCGTCGCGAGCGCGGAGTCGTATGTGCGAACGACGTTGCCGTTTGAAAATTGAATCAAAAGCAATTCGTTGAATACGAACGCGCCACACACTCTACGTCGTCCCCGCGAAGGCGGGGACCCAGTATTCCGAGGCGCCAGTGATGGAATCGCAAAGCTGCGGCGTACTGGATGCTCCGCTTTCGCGGAGTATGACGGTCTCCGCGAGGAGCGCCCCACACTCTGCGTCGTCCCGGCCACCGGGTCGGCGCATCGCGCCGCCCGATGACAGGCTCCGGCCGGGACCCATAATCCCAGGCGTGTGTGGTTGCGGAAGGTGTCTGCTTTCGTGCCTCATCGAGACGACACAGCGTATGGGTCCCGGCCGGAGCCTGTCATCGGGCGGCGCGATGCGCCGACCCGGTGGCCGGGACGACGACGTGGATTACTTCGTCAATAACGCAAAAGCACCGTTCCAGTCTTCCGGAGGCGGGTTTTCCCGATAGCCGCGGATTCGCGCCTCATACAAATTATAGAGCAGTTCGAGCGCGCCGGCGTCGTCGGTCCTGCGGCCCCGCTCGATCGCCGCCAGCGCGCCATCCCAGTCGCGGCTGCGATAGCACGCCAGCATCTCGATGGTCAGGTTGCGTAATCTCTGGAACCGTCCGGAATGCGCGACATCCTCGCGCCCGGCGATGGCATAGATGACCTCGGGCTCTTTCTTGCCCTTGACCATGATGAAATCGAGTTCGAGGATCGCAAACTTCTCCTTGACCGCGAGCGCGGTCTTGGAGCCGACGATGATCGGAAAACCATATTCCTTGGATTGCCCCTCCAGCCGCGAGGCGAGATTGACGCTGTCGCCCAACACCGAATAATTGAATTTGACATCGGAACCCATGTTGCCGACCGTGCAGGCCCCGGTGTTCAAGCCGACCCCGACATTGATCGGAACAAAGGCGTGACCGCCCTCCTTCGCTTCGACCTCGCGCTGCTGGTTGAGCACATCAATCCGCTCCAGCATGTCGAGCGCGGCACTGCAGGCGTTGACCTGATGTTCCCGGTCGTCGAGCGGTGCATTCCAGAACGCCATGATGGCGTCACCCATGTATTTGTCGATATAGCCCTTGCGCGCCAGGATCGCATTGGTCAGCGGCGTCAGGAACCGGTTCATCAGCGCGGTGAGGCCCTGCGGATCGTGCTTGTAGGATTCCGAGATGGTGGTGAAGCCGCGGACGTCCGAGAACATGACGGTCAGTTCTCGCTCCTCGCCGCCGAGCACAAGCTTTTCCGGCGACTGCGCGAGCTGCTCGACCAATGCGGGCGACAGATACTGGCTAAAGGCGGAGCGAATCTGCCGCCGCTGCGCCTGCTCCCTGACGAAGCTGGCGAAAATCAGGGTGAGGTATATCGCCGTGGTCGACAGCAACGGATAGGTAAAATCGATCAGCAGCCGTTGCTGGGTGTAGAAATACCAGGATATTCCGATCAAGAGCGTTGCAAACAGCGCGCCGACGGCGACGAGGGTGACCGGCCCGAATTGCGGCGCGAACGCGATCACCAGAAGTCCGAACAGGATGGCCGCGCAAAATTCGACAACGATGCCGTAACTCGGCTGCGACAGCACCGCGCGGGTCAGCGCGCTCTCGATCACCTGGGCGTGGACTTCCACCCCCGGCATGGCCGGGGAAACCGGCGTGGTCTTGATGTCGTTAAGCCCGACCGCCGACGTTCCGATCAGCACCAGCTTGCCCGCAAACTTTTCCAGCGGGGCGGTTCCCTCGAGTACGTCCGCCGCCGAGACAAAAATCGAGGGATCATGATGCGCGAAATGAATCCAGAGCTGGCCGTTGCGATCGGTCGGAATCTGGAAACCCTTGACGCCGATGCTCTTGATGCCGGCCTGGTCGGCCTTGATGAAAATCGTGTCGGTGCCGGTCGCCACCCGCAACATTTCGAAACTCAGCGACGGCATGGTCTCGCCCTGGGCCAGCATCAGCATCGGCACCCGCCGAACGATGCCGTCGCGTTCGAGCCTGATCGAGAACAGGCCCCGTCCGGCAGCGGCTGTTTCGAGAACCGGAACGTTGCGCAGCAAACCGGCCCACTCGACCATGAAGGGCTGGGGTTCCTCGCCGAGCATCGCGAGGCCCGTCACCGGCAGCGACTTGTCGAGTTCCGACTGGACTTCGGGGAGCCCGGATTCGCCGAGCACCACGCGCGAGCGCCGCATGACATCGGCGAAGAACTGATCGTTGCTCGGCAACGCGCGCAATTTTTCCCGAGTCATCTCGTCGAGGTTGCGAAACGTGTCGGCCGCCACGTCCGGATTGAGCCGGTCAGGCTCGGAGAAGACGATGTCGAAGGCGATCACGACCGCGCCGAGCTTGGTCAGAGTAGCGACCATATCCGCGATCCGCGTCCGCGGCCACGGCCACTGGCCGAGTTTCGAGGCCAGGCTCTTGTCGTCGATATCGACGATGGTCACCGGCCGCGCCTTCTTCACGCGCGGGTCGATGCGCTGGAAGGTATCGAAGGTTCGCACGCGAAGCTCCTCGACCGAAGCGGGATCGGCGATCCGCAGCGCGGCGAATCCGATCAGGAGCACAAGGCACACCAGCCGCGCATAGCCGAACCTGCGCTTGAACCACCGTCGTATTATCCTTAGACGTTTCATGCTGCTTGAGGGCCACCGTTCCGGCGATCGATCATGTCCAGGATAGGGTGTTTGACACACCAGCTGTCATCAGAAAAGCGGCTTGTTCCGATCCACTTCGTTTGTGCGGGGCGAAACGTTGCAGTTTCCAGCCAAGGCCGCGCGTTGTTTCAATATTTCGGAGTTGCCGAGCGCTATTTTGCGTCCGCGAAGAAGTCGCTGATTTCAGGTGCGAAGCGCTCGGCGAGAAGCATCATCGACTAGATCACGTGGAAATCGCCTTGATAGAGTTGCGCGACGGTCACGCCTTTCAGGGTGATCGTCTCGTGAGCGGCGTCCGTGATGACCGTGTCGTGACCCGAATTGGCTGCGGCCGCCACGAATGCCGATACCGTCGAGAACAGGGAGTGATCGATATTTATCGTGTCGTTGTTGACGTCGAAGTCCGCGATTGTCGCGCTGCCGAAGCCAGGTTTGAACACGAACGTGTCGTGGCCACCGGCGCCGAAAATGGTTTCATGGTTGCCGATGTTGTTGAACGTGTCGTTTTGAGACGTACCGTTCAGGACCTGGAATTGGGAGGGGTTCGCCGACGTGGTTGTGCCGGCGATCGTCACGGTGAGCGGCTGACTGCCTATGTTGCCTTGGCCGTCGTTGACCTGTGCCGCATAGGTGATGGTCAGGGTGTCGCCGGATTTCAGGAAATCGAGGTTGGGATTGGTCGGATCGTAGGTCCAATGCAGGACGTCCGCCCCGCCATCGCTTTTCACGCTGTCGAATTTAATGGCGTTCGAGGCAATAAGCCCGGAGACGTCGACGTTGCCGGGAATGGTTGTTGACCCGTTATATTCAAGGACGGCGTTTCCAATCACCGACCCTGTCAGCGTGTCGCCGATGTCGGCGTCACTGACGGTGAGAGTGCCCGTGATCGGGGCGGCCAGCTCAACGTGAGGCGCCGGTACGGACCCGGCAGAAATATTATCAATCTCGAACGCGTTTGAGTTGCCGGTGCCCAGGACAACCTTGTCAAAGGAAGCCAGACCAGCAAACTCCACGTAGCCGTTTGAGGAGAAGGAACCCTGGTTTCCGGTCGGGAATAGCGGCGTAACGTCCGCGCCCGTGTATGAAGCAACCAGGGTCGCGCCGTGATAGAACGAGATCGTATTGTAGGAATCGACCGAGCCCCAATACAGTCCGAAGGCGTTTTGTTCGTCGTCGAAGGTAATGGTTTCGGTTCCGCCGGCGCCGACGCTCAGATAGTTGGTCGTGTCGGCCACGCCGGGTCCAATGAACGGAGCCGCGCTGACAGAAGATGAGCCGTTGACGACGCCTGCGTGTCCCGATCCCGAGAAATTGGCATCAAGAGCCGTGCTGTGGAAATTGCCATTGCTCGTATCGAACGTCTCCGTGTTAAGGCCGAGCGAGTTTGTGTTGACGCCCGCAGCCAGCACGATGGGCGTTACCGGGTTTACGACAATAACCGCCTGCGTTGCCGGATTGGTCTCGCTCAAGATCACCGGCGCGTCGTTGGTCCCGGTGACCGTGATCGTGACAGTCGCCGTATCGGTCCCACCCTCATGGTCATTAAGCGTGACCGTTGATGTAATGGTCGCCGTCTGCCCGGCGGCAAGAAAATCCAGCGCGCTATCTGCGATCGAATAGGTCCAGCCTATCGCGCCGTTATTGGTATTACCCGTCTGTACCAGCGACAGCGCCTGCTGAAGCGCATCAAGCTCGGGTTGCGTCAATGACGAAGATAGATCGGTGTGATCCGCGGCCGTCCATGTTACATGCTGCGCCGTTATCGTCGCCGTCGGCCGGTCGGTCAGGTCGATATCGGTAAAGTCAATGCTGCCGCCGATAGACGGTAACGGGTCGTGTACCGATGACCCGGTCGTATTCGAAAGCTCCGTTACAACGCCGCTCTGCGCTTTCTCGTCCGCCACGAAGACCGGCACATCGTCAGCAGCATTCAGCGTGATCAGCGTGCCGCCGTTGCCGTCGGTCCCGCCCGCGAAATGCGCGTTGCTATAGTCGCCGACCAAATTCAGGCTGATCGAATGGGATCCGTCGGTGATGGTCAGGACGCCACTATCATCGTCGGTGTCGCTTACATAGGTGCCGGTCGTGTGCGGACCGAAGCCGATGGCCCCCAGATCCAATTTGTCGGTCGCCGCGAGGCCGACGATTTCGCCATCAAAAGTCGAAGCATCGATCTTCAATTCGCCGCCGGTGGACCCGGCCGCGAAAGTAACGGTCGCGGACGAGTTCGCGCCGCCCAATTCGAGCAGCGAAGCGCCGACGATTTCGGCGTTGCCCGAGAACGAAGTGTTGACGATAAGGCTTCCGCCATTCGCTTCGAACAAACCGGAGTTATGCACCGTGCTGGCCGCATCGATCGTCAGGGTGCCGCCCGTCACTTCCAGCGTGCCGGAATTGTTGATGGTGGCAGCGCTGATCGTATTGACGCCACTGGTCGCATCGACGATGCCATCGGAGACCGTTGCGACGGTGCCGCCGGTAATGGCCACATTCTGCAACTCAACGGTCGAAATCGACGGCCCGTCAGGGTCGACGGCCTCGATCGTTCCGTTGGCATTGTCGACGGTCGTATGATCCAGCACCAGCAGACCGCCGTTGAGCGATTCCATTGTTCCGGTGTTGGTCACCGTTTCGTGGCTGAGGAAAATTTTGCCGCCGGTGGCCTCGATCGTATTGGAGTTGCTGAGCGCGGCGGCGACGGTGCCATCGATGGTCAGCACGCCGCCAGTGGCCTCGATCGTGCAGGTGTTGGTGATGCTGACGTCGGTAATGAAGGTGGTGCCGATCGAGTCGAGCGTTCCATCATTGATCAACGTTCCGCCGGCGATGGTCGCGCCGTCCAGCGTTACCGTGCCGCTGCCGGTTTGAACGAGGCTGGCGACATGGGTGTCGGTGGCATCGGTGCCGGTGATCTTGGTACCGTCAATCGTGACATCGTCGAGCGTCAGCGTCGCGCCGCTTTCGACCGTCACGCTGCCGTTCTGCAGCAGGGCGCCGCCGTTGATCGTGCTATCGCCCAGGACGTCGATGGTGCCGTTGTCGGTGATCGTGCCGCCGGTGATCGTCGTGCCGCCCGTCAGATTGAGCACCGAATCCGCGTCGACCTGAACCACGCCGGAATTGCCGACGGTCACACCGTCGAGCGTCGCCCCCTTGGGCGTCTCGACCTCAAACAGACCGAGCGAACCGATCGTCAGCGTTCCGCCGGTGATCGTCGTGCCGTCATCGACAATCAATTTGCCGTCAAAGGATATTGTGTCGATTTGAATGGTGCCGGCGTCGTTATTGACATGCACGCCATCGAGCGTCGCACCCGCGGCGGAATCAATTTGTACGAGGCCGGAATTGGTGAGTATTCCGCCTGCGATGCTGGTATCGAAATCAAGCGTCAGCGTGCCGGTGACTTTGAACACGCCGCCGGCGTTGGCAACGGTCTCGCTGTCCAGCGCATTGCCGGTGCCGCTGACATTGATCTGACCGGCATTGCCGAGCGTGCCGTTCTTCAATACGGCGTTGCCGGCGAGGTCGATAGTGCCATTGTCGGTGACGGTGCCGCCGTCGATGCTGGCAGAATCCAGCGTCAGCGTGGCCAAGCCGTCGACCGTGACGGTGCCACCGGCGTTGGCGACCGTGGTACCCAAATCGAGCAGCAGAGCGCCGCCGGCCAGAACTTCAAGGATATGGTTGGACTTGACGTTCTCGTTATCCAGCGCATTGCCGGCGCCGCTGACCTTGATCTGACCGGAATTGCCGAGCACGCCGTTCTTCAGCACGGCACTGCCGGCGAGGTCGATCTCGCCGTTATTGGTGACGGTTCCGCCATCGATGGCGGCCGAGCCAAGCGTCAACTTCGCATTCGACTCAACCGTCACCTTGCCGGAATTGGCAATATCGACCTGAACATTGAGCGTGCCGCCGGATAGATCGATCGTTCCGGTGATCGCGTTCGAGATCTTGCTGTGATCTTTGAAATCGCCGCCGTTGGCGAGCGTGATGAGGCCGGAATTTTGCAGCACGCTTGTATTCAACACTTCCATCAGGCCGCCGACGCTGACGGTTCCCGAATTATCGACAATCGAGTCGGCGGCAAGACTAAGCAGGCCACTGATGGTCAACGTGCTCTGGTTGATCAATTCCGGGGCCGACGTCCCGAAGTCGTTCATGGTCACGGATTTGGCGGATGCCGGAGCATTGATCGTGACCGGAAAAGACGGCGTCAGCCCATGCAATTGATCGGTGATGATGATGACATCATCGTTCAGCGTTGGAACGGTCCCGGTCTCCCAGTTCGCCGCATCGCTCCACAGCCCTCCCACCGGCGAGCCGGGGGTCGTCGTGGCGATCCAGACGACGGCGGGAGCGTCGGTGCCGGTAATCGTGACCGTGATGGTCTTGGTGGCGGTCGCGTTCTGCGAATCCGTCACCGTCACCGTATAGGTGAGCGTCAGCGTCTCGCCTTTGGGAATGAAATCCGCCAGGTAAACCGGAAGGTCGGCAAGGCTCCAGTTGATGGTTCCGCTGCCTGAGCCGGTGCTGTCGGTCGCGATCGACACGGCCAGCGCGTTCTCGAATATTGCGAGCGGGCCTGGGGGTATGGTTCCGGGTCCAGACAGCGTCTTGTCCGTCAGCACCGCGGAAACCGTGTGGGTATCGGTGAGATCGACATCGGTGAATGACAGCGTTCCCGAAGTCGGTACGTTCGCTTTCAGATCCCCGCCGGGGACGCTCGTGCCACCCGAAAATTCGATGGTTGCCGGCGCCGTGACAATGACCGGAGCGTCGTTGCTGCCCCGCGTGATCGTGATGGTGAAGGACTGGGTGCCCGCCTCGTCGTTGGGTGCGAAATTGTTGTCGACCCGCGCGATATAGGTCAGCGTCAGCGTTTCGCCGGCGGCGATAAAGTCGAAGGCGTTGTCGGCGATACTGTAGGTCCAGGTCACCGAGCCGTTGTTATTGTTGCCGGGGTCGGGGGTGAGGAGGAGCTTGGCTTCCACCGCCGCGATGTCGACCTGCTGCTGCGCGTTCAGCGTCGCGGTGACGTTCTGGTGCTGGGCGTTCTGGTAGGTGAACGAATCGAACTTGGTCGAGACCGTCGGGGTATCGCCGGCGTTGATGTCGACAAAATTGATCGTGGCGGTCACGGTATCGATCGCCGAACTGTGGGTGACGCCGATCCGTTCGATCAGCGCGCCGTCGACCGTGGCGACCAACGGCGGTCCGGGAATGTGCGCGTTCGGATCCAGCGGGCCGCCTGGACCTGACGACAGCGCAGTGCCGGTCGTGTTCACGTTCACGATGATCGGGACAGCGGTCGATCCATCCGCCAGCTTGATCGGTGTGAACGCCTGAGGCAGCAGCGTATCGGTAAAATGATCGAAGGACTTGGTGTTGGGGTTGGTATTATCGGTGAATTTCAGCGAGAATACATCGGTGATGAGCTTTTGCACATCGGCCGACAGCGGCGCCGAATAGGAAGTCAGGATTCCCTGACTGAGGGACTTCACCACGCCGGCCTGATCGACCGTCGCGATCGGAGCAAGCGTAACCTTGTCGAACAGAACGTAGTTGCCCGTGTGGCCGT
>WNFH01004589.1_pt1 | contig 13785 bp, 9 predicted proteins | sample 5400411 | NCBI WGS metagenome assembly WNFH01 (sample SAMN13153347, study PRJNA577476) | soil metagenome | isolation source: 200 cm saprolite under Douglas fir tree site 2 hole 3 | place: USA:California | collected 2015-04-18
TAGGCATCGACATTGCGGGCCAGCCCGCGCGCGACCGACCACACGGCGCCCGTATCCAGCGTCTCCAGCAGCATCGCGTGGGACATGAGCCGTGCAACCCGACCGTTGCCGTCGAGAAACGGGTGAATCCAAGCGAGTCGATGATGCGCCGCAGCCGCGCCCAGGATGGCGTCGGTCCGGTTCAGGTGGCTGTACACTTCCTCGAAACGTGCCAGAAAGCGCGGGATGGCGCCGGGGCTGACGGCAACATGCCTCCCGACCACCACGTCCTTGCGGCGGAGTTCTCCCGGAACGACTTTGGCGCGCTCTTTCGTCTCGGGATCTTCCACCCAGCGCAGGTCCTCGGGCAGAAGTTCGCAGAAGCGCCAGTGAATTTCGCGAATGCCGTCGCCTGTGAGCGCGCGGCCTTTCAGGCCGCCGCCGTCGATCCATTCCTGGACGGTGATGTGCGCCTTCGCTTCGAGCTGCAGGTCGCGCTTCCGCGCGTCCTTGCTATAATCGTTCTTCAGGGCCCGTTCGATATCGACGGGGTGAGTGTCGTGCCCTTCGATGAGGTTGCTGTAGTAACAGTTCATCGCCCGGACGAGACCGGCGAGCGAAGTCAGTAGGCTTTCCGGCAGGCTTCGCCGGAAGCCTGCCGCTTTTTGCGCCAGCTCAAGCGCCAGGTCCGTCAGAGGAGCCCGGTGACGGGAGGTTTCTCCGATCAGCAAGGGCTCCATGAGCCCCGTGGTTTCGCCACGGTCTTCTGCCGCTAGAATGTCCGCTTTAATGTCCGGTTCATTTCTCATCATAACAGCATCTATAACATGGCTTTAGTGGCTTTTCAAGAGTCTTAATGTCCGCATAAATGTCCGCTTGAATGTCCTGGATGCGCCTGTCAGCCGACCTGTCGAGACTCCTTCACTCGGCAATGTGATCGAGATTCCAAAGGTCGGTGGACCGCACCACCCTTACAAGCGCAAAGCTGCCTGATCGAAAACGACTTCCAAACGCTCGCGTGAAAATGCAGAACGACCGTGTGCTCGTTTGCTATGCGAAGTTGGGTTTTTGTGGAAGGACGCTCGCCCGCTGGACGTTTGATCCGGGACATCAAGCAGCTGAGTACAGCTTATTTCACTGAGGGTCGGCCAACCGAGTTTTTGGTAGAGACAGGTTGTCGTCGTGGCCGTAGTTCCCTTCACAGCGTTCAGCTTCTTTTCAAAAACCTTCACAGCAGCCAGACCACCATAATCGAGACCCTAGTTTCCGAACTCCGTGACACTCATCGCCCTGCCCTTGGCCGTCGGTCGTCGGGATTTTGCGACGGAAAGGCTGCTTCAACCAAGAAATCCTTAACCGTTTCGCTCACTGTGCGCGGAAATCGCAGCGCGTAGTCTCGAAGCTTGGCCGGAGTTAGAAACTGCAATTGGAGTTCGTCTAAGGGCGTCGGAAGTCCTTCTTGACGGTTTAGGTAGATCCAATCCAGTAGCGCCTTCTCAGGTTCCGCGATGAGATATTTGTTGTAGCGAGTAGCTTTTTCCTCATAGCCCCAATAGAGTTCAGAAGAGATCTTTCTATACACGATGCTGACAGATTTGCTTCTGAAAGACTGCGGATAGCCAGGTGTGACGCAGGTCAGTATTGAGGGGCTTTGAGTAATGATGCCTCGCTCCACCAAAGCGGACTCAAGTGAAATGTAAGAACGAGGCCGAAGAACATTTACGAGATCACGAGGTGAAAATTGCTGATTGAAGTGGTTGATGTAGATCTTTGTCGAAACACGTTCGACCAGACCCTGTGCCTCATATCGGCGCAAAGCATCACGTACAACACGTTCAGAGAGCTTGTGTTTGCGAGCCAAATGGTCGGTGCGCACGATGCAATTGTCTCGTGCTTCTTCTGTCAGGATAGTTGTCCAATTCATTGCGGTTCCTTCCCGAGCCAATGAGCCAACACGACTCGTAACGAGCGGCGGATGGTCTCAAATTCGTTCTTGGCGAGCTCTTCAAAGATGGCTAGTGGCAAGACCGGGCGGAGTTCGACAGTGCAGAGCTTAGCATTGATGTCCTGAATTCGAGTTTCGATCGATTCTCGGTCTATCTCCTTCATTGCGATGAAATCCTCAAGGTGTGCTTGAAGATTCTTGTCGAGCTGCGCTCCTCGGGTAAGAAGGAGATGGATATCGAAGGCATCCCTAGCTTTCACATGACGGCGATTGAGAAAAGTCTCACATTTCTGAAACAGCAGATAGTTCGCGCTTGGGGTGGCGACGATTTTTTCTGGAGCGTTCGCAATTGCCTTCTTGACGATCTGGTTCTCCAAGACATTTCCGCCGATGCTGGTTAGATCGATGCTGAAGAGGGCCCTCTGATTGGCGAGGACCCACTGCTTGACGAAGCCAGGGCTCTCGATATCTTTCCGGAATTCGAGCTGGCCTAGGCCGAGGGTCTCTGCAATTGACTGGATACTGGAACGAACTACATCTTCGATTTCTTCGGGTCTTGGGATCTGCGTTGGGGAGGCGAGCAGGTCCATGTCTCGGGAGAATCGAGGGCTCTCGTAGAAAAGCACTAGGGTGGCTCCCCCAAATAAGATGAATTGATCGGGGAACGCGGTGAAGAGTGCCGCCGCACTTTCCTCGATCAGGACGAGGATTTCTGCTTCGAGCTGCTGGAAGCCGCGTTCTCTGTATCTATTGATTCTTGCCTGTAGGTTCATAGTAGCCAAAAGTACCACATTTGCGCGTAAAGCACAATCAAATAGCACGTCATAGTTGGTATATGACGTATATTTGGCGCTTTCAGAACACATGATATGATCTTGGTGAACTTGATGATCCCCAGAATCGGACGCTCGCGGGCATGATTCTAATCGAAACTGCTGATTCTTCACTTTGGCGGAATACCGATGATTGAATCGTGAACCGAGAATTATCTAGTTGTGCCTCGCCAAAACTCCATCCGCGCCGAAAATCGCGCGATTCCCTGTCGCGACAACTTGTAAAGAAAAACTGGATGGGACCCCCGGGCGCGAAGACTCTCTCCCGGGGGAAGAATTCCACGCGGGATGCCTGTATATATATAAGGATGGAGGAACCCGGGCGTTTTCGCGACGCTACGTTGGATTAGGCAGCCCGATCGTACCGGTGGTGCAGCCCTCCCAATCGCACATGAGAAAGGACGTGACCTGAGGATATGGTGCGAGTTCTGCCGTCTGGCGTTCCCTTCCCAAGTCCGAGATGCGTGCGGTCCTCGTGGTAGTAGCGAATATACTCCGAGAGTAATCGCTTGAGATGGCGTTCATTCACCGCGATGATGTGGTCCAGCAGCTCTCGTCTGCAGCTTTCGACCCAACGCTCCGCCACACCGTTTTGCCAGGGACTCTCGAAGGACGTGCGGACAGGGCTTATCTTCAGGCATCGAACGGCCGCCGGAACCTCCAACCCGTATTTCACATCCCGGTCGAAAATCAGAAACCTGGGCGCTGACTCGAATGGAAACGCCTCCCGTAGCTGCTGAACGATCCACAGGCTCGTCGGGTGGTTTGTGACATTGATGTGCAGGATGCGCCGGCGACCGTGGCTGATGACGAAGAAGCAGTAGAGCACACCGAACGTAATCGTTGGCACCGTGAAGAAGTCCATCGCCGCAATCGCTTCCCGATGGTTTCGAAGGAAGGCGAGCCAACGTTTGGCCGGGTCAGGATCTCTCGGCGCTCGTTTCATCCAACGGGAGATAGTTCTCTCGGAAAGATCAAAACCGAGCATGAGGAGCTCGCCATGGATACGAGGGGCGCCCTACGTTGGGTTCTCAACGACCATCCGCAAGATCCACTCCCGAACCTCCTTCCGCGTCCGTCTTCTTCCAACTTGCGTCCGGCCTCTGGAGATCAACCTCCAGTACATACGAAAACCATTCCGGTGCCAACGGACTACGGTTTCAGGCGTGACGACGATGAGAGCTTTTCCATCCTGACCAGAAGCGCCGAACGACGACCCAGAACAGTTTGTCGAACGGGCCCAGGCCCGGGCGTGGTCGGCGCCGTTTCAGCACGGCAAGTTGTTGGCGTAATGCCAGATTCTCCAGGAGGAGACCTCGACGCGCGCGAAAGAGGCGGGCGAGCGTTCCGAAGCAGAGTCTGACGAAGCGAAACATGGTTAGGAGTTATAACAGAACGCTGGTGAGACCCGGCAGCTATGTTATTGATTTCACAGTCGGCCGGAGTTTTGGCGAGGGACACGCAACGCAACCTGCATGACGCGCGAGCTAGTAAGAGTGGATGTGTATCTCCCGAAAGAATCAGGATTGTCGATTCGGTTTTTCATCGTCATGGAGTCAAAGCGGACACTGTTGGTCGCGTTGAACACATCGCCGCGCAGACGCAGGTTGAGCCTTTCGGTCATGGCGAAGCTCTTCGCCAAACCTGCGTCCAGGGAAAAGTATCTCGATGAGCCCACCAACGATCTTGATCGCGACGGTCGCCAAGCCGTCTTGCAGTTCCTTCGGGAGCGCGAAAACGGAGTGCTGTTGATTTCGCATGATCGAGAGTGCCTCGATCTTTGCGAAGAAGTGCGAGAGCTCTCGGATCGAGGCCTTTCGAAGTTTGGAGGCGGATGGTTGGCTTACACCGAGGCGCGGGAACTCGCCCTCGGGAAGATTGATTCGGCACATCACGCAGCTGAACACAGCTTATTTCGCTGATGGTCGGCCAACCGAGTTTTTGGCAGGGACAGCTCACAACTTGTTCAGGCCCTCGGTCAACTCGATTTTGGTCCCCCAAGGATCCGTCAGGAATGCCAGCGCAAGAGCTAGTTCAGGTCTCTTGGTATAGGGAGTGTCGAAGTGGGCTCCGTTGGCTTCCGCTTTTTTACAAAAGGCCTCGAGATCTTTGACCTCGAAACCGATGTGATCCAGCACCCGCCCGTCCGTTCCCACGGTCGCTGTGTCGGACGTCGCAAAAGTTAGATTTACTCCGGGCAGATCGCCAGCTTCCCATTGTTTTCGCTTTCCTGGTTTGGCGCCAAATATTTTGGCGTACCAGGCCTGGATTTGCAGAATAGGGTCATCTTTAGAGCCAAAAGGAGCCGCTTGAGACACGAAATAGTGAATGTGGTGAAATTGAATCGGAACAGAGATCGCAAAGCTTTCTAAAATCTCAATTCTCAAGTTGTCTGGACTATATATATAAGCTTGCCCCTGCCTTTGGGTCGGTTCTATCCTGAATCCCGCCGCCCTCCACTTGGGCATCGCTTGCTCAACGTTAGGCACATGAAAGCCCACATGATTTATTATCGACCCTACGGACCCATTTCCAGATGGGTCGCCCTGCCTGAGAAGAATCAAAACACCCGGGAATTTCAGGGCTTCGCCCGTCCCAAACTTGACCGGCGTCCCTCCCATTGTGATCCAGAACTGCTTGTTCGCTTCGACGTCCTTCACCAGCAGATGCAAGTGGCCCATGGCCACGCCAGCGTCATTCGGGGCCTGCAGTTGCGCCCATGCTGTGCTGAGCGGCAATACGGTCGCAAGACTGAGAATGATAGTAAGCTTTTTCATCAGGGTATCGTCCTCTCAAAAAAACAAACGTTTCATTACGTTACATCCGTCCGTGCGATCCTAACAATGACCTGACCCCGTTTTATGTACCAGCGGGAGTGAGAAAGAATTCACTCTGAAGGAACGCGGCGTAATCCGATCCGTGGCGGAACTGCCGCTAGTGCTTGTTGTTTGGTCAGAGCTTGAGGATTCGTGCGGCATTGTCCCCTAAGATCATCTTTCGTTGCACTCTCGTTATATTTACCTGATCCAGAAAATGCACGGGCCTTTCGTACCCCATGTCGAGGCAGTAGTCGCTCCCGATCATGATGCGCTCGGCGCCCACTTCTCCGATCACGAACTCCATGACGGATTTCGAGTGGACCAAAGTGTCGAACGTGAACCGCTGCAGATATTTGCTAGGAGGCCGCGGCAACCGCAGCTTTTCGATTTCCGGCCGCACCGCCGAACCGTGGTCGATGCGTCCCATCAGCATCAGCAGCACGCCGCCGCCGTGCGGCAGGCTGAACTGAAGCTTCGGGTGCCGGTCGAGCACGCCGCCGAAAATAAGGTGGCAGGCGGCAATGGCGGTGTCGAAAGGGAAGCTCAGCATGTTCGAGAGATAGAACGGCGCGGTGCGCTGTCCGCCAACCACCTGCAGCGGGTGCAGGAAAATGGGAAGATCCAGTGCCTCGATGCGGGCAAAAATCGGCTCAAACAGCGGGTCGTCGAGATCGCGGTGGTTGATGTTCGTGCCCATGTAAACGCCCCGTATTCCCGGCAATTTGCTCGCGCGATTCAGTTCATCGATGGCGCGATCCGGGAAGAGCATGGGAAGCGTCAGAAGTCCGAGCAGTCGCGTCGGATATTGCACGTGCGCGGCGCTGGCGGCATCGTTCCATGCGCGCGTCAGTTTGTGAGAGACTTCTTCGTCGCCCCAATACGCCATTGGTCCGGTGAGCGACATCGCCTGCACGGCGGTGCCCTGCGCGTCCATATCCGCGATCCGCTTCTTCAAGTCGACGACCCGGTAAGGAAGCGGTCCCTGGAAGCGCGCGTCCGTCTTGATGTAAAAACCTTCCTCCGCCGCGCGATACTCCACATTGAAGCGCGGCCCCTCTTCCGCGAGCACGTCGAGATAGGCTTGCGGGAAAAAATGCGCGTGAATATCGACGGGGCGCACACCGGTTACATCCTGGTTCAGCATGATCAGCGATCTCCTGAATTGCTATGGCCAACGAATCGAAAACGACCGCGGAGCATACCTTAAATTCAGATCGTCTCCACCGGTCAAGTTCAAATAAAAATCGCGCGGATGATTTCGTGCGCCGTCCACCGACGACGAGGTCGTCGCGCAGTAGTGTTAGGCGCAAGCGCCTTCTACTGCAACCGCTGAATGCCCAGGCGATCAGCGAGTTCATCCAGAACCTTGCGCTGTTCGGCGCCCAGCGGAACGCCATGGGCCATCCGCTCGCGGTAAAGCTGCGCCGAGCGCTCTCCAGGCAGCCGGACTTCATCGGTGCCCGGCAGCGTCGGGGACGATTTCATGACCTCCCACACCTCGTCGACTTGCTGTTTGAAGGCCTGCACGTCCGCGAACGTCGCGATATCCACCGCTACAATGGCCTGCCCGGTGTTGCTTGCGGTTTTGGAGTCCACGGTGTAGTCGACCACGTCCCGGCCAAACGCGGCTCCGTTCATTGTTCCGGCCAGCAAACCAAACATCAGCGCTAGTCCATACCCTTTCGGGCCGCCGATGGGGACCAGAAAGCCTTCGCTCGCGCGCTTCGGATCGGTCAAGGGCTGACCTTGCCGGTCGATCATCCACCCTTCCGGCATCGGCTCATTGCGCTGCGCCTTGAGCCTGATCTTGCCAAAAGCGGTGTTGGTCGTGGCCATGTCCAGCACGATCGACGGATGCTGCCAAGCGGGCACGGCGATGGCAATGGGATTAGTGCTGAGCAGCACCTCTGTGCCGCCCCATGGGGGTAGAAGATTGGCATTACCCACGCAGAAGTACAATCCGATCATGTCCTGCGCCGCGGGCATCCGCGCGTAAAGCTGCGCCGGGCCGGCATGATTGCTGCGCCGCGTCCCCACCCAACCGATGCCGCACTGGCGGGCTTTCTCGATAGCCAGTTCCGCGGCTCGTTTCATAACCAGATGCCCCAGGGCGTTGTCGCCGTCGACGAGCGCCGTACCAACTTTTTCGCTCAATATCCGAATGTTGGGCCGCGCATTGATTCCCCCGCTTTGGATCTGTTTCACGTACTGCGGCAGCCGGAACACGCCGTGCGCGTCCCCGCCACGCGCGTCGGCTTCGGCCATCAGAGCGGCCACCTGAGTGGCATCCTCCGGGGGAATCCCGGCGGACGCCAGCGCCCGCGTGACGAATCCCTCGATCTCAGTTATCCCAACACGCGGGTGGCCCGGCGCGGGCTTGGTGGTTTCGCTCATGATCTCAACCTCGACTCTGCAATCATTCCGTATGGGCAAGGTGGTTTCCCCAGCCTTGCCTCATCACCTCTAACAGCACCTGCACACCGCGCGGTGAACCGTGCGCCGGACAAAACGATTTAGGATTCTACAAAAGTTCTCGACGGTGACATGCCCTAGAATCCTTGCCTGTAATAGGCGTGTCCGCGAGGCCTCGGTAAGCCCGTGTCTTGCGGCAAGTTATGGGCGGATGTTCATTGATCCGCTAAGGTAAGTAATCAAAGATCATAAGATGGGCTTCTTCGATTACCAGGTCAGAAAGCATCGAGGTTTGCCAGCCGGACTTCTTTTCGCGCGCCGACACATCTTGCGCGATGTTCAATTCCTTAAGCAAGTCGGCCTGCAGGTCCTGTGTCCCATGGCGGGCGGTGAGAACGTAGTGCCTCGGGACAGCCGAGTAGAACCGCTTCAGCTCAGGGACCCAGAGCCCTGTCTTAGAGATTGCCCCGGTCGGAACTTTTCCGAGAAGCTGGAAGTGATCCGGGTCCAGCTCCTTGAAAACAGCAACAGTGCCAGTCGTCCCTACGAAGTAAATGCGCCCGGTAGCCGCGTCATATTGGAGGTCGTCTGCGCCGCCCACGCTGTCCAGGGCTTGAACCACTTTCCCCGTCTTTGTATCCATGACAACTAGCTTCCCCGGTTCATGCTGGTGCCCGCCTCCAATATTGCCGGTGTGAGCTATCGTCCGGCTACCGACAAACAGGCGATGATGGGCTGCGTCCAGACCCGCGGTATGGGGCACCGGGCCTCCGGTGATTGGCCACTGGGCGACCACGGCGCGTTTTTCGAGATCAACGACCGCAACATGGCTGTCACCTCCCACAATATCTCCCATCGTAACGTACAATCTTTTTCCCGACGGCTCGATTGTGATACCCGCGGGATCGCCGCCGGGGAGCTTAATGCTGCCCACCAATTTGGCCGTTTTTGTGTCGACTATGTCGATGGAGGCATCCGTAGATCCGTGCTGGCCGCTGCCACCAAAGTCTTCAAAGACTTCGACGCCGGCATAAATCAGATGGGCGGCAGGATCGTAAGCCGCGTTATCCGCTCCCCGGTTCGGATCACCATATCCAGACAATTTGACCGTTTTGGTTACTTCGTACGTGGTTCCGCTAATGGCTACAACAGTGCTATCTGTCAGGGTCATCCAGACTTCATTGGTGTCGGAGAGATAGAATGGCTTCTTAGGCATAGCTGAAAGCCCTTTGGTCTCGTGGATCACCTTGCCTGCGCGCAGGTCCACAGTCATAAGGCTCTTTGCGGCCTCCCCAGAAATAAATAGGCGCTGGCCTTTGACGTCTGCCGTTAGATGGTCCATGTAGCCATCCCCTGGCAATGGGATGGTCTCAACCAGCCCCAGAATGCCTGACATATGCATCATGGGCAGTTGCTGGCTCGTCGACTGCTGACCCTGCGCCTGCGAAACGAATACCGTCAACAGAGTCACGAGAATCGCGAGAAACCGTTTCATTTCTTCTCTCCTCAATCGAGAATTTCGACGGCCCTCAGATAGATATAGTTGGCTACCGGCGGGCGCTTTGAAATAAATGCTCTGTGCACTCTCGAGGACAAAGTGCTAGTCTAGCGGCCCGCCGCTCCGTCCCCAAAATCACGGTCGGAGCGACCGGCCATTCGCACTTCGCTATTACCAAATCACTTTCAGTGCAAACTGAACGTCTCGAGGCTGTGACGCCAAGTTGTCCATAAATCCGTTGTTTTGTGCCGCTCCGTTTGCCTGAAAGATCGACGCGCCAGCGAGTGGTTCCGGAGGCACAAAGTTGGAGTGATTCAAGATGTTGAAGATCTCCGCCCGGAACTGAACGTTGAGAGTCTCCGAAATGCGATGGATAGGGAAGTTCTTGGTGGCCGAGAAATCCAGGTTTACAAATTTGGGTCCAATGACGGAATTGCGGCCCGCATTGCCCAGGAGATTCGCGCAATAAACCTGCCCGCTAGGCGGGGTTGCGGCTCCTGAGAAGGTTCCGCACTGGGCCGCAAGTGGCGATGAAGCCGATACCGTCGGAAGAGTGTAGCAATTCACATTGATGTAGGAAGGGCTTGCACCACCTATGTAGCTGTGATTGACGGGATCGCAGCCGGGAATGCGGTTCGGAATGCCGAATTGGTCTGCACCGTCATTTCCCAGACCTGCTGGGTCTCCATTGATGATGGCAGTTGTCGGAATCCCAGTATTGATTTTGAAGATGCCGCCCACCTGCCATCCGCCCACCGCCGCCTTTGCTAACCCATCGAATGACTTGGGCGTGGGCAGGGCCCACAGCACATTAATGGATGCGTTCTGGCCGACGTTGAAGTCAGAAAGGCCTCGGAGTGATTTCGGGGCGAACCAGTACAAAGAATTGAGACTATTTGAAAACGTATCGCCCGCGATGGTTGACGAATTGTCGTCAATCGACTTTGACCATGTGTAGGCGACCTGGAACTGGAGGCCGTGGCTCATCCTCTTGTCAACATTTAGGTTCATGGCGTGGTAGAAGGAGTCGCTTCCCCAATAGAGATACCGAATGGTCCCTAAATTTTGGTTAATCTTCGCAGAGGGTGCGGGCGCGGGTACATTCGGGGTGAGGCCTGGAGTGCAAAAAGTGTCAGTGGATTTGGCAAAGCCACATGGAAACAGCAATCCCGCGGAAGTAAGAGTAGGCATGGTCGCATTGCCGTCGTCTCCGCGAATCAGCATGTGTACCCCGTGGGAGCCTATATAGCCCAGCGTTATCGACAGGTCCGAGCTAATTTGGCGCTGCATGTTGAGGTTCCATTGCAGCACGTAATTTCGGTGCGGGTTTGCTTCAACCGTGGAGGTGCTTAGCTTGCCCGGCTGGACACCCGCTGGTGGGTTCGTCAGCAGATTCTGCCCTCCCGCGGAAAATTGTCCCTTCAAAGCTGCAGGTTTATTTACGCTGTCAAATATCATGAACGGTGCGGCCTGGGCTTGCAGCACGAGGAAGTATCCGGGCAGCGGCAGCACGTCGTAGATGCCAAAGCCCCCGCGGACGGAGGTCTTTCCATCGCGGAACGGGTCCCACGCAAATCCAATCCGAGGCTCAAAGTTACGGAGCGTAGGGTTGTGATAGTAAGGGCCAACGCTGCCGCAGGCAGCTCCTGCAGGCGGTTTGCCCCCAGGAGCGAATGAGGACGTAAACTGAACCCCGCATTGAGGCGCCGGGTCGGAAATATTCAACAAGCTGGTAATCTTGCCCTGAGCATCGTTCAGCACGGTAGTCATTTCGTAGCGCAGGCCGAGGTTCAATGTCAGATTGGAACGAAGGCGCCAATCATCCTGGACATACCCCGCAATAAGGGTCTGTCGCAATTCACGCGGTGTAATTGTGGAGGGTATGCCCGCCTCGAAATACTTGGCATTGTTGGTGAGAAAAGCCGCCAGGTTTGAGAAATTCCACCTTCCACCCGGCGTGACCCTCGCAATGAAATTGTATTGCATCCGCTCGATATCCGTACCGAACTTCAGGGTATGGGCCCCATGCGTCCAGAACGCATCGTCAGCGAACTGATAATTATTAAAGGTGTGCTCGTAATTGGAGGCCGCTCCGACACCCCCCTGATTCCTCGTATAGCCACTGATAGCCACGAGGGGGGCCGTCTGTCCCGTAGTGCTGCCCAGCGACGTGAGTGCCGCTGCGGGATTGATTGCCCCGAAGGGTATAAGGTTGAGCGCATGGCTGCGGCTGAAACCAAGTCGCGAGGTATTGACAAAGCTGGGACCGAACGTGTGGCTTTCTTCGAGCACAACGGTCTGCCGTCTGGTATGTGACTTGAGAAGAACGTTGTTGAAGCTGTCGGGCTGCGTGAAGTCCGTGTCGTCAAACAGGTACGTGCCGAACAGGCTGTCATTCATCGAAAGCTTGTGATCCACTCGGGCGGTATAGAAATTTTCCGGCACAATTTGCAATCCGGAGTTGATGAATTGCCCTTTGTCCTTAGAGGAGGTTCCGGGAGTGGCATGGGGGAACATAACCAACTCCGCGGCTGCTGCAGGGTCCACCGTCACCGTACATACGCCTGTATCTGGGACGGTCGGAGTGCATCCAGATGGGGGCTTGGTTCCTGCCGTGTAATGGAGGGTCCCCGCCCGCGCGCTATCAGAAGGGACGGTAATTGTCGTGGTAATCCCCTTCGCTTGGCGGAATCCTTCGTAGTCTCCGAAGATAAAAGTCTTGTCCTTGATAATTGGCCCGCCCGCCGCGCCGCCGAACTGATTGCGCCTGAATTGCGCCAAAGGGGTGTTGCCGCTCCTGGAGAAGTAATCCCGCGAGTCCAACGCACTGTTCCGTATGAATTCGTACACGTCGCCATGGAAGGAGTTCGTGCCCGACTTGGTGATGGCGTTCACGACTCCTCCGGTGGCCTTCCCGTATTCGGCCGAGAAGCCGCCGGTCAGAACGGAGAACTCGCGAATGGCGTCCACACCGAGGGCGGCGCCGATAACGTTGCCGGGTCCGCTGTTGGCGTAATCGTCTACGCTAATTCCATCCAACCGGTAGTTGTTGTTTGTTGTCCTCTGCCCAGAGATGGTGAGTTCCGCTCCGAAGCCGCGATTGCCGCGCGCGGACTGCGCATAGTCCACCTGGGTTTCGATCAGGTTGACGCCTGGGTGAAGAGTAGCAAGCGAAGTCCAGTCGCGGCCGTTCAAGGGCAAATCGAGTATCGTCTGAGATTCGACTTGTCCAGTCAGGGTTGACGAGGTGAGATCAATTTGCGGCGCAGCTTGTGTCACCTGGACGATTTCCGATGCTTCCCCCACCTTCATCGGGATGTTGAGCTGCTGCTGAGCCCCCACCGCGAGGGTCACCGTCGAGACTGTCGTGTTAAAGCCCTTAGCCGTAACCTTCACCTCATAAGTTCCCGGTGCCAGGTTCGGAGCCGCATAGTACCCGTCGGAATCGGCCTGAATGTCTTTACTGCTACCAGTGGCAGTATTTCTGATAGAGATCTGTGCTCCGGGTATCACGCCGCCAGACGGATCTGAGATTGTGCCGGAGAGAGTTGCTCCCGTTACCTGCGAATACATCGAAACGGCGAGGGATAGACTAAAAACAATTACGATCAACGGTGCTAAAATCCTTGTGAGTTTTCGTGGGTCCACAGCTTCTCCTGAATGATCACGCAGTGATAGTGGCCCGAGATTTCGATTGAGTCCTCAACTCCGAACTTCGTAGATGCTAGAGGCGTGCGCGAATTGAATATCTTGATCGGTCCGGTGTCAAGTGCTTTCCCGCGTTCAATCCTGAAATCTAGATTAATAATTCTTCATCATTCGCCGAGGGCGATGGCGCGCACGCAAAACAATCGCGTGCCGACGGCGTGTCTTCTCGCAACTTCAGCCCCAAATTGTAAAATGAAGCTCGCGGATCCTCATCAACACAGCTGCTGCCCCAGGATGGTTGCGCAAACGGCTGCTGCTCCATGCTACAGATGTCATGTTGTTGTTTGCCAAAATGCAAGGCGGGACTCAGAATCAGAGCTTGAGTTGTTTCGCGCCGGAAACCAGCAGCAAAGAAAAGGTCCTGGAAGGGCCCCACGTGCTTCTGTTGAGGCAAACAGTCGAACTTGGACAGAGATCTCCCGCTGGAAAGTTTTTGTTTCCCTTTTCTCTACGCAACTCGGTCGTAGCGGTGGTGCAGGCCGCCCAGCCTTGCGCGCCCGATGACCCGGCCATCCAACGCAGATCGCACCCTCCCACCGGGAGTCTCCTTGTCGAGTCCGAGATGTGTGCGGTCTTCGTGATAGTAGCGGA
>WNFH01002104.1_pt1 | contig 13774 bp, 11 predicted proteins | sample 5400411 | NCBI WGS metagenome assembly WNFH01 (sample SAMN13153347, study PRJNA577476) | soil metagenome | isolation source: 200 cm saprolite under Douglas fir tree site 2 hole 3 | place: USA:California | collected 2015-04-18
CGGCCTCTGAACTGGGGAAACGAGTTGTGGGGCTACCTGGAATCGAACCAGGGACCTCTGCTTTATCAGAGCAGCGCTCTAACCGGCTGAGCTATAGCCCCGCGCCGACCAGCCTGCGGCCTGGCGGGAGAGGAGATTGTAGCCCACTGTCCGGGCTCACTCCTTCAGGGTCACCTCGATCCCGCCCACGGCCTCGGCCACCAGGTTGAAGATCACCGCCGCCAGGACGCTCACGACCGTCCAGGCGACGGCCCCCACGAGCGTCAGGGCCGCCAGGATCTCGAACACCCGGCCGATCTCCAGGCGGAAGCGGGGGTAGCCTGCGTTCTGGATCGTGGATTGGACGCTGCCGACGAAGCCCGTCGCCGAGAGGATGAAGTAAAGGATGCCACCGGCCAGCAGCACCACCAGGGCGAACGTGAGCGAAAAGAGGGCGCAGAACTTGAGGACGCCGCCGGGTTGGATGCGCCGCAGGGTGCGGCGCACGCCCACGGGCTCGCCTGCCACGTCCACCCCCTGCCTTGTCTCTACGGCCATACCGCCATCGTAGACCTGCTCAACCTAGCCTTTAACTACCCCTACGGGCCTCAACCTCGCCACGACCCTTGACATCCCGACCCGCTGGCAAACTCTTACAACCTCGGAGGCGTCCTTATAGGCATAAGGGGCCTCCTCGGCGAGCAGTCGCATCTGCTGTGCCCGCACGAGGATCCCCTGCTTCGCCAACTGCCTCTGCAGGTCCTGGCCACTCATCCGCATTGTTGCCTGCTTGCGGCTCATGAGCCGCCCGGCTCCGTGGCATGTGGAGGAGAACGAGATCTCGGCGCTCTCGGACCTCCCGGCCAGCACGAAGGAGGCGCTCCCCATCGACCCCGGGATGATGACGGGCTGGCCAACCTCCTGGTAGCGCAGCGGGAGTTCGGGGTTGCCGGGGCCGAATGCCCGGGTGGCGCCCTTGCGGTGCACGCAGAGTGTGCGCAGACGGCCGCCGACGGTAAAGTCCTCGAGCTTGGCGATGTTGTGGGAGACGTCGTAGACCAGGTCGAGGCCGAGCGCCGCTGGACTGGCGGACAGCACCCGCTGGAAGGCGCCCCGGACGCCCTCGGCGAGCACTTGGCGGTTCGCCCGGGCATAGTTGGCGGCGGCGGCCATGGCCCCAAGGTAGCGCTGGGCCTCCGGGCTCTTTACCGGGGCGCAGGCAAGCTGGCGGTCGGGGAGGATGAGGCCGAGCCGTCGGGACGCCTGGTCGAGGGCGGCGACCTCGTCGGTGCACGTCTGGTGGCCGATGCCCCGGCTGCCGGTGTGGATCATCACGCACACCTGGCCGGCAAACAGCTCCATCGCCTGCGCCGCCGGCTCGTCGAAGACCTCGTCGACGACCTGGACCTCGATGAAGTGGTTCCCGGCCCCCAGGCTGCCCAGCTGGGGCGCCCCGCGGGACTTGGCCTTGTCCGAGACGGCCGAGGGGTCGGCACCCTCCAGGGCACCACCGTCCTCGCAGCACTCCAGGTCCCGCTCGGTGCCGATCCCTCGCTCGACCGCCCAGCGGGCGCCCTCGACCAGCACCCGGTCCACGGCTTCGTGCGAGAGGTGCCGCAGGCCTTTCCCGCCCACCCCCCGCGGGACGGCCGCGGCCACCGCGTCGATCAGGGCAGGAAACGGACCCGACACCTCGTCCCACCCCAACGAGGAGCGCAGGAGGCGGACGCCGCAGCCGATGTCGAAGCCCACGCCCCCGGGTGAGACCACCCCGCCCGCCTCGACGTCGGTGGCGGCGACCCCGCCGATCGGGAAGCCATAGCCCCAGTGGATGTCGGGCATCGCCATGGACTCGCCGACGATGCCCGGGAGATGGGCGACGTTGGCAACCTGCTCCAGAGCCCGGTCCTCTTTGGCCTTCACGATCAGCTTCTTGGAGGTGAACACCAGGCCATCGACCAGCATCCCGCCGTGGCGGGGGATCCGCCAGCGGTCCTCGCCGTCCTCGATCAACTCCACGGCCGGCCCCCTCGGATCAACCGAGCGCCAACGGAGCACCTACGGAACATGAAGCGGGCAGCAGGCGAGCATCGAGGGAGCATCGAGGGAGCATCAGACGTCCAGGTACACGGTGGCCTCGTACCCGCCGTCGCGGGGGGTAACCGTCAGGCCGTGCATCGTCGGTGCCTTGACCTGGGGCCCGGTCTGGACGAACCAGTCACCCAGTAACGACCCGCTGGCGACCGCGTGGACCCTGAGGTCGCCAGGCTGGGCCTCCAGGGCATCCGCCCAGATGTCGGCGAAGACGAACGCCTGGGCGTCGTGCTGCCAGAGCAGCTCGGAGAGCCAGGCGTACATGAGGCTCTCGAGGTCGTCGCCACGGGCGGAGATCTCGGTCGACTCGACCTGCGGCACGACGTCGAGGTCGTACTCGAAGCTGAACATCGCCCGGGCGGCGGCTTCGAGGAGATCCACGAGGTCCGAGCCCCACGCCCGGAAGCCCACGTCGGCGGTGTGCGGCAGAACCTCGAAGCCGCCCGAGGACCTACTCCTCGGTGACGGGGGCGAGCGCCACCAGCGAGACGCCGGGGTCGAGGCCCATGACCCGCACCCCCGTCGTGACCCGGCCCTGCTTGGAGATGCTCCTGGCCTCCATCCGGATGACCTGGCCGTCGCTGGCGATGAGGAACACCTCGTTGCCGGGCCGCACCACGTAGGCCCCGGCGACGAAGCCCCGCCGGCCGGGCAGCTTGGCGGCGATGACGCCCTTGCCGCCGCGGTGCTGGGCCGAGTAGTGCTTGAGGTCGGTGCGCTTGCCGTAGCCGCCGTCGGTGACGATCAGCAGCTCACCATTCTGGTCGACGACGTCGAACGCCACGACCTCGTCGTCGGTGTCGTTGTCGAACTTCATCGCGATGACCCCGCCGGCGGTGCGGCCCATCGGCCGGACGTACGTCTCAGCGAAGCGGATCGCCATGGCCTTGCGGCTCACCATAATCAGCTCGTCGTTGCCGGCCGTCGCCTTGACCGAGACCACCTCGTCGTCCTCCCGCAGGTTGAGGGCGATGACCCCGTCCCGCCGGGACGTGTTGTAGGCGGTGAACTCTGTCTTCTTGATGATGCCCTTGCGCGTGGCGATCACCAGGTACTTGTGGGTGGCGAAGTCCTTGGTGTCGAGGATGGCCGCGACCGACTCCTCGGGGCCGAAGGGCAGGATGTTGCGGATGGAGACACCCCGGGACGTGCGTTCCTTCTCCGGGATCTCGTGCGCCTTGATCCGGTACACCTTGCCTCGGTTGGAGAACACGAGTACGAAGGCGTGGTTGGTGGTCGTGAGGACCTGGGAGACGATGTCCCCTTCCTTGGGCTTGGCCCCAATGACGCCCTTACCGCCGCGGCCCTGCGTCTTGTAGATCGCCGACTTCGTCCGCTTGACGTAGCCCGACCGCGTGATCGTGACCACGACGTCCTCGTCGGGGATCAGGTCCTCGTCATCGATGTCGCCACCGTCGGGAGTGATTTCGGTGCGGCGTTCGTCGGCGAACTTGGCCCTGATCTCGAGCATCTCCTCCTTGATCAGCCGGCGCAGCTTCGCCGGCGACTCGAGGATGGAGCGCAGCTCGGTGATGGTCCTCCCGAGCTCCTCGGCCTCCTCCCGCAGCTTCTGGCTCTCCAGCGCCGCGAGGCGCCGGAGCATCATGTCGAGGATGGCGGTCGCCTGGATCTCCGAGAGGCCGAAGCGCTCCATGAGCTGCCCCCTGGCATCCTCGGCCGAGGGGGCCGAGCGGATCAGGGCGATGACCTCGTCGAGGTGGTCGAGGGCGACGAGCAGGCCCTCCAGGATGTGCATCCGCTCCTCGGCTTTGCGCAGCCGGAACCGGGTGCGCCGGGTCATGACCTCGACCTGGTGGGCGACGTAGGCCCGGAGGATGTCGGCCAGCGGCAGCGTCCTCGGCACGCCGTCGACCAGGGCCAGCATGTTCATGCCGAACGAGTCCTGGAGCTGCGTGTACTTGTAGAGGTTGTTGAGCACGACCTGGGCCATCGCATCCCGCTTCAGCTCGATGATGATGCGCAGGCCCTTGCGGCTCGACTCGTTGCGCCCGCCGCTGATCCCGACGATGCGCTTTGCGTCGACGAGCTCCTTGACCTTCTCCAGCAGCCGGTCGCCGGACACCATGTAGGGGAGCTTGGTGATGACGATGCGCTGCCCCCGCTTGGTCTCCTCGATCTCGGCGTGGCCCCGGACCCGGATAATGCCCCGGCCGGTCTCGTACGCGTCGCGGATGCCGGAGCGGCCAAGGATGTAGCCCCCACCGGGGAAATCCGGCCCCTTCACGAACGCCAGCAGCTCCTCGCTGGTGATCTCGGGGTTGTCCAGCACCGCCACCGCGGCGTCGACGACCTCGCCGAGGTTGTGCGGCGGGATGTTGGTGGCCATGCCGACCGCGATGCCCGTCGACCCGTTGACCAGGAGGTTCGGGAAGCGCGCCGGCAGCACGAGGGGTTCCCGCTCGCTGCCGTCGTAGTTCGGCGTGAAGTCGACGGTGTCCTCTTTGATGTCGCGCAGCAACTCCATCGAGAGGGGGCTGAGCCGGCACTCTGTGTAGCGCATAGCCGCGGGCCGGTCGCCGTCAACGGTCCCGAAGTTGCCCTTGCCGTCGACGAGGATGTGTCGCATCGCGAAGTCCTGCGCCATGCGCGCCAGGGCGTCGTAGATCGCCGAGTCCCCGTGGGGGTGGTACTTGCCCATGACGTCGCCAACGACCCGAGCGCATTTCAGGTAGGCCGAGCCGGGGCGGGCCCCCAACTCGTCCATGCCCCAGAGGATGCGGCGGTGGACCGGCTTCAGGCCGTCGCGGACATCGGGCAGCGCCCGCCCGACGATGACACTCATGGCGTAGTCGAGGTAGGACCGCTGGACCTCGTCCTCGATGTCGACCGTCGTGATGCCGCCCTCGTCCCCGGCGTTCAGGGTCGGCTGGACGGGGGGCTGCTCGGGAGTCTCGTCGTCTGGCATCTCTACACGTCCAAAATTGCGTACTTGGCGTTCTTGGTGATGAAGTCCCGCCGGCTCTCGACGTTCTCGCCCATGAGGATCGAGAAGATCTCGTCGGCCATGGCGGCATCCTCCATCTGGACCCGCTTCAGGATCCGGGTGGCCGGGTCCATCGTGGTGGACCACAGCTCCTCGGCATCCATCTCGCCGAGGCCCTTGAATCGTTCGAACTTGAGCGTCCGCTCGGGGAACTCCGCCCGCAGGGCGTCGCGCTCCTCGTCCGAGAACGTGTAGCGCTTCTTCCCTGCGATGACCGTCTTGTAGAGGGGCGGCTGCGTCAGGTAGACGTAGCCGGCGTCGATCAGCTGGCTCATGTACCGGAACAGGAACGTGAGCAGCAGGGTCGTGATGTGCTGGCCGTCGACGTCGGCGTCGGCCAGCAGGCAGACCTTGTGGTAGCGGGCCTTCGAGAGGTCGAACTCCTCGCCGATGCTCGTCCCGATGGCGGTGATGAGGGCCTGCACCTCCCGGTTCTCCAGGATCTTGTGCAGGCGCGCCTTCTCGACGTTCAGGATCTTGCCGCGGATCGGCAGGATCGCCTGGAACTCACGGTCCCGGCCCCCCTTGGCGGAGCCACCCGCGGAGTCGCCCTCGACGATGAACAGCTCGGAGATCTCGGGGTCCCGCGACGAGCAGTCCGCCAGCTTCCCGGGCAGGCCGCCACCCTCGAACATTGACTTGCGGGCGATGTCGCGTGCCTTGCGGGCCGCCAGCCGTGCCCTCGCCGCCTGCTCGGCCTTGGCGATGACCCGGCGCGCCTCTGTGGGGTTCTCCTCCAGCCACTCCGCCAGCTTCTCGTTGACCGCGACCTGCACGAACGAGCGCATGTCGCTGTTGCCGAGCTTGGTCTTGGTCTGGCCCTCGAACTGGGGCTCGCGCAGCTTGACGGAGATGATGGCGGTGAGGCCCTCTCGGATGTCCTCGCCCTGGAGCGGCCCCTCCTTCTCCTTGATGAGGTTCTTCTCCTTGGCGTAGCGGTTCATCTGGGCGGTGAGGGCGCTCTTGAAACCCTCCTCGTGCATGCCGCCCTCGTGGGTGTTGATCGTGTTGGCGAAGGAGTAGATCGACTCGGTGAACGTCGCGCTCCACTGCATGGCGATCTCGACCTCTCGCCCGTCGCCCTCCTTCTCGATGTGGACGACGCGGTGCAGAGCCTCCTTGCCGGCCGTGAGGGCCTTCACGAAGTCCTTGATGCCGCCGGCGGCCTTGAAGGTCTCCGTCACCGGCTCCGGCGAGGCCTCGGTGGTGCGCTCGTCCCGCAGCCGGATCTCGACACCCTTGTTGAGGTAGGACAGCTCCCGCAGCCGGCGGGCGATGGTGCTGTAGTCGAACTCCGTGGTCTCCTCGAAGACCTGGGGGTCGGGCAGGAAGGTCACCTCGGTGCCACGCTTGAACGACGGCTTGGCGGGGCCGACCCGCTCCAGGGACTTCACCGTGCGGCCGCGCTCGAAGTTGGCGGCGTAGAGCGAGCCGTCCCGGGCCACCTGGACGTGCAGCCAGAGCGACAGGGCGTTGACGACCGAGACGCCGACCCCGTGGAGGCCGCCGGAGATCTGGTAGCCCTTGCCCTCGAACTTGCCGCCGGCGTGCAGCTCGGTCATGACGACCTCGACCGCCGAGCGGCGCTGTCCCTTGGGAGGGTCGACAGGGATGCCCCGGCCGTTGTCCCGGACGGTGACGGAGTTGTTGGGATGGATCGTCACGTCGATACGGTCGGCGAACCCGGCCAGGGCCTCGTCGATGGAGTTGTCGACGACCTCGACTACCAGGTGGTGCAGGCCTCGGACCCCGGTGGAGCCGATGTACATCCCCGGCCGGCGCCGGACGCCGTCGAGGCCCTTCAGGACGGTGATGTCCTCGCCGGTGTAGCTCGTCAGGGTCCGCTTGGCCGCCAAAGCCGGGGCCACATGCTGGGCCGCTGGCGGCGAATTGGTCGCCGGGGCCACTCTGCCGTTCGTCGCCGCGATAACCCCCGCTTCCGGGGTAGCGGACACCTCGGGCCCTAGGAGTGAGCCCTGCTGGGTGCCCACATCGGTGGGCGCGGAATCTCGTGTTTCATCGGTCATTCGATAGCCTCGATGCTACCTGGGAAAGGGGCGCGCCACCCGGCGCCGCGCACTGGTAGGTTAGGAAAAGTATACCACCGCTCACCTGGTCCCCCCGGCACCTCTCGGACGCGTTTTGGCTGCTAGGACGGCACGTTTGGTGGCTTCGGCCAGCTTCTCGTCGGCGATCCCGGCGACCATCGCCTGGATCTTCAGCGCATCCACCGGCGCCGACGGCAATGCCGGCCCAGGCCGCCTCGTAGCCGCTGGCTCCGGCCCCCCATCGGGGCTCTCGGTGACTCCCCGGCTGGGTCCACGACCCCCACGGCTGCGCCCCGAGCCGACAGGCGGGCGCAGCGACACCTTCAACTCCCGCACAACCGGCCCGCCCAGGCCGCCGTTGACCCGGCGGATGACCTCGGGGGCCAGGTACTTGAGCTCGTTGGCCCAGGCCCCCGAGGACGCCCAGACCTTGAGGACGCCTCGGCCGAGCGAGGCGGGCTCGCACCGGGCGGCCACCTGCTCGCCGACCATCTCCTTCCAGGACCCGAAGACCCTGGCGATCTCGAGCGGGTTGTCCAGGCCCCAGGAACGGGCACCGTCGAGCAGGACACTCCGGATGGGCGCTGGCTCCCGCCAGTGCCAGACAGCGGGGCGGTATGGGGGTGGGAACCTAGGGGGATCGGGCGGTTGGTCAGGCATGCGACACCACCCGGCCGGCATCGACGGTGAGGGTCTGGGCCACGGCCAGCGGCCACCCGGCGCCGCTCGTGGCCGTGGCGACCGTCTGGCCCGACGACGCCACCATCGCGACAAGATGCTCCCGCCGGGCGTCGTCCAGTTCCGAGAAGATGTCGTCCAGCAGCAGGATCGGGTCCTCACCCCTGGCTTCGGCCACAAGGTCCCGCTCGGCCATCCTGAGCGACAGCGCCAGGCTCCGCTGCTCGCCCTGGGACGCATACAGCCGGGCGTCGGCCCCCTCGAGCAGTACCTCCAGGTCGTCACGGTGCGGCCCCACGGTGCTGACCCCCCGCTCAAGGTCACGGGGGCGGGCCTGGGCCAGCGCGTCGAGCAGCACCGCCCGGATCGCCTGCTCGGTGAGTTTGGGCGCCCCGGCCCCCAAGGACAAGGAACCGGCTCCCTCCATCCACGACGCCCGGTACTCCACCGAGACCTCCGTCTGCAGCCCCGACACCGCCCGGTACCGGCGCTGCACCTCGGGCCGGAGGTTGTCGAGCACCGCAAGCCGGTTCCGGACCACCACCGCCCCCGCCCTGGCGAACGATTCGTCCCACACGTCCAGCGTCGTGAGGGCGCGGCTGCTGTTGGGCACCGCCTTGAGAAGACCGGTGCGCTGGCGGAGCACCCGCTCGAACTCCTGGCGCTCAGTACCGGCGAGGGGCCGGACCCGGGCAGCACCCTGGTCCAGCAGGCGCCGTCGCTCCTCCGGGCCGCCCTTGATGATCACGAGATCGTCCGGGGAGAAGGCCACGGCCACGAGGGCCGCCGACGTGCCCTGCCGTTCCACCGCAACCCGGTTCACCAGCAGCCTCGTCCCCCCGGACCGTTTGATCTCTGCGTCCACCCGGACCTCCCTCCCGTGGGCCGTGCCCGTCCCCGAGATCACCGCTCGCTCGGTGTCCTGGCGCACCATCGCCTCTGCCGTGGCCCCCCGGTGGGAGCCGAGTCCGCACAGCACGTTGATCGCCTCGACAAGGTTCGTCTTGCCCTGGCCGTTACGACCGACCACAAGGTTCAGGCCGGGGGTGAATTCCACGGAGGCCTCCGCATAGTTCCGGAAGTCCATGAGGTGCAGCCCCCGCATCTCCAACCGCTACCGCGACAGCCGGACCGGCATCGCGATGTAGGTGAACTCATGGTGACCCTCCCCACGCAGCACACCAGGCTTGGTCGGCGACGACACCTCGAGGATCGCCTGCTCGCCGTCCAGGGCGTCGAGACCATCACCGAGGAACCGTGGGTTGAAGGCGACCACCATCGCCTCACCCTCGTACAACGCACCGCTCAAGGTTTCGACCGCCTCCCCGACCCCGGCCTCGGTCGCCCTCAGGATCACCTCATCGCCCAGGTGGATCTTCACCGGCGTGTTCGTCCCCGCCACCACGCTCACCCGCTGCACCCCCTGGGCGAACTCCCCCCCGTCGACCGTCAACTTGTTCGGGTACCCCTCCGGCACCAGCTGGCGGTACTTCGGGAACTCGCCTTCGATCAGCCTCGTCACCAACTTGGTCCGGCCCACCTGGCACACCGCCTGGGCCTCACCCACCCGGATGGTCACCTCGCCCACCCCCGATGCACCGAGATGCCGGCCGAGTTCGGTCAAGGCCCGGCCCGGGACGATCATCTCGCCCTCCGACGGCCCCTCCTTCAGCACCACCTCCCGCAGGGCGAGGCGGTAGCTGTCGGTGGCCACCAGGCGGACCGCCCCCGCCGAGAAGGACCACAGCACACCGGTCAGCACGGGGCGAACCTCGTCGGTGCTGGCTGCTCGGACTACCTGGCGAAGGGCACGGGACAGCTCCGCTGCCTCGGCGGTGGCAGAGGACCGGTCGGCGACCTCGGCGAATTCCGGGAAGTCCTCGACCGTCAACGTCGTCAGGGAGAACTCCGCCTTGCCCCCCTTGATCTGAGCCTCGCCACCACGCACCTCGATCGACACACGACCCGACGGCAGGCTCCGTAGCACCTCACCGAAGAGCTTGCCGGGCAGGACGCACACGCCCTCCTCCAGGGTGGCGAACTCCTCGGTCACAGCGACGAAGATCTCGAGGTCGGTGGCCGCCAACTCGACGGTGCCATCCTTGGCGGTGATCCTGACCCCGCCGAGCACCGGGTGCGTGGCTCGGGGAGATACCACACGCAGCACGGCCTGACTGCATTCCACCAGTGCATCTCGGTCGGCCTCTAGGTGCATGGGAACCTCCTTGTTGGGATCAGGGTAGCGACCGGTACTGACAGAAAAGGCACTAAAAACGCGCAGGGCAGGGTTTTCGCGGGTTGGAGGTTTAAAAAGTTCATAGCAGTAGTAGGTGCTGGGGATGTTGTGGATAAGGGTCGTCACCGCAGGTGAGGGTGCAGATCGGGCTGGGGACGGCGTGGGGGCGAACTTTCCACTGTTGGGGAGAAACCTGTGAGTGTTTTCCCGATGTTGGCCTGGCGTTCATGTTGTTCACAGGTTCTTCGCCCTGGTGCGGATGCGGCTGGTGAGTTCCTGGATCTGGGTGTAGGTGGCTCGCTGCTGGGCCATGAGGGCACGGATTTTGGAGGCGGCGTGCATGACGGTGGAGTGGTCGCGGCCTCCAAAACGCTGGCCGATGCGGGGTAGCGAGAGGTCGGTCAGCTCGCGGCAGAGGTACATGGCGATCTGCCGAGCGGTGGCGACCGTGCGGTTGCGGTTGGGGGAGAGGAGCTCCTCGGGAGAGATGTTGAAGTAGCGGGAGGTCTCCGCCAGGATCAGCTCAGGTGTGATGCTGCCCGGCCCGCTCTCGGGATAGAGGTCTTTGAGCACCGTCTCGGCCAGCGTGAGGGAGATGGGCCGGTGGTCGAGGCTGGCGAAGGCGACAACTCGGATCAGTGCCCCCTCGAGCTCGCGGATGTTGGATTCGACGCGGGACGCGATGAAGGTGAGGACGTCGTCGGACAGGTTGGTGGCGCCGTCGAGCGCAGCCTTCTTGCGGAGGATGGCGATGCGGGTCTCGAGGTCGGGGGGCTGGACGTCGGTGATGAGGCCCCATTCGAAGCGAGAGCGGACGCGTTCTTCGAGCCCGAGCTGTTTGGGCGGTCGGTCGGAGGTCAGGACGAGTTGGCGCTGGGCGTCGTGGAGGGTGTTGAACGTGTGGAAGAACTCCTCGACCGTCGCCTCCTTGTTCTCGAGGAATTGGATGTCGTCGACGAGCAGGACGTCGTTCTCCCGGTAACGGCGCTTGAAGCCGGCGATGCGGCCAGGGTCGCCGACGGCGGTGATGAAGTCGTTCGTGAACTTCTCGGACGACACGTAGCAGACGACGGAGTTGGGTTGGGTCTGCTGGATGTAATGGCCGATCGCATGGAGGAGGTGCGTCTTGCCGAGGCCGACGCCGCCATAGATGAACAGGGGGTTGTAGGCACGGGCCGGGGCTTCGGCGACGGCGAGTGCTGCGGCGTGGGCGAAGCGGTTCGAGGCGCCGATGACGTAGGTGTCGAAGGTGTAGCGGGGGTTCAGGGCCGAGGGCATGCCACGCCCGGGAGCACCGGGAGCACCGCCGGAGGTGGCGTGGTGGTTCCCCGTGGGGGCGGCCGGCGGCGGGGCCGGGGAGGGGTCGATCTGGAGGTCGATGGGTATGTCGGTGAGAGCTGCGGATGCGACCGCCTGGCTGATCATTGGAAGGTAGCGGGGCTCGAGCCACTCCTTGGCGAAACGGCTGGGGACGAGCAGGACCAGGCCGGACGGCTCGAGGTTGCCGGGGCGGATGCCCTGGAACCAGGTTCGGAAAATGGGGGTTGAGACTTGCTCCCGAATGACGTCGAGGGCGGCGTCCCAGATCTCGAGTGCCGAGTCGACGGTCACGATGCGCGAAACCAGCGTCGGTTGTCCACAGGGCGAGGTGCAGCGGCGACCGGCTCGGTGCTATCGGGTGCGTCCGCCGGGCGGCCGAAGCGGGGGCAGGACGTGGGGAGATGGGAGTTATCCACAGGCCCGTCCCCAGATGTGGAAAAGCAGAAATGACCCATGGCTCGTTCGGTCCTCCCCCAAAGAGTTACCAGTATGTAATTATGAGTCCCGGCTACCCCAAGCCATCGTCAGGGCGCGTTGCACAAACCTGGGCCTGCAGGGGAAGTTAAATAGCGAATCGCTCAGAAGCCGCGATTACCGCTGCGAGTCATTATATGCACGGCCACCACCGGCCGACAAGAACGCGAAGGTCTTGCGCGCCCTGGTCCAGGCATACTACCTACACTCGGGAGGGAAGGCGTTAGAGTAGGTAGCTCGGGCCGATGGCCGGTCGGTGCGTCGTGACTATAATCCCCAGCCTCGGCCGGGCTCGGCGGGAGATGTCAGAGGTGAGTAGTGAAACGAACTTTTCAGCCAAACACACGTCGCCGCAAGAAGACCCACGGGTTCCGGATCAGGATGCGGACACGGGCGGGCCGCGCGGTTATCTCTCGCCGCCGTCAAAAGGGCCGGGCTCGGCTCTCAGCGTAGCCCGCGCCACGGCGCAACGGCGCGAGTCCGGGGACAGGCTGACCTCACCCCAGGAGTTTCGTCGTGTGCTGCGTCAGGGCGGCAGCCGGGGAGCCGGAGGGCTGGTGGTGCATGTGCTTGAACGGGCCGGACGGGAGAACACGGGGCCGGGGCGCGCCGGCGCCCGGCTCGGGTTGGTCGTGCCTAGGGCCATCGGGACCGCCGTCGAGAGGAACCGCGTGAAGCGCCAGATCCGTGTCGCCTGGCGGGAGCTGCGCCCTCGGGTGGCTCCGGTCGACTGCGTGGTTGTCGTGCGCCGCAGGGCCGTCGGGACCGCCTTCCGCGAGCTGGTCGCGAACATCGAGCGGTGCCTGCGGTCCCTCAACGTCCTCGCCGATCCCCCTGTCGCATCGGGGACAGCATGAAAGCCAGCAAGGTTGCTTCGTCTGTGGTGATTACGTTGATCGCGGGATATCGGAGATTCATCTCACCGCTGCTGGGCTCCCGATGCCGCTTCTACCCGTCATGCGCGGCGTATGCCCAGGAGGCGATCGCCACCCACGGGTTGAGGCGCGGGTCCTGGCTGGCCGTCCGCCGGGTGGGACGGTGCCACCCCTGGAACGCGGGCGGGATTGACCACGTGCCCCCGGTGGCACACCTCTAATGTTCACCGCCTTCCACGAACTCCTGGCCTTCCTTGGGAAGGGCCTCGCCTTCTTCTACGACCTGATCCCGAGCTACGGCCTGGCGATCATCCTCCTGACGGTCGCGGTGCGGCTGGTGATGCTGCCGTTGACGATCAAGCAGACAAGGTCGATGCAGGAGATGCAGAAGCTGCAACCGGAGGTCAAGCGCCTGCAGGCGAAGTACAAAGGCGGCGACCGCCAGAAGATGAACGAAGAGATGATGAAGTTGTACAAGGAGCACAAAGTCAACCCGCTGGGCGGGTGCCTGCCGCTGGTGCTGCAGCTTCCGATCTTCCTGGCTCTGTACCGGGTGTTCGCTGGTTGCGGCCAGACGGTGGGCAAGACCAAGACGTGCATGCAGGGGTTCGTCGGCGTGAAGTACCTGCCGAACACCAGCGCCCTGTACCACGCCATCAATACGATGAAGGCCGGATTCCTGGGGATGGATCTCGGGAAGGCCCCAGTGGCTGCCCTGAAGACCGGGTTCCTCCACGGGCTGCCCTACTTCGTCCTCGTGCTCTTCATGGTGGCCACCACGTGGTACCAGCAGAAGCAGATCCAGGCGGTGTCGACCGGTCAGCAGGCCCAGCAGATGCAGATGATGGGCAAGATCATGCCCCTCATCCTCGGGGTCTTCTCCCTGCAACTGCCGGCTGGCGTGTCGATCTACTGGGTGGCCAGCAACGTCTGGACCATCGTCCAGCAGCGGTTCATCCTCGGCAAGACCCCCGCCGCCGCGGCGGCGGGTCCCGCCGCGCCCAGCGGGGCCGGGCCTGCGGCCGACGCGGCGCCGAAAGGGGGCCTGGCGGCACTGCTGCGGCCC
>WNFH01002105.1_pt1 | contig 13774 bp, 16 predicted proteins | sample 5400411 | NCBI WGS metagenome assembly WNFH01 (sample SAMN13153347, study PRJNA577476) | soil metagenome | isolation source: 200 cm saprolite under Douglas fir tree site 2 hole 3 | place: USA:California | collected 2015-04-18
TTGCATCTGTTCGCTCTCTAATGTCAATTTCCTGACCTGGATGTCGCAGTCACCCTCATAGTACTCGACCTTCTTCGGGTAAAAGACACAACCACCAGCGAAGAGAATCGCGAATGTAATTACCGCAACCGTTCTAAGGGCGAGAACCATTCAGTATGTTCCAGCTAACTATATATAGAAGTCGTTGGTAACATCTTCTACCTCCACTGAGCATAGCATCCCCCCAAGAAAAATGACTGGTTAAAGCTGTCAATCCAGGGAGAGCAAGTCGGCGACCTTTAATCTGAAAAGCGAGGGCGAGTTTTTCGAGTTTGTCCAAGCTAGGGTTTGAGTTCATCGGCGAGCGGTACGCCAGCACCGCGAGTCCGAGGGGCGATTTGTTAGAGCGCCCATTACTGAAACTTCTTGTTTAGGGCGGAAGCTTTCGACTATTTTAGGAGGAAACCATCAAAATAGTCTCGTGGCATTTTGTCGACTTAATTCCACGGAAGCATGTTTCACCGTTTATGTATAGATTGTAAAACTGCTTTTTCTCCACCCTATTCTATTGAAGCAGTAAAGTGATACTCCTTTTCCCGTACTTTTTCCAATATATAGTTATCGGTTAGCGTCGGTAAATTCTCTACAATGACAAGATCCTTTGCGTCCAATCCTAACCGAGATGGACAAGTATCCCCACATTTGTAATGGTATGCCAGTCCAACCCACAGGTAACCCCATTTTTTTTCTCCTGAGTAACCGTAATGTTGATAGATACGTTCTCGACTGACACGATCGCTCTCCCGCGCTGCAAGAAAATCGATAATCAACTTTTCGGTGTTGTGAAAATTAGAAATACGCATCCATCGTTTCTGCCGATCAGCCCACTTAGAACCATCATCCTGAAATAACGCCATAGCAGAAATGCTCAGCCTATCCGGACAGAGAGGTGGCGAATTATCGACCTTCAGGCATGGCTGAGACGCAAAAGAAAAATCGTAATCGTGATGCAACGTTAGCTCAATTGTTAAAACTATCTCCCGTGGATCAGAGGTTTTAAAGTAGACCGGAATAATGGGAAGTCCAAGTATTCCGATGGAGTAAAACCGGGGGTCAGGATTAATTCCAGCTCGAAGTTCAACCCCGTTAGCGTTGTATTTAAGAAGGCTTGACTCTTTTCCGGCTAGTCGATAGGTATTGCGTACCTCAAACGTTGAGCAGCCGCCAAAAAGAAAGCCCATCATCATAATGACGAGAATCTGCGGCCAAACGTACTTACGCATGTGTCATGACCTTATCTTTTTCCTATACTAATGGACGTCTTCATTAACTACTCTACGTCAAATTCAAAGTATAGTCTCCCCATAAAAAGCGAAAGCTAAAGTCGCCAATCCGGGCCAGGGGAGAGCAGGTCGCTGACCCTTATTTCAAAAGCCTTGGCTAGTTTTTCGAGGTTGTCCAGGCCAACGTTCCGCTTCGCCGCGATGTACAGGATGTACAAGTGCCGTGCTGTACAGGGAAGTAGTAATGCCGCGGGAGGGCTGCTCAAGCGCATCCATGCGCACGCAGCATTCGTCCCTCCCTGGACAGCACGGGACGCCGGGAGCGGCCGAAGCGGTCCCTTTCGGCGTCCTGCCTCTCAGGACACTCGCATATCCCTGTGCATCGCAGGATGCGCGAGAGTGGCCTGATGTAAGTGCGGTGAAGGCCCGAAAGTGCGGCGAGCGTTTCCTGCGACCAGCCGTGCGTGGCGCGCAGCACGCGTAAGCGGCGAGCGAGAAGGCGACGGGTCGGGTGGGGTTCAGAGGCCATAAATTATGGCGGCGCCAGGCGAGCGCGAGAAACTCTGATGCAATTCATCCTTGTCATTCCGAACCGCCATTAGGCGGTGAGGAATCTTGATTTTCCAGTAACATACGGCGTTCTTTGCGCAAGATGAGAAAACGTGGGTCGGCAGTGAAGCCGAGTTTGACTTGGGCACCGTAGATATCCGTTACCATGACCTCAATCGGCCCTCGGGCAAACAATTCCCCAATCGGTGTCTGAGGATCAAGGTCTTCCATCATATCGATGATTACGACTTGGCCGGATTTGCGGGTCAAAATGAGCATTTAAGTCCTCCTTTCCCTACTTCACATAGAATTTGCCTAACAATCTAAAACAGGCTTTGAAATAGTCCAAAATCGACTATTAGGCTGTGAGGCAGCGAGGCTTACTCAGGCAGACTTCGCCGAGCGTTTGCGCAAAACCCAATCATTTATAAACAAATGCGAACGTGTGGCGAGTGACGGATGGACATTGTTGAACTACGGCGGTTCTGCGTTACCATGGGGACAACGCTAGACAAGTTTATAAAGTGCTTCGAGCGAAAATTGCGGTAGACATGAGTCTTCGTCCCGAACAAATCCTGATTTACCACATCACTGATGTGGAAAACCTGCCTGGTATTCTGGCCAAGGGTGGGTTGTGTTCGGACGCGGCAATGGCGATGGCGGCACACAACGTTATCGGTTACGATCACATCAAGGAACGTCGGCTGAAGAAAATTCGTGTTCCCTGCTGCGGCCAGCGCTTTGTCGGCGAGTTCGTGCCATTCTACTTCTGCGCCCGTTCGCCGATGCTTTTTACAACCAATAAGGGCCAAACTGGACGGTTACCAGGCTGCCAAAAATCCATTGTCCATCTCGTCAGCACTGTGGCCATGGGCATCCGGTTGGAGCGCGCATGGGCCATCAGCGACGGCAATGCAGGAGCCTTTCACACATTTTTTTACGCGGAGCTCGATGCTATCAATATACTGGACTGGCGGGCTATTAAGGCCAGAGATTGGCGAGGCAAGACGCATCAGAAATCTGCCGAGTTCTTGATAGCGGATTTTTTTCCATGGACCGGCGTCCAAGAGATTGGCTGCCATAATTTGGCGGTCACCACCCAGGTGCGGATGCTGCTGCAAGATCAAGCACATCGACCCATAGTTAACGTTAAATCCAACTGGTATTATTGAAACGCTATGATTGAGATTACCCAAGGAAATCTGCTCGAAGCACATGTCGAAGCCCTGGTAAACACGGTCAACACCGCCGGCGTCATGGGAAAAGGCATTGCTCTGCAGTTCAAGCAAGCCTACCCCGAAATGTTCCGGGCTTATGAGAAAGCGTGCCGGGCCGGAGAAGTGCGCCTGGGCAAGGTGCACATCTTTGACCTCGGCGGACTCGTGGGCGGCCCACGCTGGATTATCAATTTTCCGACCAAGGGCCATTGGCGCGCTGTGAGTCAAATGAGTGATATTGAGGCTGGGCTGCATGACCTCGTAGTGACCATCAGCCGTTTGGGTATTCGCTCTATTGCCATCCCGCCGTTAGGTTGCGGCAACGGTGGCCTCGATTGGGATGATGTTCGTCCACGGATCGAGACGGCGCTGGCGGCTCTGCCGGAGGTGAAGGTGTTACTTTATGCGCCAGGCGGTGCTCCCGAAGCCGGCGCCATGCTGAATCGAACGGAGCGCCCGAAGATGACCATGGGGCAAGCAGCGCTAATTGCCCTAATGGATCGTTACCTCAAAGGATTACTCGACCCCTTCGTGAGCTTGCTGGAAATTCACAAGCTGCTGTATTTCCTTCAGGAAGCCGGGCAGCCGTTGCGCCTCAAATACGAAGCCAAGGGTTTCGGTCCGTACGCAACGAATCTCCGGCAGGTTCTCATTCGTCTGGAAAAACACTACACGCAAGGTTATGGTGACGGAAGGGATAGCCCAACCGCATTAATTGAATTGTTGCCAGGTGCTGTCGAGGAAGCAGAGAAATTCCTATGCACAGACAGAGTCACTTTGGACCGTATGGATCGCGTGGCCTCACTAATTGAGGGTTTCGAGGATCCCTACGGCTTGGAACTACTCAGCTCAGTTCACTGGATAATGCGGCAGCAACCCGAAGCACGAGACAAGGCTGAAGTTGCGGTGGCAGCAGTTCAAAAATGGAATCCACGGAAGCACCGGGTACTGAAGGCGGAGCACCTCGTCAAGGCCTGGGAGAGACTCAAGCAACAAAAATGGGATGGGAATACCTAGGTCAGCAAATTGTGCTCTGAGCTTTGACCCCTACAGGCTTATGCCCATTTCCTTAACTGTTTGCGGGAAACCCGCGAGGCAGCGGGGCTTACTCAGGCAGACCTTGCCGAGCGTTTGCGCGAAACCCAGTCATTCATAAGTAAATGCGAGCGCGGCGAGCGACGCATGGATATCGTTGAACTACGGCGGTTCTGCGTCGCCATGGAGATAACGCTAGACAAGTTTGTAAAGTGCTTCGAGCGAAAATTGCGGTAAGGCTAAAATCGTTCTCTGACCCTGACGGCTCCCCATTTCTTCTCGATGTATCGAGGGTCAGGTCATCGCACCAAGCTGTTCTTCCTCCTCCAGAAAATTCAGCTGATGTCCCAAAGGCGGTGATATGTATCGCGTCCCCTGTTCGAGCATTCGCACTTGTCCTTCCGCCGATGTTTCGACCACCTGAACCGCGAAGGTTCGAGAAAATTGAAGCGAATGCTGTTGCCAAGATCAACTGAAAATGTGGAACGTCCTTCACGTGCATATTTCACTAGCTGGACAGCTAGAACAACCCCGGCACCCACAGAGACAAATCCTACAGATGCCCGGGGGGCACGTTCGGCATCTGCAAACTTTCTTAGCTCGTTCTCGGCAATAGAACCACACTCTGGAGAGTCAAGATATTGGAGAATAGAATCTAAATCTATACCAAATTGCTTCGCTTGATTCTTCTGTTCCTCGCTTGTTAGGCCCTTAAAACGTGCTGCAGCTTCTTCAATCGAGCTAACTTTAGGCAATGGATTGAAACACATCAAACATTCGTACATCGACTCCATATCATATGATGACACCTCAATACCCATTCCATTTGTGCTTCCGCCAATAAGATATTCTGGCCAGCACTTCTGCAGTGCATGGCGCGCAGGATTTTTGTCAACGCAGGATACGATGATCGGATATTTGAGATCGCATTCGAGGGCAGCTACATCAGCCCTCTGTGGTCGCCGATTATTCGAATCAAGATAATGTTCCCACTTGTTTTCGTGAATAAAGACGTCGATGCTCCTGCCGCACAGACACTCTGCCGTCAGCACGCTTTTCATAGCCCCAATGTCTTCTTGCGTGGCGAGCGGACACCGATTTAGGTTAGTGCCCTCATCGTCGATTTTGTCGTGATCAATAACCGTAACGTACATGTCTTCGCATGGCGCAGCCGCAAGAGTACACGCTAATGCTTGGCCTACAGCGCCAGCCCCGGCTAGGTAAAAGGGTGGGATGTAAACTGGTATGTCAGTAGTTTTTGGCAGATCCTCCCACGCATCCGCAACTTGGAAATTCCAAAGGGACAAAAAGACGTTTCGCGCAAAACTACCTGCACCCGCTTTGAGTTTCCGGAAAAATTTAAATACTTCCGCCGCCGCAATGCACGCGGCAAAGTATGGACCAAATGGCATCGCACTAACCGGAGTCATAGCGGGAGTCGTACTTGGATCGCCGACATATAAATTCCAACCGTCCGCGTAGACTCCGAGTGAATAAGGGGCGGAGGAGCTTGAGTTGTCGTAACCAATGAACACCTCAAAGTCAACTTGTGTATCAGCAGAATCTACGATAACAACCTCTATTGTATCCGCCGCAATGAGTGTCACGGTTGTTGCAATTGCATCTGCAAGATTAGTTTTCGCAGCTGCAATAGGAAATAACACCGCCTGAGACCGGACCGCGACATTAGGTGGTATCTGTATTTCAATTTTGTGAACAATCGCAAATTGGCGCGCGAGCAAATTCGCAAGCATCCATATCAGATGTTGCCCTGCGAGGGTATCCGCCATAACCGTGGATGTAACGAGCCTGACCGAATGATTGGCCTGATCGGAAACCGTGCCAAGCTTGGATTCCAGTTCTGCGAGCAAATGACGCCCCCCTAGACGGCGCGCAAGATCGCGATCAATCATCGAGGTCTCAGGTCTAGGATTTGAATTGTGCCGTAGTCAGAAACCACCGCTACGCGCTTTGACGCATACTCGATGCCCAATCGGTACCAGTATCCTTGTTGGAATTCATGTATGCCTACTTCATCTGGCCATCTGCATCTCGGCGCCCCATAGTTTGGCAAAACGAGCGATAAGGCTTGTCGACTGTTTGCCATTCGATCATCATAAAAGGAATGCTCAACGAGACGGCCAGGATGAGTATGGATTTGGACAAGATTCCGCAGGCCAAAACGCCTCGTCGCGGCCGAGACGGCTGCCATCGCTTCGCTGCGGACATGGTAGTTACCCCATGTATTCCGCTGAGCGGGAATTACAACCGCTTGAACCCGCCCGTGTCCTTTCTCGGATATAGTTCCATACCAAAAGCAACAGGATTCAACCTTGCGCTTCGCGAAGCTCGTATGTGCCTTAAAGGTTGCGGTCAACACACCAGGGGAAATCTCGAGCACCGCTTTGCTCGGGGTATAGGGACACCGCGGATACGGGCGAATACCGAACTCTTCTTCGCTACGAGACTCACCGCTCACGATCGCGCCTCCTGTGGCCCCTTGTAGAAGGATTGTGTTAGCCCATGACGGATTGCCGCAAGCGTTGCACTAAAGTTCTGGTGCTTTTCGTCCCAAATGTGCTCCGGCTTCACACTATGCCCGACCTGATAGAATTCCAGTGTCACTGAGCTGCATATCAACTGAATTCCCTGGTTGCTGTAGTTGTCGTGCACAGCGATCTCCGGACTACCCTCGATCTTCGGCAACCATTTCTTATCTACCGATACTACGTACTTCAATGTCTGAGGGTTAATAAACTGGGCACTCGGTGGCCATATCGGATAACAGTTGAAATACAAACGAAGCAGGAAAAAATCCGTCGTTTGACCATCGCGCTGTGCAAACAGCGGGATCAGTAATGTTAGTAAATCTGGCTGACACCAACCCGCCTCCTCCAAGGTTCTCCTCTGGAGAACCTTGGGCAGGTCTTCACGAAGTGCTTCAGCACCCCGAGTCTGATCCGGAACCGGCGTCTCGCCTTCCTTTGCCATAGCGCTATGCGCCACCGGTTTCGCTGCGGATTTGGAACTTGCGCGCCTTACAGATTTTGCGTTCCCTTAGTCCCTGTAACGTAAGTTCGAGATGCAACATCAGGGAATCGCCGCTCTGGCACTCTAGCAGATCGTTGGGCCGGCGAATTTCATGCAGCTCGTTATATGCGTTGTCCCAAATTAGTGAAAGCTTTTCGTCCCACTTGGCGTGAAATTTTACTTCTGCGTTGGTATTCAGGTACACGAACTCGACGCTTGGATGTTCGTGATTATCGTTTGCTACGTCATCATCGTGTTCTACTTTTTGATTCATGTTATCGTCCTCTTGCAAAAGATCAGCGTTGCCGCAACCAGTTGGTGGCGCCTACAAGCAATGCGAGGCTGGAGCTTGACGTTAGGAGAGGGAAAGCCGATACTGAATTGTCGATCGAGTGCGGCTTAGTTCGTACTCCCACAGAGCAAGCTTTCAGCTTGCCCCGTTTTTATTTCGTGATGTTCATTGGACCCCCCCTTCGCTTTTGTTCACTAACATGTCAGCTACCCCCGCTGGGGCAGGCAGATCTAATGTGAAGATAATGGGTAATCCAGGGAATGTCAATAAAAGCCACGACAATAATTAACACTTTTTATGCTCGTCCTTTCACGTTGGCCAAGAATCCAAAAGATTCTATCGGCATTAAAGTTCTGAAGGCCGCCGTCGCTCTTACCTAAATCACATGTAAGTGTTTGAATATTTTTGAATTCTGGTGTTTTTCTAGATAAATTCTGCTGGTAAAGTCGACTATCAAGCCAATTAAAATTATGTCAGTTATATTGACATTTACGTCGTGAAAGCTAAACTGTACCCGGCCACGCGAGGAGAGCTGCGATTGCAGAAATTACTACAAGTCCTTCAAGCGAGATGCAGTTTATGCTTGCATGAATGGCCAAGATAAAAATGCCGATGATTATTGATAGGGATAAGCTTTACGCAGAAATTGGTAGGCGGGTGAAAGCGGCTCGGGAGGCGCAGCGACCTAAGCTAACGCAAGGCGAACTAGCTAAAAAACTTGGTGTCGAGCGAACTTCGATCACTAATATTGAGAAAGGCATACAGCGCGCCACATTGCATTTCCTTTATTCCCTTGTACAACAATTAGAGCTTCCACTTCAAAGACTTTTTCCTACACTCGATGATGAACGAATCATCAAGTCAGGGGAAATAACTGGCGTCGCTGAAACGAAAGTTGGCGAGGGGATGAAAACCGTACCGAATGAAGTGAAGTTGTTCTATGAAAAGCTTTAATTTCAAAAAAACTCTAGTTTATTACCATGATAATGCGTAACCCAAAAAAGGAGGCACAGAAACTACTACGTAAAAGTAAGGCTGGGTCTATACCAATAGATCTTGAAAAAATAGCCTCATCTCTTAAGATCCCAGTCTTGTACGATGAGTTTGATGATCACATCTCCGGCCTCCTAGTCGTTAAGAACGGTAAGACAGCAGTTGGTGTGAATAAGAAACACCACCCAAATAGACAACGCTTTACGATTGCTCATGAGCTTGGGCATTATGTTCTTCATCACAAGTACGGTGATGACCCAAAAAACGATATTCATATTGACAAGAAGTGGGCTTATTTTCGTTCGGATACAGCCGGCCATAGACTCGACGAACAAGAGCGGCAGGCAAATCAGTTCGCTGCAGAACTATTAATGCCTCAAAAACTTGTTGAGGAAATCATAGAAAAGTATCGGTTAGATCTTTCTGATGATTTCGACATTTTTAAACTAGCAAATTTACTACAAGTGAGCGAGCAAGCATTGGCAATACGACTAGTAGGGCTTCGAATGATCAAACCGTATTAAGAACTGTTAGCGAATCTTGTTTACCCTCCATACCTCCTCTTTCTTTTGCACTATGTTTTCTGTACAACTTTTTCTTTCCTTCGGTTTAAGGCTTGACTATCTAGCAACTGAACTGCCGGAATTCGGTATTCGGGATAAAAAACTACATTAGAGGCAATTGTTCACCACCCACCGCAGGAGGTCGGTTGGAGCCACTGCTAGGCGAAATTACCTTGCCAGTCTCTGACGCCATCACAAAGTTACCCAATGCGCTCCGATACCAGAGAGTCGCGAAACTGTGCTTATTCAATCCCCGTGAGAGAATGCGTATAGATCAGCGCTTCTTGCATTCGTTGCTGTAACTTTTGCGATGTTTTCCAGAATTGCGGGGGTCGGATTTCTTGTCCTTGAAAGCTTGTCAGCAGCTCGATTCCAGAAGCTCGTCCGCTTTCCTTCAGAAAAGCAACAGCATCGTCATCCACCACAATCTTCAAGTTGGGCCCAACTATGAATCGTCTCGCATCGAACAGCGTGTGATGGCTCGGACACAGTGACAAGCCGTTCCAGACATCGTCGCTACTACGCGAATCATTTACGGGAATGATGTGAGCGGCCTCAACGATTTCTAACTGAACTGCGCAGACAGCGCACGAGTAATCAAACTGCTCTTTAACACGTGGCGCGAACTTGGAATCCCTACTAAGTCGCGTAGCATTGAGCCTTTGCCTTTCCCTCTGGACATACACGTCCAAGTCTCGAGGTCGCGAAGGTAACTCCTCAGCTTGATAGCCGGGTGCCTTTGATAGCATGAAAGCTTCGCGCCAAGCGCCTGTAAGTTCGCGTTTATCGGCCTGCCGGCTCGCGCGAAGATAGAGCAAAAGATTCCCAGCGGCGAACGCGACTCGAACTTCGGTCGAGCCTCTTATCGGGCGTGGTTGTGCAACTGCCCATCCATTGTTTCGTGCTTCGACTAGTAAGGGTTCACGTACCTGCACGTTCGCGCTATACCCGAATGTGGAATAGAGGCGAGCTTCCCACCCTACAAACACGCCGAAATCAGGCGAGAATCCAAGCAACGCCGTATACGCGTCTCGCAATTCCAAGGCCCCTCGCTCGCCGCGAGTTTGTCCTTCGATGATTAGTTGTATCTTAAATTCGCCTGGTGGTCGCGCTCCAGGTGCAGACCGGTCAGGTGTAACGGTAAACAGATACGCACGAACATTGCCGAATCCCGGAACGGAGAATTCTGCCGGATGAATCGCATTTGCGGGCGTATGGAATTCTGTACCCTCGGACAAAGCGACCCGAAGTCGCCTATAAAGTGAATCGTTTGATAAAGCAGGCACGCTACACCAGTGATAGCTGCGGACTAAAGCGATACTGAGAGGCTGCTAAATAGTCCTCTCGCAACTCGATCGCTAGCCAATACCGTCTAAGCTCTTCCGCAGCCTTCCCGGTTACGTTGCTGCCTGCAAATGGATCCAGAACAAGATCGCCCACATCGGTCAAGAATCGGATAAAGAAGTCCGGTAAAGCTTGAGGAAAGCGTGCGGGGTGAGACTTAACGCCTTGCTCTTTACATGTCCGCAGGTACTGACCATTAGAATCTGTGTTTGGAATCTGAAGAAGATTGTGCGGTATCGAGCCACCTAGATCCTTATTAAACTTTTGCGAAATATCGTGGCCAGATGGGCGCAATCTCGCTTTATATCCATTTTTCAATAAGGTTTTCATCGATTCAGAATAAGGTCGCAGCACGCGTCGATTATCTGCGTTTGGCCATGCGGTCTTCGAGAGCCACCACACTGTGTTTACGGCGTCCGTCACACGAATTCGCCGTACGGTCACCCATTCGGCTGGACTAGGAAGCTTAGCGGGATTATGCCAAAAGAACTCTTGTGCGAACTGAAAACGCTCGCATAGACGAATCAAAAGCTCGTACTGATACAGTGAGCGAGTTGGTTGCCCAACATCCCAGGTGCCGCCTATATCAATTACAAAGCTTCCAGTCGGTTTGAGGAGACGATATACCTCAAGTGCAAATGGTTCGAACCACGCTGTATACTCGTGCGCCTCCTTGTTCCCGTACTCTTTCTTTCGCTTTAGTGCAAAGGGCGGTGAGGTCATTACTAAGTCGATGCTTTCCGAGGGCAGCGAACGCATCACCTCAAGAGAATCGCCCACTATCGCTCTTCCCCATTGCGTTTCGTATAGTGGATCAGCTGCGACTGGCGACTCGAAAATGGGATGACCAGTCTTTTCAGCGACGCGAAGGGGGCGAATGGTTCCAATCTTGGATTTGAGTTTCACAGGTTTAGCCACAATTACCTCGTAGGTTCTTGTTATCTCGATATCGTACGGGAAAATAAGTCCGGCTCCAACCCTTCGATATAATGGCTCGCCGTGAGGCACTAAAGCGCCTGAAACACGGTTTCCAATGCGCCCCTCTAAAACTGGTTATTGGCACCATCGCTAAAACCCGGTTTCGAAATTGAGATTCCCATCGAGCCAAGCCTCTTCACGCCATCCTCGTAGGCGAAGCTCGACCAGGACGATCTTCTTTGGATATTTCTTCGGCTCAAGTTCCGCTGTAGTGTCCGCGTAAAAAGTGAGGATCAGAGAGCAATTTTATGTAATATAACCCGTTCGCCAGTTAAAAGTTAGGTCGATATTTCCCGCTATGTCTAGGTGACCGTGCGGAGGATGAGATACACACCTGCAATGACTTCTTAGACATTAGCACAGTCCGCAAAAAACCGCCCACAACTCATCGGACGGGCTAATATCGCGACTTGTTCACCCAATCAACCGCTCAGCCAAATATTGCTACTTCAGTCGCGCAAGCTGCATCGGCGAGAAATAAGCGTTGCACAGCCGCCTAGTTTGCCGCCGCGGGTGTCACCCGCCACACGGCGTTGCCAACGTCGTCGGCGACTAGCAGCGCGCCCGCGCGGTCGACCGCCACGCCCACGGGAGGATCAAGCGCGTCGCCGTCCACGCATACTGATATTTTTTGCAGGTAATCTTTAATTTTCCTATTAATGCCGAGATAATCTAAGATCATCTCCTCTATTACTAAAGGGTCAAGCTGTGGCATTTTTTGGATTTTTTCCCCAATAATTTTGATATCTCTCATAGGCAAAAGTGGAAGTGTCCTTATCTCGGTAGCATTTACCTGGGTATTACCATTTATTGTTCGGAAATAGCGGTCTATCAAAGCTGAGTTAAGTAGGGCCGCTAGACCATAGGCTTCAGTTTTTGACAATTCGCTTTTTAGTTTGTATACGTAATTTAAATGATTTTCTAATCCCACCCAATTTGCCAAAAATTTATCCGCCATTAATATACCGGCAACTATCCTTCTCTTTTCTTCCTTTGAAGTGAACCGCTTTAACAATACATAGTTTTTCATCGGGACGAGAAGAGATTTGGAGTCCTCGCATACTTCGAAGTAAACGGCTTTACCATTTTTATTCACAGGCCACACGGTTGTGAAAGGCCGAACGTTATGCATCGAAAGCAGAGGAACAACTTGCGAATTATTTTCTTTATTCAATAAAAACTCACGCGCTCTAAATGACACAATAGGGCCAGTTGATACTGCCAGGCCCAATTCCCTAAAACGAACCGGCCAAGAATCAACGATATCTGTGATACGCTGATCTAATGCATTACTTGATAATCTAACTATTCTATCTTTGGTCGAGTTATCAATAATCCTGGAAAGAGGAATTTGGTGTTGATAGATACTTGTGAGTTCTCTACCACTGCTCACGGTTAATTTGACATTATTTGAAATCTTGCCTTTTTTCCCGGCGAGAATAATGTTCTCTTGCAAAACACCGTTTTCTCGGAACACTTCCGCCCTGGATTCAAAAATGTGAAAACGGAAGGGGTTTATGCGATCAAAAAACCATCGACGAAAATCTCGGAAATAAAGCCCACTACAATAACTTCTAGGGGTAATCGCTACAATCTCTCCTCCATCTTTTAGAAGCTCCGCTCCGACAGCCATGAATAACGCGTAAATGTTAGGTTGGCCGTGAACGATGCTATTGAGTGATTTGGCATGTTGAGACATCTTTCGTAGCTTATAGTACGGCGGGTTCATAATTACCAAATCAAACAACTGGTGACTCGAACCAGTCTCTTGGAACAAATCTCTTTCTTGTAGATTTTGGGAAAGAACAAAATCTTTTTGTATAATTTGAAAATCAAATTCGTGGCCGCGCTGCTCGAGTATGTGTCTGGCTTGGGCCATTGTTTTATAAAGTAATTCAATTAATGCCGGCTCATTTTCATAAAGAACGGCTTCAACCTTTTTCGGAGACTTAAGGCTGGCAATGCGATCGCAAACAGCGGCTGTTAAGATTCCAGTGCCGGCGCCGGGGTCTAAAATTCGAATATTGTCCATCTGAGTTCTGGTGAACATTCCTGCCATAAATTTGGCAATTACAGGAGATGTTCCGAAATGTCCGACTTTTTTGCGAGCCTCAGCGGATGTACTCTCTTCATAGCCTTGCTGAACTTCGGCGGCAAATGCGATGATAGTCTCGGTGGTAAGGGAAAGATGCATTTTTTCTGCCAGCACAGTTGATTTAATAGCCATCCTCAATCCCCGCATTATTTACTTTAATTTTTTTCAAATTTTTATTTACCTGGCTTTCCTTAACGTATCTAATAATTCCCAGCGCTGCACTGATGAATCGAAGTATTCCCAGAAAACCCACCCATTACGGCTACCTCCAGCTGCTGCAGCCGCAGCCTTAGAAGGCGAGTGGTATATTTTACCGCGATAACTTATTCCACCATCAACCACCTCCGCGTCATGGCAATCACCTGTTCGCTTTGCGATATGACGAAGCTTTGTTCCTATAGAAAGATAAACACCGG
>WNFH01002113.1_pt1 | contig 13754 bp, 10 predicted proteins | sample 5400411 | NCBI WGS metagenome assembly WNFH01 (sample SAMN13153347, study PRJNA577476) | soil metagenome | isolation source: 200 cm saprolite under Douglas fir tree site 2 hole 3 | place: USA:California | collected 2015-04-18
CTTCCTCACGTACTACAACCCCCTCCTGGCCTTCGGTCTCAAGGCCTTCTGCGTGACGGCGGTAGAGAGCGGCGTCGACGGCGTCATGGTGGCTGACCTGCCGCCCGAGGAAGCCCGCCCCCTGCGATTGGAAGCCGAGGCCGCGGGTCTCGACCTGATCCACTTCGTCGCCCCGACCTCCACGCCCGATCGGATGCGCGCGATCGCGCGAGCGTCCACCGGTTTCCTCTACATGGTCTCCTTGACCGGCGTCACGGGCGCGCGTGCCGAGCTGCCGCCCGATCTCCTGCAGCACCTGCGCACGCTTCGAGGCATCACGACCAAGCCCATCTGCGTGGGCTTCGGCATCGGCACCCCCGAGCAGGCGGCCGCGGTTGGCCGCGCGGCCGATGGCGTCATCGTGGGCTCGGCCATCGTCCAGCTCGTCGAACGCTATGGCGCGTCCGAGGAGCTGGTCGGCCGGGTAGGGGACTTCGTCGCCTCACTGAAAGAGCCGCTGAAGGGATCGGCATAGCGATGGCCTGGTTCTTCAAGGGCAAGGGCGAGCAAGAGGAGAGGCCCAAGAAGGTCAATATCGCCGAAGGCCTCTGGGTCAAGTGCGACTCCTGCAAGGAGATCGTCTATCGCGCCGAGGTGGACCGCGCCGGGCGCGTCTGCCCGAAGTGCCGCTACCCCTTCCGCATCACCGCCCAGGAGCGCATCGCCTCGCTCCTGGACGCGGGCTCCTTCGAGGAGCGCGAGACGGGACTTCGCTCGCGCGATCCCCTCGGCTTCAAGGACACCAAGCGCTACACCGACCGCCTCAAGGCGGCGCGCGGCAAGACGGGTCTCGAGGAAGCCGTCATCACCGGACTCGGCCGCATCGCCGGCTACGAGGTCGCGGTGGGGGTGTTCGAGTTCGACTTCCTCGGCGGAAGCATGGCCTCGGTGGTCGGGGAGAAGCTCACGCGCCTCATCGAGCTCGCCGTGCAGAAGCGCGTGCCCGTCTTCATCGTGTCGGCCTCCGGAGGGGCGCGGATGCAGGAAGGCATCCTATCGCTCATGCAGATGGCCAAGACCGCCTCCGCCCTCAAGCGGCTGGCCGACGAGCGTCTCCCCTATATCTCGCTGCTCACGGATCCGACGACGGGTGGCGTCACGGCCAGCTTCGCCATGCTGGGCGATCTCGTGCTGGCGGAGCCTCGCGCCCTCATCGGCTTCGCCGGCCCGCGCGTCATCGCCGAGACGATACGCCAGCCGCTGCCCGAGGGCTTCCAGCGCTCCGAGTTCCTTCTCGAGCATGGCCAGCTCGACCTCGTGATCGAGCGCCGGGAGCTCCGAGACACCCTCCGCCGCATTCTCGCTTTCTTCGCGGGTCCATCCCAGCCGGCTCCATGACCTACCGCGAGGCCGTGGCCCGCATCACCGGGCTGCGGGGCGGCGAGATGGCCGGGATGCGCCCCGGCCTCGAGCGCATCGAGACGCTGCTCGAGGCGGCGGGCCACCCCGAGCGGGCGATGACCCTGGTCCAGGTCGGCGGCACCAATGGCAAGGGCTCGGTGTGCGCCATGCTGGCGGCCATCCTCCAGGCTGCGGGGCGCCGAGTCGGGCTCTACACCTCGCCCCACCTCATCGATATCCGCGAGCGCATTCGCGTCGACGGCCGCTCTATCTCCGAAGCCGATTTCGCCGACGGCGTGGAAGCGCTCGGCACCCTGGTGGCCCGCCTCGACGCGACCATGTTCGAGGCGCTGACCGCCCTCGCCCTTGACCACTTCGCCCGTGAAGGAGTCGAGGTGGCGGTGCTCGAGGTCGGCCTGGGGGGGCGGCTCGACTCGACCACGGTGGGCCGCCCGGCCGTCGAGGTCGTGAGCCGCATCGACCTCGATCACCAGGCCTACCTGGGCGACACCATCGAGGCCATCGCCGCGGAGAAGGCGGCCATCATCCGCAGCGGATCCGCCGTGTCAGCTAGACAGGAGCCCGGCGCCGAGTCGGTGATCGTCAGGCGCGCGGCCGAGGCCGGGGTGCCGCTCCTCCTCGAGGGACGGGATCTTCACGCGCGGGTGCGCCGGAGCGGGCTCGATGGCTTGTGGCTCGATCTCGAGGGGCCGCGCTTCAAGCTCCAAGACGTGCGCGTGGCCCTCCTCGGAGTTTTCCAGCCGGGCAATGCGCTCCTGGCCACCACCGCCGCGCATCTCCTTGGCGTGTCCGAAGCCGCCATCCGCGCCGGCCTTGGCGCCGCTCGCTGGCCCGGGCGCTTCCAGGTTTTGCCGGGACCGCCTCCCCTCGTGCTCGATGGGGCGCACAATCCGGCTGGCGCGAGGGCCCTGGCCGCCTCGCTCGAAGCGTATTTTCCGGGGCAGCGCGGCACTTTCATCATCGGGATCTTTTCCGACAAGGATCAGGCAGGCATCCTGCTCCCCCTCTTGCCTCTGGCTCGTCGCGTCATCTTTACCAACAGCGAGCACCCGCGGGCGGCTCCAGCGGCCTCAGTCAAGGCACTGGCCGAGAGACTGCGCCCGGGCCTCATGACCGAGTTGGCTCCCACCCCCGCTGAGGCCCTACGGATGGCGCTTTCCGATCCACTTACCCCCATGGTTTGTGTGGCGGGCTCTCTGTCCCTCGTTGGCCCGACTCTCGTCCAAGCCACTGAAAAGACAGATATTTTTAGCGAGGGCGACTCAGGCCGCTGATAGGATGAGGGCCTGTGTCTCTAAAAAAGACGCCCAATCCCTGTCTGCCCGCGAGGCTTGCGACACGGCTCGGCCCTCTGGCCCTGGCTGCCGTACTCTGCGGCCTCTACCCGCCTGCGGAGACCTGGGCCCAGCAGGCTCCCCTGTCGCTCCAGGAGAGCGGCGGCGAGACGAGCGTCGTCGCGGACCGCATCCAGCAGATCGGCGGCGATTCGAATCTCCTGCTGGCCACCGGCAATGTGGAGATCACGCGCGGAGGCAGCCGCCTCATCGCCGATCGGGTCGAGCTCAATCGCATCACGGGTGAGGCGGTGGCCCAGGGCAAGGTCGTCTTCTTCGACGGGCAGGACCGGCTCGTCGGCGAGCGCATCGACTACAACCTCAATACCGGCACGGGCGTCGTCTACAAGGGCTCGGCCCAGATCCCGCCTTACTATCGGCTCTCCGCCGAGCGGTTCGACCGGCTGGGGGAGAGCGTGTACGGCCTGCGTCAGGGCGTGTTCACGACGTGTGAAGGCGACGTGCCTGACTGGTCCGTCCATCTGGGCTCAGGGCAGGCCGACCTCGACGGTGTGATCTTCGGACGCGACGCCTCCTTCTGGGTCAAGAGCGTGCCCGTCATTCCCTGGTGGCCTTTCTTCGCGGCGGCCCTCAGACGCGAGCGCCAGTCGGGCTTCCTCTTTCCCGAATTCGGTCAGAACTCGCGGAAGGGGTACTTCGCCCGGGTGCCATACTACTGGGCCATCAGCGACAGCCAGGACCTGACGATCGCCCTCGATACCTTCACGAAGCGCGGGATGGGCCTGGAGCTCGACTACCGCTACGTCCTGTCGCGCGAGACGCAGGGGCAGATCACCGCCTTCGGCGTGCACGAATCCTTCCTCGACTCGCGCGGCTCGAAAGGGCTCGACGAGAACCGCGGCTGGATTCAGATCAGGCACGGCTGGCAGATCACCCCGAGCATGTCGCTCAAGGTCGATTCCAACGTCACCTCCGACGACGACATCTACAAGACGTACGCCGACTCCACGGGGGCCCGGGTGCGGCAGCGGGCCGAGACCAATGTCTTCCTGACGCAGCGGTGGGAGTCGTGGAACCTGGTCGGCCGCGTGTACTGGTACCAGGATCTGACCACCCCGCGCCCCGTGGAGCTGCAGCGGGTGCCCGAGATCAAGCTGGAGGGTCTGCGCCAGCCCGTGCCCGGAGTGCCCGGGCTGCTCTACCAGACCCAGGCTTCCTTCGTCAGCTTCATTCGCGAGATCGGAAGCGAGGGTGTGCGGGGCGACTTCCACCCCCGGTTCCTCTACCCGATTCCCGTCGCGGGGCTCTTCACCATGACGCCTTTCCTGGGGGGGCGTCTGACCTACTACAATCAGCGGGTGGTGGCGAGCGCGATCTCGCAGGGCCCCGGCAATGGCTATCCGGTCAGCGTCGAGAAGACCGTCGCCGACGACCGGGTCCGCCAGCAGGTCGAGGCCGGGATGCAGCTGGAGACCCGCGTCTCGCGCGTCTTCAATACGGACGGCACCGGCGGCATCTCCGCGCTGCAGCACGTGATCGAGCCGCGCGCCACTTTCCTTGAGATCCGCGGCATCAACCAGAAGGACAATCCGCAGTACGAGCCCGGGGGCGGCCCGACCATCGGTCTGGATCCGGGCTACGAGGCGCGGACCGGCATCGACGCCCAGAACAAGGCCCACGAGGTCACGTACACCCTCGTCAATCGGTTGAACGCGCGCACGGTCTCCGGTCCCAACGAGGAGCCCGTGCGATGGGAGCTCGCGCGCCTCACCCTGAGCCAGACCTACAATTTCCTGCCCGTCTCCGAGCCTTTCAAGGACGCGGTGGCCGAGATCTTGATCCAGCCCAACGAGCACCTCCGTTTCCGAGCCGATGCCCGGTACAATGTCTACGGCCTGGGTGTCCGGGATGCGAACGCCGATATCAGCGCCATCTTCCGCGACTTCTCGGTCACCCTGGGGCCGCGCTTCAACGAGCAGGGGGGCTTCCGCTTCCTCCAGGCTTCCGCGACCGCGCGGCTGACGCGATATCTGAACGCCAAGGCCGCCAGCTACTGGGACGTGACCAACGGCCGGGCGACGGAGGCCCGAGGAGGGCTCGACATCCACTTCGACTGCTGGGCGATCGGCGTGGAAGTCATTCACCGCTACGCCTCGGACGACGAGATCCGCTTCTCCGTCAATCTCCTCGGTGTCGGTCAGGCGGGCACGAGCGGTCGCGCGGCCAGCCGATGATCCCCCAGATCGACCTCAAGCGGCAGCACGACGCCCTGAAGGCCGAGCTGATGGCGGCGGCGGAACGCGTGCTCGCCTCCTGCCGGTTCATCCTCGGGCCGGAGGGCGCCGCCCTCGAGAGCGAGCTGGCCCGGCTCTGCGGCGTCGCGCACGGCATCGGGGTCGCCTCGGGCACCGACGCCCTCGTCATCGCCCTCCGGGCGGTCGGTGTGCGGCCAGGGGACGAGGTCATCACGTCGGCCTTTTCCTTCGTGGCCTCGGCCACCGCCGTGCTCATGGTGGGGGCGCGGCCGGTCTTCGTGGACATCGATCCCGCGACCTACAACCTGGATCCTGCACTGGCGGAAAAGGCGGTGACGCCGCGGACTCGCGCCATCTTGCCCGTCCACCTCTATGGCCAGCCCGCCGCCATGGACGCGGTGGCCGCCCTCGCCCGCGCCCACGGCCTGGCCGTGGTCGAGGACGCCGCGCAGGCGGTGGGAGCCTCGTATGGCGACAAGGCGGCCGGGGCCTGGGGCGATGCCGCGTGCCTGTCGTTTTATCCCACGAAGAACCTCGGCGGCTGCGGCGACGGGGGCATGATCCTGACCCCGCGTGAGGACGTGGCCCAGCAGGCGCGCAGGCTTCGTGATCATGGATCGCCGCGCAAGTACGAGCACGTGGAGCTCGGCTACTCGAGCCGACTGGACGAGCTCCAGGCCGCGCTCCTCCGGGTGAAACTCCGGCGCCTCGAGGAGTGGAACCAGTCGCGACGCAGGATCGCCTCCCGCTACCGGGAGCTGCTGAGGGGGACGCCGCTCGTTCTGCCCGAGGAGCGCGTTCCCGCCCGCCACGTCTACCACCAGTTCACCGTGCGGACGCCCAAGCGAGACGCCCTCGCCATGGCCCTGGCCGATTCTGGCATCGGCACCGCTGTCCACTATCCGATCGCCATTCCGGCTCAGCCCATGTTCGCCGTGGCCGATCCCGATCGGACCTTCCCGCACGCCACGCGTGCCTCCGCCGAGGTGCTCTCCCTGCCGTGCTTTCCGGAGCTGACCGACGCGGAGGTCGAGGTGATCGCCCGCGCGATCCGCGACGCGCTCGGACGGCTCCATTGAGCGCGCCCATGGGCCAGGTGGGGGAGGACCTCAGGCAGCGGCTCGAACGGCGGGACGCCACCATCGGCGTCATCGGGCTCGGCTATGTCGGGCTGCCTCTGGCCGTGGCCTTTGCCAAGGCGGGCCTGCCCGTGATCGGGGTCGACGCGGACCCGGGCCGCGCGGCGAGGATTCGCGCCGGCGTGAGTCCGGTCGAGGACGTGCCGAGCGACGAGCTGGCCCCGCTGGTCACCGCGAAGCGTCTCGTCGTGGCCGACGGGATCGAGGCGCTCACGGCCGCCGACGCCATCATCATCTGCGTGCCGACGCCGCTGGGGAAGTCCAAGGAGCCCGACATCTCCCACATCGTGGCGGCGGCGGAGGAGGTGGCGCGCATCCTGCGCGCCGGCCAGCTCATCGTGCTGGAGTCCACGACGTATCCGGGGACGACCGAGGAGGTGCTGCTGCCCCGCTTTGCCGCCTCGGGGCTCACGGTCGGCCACCAGTTCTTCCTCGCCTTCTCCCCGGAGCGCATCGATCCCGGCAACCGCCGGTACGGGCTCACCAACATTCCCAAGGTCGTGGGGGGCGTCACCTCCTCCTGCCTGGCCCTGGCCTCCGCGCTCTACGGGCAGATCGTCGAGCGCATCGTGCCCGTGTCCTCGCCCCAGGCGGCGGAACTGGTCAAGCTCTTCGAGAACATATTCCGCAGCGTCAATATCGCGCTCGTCAACGAGCTGGCCATCATGTGCCGGCGGCTCCGGCTCTCGGTGTGGGAGATCATCGAGGCCGCCTCCACCAAGCCTTTCGGCTTCATGTCCTTCCAGCCCGGACCCGGCATCGGCGGCCACTGCTTGCCCAGCGATCCCTACTACCTCTCGTGGCGGGCGCGGATGATGGGCTACGAGGCCCGCTTCATCGCCTTCGCCGACGAGATCAACCGGGGCATGCCGGGCTACACGGTACAGCTTGCCACGGACGCCCTCAATGACCTGGGCCGCCCCCTCAAGGGCTCACGACTGCTCGTGCTCGGGGTCGCCTACAAGGCGGGGGTGGGGGACGTGCGCGATTCGCCCGCCGTGGAGATCATCGACGCCCTCGTCCTGCGGGGGGCGCGCGTGGACTATGCCGACCCACACGTGCCGACGCTCACGGTGGGGAGCCGGTCGCTGACCGCGGTGGACTGGGGGGCGGCCCTCGGATCCTACGATCTGGTGCTCGTTCTGACCGCCCATCGCGAGTTCGACCCCGTCCGCCTCGTCCGCGAAGCGCGGCTGGTGCTTGACACGCGCAATCTCACGGGACCCCTGGGGGCCCAGCCGCATGTGATCCGCTTGTAGGGACGGTATGAGCATCCTCGCCGCCGTCCTGAGGTCGCTCCGTCCCCGCCAGTGGGTCAAGAACCTCTTCGTCTTCGCCGGCGTGGTCTTCGCGCAACAGGTATTCACGCCGCTGGCCTGGCGCGCCGTCGCCGCCTTCGTCATCTTCTGCGGGCTCAGCGGCGCCATCTATCTCTTCAACGATGTCGCCGACGTCGACAAGGACCGCTTGCACCCGCAGAAAAAGATGCGCCCCATCGCCGCGGGTGCGCTGTCGATCCGCGCCGCCGTGGCCATCGGCGTCGTGCTCTCCGCCGCATGCCTCTCCGCCGCTTTCTCGCTCTCGCCCGTCTTCGGGCTGACCGCGCTCGGTTATGCCCTTCTCCTGACCGCGTACTCGGCCTGGCTCAAGCACCTGGTCATCCTGGACGTGCTCACCGTGGCCACCGGCTTCGTGCTGCGCGCGGTGGCGGGAACGGTGGCGGTGGACGTGGAGATCTCGGGCTGGCTCCTCATCTGCACCATCCAGATCGCGCTCTTCCTGGCTCTCGGCAAGCGCCGCCACGAATACCTGTCGCTCACCGGGGAGGCGGCGGCCCACCGGCCCATCCTGGCCGAGTACAGCGAGGGCTTCCTGGACCAGATGATCTCGGTGGTCACCGCCTCGACGGTGACGGCCTATGCCCTCTACACCATGTCGGCGGACACCGTGGCCAAGTTTCACACGCGGCTCCTGCCCCTCACCCTGCCCTTCGTGCTCTACGGCATCTTCCGCTACCTCTATCTCCTCTACCGCCGGGATCTCGGGGGCAACCCATCCGACCTGCTCGTGAACGACCGCGCGCTCCTTCTCGATGCCCTCCTCTGGATGCTGGCCACCCTCGCCATCATCTACGGCCCGCGATGGACGGGCTGAGCCTCGAGACCATCGCGGGCTGGGGTCGCCATCCGGTCTGCCGCGCGGCCGTGGCGCGACCGGAACGATTGAGGCTTCCGCGCGCCGGCCGGGTGCTTCCCCGCGGGCTCGGGCGCTCTTATGGCGACGCCGCGGTGCCGGCCTCGGCCCAGACTCTCGTCCTCGAGACGGTGCGGGCCGACCGCATCCTGGCCTTCGAGCCTTCCACGGGGGCCCTGACCTGCGAGGCGGGGCTCTCCCTCGCGGAGATTCTCCGGGTCTTCGTGCCGAGAGGCTGGTTCACGCCCGTGAGCCCGGGGACGAAGTTCGTGACGCTGGGCGGCTGCGTCGCCTCCGACGTGCACGGTAAGAATCATCACCGTGACGGATCTTTCGGCGGATTCGTGAGCCGCCTCGTGCTCGAGACCGCCGACGGGCGCCTCGTAGAATGCGGTCCCGATCGCGAGCGTGAGCTCTTTCTCGCCACGGTCGGCGGCATGGGACTGACGGGGCTGATCACGGAGGCGACGATCCGGCTCAAGCCCATCGAGACGCCGTGGATGTTCGTTGAAACAGAACCGGCCGCCGGGCTGACCGAGATGCTCGATCGGCTCAGACATGCCGGCAAGGACTGGCCCTATACCGTGGGCTGGATCGACTGCCTGGCCACTGGGTCCGGCCTCGGGCGCGGCATCGTGATCCGCGGCCGCCACGCCTCGCGCGACGAGGCGCCGGGCCTTCGGCTTCGCGAGAGCACCGCGCGCGCCGTCCCCTTCGACGGGCCCGCCTGGCTCCTGAGCCCGACACTCATGCGGGCCTTCAACACGGCCTACTACCGGATCCAGTGCCGGCGAACGGGCGGGCGCTTTGTGTCCCAGGACGCCTTCTTCTACCCGCTCGACTCCCTCAGGGACTGGAACCGCCTCTATGGCCGCCACGGCTTTCTCCAGTACCAGTGTGTCGTGCCGCGCGCGGCGGGCGCGCCCGTGCTCTCGGAGATGCTCGATCGTCTGAGCCGGGCCGGGGCGGCGTCCTTTCTCGCGGTGATCAAGGATTTCGGCCCGGAGTCCGACGCGTATCTGTCCTTTCCGCTCGAGGGCACGACGCTCGCGCTGGACCTGCCGTACCGTGGCCCCGCCACCGAGGGCCTCGTCCATCAGCTCAACGCCACGGTGATCCGCGCGGGGGGGCGGATCTATCTGGCCAAGGACGCCGCCACCCGCCGGGAGGATTTCGAGCGCATGGTGCCCCGGCTGCCCGAGTGGCGGCGCGTGCGGGATCGGTGGGATCCGGAGCATCGATTCGGCTCGGCCCTGTCGGCGCGCCTGCTCGGAGATGAATCGTGAAGGCCGTGATGGTCGGCGCCACGCGCGGCATGGGACGGGCCCTGGCGCGGCTTCTGGCCGGCCGCGGCGACGCCCTGGCCCTCCTCGGCCGGGACCCCAATGAGCTCCTGACGTCCTCCCGGGATCTGGTGGCGCGCGGCGCGAGCGGACCGGTGGTGACGGCCCATCTCGACCTGGCGGAGCCCGCGGGCTTCGAAGCTGCGCTCGACGCAGCCGATCGCGGGCTGGGCGGCTTCGACGCGCTGATCGTGACGGGCGGCGACTTCGTCCCCCAGGAGACGCTCGAGCGCGACACCGCGCGTCTCGCCCGGCTGCTCGAGGTTAATTTCACGGGCACGGTGGTGCTCTGCCAGCAGACCGCCGAGCGGCTGGCCGGCCGCGGTGGCGGCACGATCTGCGCGTTCAGCTCGGTGGCGGGCGATCGGGCACGGCGCAGCAACTACCTCTACGGTGCTTCCAAGGCGGGTCTGTCGGCTTATCTCGACGGACTGGGGCTCGCCTACGCCGACCGCGGCGTGCGCGTGGTCTCGGTGCGGCCCGGCTTCGTCAAGACGGCCATGACGGTTGGGTTGCCAGTGCCCCCCTTCGCGGGTGAGCCGGAGTCGGTGGCGCGCGTGGTCCTCCGCGCCCTGGACCAGGGGAGGCCGGTGGTCTATGCCCCGCCCATCTGGCGCTGGGTAATGCTCGTCATCCGGCTGCTTCCGCGTGGGGTCATGCGCCGGGCTCGTTTTTAACGCGGTAAGATGATCGTGCATGCCTGACACGGTCAGAGTTCGTTTCGCCCCGAGTCCCACCGGCTCCTTTCACGTGGGAAGCGCCCGCACCGCGCTCTTCAACTGGGCCTTCGCCCGGCGGCACCAAGGCGTGTTCGTGCTCCGCATCGAGGATACGGATCGCTCACGCTCGACCGAGGAGTACCTCGCCCCTATCCTCGACGTCCTCCGCTGGCTCGGGCTCGACTGGGACGAGGGGCCGCCCGCTCCCGGCTATCGCCAGACCGAGCGCTTCGAGATCTACCGCGCGCATGCCGAGCGCCTCCTGGCCGAGGGCCGCGCCTATCGCTGCCGCTGCACGCCCGAGATCCTCAACGCGCTGCGGAAAGAGGCGCAGGCGCGCGGGGACACCTTCCGCTACCCGGGCACCTGCCGCGACGCGAAGGTGCCCGCCTCCGAGCCCCACGCGCTGAGGCTCAAGGTGCCGACGGGCGGGCAGACGGTGGTCGAGGACGCCGTACTGGGCGCGGTCACCTTCGACAACGACACGCTCGACGACTGGATCCTCGTGCGCACCGACGGCACGCCCACCTATAACTTCTGCGTGGTCGTCGATGACGTGACCATGAAGATCACCCACGTCATCCGGGGCAATGATCACCTCAACAACACGCCCAAGCAGCTGGCCTGCTACGTGGCCCTGGGCTATCCCGCCCCTGTCTTCGCCCATCTGCCCATGATCCTGGCCGTCGACCGCAGCAAGATGTCCAAGCGCCACGGCGCCACCACCGTCGAGGAGTTCAGGGATGAGGGCATTCCGCGGGAGGCCCTCGTCAATTACCTGGCGCGGCTCGGCTGGTCCCACGGGGACCAGGAGATTCTCTCGCCCGCGGAGATCGCCGCGCATTTCGATCTCGCCCATGTCGGCAAGGCGGGCGCCGTCTTCGACCGCGACAAGCTCCTCTGGCTCTCCCTCGAGTGGATCAAGACCATGGCGCCCGAGCGCCTGGCCGCCGAGCTCGAGCCCTTTCTCGCGCGGGCGGGGCTGCCCGTCCCTGCCGATCGCGCGCACCTCGCCCGGATCGCCGACAGCCTCAGGGAGCGCTCGCACACCTTCGTCGAGATGGCCGAGCAGGCCGCGTTCTACTTCCGTCCGCCCCCCGCCTATGATCCGCAGGCCACCGCGAAGTTCTGGACGGCCGAGGCGCCGCATCGCTATGCCGTGCTGATCAAGCGCATCCAGGCCCAGGAGGCTTTCGACCCCGCGAGCCTCGAGGCCCTCTATCGCGGCCTGGCCGCAGAGATGGGGCTCAAGCTCGTGGCCCTGGCGCAGCTCACGCGCATCGCCATCACGGGCAAGACCGAGAGCCCGCCCGTCTTTCAGATCGCGGCGCTGCTGGGCAAGGCGGAGACGCTGGCCCGGCTCGAGGCGGCCCTGGCTGCCGTCGAGCGGCGGCGATGAGCCACCTCCTCCTGGCCCGGCACGGGCAGTCGGTCTCGAACGCCATCCGCCGCTTCCAGGGCAGCCAGGACGTGGAGCTGTCGGAGCTGGGAGCGCGCCAGGCCGAGGCGCTGGCGCGCGTTCTCCAGAGCCGGCCCGTGGCTGCCGTCTACACGAGCCCGCTCGCGCGGGCGCGACGTACGGCCGAGATCGCCGCGGCCGGGACCAATGTTGCGGTCACGCCCATCGAGGATCTGCGCGAGCTCTGTCTGGGGGAGTGGGAAGGGCGGACGGTCGAGGAGATCCGCGCCTTGCCGGGCGATCCGTACGCCCAGTGGGTGCGGGATCCCGTCACCTGTCTGCCTCCGGGGGGCGAGCCGCTTGCGGAGGTGCAAGCTCGCGTGGTGAGGGCCATGGGCGAAATTGCCCGCGCGCATCCCAATGGCCGGCAAGTGCTGGTGGTGTGCCATGGCGGCGTCATCAGCGCCTATCTTGCCCATTGCCTCGGGCTTCCCCTGTCCTCGATCTGGCGACTGACCGTCTCCAACGGTTCGCTGACCGAGGTGAGGCCGCCGCGCGTGCACTCCGTCAACAACACGCGGCATCTTCATGGAGTCACGACTGACATTGCGCTGGGCTATCCGACGCCCGCGCCTCGCGCCCCATGATCCTCCTGACGCTCTTCGGCGGGGTCGCCCTGCTCCTCTATGGCATGCAGCTCTGCGGCGAAGGGCTCCAGCGCGCCGCGGGGGGCCATCTCCGACACTTGCTGACGCGCGCCACGCGCACGCGGCTCAGCGCCGTGTCCTCCGGCGCGCTGGCCACGACGCTGCTGCAGTCCTCTTCGGCGACCACGCTCATGGTCATCGGGTTCGTCTCGGCCGGGCTCATGACCTTCCGGCAGTCGCTGGGGGTCATCCTGGGCGCGGATATCGGCACGACCCTCACCGTGCAGCTCCTGGCCTTCAAGATCCAGGATCTGGCCCTGCTCCTCGTGGCGGCGGGATTCGGCCTCACCTTCTTTGGCCGGCGCGGCCTCGTCAAGAGCGTCGGCCAGGCGGTGCTGGGCTTCGGTTTCGTCTTCCTCGGCATGCGCCTCATGACCGAGGCGGTGGCTCCGGTGGCGGAAAGCGGACTGGCCCGAGAAGTGCTCGTGGCGCTGTCGGCGAATGCCGGCCTGGGCCTTCTCCTCGGCGCGGTGTTCAGCGCCAGCATGTCCTCATCGGCCGCGACCATCGGGATCGTTCTCTCGCTGGCGAACCAGGGGCTCCTGCCCCTCAGCGGCGCCATTCCCGTGGTGCTCGGCGCCAATATCGGGACGTGCGCCACCGCGCTGACCGCGAGCCTGCGCTCCTCCGCCGATGCCCGGCGCGTGGCCGTCGCCCACATCGCCTTCAAGGTGCTGGGGGTGGCCCTCGTGTTTCCGTTCATTCACCCGCTCGCCTCCCTCGTCGGCGCCACCGCGAGCGATCCCGCGCGCCAGATCGCCAACGCGCATACGCTCTTCAATGTGGCGATCAGCGCCGTGTTCCTGCCCTTCGCGCCGTGGGCCGCGCGCGTGATCACGGCCATGGTGCCCGACGACGTCACCGCCGCCGACAACCCATTCAAGACCCGCTATCTCGACGACCGCTACCTCGACCAGCCCGGGCTGGCCCTGGGGCAGGCGACGCGCGAGGCTCTGCGCATGGGCGACGTAGGGCAGGCCATGCTGCGGGATGCCATGCTCGTCCTCCGCGGCGACAACCAGGAGCTCCTCGAGGACGTCGAGCGGCGCGACGACCAGCTCGACTACCTCGAGCGGGAGATCAAGCTCTTCCTCTCGCGCCTGGGCCAGGAGACCATGTCCCCGGACCTGACCCGCAAGGAGATCGGGCTCATCTCCGTGATCGGCAATCTCGAGAATATCGGCGACATCATCGACAAGAACCTCATGGAGCTCGCCCGCAAGAAGCTCTACCAGGGGCGGCGCTTCTCGGAGGCGGGGGAGGCCGAGCTGCTGGAGTTCCACGGCATGATCTCCAAGAACCT
>WNFH01002114.1_pt1 | contig 13751 bp, 6 predicted proteins | sample 5400411 | NCBI WGS metagenome assembly WNFH01 (sample SAMN13153347, study PRJNA577476) | soil metagenome | isolation source: 200 cm saprolite under Douglas fir tree site 2 hole 3 | place: USA:California | collected 2015-04-18
CAGATCAGCAATCTTGTGGATGAGAAGCGCATCACCGAATTGCCTTTGATTACGCGGGACCCCTACCAGCTCGTTGCTCTTTCTGCCGGCACTACGGTCAGCAACGGCCTCGGCGGCTTCGTGGTGAACGGTTCCCGCGAGCGTAACAATAATTTCCTTTTGGATGGCACCGACAACAATGACACCGACGTTCCTGGCATCCCGAGCGGAGTGAGTTCCCTGAACCCCGATGCCACCCAGGAATTTCGCGTCATCACCAATAATTATCTGGCGGAATATGGCCGCAACACTGGCGCCATTATCGATATCAAGACGAAAGGCGGCACCAACCAACTTCATGGCAATGGCTACTGGTTCGGCCGCTATGCCGCCTCCGGCGCACGGGACTTCTTCAATCACAACGTCGATCCTCTCACCGGCCGTGTGGAAACCAAAAACCCCTTCGTGCGGAATCAATTTGGCGGCTCTCTCGGAGGGCCGCTTAAGAAAGACAAGCTGTTTTGGTTCGCGAATTACGAGGGCGAGCGTTTCGTCACCACCCGCGTCGCCACTTCTATTGTCCCCACCGGCACCCTCAAGACCGGCATCTTTACGGTGAATGGTGTTACCGTGGACGCCAGCACGAACTCTCCGCAAAACGTTACCGGCCAGCTCTTCGGTGCAAACCTGGACCTGGATCCGAAAATTCAGAAGGTTCTTTCGTTCTATCCCGGTCCGAACGCCAACGCGGAAATCGCCGGCGCCACCGGCGACTTCCAGTTTCCCGTGCAATCGCGCTTTCAGGGTGACAATGTCGTCGGTCGTGTGGACTACAACATCTCCTCAAAGCACCAGCTCACTGCGCGCTATACCTTTAACCGCGGCGCGGACCCAGGAGCCTTTTTTGACGCCTTCCTCCCAGGATTAGGCAGTACCTCCTTTTTCGGGAGAACTCAGAATGCTTCGGTCGCCTTGACCTCCACCTTCCGCTCCAATCTCGTCAACGAATTGCGTTTTGGCGGCAACCGCGTGAACGCGCAATTTAACTGTGGCAACGTCAGGGCGATCGATGCCGTCGGCCCCGTGGATTCGCTCGGCTCCGGTACCGACTATATTCTTCCCGGCGGGCTGACCGACTTCGGCTGTCTGGTTCTTGTCGCCAATGGCCAGGGGCGCTTTGCCGGCACCTATCACTCGGTGGAGAACCTGACTTGGGTCCGCGGCAAACACACCATGAAGTTTGGCGGAGAATTCCGCGATGTCTATTCCAATAATTCCACAAACTTCTTCTCGCGCACGGAAATCGACACCTCCGTCTTCTCGAACTTCGGTATCGTCGCTGGCGACGCTGACCCGAGCACTCCCTGCAATGCTTTCACCGGATCAGGCTGCGAACCTTATTCCACGGACTCGTCCACGGAAACGGCCATACAGGATCTCCTCTGGACTCTCCATGGTGGCGTCTTCAGCCAGTTCCAGGGTCAGTTCTTTAACCGCCAGCGTGACCGCCTGGGCTCGGACCTGCGCGGTTTCCGCCAGCATGAGTTCGCTCTCTTCGCGCAAGATGTCTACAAGATTACGCCCTACTTCACCCTTAGCTACGGCGCCCGTTACCAGTATTATGGCGTTCCCTACGAGGTGAATAACAACGTCTCGGTCCTGCTGACCAATCCGGCGGGCCCCGCGCCCTTCACCTTCCAGTTCGCCGGACCAGGCACCGGCGCGCAGCTCTATAGCGATGACTTCAATAATTGGGAGCCTCGTTTCGGCATCGCTTGGGACCCCTTCAAAAAGGGCAGGACCTCCGTTCGCACCGGGTATGGCATGACCCATGACCGCGTCTTCGGCAATCTCCTGGGGTTTTCGCGCGGCTTGCCCCCCTTCGAACAGGATTTCTTTGACATCCCGCTCCTGTCCGGTGGCAGTGCTATTGCCTCCTCGACACCAGTTCCGCCCCAGCAGACGCCTTCCCCTACGTTGCAGGACGGCGCCGGCATCTTCCCCGCCCTCTTCAGCCCTAGTCTCCGTTCGCCTTATAACCAGAACTGGAACTTTGGGGTGCAACATGAGTTGCGCGGTAATCTGCAGGTCGAGGTTAATTACGTCGGCGCCAAGGGCACCAAACTCCTCCGCGTGGAAGACTTCAACCCCCCGCAGCCGGCTCTCGTCGCCCAGCTCGTGACCTTGTGCTCCGCTCCAAACGCTTTCAACTGCACCCTGAACACCCTGCAGCGGAGCAATCTCTACTTCGGCTTCGAGCGTGGACGGCTCCCCTTCAATGCCGTCAACAACAACGCTTTCTTCCACACCTTCACGTCCACCAGCGGCGCGGCTTCGATCTATCATGGCCTGCAGGTGAGCGCCACCGAACGCCTCTACCACGGCTTGACCGTGCAGGGCGCGTACACCTGGTCGCATCTGATCGATGATGCTTCCGATCCGATCGTGCCCACGGTCGGCAACGGAAACTTTGCCGTGAATGCGTTCGACCACGCGAAGGAACGTGGCAATTCCGGCATCGACACCCGCCATCGCCTGATTATCAACTATCTCTATAGCGTTCCGCTCGGGCGCGGGACCTCCCGCCTCAGCAACGGGTTCGTTGGCAGGATCTTCGAAGGCTGGGAGATTTCCGGCATTTCCACTTTCTCGACCGGTCTGCCCTATGAGCTCTTCGGAACGCGCGACTCTACCCATTCGGGCATTAACTCGCGCCTGGACCTCGTCGGCTCTCCATCCATTCCTTCGGGTTCGGATGAAACCCAGACGGGACCTCCCTCCACTGCGTTTGCCCTTGCTCCGTTCGGCCGCGATGGCAATCTCAGCCGGAACCACTTCTACGGCCCGGGGCTCAACAACTGGGATGTTGTCTTCAGCAAACAGACGCCCATCACCGAACGCCTCAAACTCCAGTTCCGCTCGGAGTTCTACAATATTTTCAATCATGTGGCGTTCGGCCAGCCCAACCGCGCATTCGGTTCATCCAACTTCGGGAAGTCCACCAGCCAGATCGGCCGCCCCGATGGAACCTCCGGGGCGCGCCAGATCCAATTCGCTCTGAAGCTCAACTTCTGAGGGAAGGCTTTGCAACGAAGGGCGCCTGCAATTGTTCCACTGCAGGCGCCCTCACTTTTTTGGTGTGAAAAGCGGTGGCGTAAAAGTTCTTTTCGAGAAGTTTGCTTCCGGAGGTTCTGCTGTCAATACGCCCAGCGCAGCAACACGCCGCCTGTCGTATATCCCGCGCCCACGGCGACAAGGAGCACCAGGTCGCCCTTGTGCAGGCGCCCTTGCGCCACCGCATCCCGCAATCCAAGCGGAATTGTGCCCGCCGTGGTGTTCCCGTAGCGGTCGATGTTCACTACCACTTTCGAATCCTCCACACCGAGCCGCTCTTGCGTGGCGCGAATGATGCGGAGGTTGGCCTGGTGGGGCACGAGCAGCGCGAGATCCTTCGTCGAAAAACCATTCCTTTCCAGCAGTTGCACCGCCGTTTCCGCCATACGCCGCACCGCGTATTTGAACACCTGCGATCCTGCCTGATGCACATAGTGCATGCGCTGCTCGACCGTTTCCTGGCTGGCTGGATGGAGCGACCCGCCTCCGGGCATGTACAGAAAGTCCCCTCCCGAGCCATCCACGTCATGCTCGAAATCGAGGATCCCCTCGTTTGCACCCGCGGGCTCGAGCAGCGCGGCACCCGCGCCGTCGCCGAATAGCACGCACGTCGCGCGGTCCGTGTAATCCAGAATGGAGGTCATGGTGTCGCTTCCGACGACCAGCACTTTTTGGTGTGTGCCCGCCCCGACGAATTGCGCGCCCACGGTCAGCGCGTAAGCAAAACCTGAGCATGCCGCGGACAGGTCGAAGCCCCAGGCTTTCTTCGCTCCGATGCGATTCTGCACCAGGCAGGCGCTCGCGGGAAAAAACATATCCGGAGTGACGCTGGCGAGCACGATCAGATCGATGTCGGCGGGATCCGTCTTGGTTTGTGCCAGCACTGCCTCGGCCGCTTCCGCCGCCATGTGCGATGTTGCCGCGCCCTTTTCGACGACGTGCCGCTCCCGGATGCCCGTCCGCGTGCGGATCCATTCGTCGCTGGTTTCCACGATTTTCTCGAAATCCGCGTTGGTCATCACCTTCGGCGGAACATAGCCGGCTACACCCGTAATCTTTGCCGCGATGCGGTGGGACATGACTCTCCTCGCGAATTGCTTACCGGAACAAAAGAATCTGAATTTTATGCGATTGCACCGTGGCGTTACAAGGCGCAGCCTCGCCCGCTTCAGTACCGCAGCAGGTAACTCACCTTGACGAAGAAAAGACGGCTGGTCGAATTGTTCGGCGCTCCCTGTGCGGCAACAGAAGGCGGCGGTCCGGGACGCAGAATAAGGTCGCTGAAACCGTTGTTGTATCCCAGATAAACGGCGGTGCCGGGATGCAGCAAATAGGTCAAGAGCACATCGGTTGTGAATCGTTTTGTCGGCGCCAAGGGTCCGCTGTCGGAGCCGCCCAGGCTGCCCTGCAGATTGAAGAGGTTCGTATTCGCGATCGTGGCGTTGTAGTCCAGAATCAACCGCAGCGACAACTCCCGGGTGAACTGGTAATTCAGCTTCGCACGGTTCAGGTAGTTGTTGAAGGCGCTCTGCCCGGGCGAAAAGGGCGGCGTCACCCAGCCGTCTCGCACCCCCAGTTGGGAGTAAATCAGCGTCTCGTCGAACCGGAATCGCGCGGAAGGACGCAGCGTAAACCCGAAATTTACCCGCCGGGTGCTCCCCAGGAACGGTATGAGCGTCGTGGCCGGGAAAAAGTTCTCCCCGATCCCCTGCGTGTAGCGCGTGGAGAAGGAGACCCATTTGTAAGGCTGCGTGGAAAAAAGAACGGAGGTGCTGTGCTTCCGGAAATTGATATTGTCAAACAGTTCGTAGGCTTCTCCCCGGCTGATGCTGAGGGTCGTCTGTTTCGTCAGATCGACCTGAAAGCCGATGGCGGCGATCCAGTCCTGCAGAACCCCGGCGTGATTCCAATCCACCGTCTCGCTGAACGTGGGGCCAAAATCAACGATTCTGCGTTTCTCGGGCCTCCAGAAATAGCTGCCGTTGGCGTTGTTCTGCCGGATGTCGATGCGATTGACGAATCCCAGCTCCGTGCAGAAATTGGGCGAGAAGTCGTTGTAGTTGGCGGAGAAATTGAAATGGCGGCCGCTGTACGAAGCGTCCGTCCACAGCGCATTGCCCTGCTGAGATCCGACATTCGGGTCACTCGATGCAAACGAAAGGCAATGCCGTTCTGCTCGGAGATCCTGGCGCGTCCAGCTGTGCACCCCCTGAAAATCGACGACCCAGTTTTTCGAAAACTTCAGCCGCGCGTCCAGGGAAGCCACGCGATTGCTCGTGTCCGCGAAATCGCGGCTCGAAAAAAAGCCGCCAACGTACGACTGATTGCCGAACTCCCGCGTGACGCGCACCACTCCATCCGCGGCACGCGTGCGGTACCGGCCGCTGGTAATACCCTGGCCGGGCTGCTGGTCGTCGATCACCAGCGCTCCGAGCGTCCACTGCCCGAGCTTCCCGCTCATGCGCCCGCCAAATTGCGGGTCGGCGATCTGCCGCGAAAAGAAAAGATCGATCGGAGTGCTGAAGAAACCGGCATTTTCAATAAAGAACGGGCGCTTTTCCGGAAAAAAAACCGCGAACCGCTGGTTGATAGTCACTTGCGGGTCGTCGGTTTCCACCTGGCTGAAATCGGGATTCAGAGTGATGTCGAAGGTCAGCGCATCCCGGGCCACGAATTTTGCGTCGAGACCGGCGCGATGCTCAAAATTATCAAGGAACCCGGGCGGCGCTCCAGTACTCGGCTGATTGAGGAAGTGATTGCTGGCCAGCAGTCCGTAAGGAATGAGCTGAATGTTGCGGCCCGGCGAAACATTTTCCAGCCCGCCCACCGGCGCGAATTGCTGTGTCAACCCCTCCACGCGCTGCGTCAGGTACGGCCAGGAGTCAGTTTCGTTCTTGCGCAGTATCTGACGGTAGAGCGCCACCCCCCAAGTCTGTTTCGCATCGTGCGAAAAACGCAGGCTCTTGAAAGGGATGGAAAAGAAAACAAGGTAGCCGTCCTTGGTGACGCGGCCCGCGGTGTACCACAGCGTGTCGAAGCTATAGTCGTAACCCTGGCCCTCGGTGTAGATCGCATCCGTTTGCACGCCCAGCGGATTCGAAAAGAAATCATACGCGCGGTGCAAATCCCGAAAAGTGTCCAGCAGCACCCCCACGCCGTCATCCTGATCGAAGTCCTCGCGCTTCGATAGATGCGCGCGAACTTGTCCACTTTCATCCCGGCAAACGAACGCCACGTACAGATTTTTGCTGTCATAGGAGAGATAAGCGGTTGTGGTTTCCGATGCGGGCGTGCCGTCGCCCGGAGTGTACTGGCGAAAGTCGCTTACGGTCAGTTCCGCTTCGCGCGGACGATTTTCGAGGAAATCTTCCAGTGTGGGAGCGCGCTGCACGCGGGGAATCTTCGACCGTGGAATCTCTACCGCATGATTAGGCGGTGGCGCAGGGGTCTGCGAGTCGGCACGCGCCGCCGTAGCAGCCAGAATCACAATCCCAACAAGAATCCGGTTCACAGGGCCCATCTAAGATACTTCTGTATACCGTTCCGGGTGACTTCACGCAAGAGTAAATTGGCATTGGCCGGCAGAAACGACAGGGAAAGCGATCATCTAAGGAAGGAATTCTCCCGGGTTCCGCTCCTCGTCCTGAGGTCCGGCTGTAACCTCCGTCACAGCCGGGACGATGGAGCGATTTCGTAGCGCCAGGATAGTGCGGCGGTCTTTCTCAGCATCGCCGCGACCGAGCAGTATTTTTCTTCGCTCAATTGAATGGCCTGCTTTACCGCGGCGTCATCGAGCGGCCCTTGCAGGCGGTAGAGAATTTCGAGCTTGGTCCAAACCGTCGGCGGCTCCGCGGCGCGCTCCCCCGAACAGACCACTTCCAGCGAAGCAAGTTTCTGCCGCTTCTTCTCCAGGATGATCACGATATCCGTGGCCGTGCAGGCGCCCAGGGCCATCAGCACAAGTTCCATCGGGCCGGGCGCTTTGTTCGACTCGCGGTCGGAATCCAGCGCAATGGCGTGCCCGGAAGGGCTCGTGGCCGTGAATTTCTGTTCTCCGATCCATTTTACAAACGCAGTTTGCATGCCGCCTCCTGGACTCAGCATAACAGGAGCGCGGATTAGGGACGAGCCGCGAACCTTCTGATTCGCATTACTTCTCTTTTTGGTTTAGATTGCATGGTTTAAGCTGCACTTCGATCTGGCAAGCAAAGGGGAGATCTTAAATGCGAATCCGAGCTTCACGCGTAATTCAAGGCCTGACGATCGCTGCGGCGGGATTGACCGTGCTGCTTTGGCCGGACTTCGGCCGCCTTGGCGCGCAGCAGAGCGCGGCCGCCGCCCAGGGAAAAGAACAACCTTTCGTCGTGGAGTACTACTACAAGGCGAAGTGGGGCCACGCCGATGAATTCCTCACACTCTTCAAGAAGAACCACTACCCGGTGCTGAAGAAAGAGATGGAGTTGGGCCGCATTTTGCAGGTGACGCTGGTCGCCCCGCGCTATCACGCCACGGAAGACGGCCGCTGGGACTACCGCGTGACCATCGCGTTCAAGAACGCAGCCATTGCCAACGACAATTTTGACACCACTGCGCTCCTCCATCAGCTTTTTCCGGATCAGGAAACCTTTAAGAAGGAAGAGCAGCGGCGGTTTGAAATTTTAGAGGCGCATTGGGATTTGCCGATCAAGGACGTGGAGCTGGAAGTTCGATAAGGGCAAACCTCCCTCTGTGCGAGGATCCCGGAATGACTTCTGACCGGCTCGCCGAGCAGATTCGTTTTCTCGTCGAAGCGGATAAATTGAAAAACGTTCTGCGGCGCACCCTCCTGACCGACGGCTCGCGGCGGGAGAATTCCGCCGAGCATTCCTGGCACCTGGCTCTGACCGCTTTGGTGCTCGTGGAATACGCGGCCGGACCGGTGAATCTGCTCCACGTTCTGAAGATGGTCACCGTGCATGATCTCGTGGAGATTGATGCCGACGACACCTTCGCCTATGACTCGGCCGGGAATGCCACCAGGCCGGAGCGCGAAAAACGAGCGGCCGGCCGCCTGTTTGGCCTTCTCCCCGCGGATCTTTGCCGGGAAGTGCGCCAACTCTGGGAAGAGTTCGAAGAGCAGAATACTCCCGAGGCTCGGCTGGCCCACGCCATCGATCGCCTCCAGCCCTTCCTGCAGAATGTGGCCACCGCGGGCGGTACCTGGCGAATTTACAATCTCAGCCGCGAGCAGGTGTTGGCACGCATGGACCCGATCCGCACGCAACTCCCCCGGCTTTGGCCGATGGTCACCGCGGCGATCGAAAAGCACTTTTCTTGCCGTCCCTGAAGCTGCAAACACGAGCTGCGCTCCGCTCCATTCCGCAGCCGTTCGCAATCTGCCCGCGGAATACCTCAATCGCTTCTTCCGGCGTGCGCTTCCCACGTGCATCTGAATCGTGGCTTTGGTGAGAACTCATTCTTTCGCGTTGGACGCGAGATTTGCAGAAAACCCTGCGGCGGGTTTTTCCGTGGAGAAAGAAGTACAGCGATGGTTGAAGGAAGATCGGTATTGGAGTTATCGGTTAATTCGGCCCTGGATTCTGGTCCAGAACTCCCATAGAAGAGCAAAGGGCAAGCAGATGCTGCCCCAATCAGCTGCTTAAGGGTTGCGGGAAGTGGTGGCTGAGGCCACTTCGATGATCGGGTTCGGCAGGGCGCGCATGGTTCGAACAAACAATTCCACGATCGTGCCGTCAAATTGAGCGTTGGCGCAGCGTTCGATTTCGGCGAGTGCCTCGAAGGCGTTGCGCGCCTTCTTGTACGTGCGGTCGCTCGTGATCGTGTCGTAAGCGTCGGCGATGGCGATGATCCGTGCGCCCAGAGGAATATTTTCACCCGTCAACGACTTCGGGTAACCGGAGCCGTCGAAAAATTCGTGATGGTGCAAAACCATCTCCCGGATATGTCCCAGCGGGGTGAGCGGGTCGAGGATCTTGGCCCCGAAGACCACGTGGGATTTCATCGTTTCCCACTCTTCGGGATTGAGCGGTCCGTTCTTGTTCAATATGTTTTCCGGGATGCCGACTTTGCCGATGTCGTGAAGCACTGCCCCCAGGCGGATCTCTTCGACTTCGGTATCGTCCAGTCCCATGGCTTCGGCGATAAGCGCGGCGTACGCGGCAACTTTCTGCGAGTGACCCTGAGTGTAATGGTCCTTTGCGTCGATTGCGAAAGCCAGCGACGTGACCGTGTCGAGCACCGCTTGCGGCAGCGCTTCCGGGCCTCGCGCCTCGGCCACCGCTGGCTTGCCGTTTCCATCTTGCGTGGCCGCGAGAGATTCCGTGAATTGCGCAAGCCGCTGATAAATCTCTTCAAACGCCTCGGGGCCGGTGGAAAAGAGTCGTTTGAGCGTGACCCCGAGATATGCTTCCAGGACATCGCGCTTCCATTTTTTCGCTTCGGTGGGGTCGAAATGATCCGCGGTGGAAACCGTGTTTCCGCCCTGATGCTTCGAAAGATACATCGAAGCGTCCGCCACCTGGATCAGTTCCTGCGGCGAAGAGCCGTGAAGCGGATAGCAGGCAATTCCGAAGCTGGCGCTGATATTTTTTTCGCGGAGGAGCGGATCCGCGGAAACCCAGCCCCGGAGCTTGTTCGCTAGTTGCCGCGCATGCTCCATGTTGGTTTCCGGCATCAGGATCACGAACTCGTCCCCGCCGTACCGCGCGACCACGTCGGAGCGCCGGCAATTGGTTTCCAGAATGTGCCCCACGCGCTGCAGCACCAGGTCCCCCTCGAGGTGTCCGTAGAAATCGTTGACGAACTTGAAGCGGTCGAGGTCCATGAGCACCAGCGCGAAAGCGCGGCCCGCCCGCGTCGAACGCTTCCATTCCGCCGACAGCCCTTCCATGAAGAAGCGATGCGTCTTGACCCCCGTGAGACCGTCGGTGATGGCCTGTTCCTGGGCTTTTTGGAAAGAGAGTGCGTTGTGCAGCGCGCCGGCAATCAGGTCGGCCAGCGTCCGCAGCAGTAATATTTCTTCCTCGGAGAAATCGCACGGACTGGAGGATTCGACGTAAAGAATGCCGTGAAGCTGCTCGGCATAGAAGACCGGCAAAGCGATCGCCGCCACGGAGTCGGGCAAAAGCGGTTTCAGTGCACTGTCCGCCGGAGACGCGGCGCGAAATGCCGCCACGTGGCCATTGCGCGCCACGTGCCCGATCAGGCCGGCCCCTAGCGGGATACGCTGGCCGAGCGCTCCGCGCCTCTTCCCGGCTTCCGCCTGCACGATAATTTCGCGCGTTGTGTATTCCAGGACCCCGATGCCGATGTGGTCGTAGGTGAGCCCCGCTTCCAGTTGCTCCGCGATTTTTGCCAGCATTTCGTCGGGATTGAGCGTGGCGATGGCGTTTCGCGAAATGGTGTTGAGCAGCGAGAGGTGGCGCGCCTTCGTGCGCTCTTCGTGGAAGAGCCGGGCGTTTTCAATCGCGATGCTTGCTTCGCTGGCCAGCACGCGCAGAAGCTCGAGGTGTCCTTCGTCGAAGGTGCGCTCGTGGTCCGAGAAGACCGCCATCGCGCCGATGGCGTGGTCGTAGGCCACCAGCGGCACCCCGCAGAAACACCCCTTATTGCGGATGGGTTCGACGCCCAGCTTCTTCATCTCCGCCACAAAATTGTCGCGGATCAGCACCGGCTGCCGTGTGCGAATGATGTATTCCGTGACGTGATTGGCCGCCGCCCGCGTGCGCTTGGGCATGCGCTGGCCGCTGTTCATCTCCAGATCGAAAACCATTTCGTCGCGAAGCGGATCAAGTTCGGCAATGTAAAAATTCTCGGCGTCGAAAAGCCGGCGGAGTTCCTCCCAGATTTTGCGCAGCAGGTCTTCCTTGTTCAGCGTGGAGCTGAGCGCGCGGCCGATTTCGTTCAGTACGTGTAGTTCTTCGGAGCGCCGCGAAGTCTGCTGAATCAGGAAGCTGTTCTCCACGGCCATGCCGATCTGGTGGCCCAGCGCGAGAAGCAGCCGGAGCTCCGCGGGGGTGAATCGCCTGCTGTCCGGCGTGCCCAGCAGCAGTACACCGAATGCTTGTTCTTTGGCTTGCAGGCTGATGGCCACGACGCTTCGCAGCCCCTGCGCGAGTGCCAGTTCGCGAAACCGCCGGATTGCTTGTTCTTTTTCCAGCGCCGAAAGCGAGTCATCGCGGAGGTCCCGGAATCCAAGGAGGCCGCCGAGGCGTGCCACCAGCCCGACAAGATAGTCGTCCAGCCCTTCTTCCTGCGCCGCCCGGCAGAAATCCTCACTCAGGCCGACCGCCACGACGGAGGTCGGTCCTTGTGGATCTCCGTGATGCAGAAAGAGCGCTCCGGCAGGCAGGCGCACCACGCCGAGCACGCGGTCCAAGGCCTGCGAGAGCATGCGCTGGATCTCGCCGCCGACAAAACTGGACGTGGCCAGATTGAGATTCGAAAGCGCCAGCATGTTGCGCTCGATGCGCCGCTTTTCTTCTTCGTACAGCGCCATGACCATCAACATGGCCACAAAAGCGCAAGGAGCCGCCGCAACCACGTTCATTCCCGCGCCCTGAAGTTCCGGCGTCGCGTTCAGCACCTGCATTGCGATCCACAACACGCCCCAGGATGCGAAGGAGAGTCCCAGAAGCCGGTCGGCGAGTGTTTCTTGCCGCTGGCTTTCCTGCCAGAACACCACCGCAACCCCGATGTACACCAGCGAAGAGGCGATCACCGGGGTAACGGAAATGACGTTGACGGCGTTTGCCGCGGACCACAACCCGAAAAGTACCCCCAACACAATCGCGGGAGTTTTCCACGCTTTCCGCCGAGAGTAAACCTGCGCGCCGAGGAAAAAGAGCAAGCCCGAAAGCGCGTACAGCCAGTGATTCATGGCACTCTGCAGCGGATCGGAAAGTGTCAGTGGACCGAATGCCGGCCCCAGATAATGAAGCCCGAACACCGTCCAGGCGGCGGTCCAGAGGATCTGATAGGCCTGGCGTTTGATGCTGTAGATGTAAGCAAAGAAGCCGGCCACCAGAATGGTGGCAGTGAGCAGCGCCAGTGAAATGAAATTCTGAAGCATCAAGACCGCAATCGATTCTCCGTCTGAGTCACGGACGGCGCTTCGCTACACACAAGAATGGCACATCTCTCGATCCGATGTGCGCCCGCAATTTCGTCTCTTTCCGTGTGCGGGGACAGTCCTTCGCCGACGCAAGGAACTCACGCCTGCACTCAAAACAAAGTACTCGTGATTATGGATTACGTAAATTTCCGGAAGCAAGCGTACCGCGGTACTGGTGGCCAAAACGACAGCACCGGAGGAAGCGATAAATTCAGTTCCGCGGGGGATGCGCTGCTTCGTCATTCTTGGCGGTGAATCGCCGGTTGGACGGAAGCAAGGCTCTTCGTTAAACTGTGGGTTTCAATTCGAACGGAAAGACGGCCTGGACGATGAATGACCCTGCCAGCAACGGGCAGAGCGTGCGGGTGCGATTTGCCCCCTCTCCCACCGGCTATTTGCACGTCGGCGGCGCGCGCACCGCGCTTTTCAACTGGCTTTTCGCCCGCCACCAGCGCGGAAGGATGATTCTGCGCGTCGAGGATACCGACGTCGAGCGCAACAAGCCGGAATTGGTTCAGGGCATTTTGGATGGTTTGCGGTGGCTGGGTGTGGACTGGGATGAAGGCCCGTTTTACCAGTCGCAGAGAACCGGTTTGTATCAAGCGGCGGCGAAAAAGTGCTTGGCCAACGGCAGCGCCTTTCTTTGTTATTGCCCGGCGGAAAAATATGTGGGCGGGGACCACGCGGAACCGGCTCAGGACGATGAGCCGAAAGGGGGCGGGCCGCGGCGCGTGACACGCTGCTCCTGCCGCGACGGGAAACCCTCCACGCCGGCGGAGAAACCCGCGATTCGATTTAGAGTGCCGTTGGGCGGAATGACGCGATTCGTTGACGCCGTGTACGGAGAGAGCGAATTCGCCAATGACGAAATCGAGGATTTTGTCCTGCTGCGCTCCGGCAGGAATGACCAGGAATTCGGCCAGTCCATGTATCAGTTGGGCGTGGTCGTCGACGACATCGACATGCGCATCACGCACGTGATTCGCGGCGCCGACCACATTTCCAATACTCCCAAGCAGGTGCTGCTGTACCGCGCGCTGGGAGCGCCGCCGCCCGTGTTTGCGCACGTGCCGCTGATTCTCGGCGCGGATAAGAAGCGGCTTTCGAAGCGTCACGGCGCGACGGACGTAAACATGTACCGCGCGGAGGGATTCCTGCCAGAGGCGTTCCGGAATTTCCTCGCGCTGCTGGGCTGGTCGGCCGGAGGCGACGAAGAATATTTGCGGACCAAGGATTTGCTGGAAAAGTTTTCGCTCGAGGGCGTGAGCCGCACGAATGCCGTTTTCGATCGCCCGAAACTCGAGTGGTTCAACACACAGTATCTGCAAAAACTTCCGATCGAAGACTTGTTGCCGGAAGTGGAAAAGGAACTGCGGCGCAGCGGTTTGTGGCGGCCGGAGTGGGCCGCGGGCGCCGCCCCCGGTCCGGACGGAAGAAACCACGCGTGGTTCGCGAAGACGGTGGACCTGCTGCGGCCGCGGATTCGCCTGCTCCCGGATTTTTCGGCGTGGTCGCGGGCATTTTTCAGCGACGATTTCCCACGCGA
>WNFH01002115.1_pt1 | contig 13750 bp, 11 predicted proteins | sample 5400411 | NCBI WGS metagenome assembly WNFH01 (sample SAMN13153347, study PRJNA577476) | soil metagenome | isolation source: 200 cm saprolite under Douglas fir tree site 2 hole 3 | place: USA:California | collected 2015-04-18
CCTATCCCCTATCCCATTGTCAGGTTGACCGGTCGCGCTGGATTCTGTAGCCTCCGTGTGGCCCTGAACTTCCCTCTGACCGGTGACATCCATGCCTTTAACTGACAAGCACTTCTCTCGTCGCGAATTTGCGCGCCGAGCTGCGCTCGGTGCCGCGACCGCCGCGGTGTTGCCCCTACGCGAGCTTGTTCCGTCCGCCGCGCCATCCGAGCCGCCATCGGCACAAGCTCCCGCACAAACTTCCCTGCAGAACGCAACTAGCGCTCCCAAGCTTTCTCCGCCGAGCCAGGCCGAAGCCGACTTCCGCTTCCAGGCCATTCTCAACCAGTACCCTGACCGCTTCTCCGAAGCACAGAAAACCGATCTGAGGCGTCTGTGCGTCGCGCTTCAGCCGCCGCTCGATCACATTCGCGCCTACCCCATATCCAACGGTGACTTGCCGGCTCTCTATTTGAAGCCGCTCGTCGATCGCGACAAAAAACCCGCCGCGGCCGCTTCGGCTTCCGCGAAGCCATCAGCGTCAGCGAATTCTGCGGCGGCGCCAAAACCACCTAAGACGGAAAAACCCTGAGGCCCTTGAGGATCAATAATGACCATGCTCAGCGACGAAATCCTCTTTCTCACCGCCAGCGAACTCGCCAAGCGCATTCAGTCCAAAGCGCTCTCACCTGTGGACCTCACCAAAGCCTATCTTGATCGCTCTGAAAAAATCGGGCCCAAGCTCGACGCCTACGCCCGACTCACTCCAGAAATTGCGCTCGCCGATGCCGAAGCCGCTGACAAAGAAATTAAACGTGGCCACTATCGCGGGCCGCTGCACGGAATTCCTTACGCCGCAAAAGATTTGCTCTCCGCAAAAGGTCTGCCCACGACCTGGGGCGCAAAACCGTACGAAAACCAGGTTTTTGATTATGACGCCACGGTCATCGAACATCTCCGCCGCGTCGGCGCGATTCTCATCGGCAAGGCCGCGATGATCGAACTGGCCGGTGGAATGAATTACCGCTTCGCGTCCGCTTCATTGCAAGGAGCAGCGAAAAATCCCTGGAATACGTCGTGCTGGACTTGCGGTTCGTCTTCCGGTTCCGGCGCGATCGTCGCAGCCGGACTTGCGGGCTTCGCCATCGGCACGGAAACCTGGGGCTCGATTGTCTGTCCTGCGGCATTTTGTGGAGTAAGTGGGCTGCGCCCAACTTACGGACGCGTCAGCCGTTATGGTGCGATGGCATTAGCGTATTCCATGGACAAGATCGGACCGCTGGCGCGCTCCGCGGAAGATTGCGCGCACATTTTTGCCGCCATCGCCGGGCACGACTTCAAGGACCGCGGCACGCTGGGCATCGACAAAGCGGCGTTTACCTATTCGCCTTCGCTGGAGCTTTCCGCAAAACCGCTGCGCGTCGGCTGGCTTACAAATGCATGGAAACAATTCGATGCTCACGTGGAAAAGCCAATCCATGCCGCCGAACTTGTCGTTCGCAAATCTTTCCCGGGTACAAAAAACGCCTCTCTTCCCGAAGGGCCGTGGGAAGACGCCGCCGGCGTCATCATCGGGGTCGAAGGCACTTCCGCTTTTCGCGAGCTGATTCGATCTGGAAAAGTCGCGCAGCTCACTGATCCGCTCGGACAAATTAACGGCTACGTCAACGAACAAATCGGCGGTGCGGACTATGTTCGTGCATTACAAATTCGCGAAATCCTGCAGCAGAGAATGACCGACCTCTTTGAGAATTTCGATGTTTTGGTTGCTGCCTCGCAGCCCATTGCCGCCACGCCGCTCCAAACCAATCTTGAAACCGCCCTGACTTTTCCGGATCCGCTGGGCGGAATCGGAAATCTTTGTGGGCTGCCTGCGCTTTCCGTTCCCTGCGGATTCACCAGCGAAAAACTTCCTGTGGGCTTGCAGTTTGTCGCAAAGGCGGGCAACGACGCCGCAGTGATTCGCGCAGCGCGCATCTTTCAGCAGCACTCCGACTGGCATCGCAGACATCCGAAAGTCAGTTAGCGTGACGCGAACAACCAGGAGAGATTCCTCGCTGCGCGCGGAATGACGATAACGTTTTTTTTTGATGAAGGTGATTGAAAGCTTTCTTGATGAAGGTGATTGGAAGCGCGCATGCCGCAAAAAGGCGCGCCCGTCGTCATTCCGAGCGCGGCCTGCGGAGCGCTTCTGCCTACCGCAGGCAGGGAATCTCTCTGAGCAGTCTGAAGCCCGGCGATGACGAATAAACGAGGGAGGAGACGACGAATCGCGAAACAAGAAAATACAAATCGCAGTTATGCGGTGGGAATCGGCAAAATATCGCGGACGGTGCGAAGAAGGACGGCGCGGCTGAAGGGTTTGGTCAACACCATGGCCGCTGCGTCACACTTGGCCGCTTCTCCTGCCGCGTGCTCGCTGTAGCCGGACATGTAAATCACGCGAATGCCTTCGCGCAAGGCGCGCATTTTACGGGCGAGTTCCTGCCCGCTGATTCCGGGCATGACCATGTCCGTGATCAGCAAATCGATAGGGCCGGCATGAGCTGCTGAGACTTCCAAGGCTTCAGCGCCGCCTGCCGCTTCGAGAACGGTGTAACCCGCGGATTCCAGGAATTCGCGCGCCACTTCGCGAACGTCCTGTTCGTCTTCGGCGAGCAGCACGGTTTCCGTGCCGCGCGCCAGGCTGCTGGGGATGTGCACCACGGGAATAGAGGCGGCTGGCCCGTCCACGCGAGGCAAATAAATTTTGAAGGTGGTACCTCTTCCCAGTTCGCTATACACCCAGATGAACCCGCCGCTTTGCTTTACAACTCCATAAACGGTAGCAAGACCCAAACCAGTTCCCTTCCCCTGCTCCTTGGTGGTGAAGAACGGCTCAAAAATATGCGCCTGAGTTTCCGCATCCATACCGGTTCCGGTATCGGAGACCGCAAGCAGCACGTACTTTCCTGGCTGCACAACGGGATGCGCCGCGCGATAGAGATTGTCCAGTTCCACGTTTGAGGTTTCAATCGTGAAGCGGCCGCCCTTGGGCATGGCGTCGCGCGAATTCACGGCTAGATTCATAATGATTTGTTCCATCTGGCTGGCGTCGGCACGGATGGTTCCGAGATCTGCGGAACTGCGCACAACTAGCTCGATATCTTCGCCGATCAAACGTGGAATGAGATTCGCCATTTCCTGGACGACAGAATTCAGATTCATGGCGCGAGGCTGGAGAACTTGCATGCGGCTGAAAGCCAGAAGTTGCCGGGTGAGAGCGGCGGCGCGATCGGCGGAGCGGTCAATCTGCTCCACTTTGCGCGTGACGTGATCCGCGGGCGGCAGAACGTTCAAGAGCAGTTCGGTGTGGCCCTTGATGACCATCAACAAATTATTGAAGTCGTGGGCAACTCCGCCGGCGAGACGGCCGATCGCTTCCATTTTCTGCGCCTGACGAAGTTGTCCCTCAAGCAGCAAACGTTCGCTGACATCCTGGGCAACAACGAGGCGCACGCTGCGGCCGGCATATTCGAGTTTGTGGGAGATGACGTCCACTTCGAAGCACTTGCCGTCTTTTCGTTTATGTTGCCACTGGCCCTGATGACGGCCATCCTGTTTCCACTCTTCGACGTGAGCAGCAAAAGAAGGAGCATCGCTGTCGGGGCGAACATCACGAACGGTCATGGCGCGGAATTCTTCATCAGAGAAACCGTATGTTTTGGTGGTGGCTTCGTTGACCTGAAGAAACTGCAAAGTTTCCGTGTCGAAGACCCACATGGGAAGTGGTGTGTGGGAAAAAAGCAAGCGGAACATGGATTCGCTCTTGCGAATGGATTCTTCGGCGCGTACGCGTTCGATGGCTAGAGCGATGTGCGCACCGGCGGAATCGAGAAATTCAAAGTCGCGCTGATCGTAAGCGCTTTCATTCTGGTAGTGCTGAACCACCAGGACGCCAATGGTGGCATGGGGAGTCTTGAGTGGAACACCCAGCCACGCGGGAGAAGCCGAGCCGACCAGTTCCACTTCGCCTTCGGCGGCAAGGCGATCGAATTCCAGTTGCGGGATCAGGCAGGATTTTCCGGAGCGAAAAATGTAAGCCATGCAAGTGCGGGCAACTTTTTGCGGAGGCGGCGGCGGATCGAACTGGTCAACGAAAAAAGGAAAATGAAACATTTCGGTTTGCGGGTCGTGAAGAGCGACGAAGAAATTTTCCGCGTAGACCACCTTTTTGAGGGCGCCGTGAATCTGGTGCAGCAGGTCGTCGAGATTGGAGGTTTCGTTCAGCGCGTGAACGACGTTGGAAAGCACCATGCGCTGGGCTTCCATACGTTCGAACTCGGTGATGTCCTGATAGCTGAGCAGAATACCCTGAACATTCGGATCCTGAAGGCGGTTTACTGCAACAACGTCGAACCAGCGCCACTGGCCGGATTTGGAGCGAAGGCTGCAACGGCAGGTCACGGTAGCGTCGCCTTGTGCCACGAGAGCTGCAAACTTCTCGCTGATGGACTTAGCTTCCGCCGATGGATGGAGCCAGCTAAGCGGTTTGCCAATTAAATCATCGGGAGAGTAGCCGAGAACCCGGCCAAAGCTATCATTCACAAACAAAAAATCGCCCTGCGCAGAGACGACGGCCAGCAGGTCTCGGGATAACGAGAGAAGAGCGTTCGCTTGTTCGCGAGAAACGTCGGAGAGACGGTCGGGCATCAAACTATTTGGCATAATCCTGAAACATCAAAGTGGGTCATCGGGAACATCCGCTGCGATCTGGTCCCGAAGACGGCGTGCAGACAGCGTTAATGATCGAGCCCGAACCAAACTGGCCGAATCGAACCGTGCAGTTAAATGCCACAACAGAAGGTCGAACGGATTCAGAGTAAACGATTTAGCGCGCTTGGCCTATTGCGGAAAAACGCCTTGTTACAAAACTATGACTGTACGTTCGGACAGTACTTTGGTTTGTACGATGGCGAACGCGTGCTAACCTCATGGCGCAACAGCGCTTCAGCGCAGCGGGGAGTCCAGCAAGAGAGCGCCAGCACATCGAGGAGGTACGAGTTCCATGCACGATATATGGAAAGATATGTTCGTTGTAGGACTGCCGATCCTGGAAAAAATCCTGCGGCCAATATTCGTGTACATATTCCTGATCGTTGGATTGCGGCTTTCCGGGAAGCGCGAGCTGGTGCAGTTGAACCCGTTTGACCTGGTGGTGCTGCTGACGCTGTCAAACACGGTGCAGAACGCGATCATCGGGGACGACAACAGTGTGACGGGAGGGATTATCGGAGCGACTTCGCTGCTGATCGTCAACTACCTGGTGGTGCGTTTTCTCTATAAACATCGCGAACTGGATCAATTCATTGAAGGCCGGGCGGACGTGCTGATCGAGGACGGAAAAATCAAAACGCACAACCTTAAGCGAGAATTGATTACGGTTACGCAACTGGAAGCACAGGCGCGTAAGCAGGGATTCGACTCACTCAGCGAAGTGCAGCAATGCGTGCTGGAATCGGGAGGAACGATTACGTTTATCGGAAAGAAGCCGGGAACGGATGAGACCCGGCATCAGGCGATGATGAAGCGCATGGATCAGTTGATGGCGGAGATTGCTAAGTTACGGGAGAACGAACCGCCGTTGAAGGCGTAGATAGACGAAGGTCGTTGCTGCGTGCGCCGAGGGTCATAACGAACCAGGATCTGAAAACTCGTTCGAAGCACAACGATTGGTTTACGGATGCTAGCGCCCGGAAACTTCGGTGAGCGTTCGCAGGCGTTGGACGATTGCCGGCAATTAGGTTCGAGGGGCAACACGCGCCAGATTCGACTTAGTTGGATGCGAGGGTGCTGCGTATCCTGGAGTATCCCGGCTTGATCACAGAATAGATTAAGTCGCAGCGCTGGTCGTAAGGCAGAAACGCGCTTTTCATTGCGTTGATAGTGATTTTTTCGAAGTCCTCGATGGAAAGACCAAACGCATCTCTGGCCGCTGCAAACTCCCTGCTCATTGTGGTGTCGCTCATTAAACGGTTGTCGGTATTCAGCGTCACGCGAAATTTTTCCTGATAGAAAATCTTGAACGGATGTTCGGCCAAACTGCGCGCAGCTCCGGTATGTACGTTGCTGAGCAGGCAAATTTCCAGCGGAATTCTCTTGTCGAGGACGTATTGCGCGAGGCCGCCCAACTTCATTGCTTTGCCATTGGCGACAGCGATGTCATCAATCAGACGAGTGCCGTGGCCGATGCGGTGGGCACCGCAGTATTGAATGGCCTGCCAGATCGATTCTTTTCCAAAGCCCTCGCCCGCGTGAATGGTGATATTGAAATTCTGGCGTTGAATGTAGTGGAACGCGTCGACATGCTTTTTGGGAGGAAACCCGCCCTCTTCGCCGGCGAGATCGAAGCCCACAACGCCGCGTTCGCGAAAATCAACCGCGAGTTCGGCCATCTCCAGCGAGACATCCATATTGCGCATCGCGCACATGATCAATCCCGGCGAAATCCCGAACTCCTTTTGACCGCGCTCCAGCCCTTTCAGGACAGCGGAGACCACCTGCTGATGGGTAAGCCCCTCACGGGTATGAAAGACCGGAGCGAAGCGGGTCTCGAAATAAACGACGCCATCACCGCTCAGATCCTCCGCCTGTTCATAGGCGACTCGTTCTAGTGCTTCTTCCGTTTGCATCACCGCGATGGTATGCGCAAATCCCTCCAGATACTTCGGCAGGCTGCCCTGGTTCGCGCCTTGATGAAACCAGCGAGCTAAGTCTTCGGGATCTTCGGTTGGAAGTTCCCGATAGCGTGCGCTCTTCGCCAGCTCAATTATCGTCGTGGGTCTTAGCACGCCATCGAGATGCTCGTGCAAAACAACTTTCGGCAGGCTCTGCAGAACGTCGTGATCCAGCTGCATACAGATCTCCGGTTGGAAGTTCGCGAAACATCCACCAATGATACAAAATACAGGCAGATGAAAAGATCAATTATGGCGCGGCATTCTGGTCTATGAATAGAGTCGTTTCTGAGGAAAGGGAGAATTGTTGGCATGAGCACAGAGGCAAAAGTTGATTTTGCTGGAATAGTCTTCAGGAATACCAATGCAGGAACAGGACGGCAACTTGCCGTCACGCCGGAAAACAGCGCGATGAAGCATTTGGCGTACGCGCGAGTGATTCTGAATTCCGCGACGCCAGCGGTATCGTTCGCTAGCGGCGGTCGCGAGACAGCTCTAATTTGCCTATCTGGCCGCGCGGACGTAAAAACGGATGGGCAGGAATTCCAGCTGGGCCGATTTGACGGGTTGTACATCCCGCGCGACTCCTTAATTGGAATATCGACCCAGAGCGAAGCTGACGTGGCTGAATTTTCCGCGGATGTGAAAGACACGCATCCGACGAAACTAGTGCGTTACGCGGAGACATCGCAAGACCCGGGGCTGAAGTTCACTTCGGGTGGCACGGGTTCCACTCGCCAAGTGAATCTGCTGATTGCAAAGAATGTGCAAGCGGGCCGGCTGCTGGTTGGATTCACGCACTCCGAACCGGGCAATTGGACCAGCTGGCCGCCACATGAGCACACGAAAATGCTGGAGGAAATGTACGTTTATTTTGATATGCCGGAACCGGCTTACGGCATACAGCTCGTTTACAATGACCACGAATATCCGGAGCTGGTGACGGTGGTGCGAGACGGTGACGCGGTGCTTATTCCGAGCGGCTATCACCCGAATGTTGCCGTTCCGGGTCATCGTATCGCTTTCCTGTGGGCCATGGCCGCACATCGCGAAGTGGAAGACCGGCAATTTGGCGTTGTGAATGTTCAGCCGGGCTTTCAACCTGTAGCAGCGCAGCCGCAGAGCGTCCGGAAGTAGGTGCAATTTACTGAGGAAAGAGCATGTGACGAGCACTTTTCGCGGGGAACAACTGTGGCAACCTACTGATTCACTCCGCTGGCCAGCAAACCACCATCCACGACCAGCAACTGGCCGGTTACGAAACTTGCCGCATCGGAAGCAAGGAATACTGCTGCGCCGACTAGCTCGTCGAGTTTGCCAAAGCGTTTCATCGGAGTACGCAAAAGATATTCCTTGCCGCGTTCGGTACCGTCCAGAAGCGCTGAGTTGAGATCGGTGCGAAATACTCCCGGAGCAATCGCATTGACGCAAACGCCATGGCTGGCCCATTCAATTGCCAGCGATTTGGTCAAGGATGCGACTGCCGCTTTGCTCGCGGAATAAGCTGCGACTTCGTAAAGCGCCACGAATGAGGCTAACGACGCGATATTAATGATTCGGCCGTAACCACGTTCGATCATGTGGCGCCCAACGACACGGCAGGCACGCAGCGTGCCGTTCAAATTTGTGTCCACGATTCTGTTCCACTCAGCATCGGAAACTTCCAGCGTTGGCGTGCGCTTGGTGATGCCGGCGCAGTTCACGAGTATTTGCACGCCACCCAACGCAGAACAAGTAGCATTAAGAAGTTCTTTAAGAGAGGATTCATCGGTGACATCACAGGAGATTTCAATCGAGCGGCGTCCCAACGCCTTAATCTCTTGCGTCGCGGAACGCGCCAGTTCTGTGCGCCGTCCGGTGGCGACAACATCCGCGCCGGCGATGGCAAGGCCTTTTGCGAGCGCCAGGCCAATGCCGTTGGTCCCGCCAATCACCACTGCTATTTTGTTGGTGAGATCAAGTTGCGGATGGCCCAAGAAGTTTTTCTCCCGTCATGCAACTGACAAACGCCCAGATCCTACCGTAAGGAGATAGCAGGCAATGCGGATTACCGACGCCAAAGTGATCGTTTGCAGCCCCGGACGCAATTTTGTCACGCTAAAGATTACAACAGAAGACGGCGTTTATGGATTGGGGGATGCCACTTTGAATGGGCGGGAGTTGGCGGTCGCCAGCTACCTTACGGATCACGTCATTCCAATCTTGATTGGACGCGACACGCGGCGAATCGAAGACACCTGGCAATACCTTTATAAAGGAGCATACTGGCGGCGCGGTCCGGTTACGATGTCAGCGATTTCAGCAGTGGATACGGCTCTGTGGGATATCAAAGCGAAGACTCTGGATGTGCCGCTCTATCAGTTGTTGGGTGGCGCGTCGCGCGATGGAGTTCTTGTGTATGGTCACGCGAGCGGCGTGGACATCGAAGATACCGTGAAGGCAGTTTCTGATTATGTCGCGCTGGGCTATAGGGCAATTCGCGCACAGAGCGGAGTCCCCGGATTGCAAACTACGTATGGCGTAGGCCGGGGAAAAATGCACTACGAACCGGCGGAAGTTGACGCGCCTACGGAAAATTTGTGGAGCAGTGAACTATATCTCGAGTTCGTTCCGAAATTGTTCGAACGGCTGCGGCGCGAATTTGGTACAGCACTTCATTTACTGCATGACGCGCACCACCGGTTAACGCCTATCGAGGCAGCTCGTCTGGGGAAGAGCCTCGAACCATATCATTTATTTTGGCTGGAAGATCCAGTTCCTGCCGAGCTGCAGGAGAGTTTCCGGCTCATCAGGCAGCACACCACTACTCCGCTGGCCGTGGGTGAAGTATTTGACAGCATCCACGATTGCCAGCAGTTGATTCAAGAACAGTTGATTGACTATATCCGTACAACGGTAGTTCACGCGGGAGGCATTTCGCATCTTCGCAAAATCGCAAATCTGGCGGAGATGTATCACGTAAAAACGGGGTCACACGGCGCCACAGATCTCAGCCCAGTTTGTATGGCCGCTGCTCTGCATTTTGATCTGAGTGTTCACAACTTCGGAATTCAGGAGTACATGCGACATTCTGAAGGAACGGATCGGGTATTTCCACACTCCTACACTTTTGCTGACGGAATGATGTTTCCCGGCGACAAGCCGGGGCTTGGAGTAGAGATTGACGAAGCTCTTGCTGCCCAATTCCCTTATCGCAGAGCCTACCTGCCGATTAATCGCAAACTCGACGGCACCATGCATAGCTGGTGACAAGAAAACCCCAGGCGACGGGTAGTCGTGGTGGGTTCTATGCTGGGTTTTAGGGGGAAAGATGGCTACCGGAGCCGTTCGAGTGGTTTGAGCTGCCGACCAGCGCTCGCATTGCTTCCAATAACGATTTGGATGCTGCCATTTTGGTGATGTAGGCGTCGGCGCCTGCAGCGCGCGCTTCAATCTCCATCTGGGGAGAATCGTGCATGGTGACGATAAGGATCTTGGTGTCGGGAACTAATCGCCGGATCTTGGCTGCGGCCTGCAGGCCGGTCAGTACGGGCATACTCATGTCGAGGAGCACCAGGTCCGGCCGCAGGCTGACGGTTTGCGCCAAACCTTCCTGGCCGTTTTCAGCTTCACCGCAAACTTCGAAGTCAGTGCCACGCAGAATTTCCTTCAACCCTCGGCGCACAAGCTCGTGGTCGTCTACGATTAGGACTTTATATGGGCTCATGGCGAGTAGATGTTTCGATCTTAGTAGGAATGTCCAGGTCAAACTATAAGGCAATCCCTGTAGTCTGCTCTAAACGCAAACGGACGCCCCCGTTTGGCGATAGGCGGGCGTGCGATTCCTACCAGTTTTCAATCCAACTATTCACCCGATTGATGCCCAGCAAAGTGCCAGACCAACCGCATGCGCACCTGACGGAGAAAGGATGGGAATCGACTTCTTCCAAGTTCTTGCTGTTGCTCGCGAACGAGGCGGCTACGGGGTCGCCAGAACCCGGGCATTTGAACAAAACGACATGCGCAAAAGACTTTGTGTGATTGTCAGCTTGATTGTTCATGGCACAAGCATCGGGCCTCGGCTGCTTACGGCCAATACCGAGAAGGCGGGAAAGTCGCCAATACTACGGATTAGAAAAAAGAGGGTGAAGGATGAACTCCTTACACTCACATTCAAGGATGTACAGGGAATGCTGGGCTTGAGTAAAGGGTTTTAGATGCTTTTGCTCGCACTTCTTCCGGCTTGGGCCAATATGGGCTGACTTGATCATCCGAAATACTTACTGCCGAGATATATAAGATATACATAACAGATAGAAATAGACGTCATCCGCTGCTCGGGCGGCGCATCCGTGAGAATCAAAAAATCGCGGTATGGCTCTGTATCCGAAAGGGAGCTAAAATCCGTCTCAACACTACGGATGAATGTCCCATTGTCCGAAATTGACGACTGTGACCAGGAAGCGCCTTGCCGACTGATCAAAATGAACGCCCAGTCACTGGCCCCGAACATCAATTAGCCGCGTCCCAGCCGCGACAGCATAAATTCGCCAGCGTCATCGTATGGATTGTCCTACTGCTGGTTTTTGCGGCGGCCTTCTATCTGGTCTTGCGCAAACATGAGGATTCAGCGAGGGCGCCAAGGGCAGGAGGCGGTCCGGCAACCGTCGTAACCGCAACCGCACAGAAAGGCGATATCGGAATTTATCTCGATTCGATTGGCACCGTCACTCCGATTTACACCTCCTCCATCACCAGCCAGGTCAACGGAATCGTCACTGCAGTGCACTACAAAGAAGGGCAGATTGTTCGCAAAGGCGACGCGCTGATTGATATTGACGATCGCTCCTATCGCGCGACTCTGCTGCAGGCTCAAGGAACCCTCGATCGAGACGAAGGCCTTCTGGCACAGGGGCAGATGAACGCCGAGCGCTATCGCGAGGCGTGGGCACGGAGAGCTATACCGAAACAGACTTTGGATGATCAGGAAAAGCTCGTTTTGCAGCAGCAAGGCACAGTAAAACTCGACCAGGGCTTGGTTCAGTTTGATCAGATTCAAGTCGACTATTGTCACATCACCGCTCCGATTACCGGCAAAGTCGGCTTAAGGCTGGTTGATCCGGGGAACGTGGTGCAATCCTCTGGAGCGCTCACGCTTGCGGTGATCACTCAACTGCAACCGATCACCGTAATTTTCACGATTGCCGAAGACAATCTGAGCCCAGTGCAACAGCGGCTTCGCAAAAACGCCAAGCTCAGCGTGGATGCGTTTGACCGCGGCGCGCAAAAGAAAGTGGCCTCCGGCATGCTTCTGACGCTCGACAACCAGATTGACACCACCACTGGAACGGTGAAGGCGCGCGCCTCTTTCGAAAATAAGGATGCAGCGTTATTTCCAAACGAATTCGTAAATATTCGGCTGCTGGTGGACACATTACACGATGCGACATTGATTCCTTCGTCTGCGATTCAGCACAACGGCCAAGCCGCCTTCGTATACGTTTTGCAGGACAACACCGCGCACATGCGAAGTATCAAGCCCGGTGTAACGGACGCAGGGATGACTGAGTGGCGATGTGCTGGCCAACAGCAGTTTTGAGAAATTGCAAGACAACGCAAAAGTTGTGGTTTCTGGCGGTAAGCCCGCACCCGGACCCGCATCTGGAAATGCCGCTGGGAGCAAGTCTCCTTGAGTCCATCACGCCCGTTTATATTGCGGCCGGTTGCGACTTCACTATTGATGGCCGCAATTCTTCTGGTCGGAATTGTCAGTTATACCCAACTACCAGTGTCGGCGCTACCGCAAGTTGACTACCCGACGATTCAAATTCTGACGTTTTATCCGGGGGCCAGCCCCGACGTGGTTGCGACCACCGTGACCGCGCCCCTGGAACGTCAATTCGGCCAATTACAGGGACTGAACCAAATGACTTCGAGCAGTTCCGGCGGAACATCGGTAATCGTCCTGCAGTTCACTTTGAACTTAAACATTGACGTCGCCGAAGAAGAAGTACAGTCAGCAATCAACGCTTCGCAAAGTTTTCTGCCCGCCAACCTCCCTTCCCCTCCCATCTATAGCAAGACCAATCCTGCTGACGCGCCGGTGCTGACGCTGGCTGCAACATCAAGTTCCATTCCGCTATCGCAGGTCGAAGATCTGGTGGACACCCGGCTGGCTCCCAAGATTTCGCAATTAAGTGGCGTCGGTCTGGTAACCATCAGCGGTGGCCAGAAACCCGCCGTTCGCATTCAAGCTAACCCAGCTGCGCTGTCGTCCTATGGCATCAATCTGGAGGATTTGCGCACCGCCGTTACCCAATCGAGTGTCAACGCCGCCAAAGGAAACTTCGATGGCGCCCGCCAGAACTACCAGATTGATGCCAACGATCAGCTGGTTACCAGCAAGGACTATCGCAATGTCGTAGTTGCGTATCGCAACGGCGCGCCAGTCATGCTTACCGACGTTGCAAAAATTGTCGACGGAGTAGAGAACAAGAATCAGGCCGCGTGGATGAACAAGATGCCTGCGGTCATTATCAACGTACAACGGCAGCCTGGCGGTAATACCATTAGCGTCGTAAAGAGCATTAAAAGTTTGCTGCCTCAACTGGAAGCCAATCTTCCAAAAGGAATCGACATAACGACGCTTACCGACCTGACGACTCCCATTCAGGCTTCGGTCTCTGACGTGGAGTTTGAGCTGGTTCTGACCATCGCGCTGGTGGTGATGGTGATGTTTCTTTTCTTGCGCAGTCTTTACGCGACGATCATTCCCAGCGTCGCCGTTCCGCTATCGCTGGTGGGGACCTTCGCCGCGATGTATGCGCTGGGCTACAGCCTGGATAATCTTTCGCTCATGGCCCTCACCATCTCCACGGGATTTGTTGTTGACGACGCCATCGTGATGGTGGAAAACATTTCGCGCTATATCGAAGAAGGCGACACGCCAATGGTGGCGGCACTGAAAGGCGCGGAACAGATTGGCTTCACCATTCTTTCACTGACCGTTTCTCTGATCGCGGTGCTGATTCCACTGCTGTTCATGGGTGACGTGGTAGGCCGGCTATTCCGGGAAT
>WNFH01002117.1_pt1 | contig 13744 bp, 15 predicted proteins | sample 5400411 | NCBI WGS metagenome assembly WNFH01 (sample SAMN13153347, study PRJNA577476) | soil metagenome | isolation source: 200 cm saprolite under Douglas fir tree site 2 hole 3 | place: USA:California | collected 2015-04-18
CAGCAACTGGCCGATCATCGCGACGAGGAAGACGACGACAATGGCCACCAGGGCCTGCCTGGATTGCTGATGTGCGAGGGAGCGGGCGACCGACGGCGCGAACAGGGCACCGATCGCGGCGCCGCCGAGGAAGCCGGCGAAGCTCAGCACGCCGACAATGAAGCCCTGGCGGTAGCCTGCTACGGCGAACGCGGCCGCGAGGGCGATCAAGATCAGGTCAAGCAGATCACCCGACACGTGCCCCACCGTATAGTGCGCGGCCCGATGATTGCCCCCGTCCCAGGTCGCTTGCCGTTCATCAGCCCGCTGTCTTTCACCCCGCCAGCCTGCCGCCTTCACCCCGCCAGCCTGCCGCGAGGCGCGGGCGTGCTGCGCTCCCGTCGGCGGCCCGCAACCCTAGCGATCCAGGGTCCGACACGGTCATTACCTGGGTTCGACAGGGAGTTCGGTCACCAGGCGGCGGAGGAGCGCTTGATTACGAAGAGTACAGTGAATATAACTCAAAGTACTTTTACGGGGGAATTGCGGTGGCGGACAGCCCGGTAGTGGTGGTTGAGGATCTCGATTCGTACTTCACCCAGATGGTGGACAGCATCACCGACTACGCGGTCCTGCTGCTGGACGAGGAGGGTGCGGTCCGCAGCTGGCATTCGGGCGCAGAACATGTCACGCAATACACGGCGGAGGAGATCATCGGCCGGCCGGCCGCGCTGTTCTACACCGCGGAGGACGCCGCCAATGGTCTCGCGGAGTCGGATTTGCGCGCCGCGGCGGAAGCGGGCCGATTTGAGACAGAGGGGTGGCGGGTCCGCAAGGATGGTTCCCGGTTCTGGGCGGTTGTCGGGCTCACCGTGGTTCATGACCGGCTCGGCGCGCCCGGGTATGTGATGGTGGCCCGGGACCTGACCCAGCAGCGCGAACAAGACCTGGCGCTGCGCAGGGTGGAGCAGATGGTCAACAGCATCGCCGACTATGGGGTGATCCAGTTCGACCTGGATGGCCTCGTGCGCTCGTGGAACCTGGGCGCGGAAAAACTCACCGGGTACACGGCGGACGAAGTCCTAGGACGCCATGAGTCAATGTTCGCCACAGACGATGATGCCCGCTCCAGCGTCCTGGAGCAGGAGATGGCCGACGCCGTCCGTGACGGCAGTGTGCAGACGGAAAGCTGGCGCATCCGCAAGGACGGCACACGGTTCTGGGCCAGTGTCGCGCTCAGCCCGATACGGGACAGCCAGGGCGAGGTGACGGGCTACGTCAAGATCGGCAGGGACCTGACCGAGCAGCGTGAGCAGGCGCGGCTCGTGCAGCAGCAGCGTGACGAGATCCTGGAGCTGTCCACCCCGGTGATCCAGGTCTGGGACAAGGTCCTCATCCTCCCCCTGATCGGCACTCTGGACAGCGGGCGCGCAGCCCGGCTCACCGAGAGCCTGCTGGAGCGGATCGCGGCCGACCAGGCCGAGGTGGTGATTCTCGACATCAGTGGCGTGCCGGGAATCGACACCGGTGTCGCCCAGCATTTGCTCGAGACCGTGGAGGCGGCGCGGCTGATGGGCACGGAAAGCATCCTCAGCGGTGTGCGGCCCGACACTGCCCAGTCCATCGTGCACCTGGGTATCGAGTTGGGTAGCCTGCGCAGCCGCACCAGCCTGAAGGATGCTCTTCAGCTCGCGCTGCGGCTGGTCGAGGCCCGGGCCGAGCCGGGGGATAGGGCCGGCGCCCGTGCCTGACACAGCCGCCATCATGCACATGGGGCCAGATCTCCTGGTCACCCTGCACGGTGAGCTCGACGACCGGACTGTCGAATCGATCGAACGGGACCTCACCAGCGAGGTCGCCCGCACACACTCGCGCGGAGCCTTGATCGACGTCAGCGCCCTCGACGTGGTCGACTCGTTCGCGGCGCGTGTCCTCGCCCGCCTGGTGAGGATGATCCGCATGCTCGGAGCCGAGGCAGCCATCGTCGGCATCCGTCCGGCGGTAGCGATCACGCTCGTCGAGCTGGGCGTGTCCATGGCGGATGTGACCACCGCACTCAACGCTGAACAGGGCATGGCCCGGCTGCGTCGCATGCGGGCCGACGGCAGCGTCCGAGGCGGTCATGACAGCCACGGTTGAGAACCCACCGGCTGACCTGCTGGCCGTCACCACCGTGACGATCGAAGGCGAGTCCGATCTGCTGCGAGTGAGGTCCACCGTGCGGGCATATGCCCGTCAGGCCGGGCTCGGCCTGACCGCGACGACCAAGGTGGTCACCGCGGGCAGCGAGTTGGCCCGCAACATCCTCCGCTATGCCACCGGCGGCCAGGGCGTCGCCCACATCGAGGAGGCTGCCAGCGGCCAGAGAAGGGGTGTGCAGGCCGTCTTCGCCGACCCTGGCCCGGGCATCGCCGATCTGGACCAGGCGATGCGCTCCGGGTTCAGTACGGCGGGCAGCCTCGGGTTGGGGCTTCCGGGCAGCCGTCGGCTGGTGGACGAGTTCTCTATCGACTCGGCGCCCGGGCGCGGCACCAGGGTGGCGATCTGCCAGTGGGATCGCTGAGCGCGGGAACGCTTCGCCAGCCCAGTCACCAACGGTTCATCGTGTCCCAGATCGCAGACGTCGGAGCGGTCCGGCGTGCCGTCACTGGCTACGCCGAAGGACTGCGAGCAGGCCCGGGGCTCGCGGAGCGGGCCGGGATGGCGGCGACCGAGCTGGCCGCCAACCTGCTGTGTCACGCGCTCCCGGGCGGGTGGATCCTGGTCCGTCCGCTGCCACCGGCCGCTGTGGAGATGATCGCGGCGGATCGCGGTCCGGGCATCGACGACGCGGCAGCCGCGCTCGACGGCCGGTCACCCCGGCGTGATGGTCTTGGATGCGGCTTGTCGGCGGTAGCCCGTGTCTCGTCCTGCTTCGACATCGACACCGGCCCGGGCCGGGCCACGACCGTCCTCGCGGTGGTGGAGTCCACTGCTGCCATCCGCACCACAGCCGCGCCGCGGCCGCCGCGGTCCTGGGCCGGGGTCTCGGTCGGCCTCGAAGAAGCCTGCGGCGACGGCTGGGCCGTCACCGAGGGCGGCGGCGGTATCACCGTCACCGTGGTCGATGGCCTTGGGCACGGGGTATATGCCTCAGCGGCCGCCGACGCCGCCATGGCCCCGCTCACCGACGCCCCGGCCGATATCGACGGCTATCTTGCCCGCGCCAACGCGGCCATGCGCGGGACGCGTGGTGCGGCGGTCGGGGTCTGCCGGCTGCAACCCGACCGCGGCGAATTGCGATACCTGTCGGTTGGCAACGTCAGCGGAGGCATCCTCGGCCGCGGCGGACAATGCACGCTTATTGCCTACAGAGGCACCGTCGGCACACACGCCGCGCCACCGCCAGCCAAGATCCTGAGCTACCCATGGCCGCCCGGGGCCACCCTCGTGCTGTGGACGGACGGGCTGGCCGGCCACATCGACCTGGCCGCCTACACCGGGCTGTTCGGCCGCGATCCGGCGATCGCCGCCGCGGCACTGCACCGTGACCACAGCACTGACCGCGACGACTCCACCGTCGTAGTGGTCAGGAACCACACCCAGCCATGAGGGACATCATCGGGTCCGCAGTCCCGGGGATGATCATACTCGAGCCGGGAGATGACCCGGAAACGGCTTGGTCACGCCTCCGCGACCTGGGCCGGGCCAGCGGCCTCGCTCCCCTGCGCGCCGCCCGGCTCGCCCTCGCGGTCACCGCCGCGGTCGGGCAGCGGTGCGGTCCGACCGTGGTCGAGATCGCCCGCGTCGACGACGCCCAAGGCGCGCACGTCGAGGCGACGATCGACGGTGGCAACGCGACCCCCTCACTGGCTCCACCTGGCCTGGTCGATGCGAGCCATCAGCACCTTTCAGCGGCCCGAGCGGTCACCTGGATACTGCCAGTCAGCGTCACCGAGGACGCGGCGACTGACGACCCGGTATGGGCGGAACTCAACGACGCTGCCGCCCGTAGCCCGGACACGCGACAGCTGCTGCTCGCCGTCCTAGCCGCGGTGGTACGGCAACACGCTGACTGGACCGCGGGCGTAGACAACGAGGTGCTGGCGCTGCGGATCGAACTTGACGAGAGCAATCAAGGTCTGCTTGCGCTGCACGCCGAGTTGTCGGAGCAACATGACGAGCTTGAGCACGCCCGCGCCGCCGCCGAGCAGGCCACCCGGGATAAAGCGGACTTCCTAGCTAACATGAGCCACGAGATACGCTCCCCGATGAACGCTGTCGTCGGCTTCACCAGCCTGCTCCGGGCCACCGAGCTCACCACTGAACAGGTTGAGTACACGGAGGCGCTCGAGGTCGCAGGCGGACACCTGCTGGGCGTCATCGAGGGCATTCTGGACCTGTCCAGGATCGAGTCCGGGCTCCTCGAACTTGAGGACATCCCCTTTGACCTGTTCGCCTGCGTCGAGGACGCGGTCGACATGCTGGCGGCGAGCGCCAGCGAGAAGAACCTGGCCCTGGCCGCGCTGTTCGTACCGAACATGCCCGCCAGCATTGTCGGCGACTCACTTCGCCTCCGCCAGATCCTGGTCAACCTGCTGGCCAACGCGGTCAAGTTCACCACTCGCGGACATGTCCTCGTCGAGGTCACCCAGGAGGCAGCCGCCGGGAGCTCCCGCAAGCTGGCCTTCCACGTCCGCGACACCGGCAGCGGCATTCCCGCCGAACGCGTCGAGCTGCTCTTCGCCCCGTACACCCAGGCTGACGCCTCGACAGCGCGCTCCCATGGTGGTACCGGACTGGGTCTGGCGATCTGCCGTCAGCTGGCCGAGCGGATGGGCGGCAATATCACCGCCGACTCCACTGTCGGCGAAGGCTCCACCTTCACCTGCACCATCCGTGCCCAGGTGGCAGAGCTCACCCCAGCTTCTGTTGACAACGACCCAGTCCTTTCCGGCCTACAGGTTCTGGTGGTAAACACACAGGCGCTCCATGGCGAGGCCATCGGCCGCCACCTCGCTGTGTGGGGTGCCGAGCTTGTCACAGCCTCATCGATCGATGCCGCGGTCAGCCGATCCGCTGACTGGCCGCGGGCCGCGTTGGCGATCATCGACGTCAACCAGCCGGCCACTCTCGCCGCCGACATCGCACGCCTTACCTCCGCATCAGTGAACGCGGAGCTGCCAGTTATCTGCGTGGCCACCATGGCTTCCCGCGCTGCCCTCGCCCGTGCGGGAGAACTCCGCCCATCCGTCCGGATACCCGTCCGCCGAGATCATCTGCGCAAGGCCGTGCTCGCTGCTCTCAGCAAGAGCAGCCCGCCCGCGCCGAGCGCCCGCGCCGCCGCATCCGCTACTCCCAAGCTCCTGGATTCCCCTGGCGCTAACGACAGCCCCGCGGCCCTCACCATCGACATCAGACCGCGCAAGACCGATGAGACACCCACACCAGCGGACCCACCACAGTCGCGCCGGGTCCTTTTCGTGGACGACAACCCGCTGCTGACCGAACTCGTCGAACGCATCTTCGCCGGAGATCCCGGCGTGACCGTGCAGACCGCGCCGGACGGCAGGACCGCTCTCCGCCTGGCCAGTCAGCAGCAACCGGATATCGTCTTGCTCGACCTGCACCTCTCCGACATGAGCGGCGAAGCTCTCCTGCGGCAACTCAACGCCGACACCCGCACCCGTTGGATACCCGCCGTTATCGTCAGCGGCGCTACGACACCAGCGGCCATCGAACGGCTCAGCGACCTCGGCGTGGTCGCCTACCTCACCAAACCGTTCACCTCATCGCAGCTCCGGAAACTCGTCAATGCGGTCGGTCGCCCAGACCGGGAAGGCACTGTGCCGACACCCTGAGTTCCGCGCGCAGGTCCGGTTTCATCCCATCAGGATGAGCCCCCGGATCCACACATGGCAACGTGACCAAACTTCTGCCAGAAGGCCAGCTCCTGGCGGCGGCGCACGGGATCCTCGACCGCAACGACAGCGACGTCAGCCGATGATCCGGGACAGCGTAACGCCATCCCCTCCCCTAGTGACTAGGGCAGCTTGTCGGCGTAGGCCTTCAGCGCGAGCAAAGTGCGTCTACTCTCGACCCGAAATTCGTGCACCAGCAGCGGCTGGAAGAGCTTCAGCGACCACGGAATTCCGAGCGTCACGACCCGCTTCACGTGGGTCGACCCTGCTCCTGGCGTTAACGTGTAGCGCATAGTCACGTCGACGATCCCAGAGTGCAGCTTAATGGTCATCGGCTGGTGGAAGGTGAGCTTCGTTGGTCGCTCGAACTCGGTGACCGTCCCATTACGCACGCCGAACGGTCCAGGCTCGCGATAGGTCGTCCCGAGGGTCACCGGGTTCGAGGAGATCTCGCTGGTGCCGTGGAACGACGAGGACTTCGTTAGCCAGCGATCCTGGCCACGAAAGTCGATGATCACATCGAAAATCTTCTCGGCTGAGCAATGGATGTCAGCCTCGGACAGGACTTCAGTCGTCACTCGTTTGCTCCCCCTGCTGGACTGTCCGGGCTGGCCTCGCGCGTATTCACATCATGTCCCGGGGTGACGCGCTCGCAAAAACCCGGCGAGGGCAGTACGTACTGAAGCACATGCCGCCGTCGGCTCAGGCCCTGCGGCTGGCAGGCGATGCCCTGATGGGGTTCGGAGCTTACCGTCGCAGCTTCGCTCTCGTTGTCGCTGGTGCGGTCGTCATCGCGGCTGGCTGGTCGCAGGCCGCGTGGCCGCGGACGTCCAGCCGACCGTGACGACGGCGCCCGTGCTCTTGGCGTCCTGAACGTGACATGACCGGCCTATATAGTACGAATCATGCTCGGTCCGCTGCGCAAGAGCGCCAAGATGGGCGGGTTTCTCGGAGCGCCCGGCACCGCAATGGGCACGGCGCAGCGTGCCCAGGAGGATGAGGTGCGCGAAGAAGCGTGGCGGCACATCCTCGAACTCGGGGAGTTGCTCGGGCGCTCAGCTATTCAGCCGGTCGGCGATACCGCCGTGCTACTGCAACGAGCGCTCGACGCCTATGAGGCGGCGGAAAGAGTATTCGATGGAGCGCGAGACATCGCAGACCTCGCGGGCGTGCTGGTGCTTGTTCGCCAGGGCCGAGACGCCTTCGGTGCAGCCACGGCGACCGCCAAGGGCAAGCAACCGCCGACTACCGTACCGCTGTGTTTCTTCAACCCACTGCACGGCATATCCGCCCGGCACGTCGCCTGGCGGCCATTGGGCCAATGGCGCGCCATTAAGGTGCGGAGCTGCGACGAATGTGCGAAGCGAGTCAAGCGACGCAGCCGGCCAGATGCCCTGTTCTGTCGCGAGCACGGCCACGACGTCCCCTACTACGAGGTCGATCCGAAGCACAGTGTCTGGGCGGCCACGGGATACGGCCAGTTCAGTGACGACCTGATCGAGCGCGCGCTGGTGGCGCATGGACATCAACGGTAAACAGTGATGGAGGCGCCAGTGGACAGCACAGCGCTCCGCGCCGCGCAGCAACCGCTCAAGGATGCCTACCGCAAGGATCCACGGGAAGCGGTTGTCACCCTGCGGGCGCGCGGCGAGCTCGGTGAAGAAGGCATCAGCTGCTCGGTGGCAACGGGCCAGGCACTGGCGGTGGCGGGCCTGCACCCCGCCACCGGCGGCGATGGGTCGCTGGCCTGTTCCGGGGACATGCTCTTGCAGGCGCTGGTCGCGTGCGCGGGTGTCACGCTGCGGGCCGTGGCTACGTCGTTGCAGATACCGGTCACCGCCGGAACCGTGTACGCCGAGGGGGAGCTGGACTTCCGGGGGACGCTGGCGGTGACCAAGGACGCGCCGGTCGGGTTCACGTCCATCCGCCTGGGCTTCGAACTCGACACCGATGCCAGCGACGAGCAGATCGCGACTCTGGTCAGCCTGACTGAGCGCTACTGCGTGGTCTACCAGACCCTCGCGCACCCAGCGAAAGTGAGCGCATCAGTCATCCCGAAGGCGACCTGAACGGCACAACGCACCCGGTTGGCGGCGCGAGCGCTGCGGTCAGCTGCCCAGAGCGCGGCCGCCGTCGACGACGATGCGCTGGCCCGTAATGAAGCCGGCTCCCTCCGAGGCGAGGAAGCTCACCGCGTGGGCGATGTCCTCGGGGGTCCCCATGCGGCCGGCCGGCACGGACGCGAGGTAGGCATTCGTGATCTGCGGTGCGACGTTTGCGTGCCGTTCGACGGGGATGAAGCCCGGCGCGACCGTGTTGACGGTGATGCCGAAGGGGGCGAGCTCGCGGGCCCAGCTGCGGGCGAGGCCGATCTGGGCGCTCTTGGCCGTGGCATAGGCGGAGCTGCCCGGGGGTGGCCGGTCGGCGACCTCGGAGCCGATCTGGATGATCCGCCCGTATCGCCTGGCCCGCATCCCGGGCAGCACCGCACGCCCCAGCAGCATCGGGCTCTTGACGAAGAATTCGAGCTGGGCGAGGTGGTCCTCCCACGCCACGTCGGCCAGCTCGGCTTCCGGCTGAGGGCCGGTCGCGTTCAGCACCAGCACGTCAACAGGACCGAGGCGGGCGGCGACCCCAGCGACGAGTCCGGCGACCTGCCGCTCGTCGGTGACGTCGGCAGCGAAGAGGTCAGCCGTCCCGCCATCGTCACGGATGGCGCGGGCGACCTCGAGTTCCTGTCCATCCCGGCCCCGGCCATTGACGGCAACGGCGAGGCCATCGCGGGCCAGGCGCCACGCGATGGCCTGGCCCAGCCCTCGCGAGCTGCCCGTCACCAACGCGACGCGCTTGGGAGCCAGATGCATGCGCCCGATCGTCAGCTCAGCTCAGGGTCGTCATCGGGCGGCGACTCCACCGCCACCTCGAAGCCGAGCAGGCTGGTGTAGAACTGGCGGCTCCGCTCCACGTCGGTCACCGTGAGCCGCAGGTGATGAATGTCACCGGTCGGAATCTGTCCGGGCACTGCCACTCTCCCTCCCGCGCAAAGCGAAGCAGCGGGCTCCGCGCCATCAGGCCCCCGGACGACCAGCATCCTCCTGCGCAGTGCCCGGCGCCACTGCCGGATCAGGAATGTGCGGAGTCCCTCTGGCCGCTCGGCATCAGGCTGATCAACTCCGCCGAATAGGCAACGTTCGGCGCTGTCGCACCATCAGCGTCCGGCCGGCTGGACGACCGGGTGAAACGGCGGGTGGCGGTAACGGCCTCGCTTCGGCCTGGGCTGACCAGCTGTCGGCGTAGCGCCGGCTGAACCGGCGCAAGATCTCGGGCGGGTGGGTGACGCTGCTGCGGCGGGCCAGCGCCATGAGGTCCCCGGCCTGCCCGGCTTCGAAGTAACCAGCGTGCTTGTAAACGTCGATCCGGGTGCACAGACCGGCCGCGTCCAGCTCGGGATGGAACTGCGTGGCATAGACGCGGGAGCCGATCCTGAACGCTTGCACCGGGCAGGCCGGGGAGCTGGCCAGCAGGACGGCGTGATGCGGCAGCCGGCTGAGCGCCTCTTTATGGCCGACGAACGCGTCGAAGGTGGCGGGCAGCCCGCGCAGCAGCGGGTCTCGCCGGCCCTCACCAGTGAGGGTGACCGGGACGGTGCCAATGGGTTCGGCGTACCGCCGGTCGACCACCGCCCCCTGGTGCTGGCCGAGCGCCCCGATGCCGTAGCAGGCGCCGAGAAACGGGAAGTCCGCGCTGATCACCTGGTCGAGCAGGCCACGCAGGTCGGCCTCGACGCGCCGCTGGACCGGCGATTTCGAGTCCTCCGGGTCGCTGGCGTTGAACAGGCCGCCGCCAAGGAGGATCCCCGACCATTCCTGCAGATCGACATTCCCCAGCGGCCGCCGCTCCAGCCGGACCCGGCGCAGGTCTTTTTCGTCCAGCCCGGTGTAGGCCAGAAACGATTCGTACTCGTTGTCCGCGGCAGCGTCCTCGGCGCGGATGGCCAGCAGCAGGAACGGTTTCACGGGGTTACCCTATGGGCTCCGGCCGCCGGCACCGTCAGCACTCCGGGCGTCCCGGGGGGTCGCCCGGGTTGCTGGCGTCTAGGACGGCGGCTCGGCGAACAACTCGAGTTGAATGTTGTCCGGGTCGCGGAAGACGAGCACCGCGGCGCCCGGTACGGAGTTCGCCGCTGCGATCGGGGAATGCACGACTGCGGCGTCGGCCAGCCGCGCCGCCCAGGCGTCGAGTTCCTCGCGGCCGGCGACAGCGAACGCCAGGTGGTCCAGGCCAGCGCGCGTCTCGTCGAACGCGTCCTGGCTGCCGTGCCGGTGCTGGGTGAGCCCCAGGCGAGCCTGCAGTCCGTCGTGCCGGAGAAAACCTTGCGGCGTGCCCCACCGGGCGCCATGAACTCGCCTGCACGCCGGAAGCCGAGCACTTCCTCGTACCAGGCCGCGCTCGCGTCAACGTCACGAACCGTCAGCCCAAAGTGGTGGATGCCTGTGATCATGCCCTGCTCACCGTGTCCTCGCCCAGGGCGGTCAGCCGCAGGCGGGTCTTGCGCTACACCAGGCGTCTGGACCCACGGGCCCGCTTACCTCTACCGCTCGATCATCTCATCCAGATGCCGCAGGACACCTCCGGCGCGCGCCGCGTTGGCCTGCTGTACCGCAGCGGTGGGCCGCGGTTATGGTAACGGCTGTGGAGCATGATGCGGCCGTGGCGCCGCGGCTGGTGGCCGCGCTGGCGTGGTGGTGGCAGGTCCGTGGCCGGCTGGCGGGGCAGGTGCCGCTGCTGCCTGAGGCCGTCGACCGCGCCGCCGCGGGCAGCGACGCGTGGTGCACCGGGCACACCTGGCTTGGTCAGGCGTCGCTGGATTCGGCCGATCCGGCTGGGGCGCTGCGCCATTTCACTGCGGTCCGCGACGCCATGGGGACCGGGGCCGGGGCCGGGGCCGGGGCCGGGGCCGGGGCCGGGGGCCGTTCCCGCTGCTGGCCAGGTGCCTGAGCGGCCGGTCGGCGACGTTGCTGACCATGGGCCGGATCGCCGAGGCGGCCGACGATGCCCGCCGTTCCTTGGCCCTGGCCCGGGAGGGTGATTACCCGGTCGCCGAGGCACTGGCCCTGGCGGTCCTCGGCCTGGTCGCCTGTGTCGCCGGTGACCGCGTCGGCGCCGTACAGCTGGCCCGGCAGGCGGAGCAGATCACGGCCGGCAGGCACGGCCCGACGGCCCGGGTGTACGGCCACATCCTGGCGACCGTGCTGATCGACGCCGACGACCTGGCCGCTGCCGAGCGGGTTTGCGCGGCGGGGCTGGCCGGGGCCCGGGACGCGGGCGACCTGTGGAGTCTGGGGAACCTGCTGGAGAAGATGGTGGTTCTCGACCTGAACTCGGGCCGTTACGAGGACGCCGCCGCGCACCTGCGGGAAGGACTCCAGACCGCCTTGCGGACCGGCGTACGGGCCAGGCTGCTCGACGACCTGGACTGCTGTGGGTACCTGTGCGCCATGACCGGGCGCTGCGCCGAGGCCGTCACGGTGTGGGCCGCGGTGGTCGTGCTCCAGGGCACGAGGGGGTTGCAACTGCTCCAGTTAGAGCGTGTATTAGCTAGCGTACGTACGTTCGAGACGGTAAAACTGAATGTGTGAATCTGACCGAGTGGGCGCATGCGCAGGGCATCCATGTGCAGACCGCCTACCGCTGGTACCGGGAGGGAACGCTGCCGGTCCCGGTGCAGAAGGTCGGACGCCTCATCCTGGTGTCTCCGGAAACCGCCACCGAAGCGGCCCGGAAGACCGAAGGCGCTGGCCTGTACGCGCGAGTGTCCTCGCACGACCAGAAGCCGGGCCTGGAGGGGCAGGTAGCACGGCTGTCCACCTGGGCGGCGGAAGCCGGACTGCCGGTGGTGCGGGTGGAGGCCGAGGTCGGGTCTGGGATGAACGGGTCACGGGCGAAGGTGCGCAGGCTGCTGTCGGACCCGGCGGTGACCGTCGTGGTGGTCGAGCACCGAGACCGGCTCGGGCGGATGAACACCGAGCTGGCAGAGGCTGCCTTGTCCGCGCACAATCGCCGCCTAGTGGTACTCGACGACTCCGAAGTGACCGACGACCTGGTGCGCGACATGGTGGAGGTGCTGACCTCGTTCTGCGCCAGGCTCTACGGACGCCGGTCGGCGCGGAACCGGGCGTTGAAGGCTCTCGGCTGCGCCCAGCAGGACATCGGACCCAAGGCCGTGAAGCTGCAGACCTCCGGCGGCGCCGTGTGAGCGCGTTGCGGGAGATCGCCGGGCCGTTCGTGGTCGCGCCGCCGGCAGGCGCACGAGTACGGACCCGGCTGCGGGTGCCCGGCATCGACGCTGCCGCGCTGCGCGAGGTGGGCGAGTACCTGGGTTCGCTGGCGTCGGCCGACCTGGCAGCCCGGTGCGCGGAAGGCAGCCTCGATGCGAAGCAGCGGGCGCGGTCGCGGCAGGTGCGTAAGCAGGAGCTGACCGCGAAGTCGTCCTCCCGCTGGGCCGGGGCGCTAACCCGCACGAGCGAGGACGCTACCAGCTGGCCCACCGCAACCTGCTGGCCGAACGCCGCTCCCTGCTGGCCCGCGTCAAGCGGATCGAGACCCGGCTGGCGGTGATGGCGGGGAAGCGGGCCGGGCGGGTGCGCGGGTACCCAACGACCGCCGAACGGCACGCCAAGACCATCCGCATCCAGACGTTCCGCACCAGGCTGGCCGAAGTCGAACAGCAGCTGGGCACCGGGCGGGTGAGCGTGTGCCGGGGCGGGAAAGCCTTGCTGCACAAGCGGAACCACCTCGCAGATGCCGGTCTCACCGAAACCCGGTGGCGCGAACGATGGGCCGCGGCCCGGCTGTTCATCACCGCCGACGGGGAGAAGGACAAGACCTGGGGCAACGAGACGATCCGCTGGAACCCGGACCAGAAATGGCTGGAGATCAGGCTCCCAGCCCCGCTGGCGGGTCTCGCCAACCGGCCCAGCGGGCGTTACCGGCTGTCCTGCCCGGTCGAGTTCACCTACCGGGGCGGCGATGTTGCCGCGCAGGCCGCGACCGGGGCCGTCCGCTATGACATCTGCCTCGACCCCGCACGGGGGCGCTGGTACCTCGACGCATCGTGGAAGACGCCAGCGATCGAGCCCATCACGCTCGCGCAGGCCCGGCAGGGCACCGTCGTCGCGGTGGACGTGAACGCCGGGCACCTCGCAGTGGCGGTACTGGACCCGGATGGCAACCAGGCCGGTGCCCCGTACACTATCGGCCTGCCACTGGCGGGCATGCCGTCGAGCACCAGGGACGGGCGGCTGCGGGCCGCGATCACCAGCATCCTGACCACCGCCCGCGAGCACCGGGCCAGCGCCGTCGTGATCGAGAACCTCGACTTCGGCGACGCCCGCCACCAGGGACGCGAACGCACCGGCAACCGGCCCTCACGGGGACGCCGGGGCCGGGCGTTCCGGCACCAGGCCGCCGGCATCCCAACCGCCCGGTTCCGTGACCGGCTCACCCCCATGGCCTGCAACACTGGCATGGCCGTCATCGCGGTCGACCCGGCCTACACCTCCCGCTGGGGAGCGCAGCACTGGCTCGCCCCCATGCAACAGCACCACCCCAAACTCACCGGCCACCACGCGGCAGCGTTCGTGATCGGGAGACGCGGACTCGGCCTCCGGGCTCGCCGGCGTGCGTCAGGGAACCTACCCGCACCAGAGGATGCGGCTGCGCCCGAAAGGGCTAAGTCAACCCAGGCACGCTCCGAGACCCACCCGAAGACCGGAACCGAAACCAGGGGACCCGCCACCCGGACGGACCCACGGCAGCCACCAGGCATAAGACCGGAAGGCCCCGACGGACCACGGCAGGCGACC
>WNFH01003591.1_pt1 | contig 13739 bp, 12 predicted proteins | sample 5400411 | NCBI WGS metagenome assembly WNFH01 (sample SAMN13153347, study PRJNA577476) | soil metagenome | isolation source: 200 cm saprolite under Douglas fir tree site 2 hole 3 | place: USA:California | collected 2015-04-18
CATGGCGGCCTCCTCCGGTTAAGTTGATGATACTATCATGAATTGGACACTGCATCGCCCTCGGAATTGGCTTCTGATGAAGAGACTTTTGGAAGTCGCGCCCGCCGGAGTGGACCGACCGGGTCATATCAAAGTGGATAACGGACGTCGGTGGCCCGTCAGAGACTTTGCATTGCTATCGTTTCAGTCCAACAGGTCAATCAATCGCCCGCTTCTGTCCACGGCTCTGACGCGAAAGTCCGGGTATCGGCTTTTGAGGGATTTCATTTCGTCCAAGACGACCTGTGAATTGTTGATGTTGGTAATGTGATAGGTGCGCCAATTCCCCGTAGTATCCTGAGCCTGAATCTCCACGTCATTATCCATGGTTCAGTCCTATTTTTTCATAGAGAAAAAAGTCCGCTGATCTTCCTCGGGCATTTCCGCGATCCGACAGCCTTTCAGGTCAATCAAATGAGCAGTCGCGAGATCAATGATTCTTCAAATCACCATCATCATGCTTGTCTGTCAGGACAAGTGATCAGGGATGTTGCTTTGACCATTCCTTGAAGCTGCGGTATCCCTGTTTCTTGGAAATAATTCCCCTGTCCTGAAGCAGTTTCAGCAACACATTCTGCTTCGGTGTGTAGAACCAGCACATGGCGCTGATGTTGGCAAAATCGCTTTTGACGGGTTTTCCGTAAACCTCATCGATCACATCCGATGCCAGATCGGAGAAACCCCGTTCATCGGTAAAAACAGGATCAGCCAAAAACTCCCTAAGAGCCTTGGTTTCAAGGAAGATGTTTGCCAATGTGGCCTTGTTCACATCAAGTTTTTTCAACATCTGCATCCTCGCGTACCGTGACGGCAGAACGTTTCCTCTTATGATTATGGCGCAAACGCCGACCGGTGATTTTTCTCACTGGCCAGTTTGAGCGCTGTCAACGCCGCTCAGTGACTCCTTATAACACATTTCTCAATCAGCGGCTCGGATTTCGTCCGGTGACTTCGTAGCTACATTTTTAGCTCTGGCAAACCTGCGATATCTGGAATCGTCTCCCCTTCGACGCATCCTTCGCATCTTTGGAACAACTTACAGACTCACCAAGCAGGTACGTCTCGCGCTTGCTGATTCGGAATATTGTGCTAGGAAGACCGCCTCACAAAATCAGGAGCGTCTTGTGGCTAAGAAAGCAAAGAAGCGGATTGTTCGTCCATACACCAAGACTGAAGAGAAGGAATTGCGCGCTCACTCAAAAGCGAAGACGCCGGTGGCTAGGATTTCAAAATTAACTAAACGGTCTGTCGCCGCGCTTCGAAAGAAAGCAGGAGAGATGGGATTGCCGTTAGGCCATCGGCGTTAATAATCGATATTGGGAGACTGTCAGGAGAGGTTCTAATTGCGAGAAACGAGGCAACTTCCTCCTACAGATGCCAAGCGCGAGCAAAGTTGGTTGGCTCGTTGTTGGGAAGATTCTGCAACTCGCACAAAGTACCATGTCGATGGGCCACGGCCCCCCAACTGTCTCTTAAGAACCAGTGGTGCGCGATCACCAAGGACGGATTGATACCGTTTCTGCAACTGTTTGTATTCCGCCAATGCCTTTTGCTCAGACGAGTCGCTGATCAATTGAATTCCCCAAGGAGCCCAATTCGCATTTTCTTCAACGCTGATGTTGCTTTCGACCTTGGGCGGGCTTTTTGTCGCCTGAATGCAGGGACCCTGTGGTCTATCGTGCGGAAGCTCCCCCGGCACTCCAACCCAACTTTCTGCTGCCCGACCGGTGATGATACGAACGTAGGCTCTCGTTTCTCGTGGAAGCTGACCACGACCCGCAATGCAATCCCTGATGCGCCGTGGCCCCGCATTGTAGGCCGCCGCAGCCAATCCCAAATTCCCAAATTGGTCGCGAAGTTCACCAAGCCAGCGGGCTGACTCATAAAGTGCTTCTGTGGGTTCGAAAGGATCGGACAATCCGCGCCAACGCGCTGTCCCGGGCATAAACTGCGCTATGCCCTGCGCTCCTGCACGGCTGACCGAATTGGGATCGAAATTACTTTCCTGCCGAATCAAACGCGCAAAAAACTCGGGCGGAATGCCATGAGTTGAAGCGGCGCTATTGAGAATGTCACAACTTGTGTTGGCAGGCGAGATTGAAACCGAGGGCATAATTTTTGCGGCGTCGTTTACTGTTTGAGCGGTCGACACATTCGCATCACGATCCGGCACGACGGTCATGTTCGGGTCTTGTGCGGCTTCAACCGGCGCTGCGGCATGCTCTATTGAGGCGTCTGGCTCCGCGTTGCTTCCCGAAGCAGAACACAAAATTAGAAATGCAGCAGTCACCGCGCTGTTTAATCCCAGACTCTTGCGCATTTCCATGACCTACGCGCTAACATAAAATTCTCGTATGGCCCGCCAACGACTACAGGTCCTCCTGCTCGCCGACAGAAGCTCATCGCTTCAAACCTTCGCTGGCAATTACCTTCCGAACATCCGCTTGAGAAATTCCGAACTCTTTGGCAATTTTCGAGGGTGTCACGCCAGCTTTGAAGGCAGCGCGGACCGCATTCACCTTACCAAGGTTCAGAGAAACAGCGGCTGCATCGACAGTCCGCTGGCTCGGGGTCTTTTCAGGCACGGGCGATTTCATGCCGCGTCGCAACCGCTCTGCGACGACAGCATCTAATAGCTGTTCGAGTTCTTGATCCTCCAAGTGCTTAACCGCCGCTGGCAGGTCGTTCGGCAGCACATGCCGCGAAGCCGTGGCTGTCACGTTACTCGGGATATGTCTGGGTGAATTTCGCCCGCTGCCCATACAACGATCATGCCGCCATTCCCAAAAAGTGGCAATCGAAACCTGACAGATCTAGGGGGGACTTTCACCTCCTATTCTTTGCCAGCTTTCCTGACGCACTCCGGTTTGGGTCAAACTGAGAAGAACTCAGCACGAGCACATGTTTTCCGCTTTGCACCTCGAACTCGGACATTGCTCGACGCAGTCGGCATGTCTCAAACGTGCCATAAGCGGACTAAACGTTTGATGACGATGATCCAAAGGGCGCATGGATAAATCTTGGGATACGCGCCGCCAATAATCGTCTTGCCGCGCCTGGGCATCAATGGCATGCTTCGCGTATGACGTCCAAATGCATCCCGCTCAAACCAATTTGGTGGCGCTCCTCTTAAGGAGCGGCATGGCGTCACTATTTCAACGACCTTCGCCGCCGTGATCGGGTGAGCCAAGGTCGTCTTCCGACAAGTCTCCAATCGCGGCGGCTCCAACCAGGAGAAGCCATATGTTTGTTGAGACTGCGCGACCAATCATTCTCACCGGTGATCGCACCACTGGTCCTCTTCACCTTGGCCACTATGCAGGCTCCCTAAGAAACCGGGTTGCCCTTCAGCACAAGCATCAGCAGTTCGTTTTACTGGCCGATGCACGGGCTTTGACTGACAATATTGACAATCCCGAAAAGGTGCGCCGCAACGTGATGGAAGTGGCGATTGATTACCTGGCCGTCGGCATCGATCCGAGGGAAACGACAATTTGCGTCCAATCCGCATTGCCCGCGCTTGCCGAACTTACACAGCTCTATCTCAATTTTGTTTCCGTCTCTCGATTGGAGCGCAATCCGACTATCAAGGATGAAATTCAGATGCGGGGCTTTGAACGTGACATTCCAGCGGGCTTCCTTTGCTATCCGGTGGCCCAGGCCGCAGACATCACCGCGTTCAAGGCAACGGTGGTGCCGGTAGGGCTGGATCAATCTCCGATGATCGAGCAGACGAATGAAATTGGTCGTCGAATCAATCGACAGATCGGTCGTGAGCTATTGTTGGAAGCAAAGCCGCTAATTCCCTCAACGGGGCGACTGCCTGGCGTCGATGGAAAAACGAAAATGAGCAAGTCTCAGGGTAACGCGATTTCGCTTTCCGCCACGCCTAATGAGATTCGCGCTTTTGTAAATCGCATGTACACTGACCCAAACCACTTGCGCACATCCGATCCCGGAATCGTTGAAGGCAATGTCGTCTTTACATACCTCGATGCGTTCGATACCGACCGCGCCGCCGTCGACGAATTGAAAGAGCGCTACCGGCGCGGAGGGCTTGGCGACGTAACGGTCAAGCGCCGCCTTGAAGACGTGTTGCAAGAGCTGCTGAAACCGATCCGCGAACGTCGCGCGGCTGTGTCCAATGATCTTGGCTATGTACTCGATCTGCTACGTTCCGGCACATCTAAAGCGCGCGCAATAACTCAATCGACTTTCGATGAATTACGAGATGGTTTGGGATTGTTTTCGCTAGAGCAAAATCTGACCAAATTGAATCGGTGAGGATTCCCATAGGTCGCAAAATCTGAGTCACATTGCGTGCTGGACAGGAGGCCAGCACGTATGGCGACGCCTTTGTCTGAAGATTTGCGGATCAGGATTATCCAAGCCGTTGAAGGCGGTATGTCGCGGCGTGCGGCGGCCGAGCGGTTCGGGGTCTCCCCGTCGAGTTCGGTGCGCTTTGTGAGTGAGTGGCGTCAGCGTAGAGCGACACCCGGCCGAACGCGAAGGAATCGCTCAACTCGTCAAAACGCGAAAAGGTTTGGCCCATGCCCCAAGCACATAAAATTCGTCACGGAATTGCCGATGACCGGCGTCGGCAAAGTCGACAAGAAGGTGCTCAAGGCGGGCTTCTGGCTTCTGGGTCGGGCGCGGCCGGATGGTCGGATAGCGAATTGAGTCCGGCCAGGCCACGCCCGCGTGAGCGCACTGCTGCGTTCACTGTCTTGACGCGCACGATCCTACTTCACGCCACAGGCTCGTAGAACAGCACGATGTTGCCATTACCGAAGGCTCGCGACTTGGCCAGCTTCATTGGCAGCCTCTTTTTGACACCTTCGAATAGCGTCCGGCCGTTGCCGACGACGAGCGGGTTAAGCACCATCTGGTATTCGTCAATCAATCCAGCATCTGCCAATTGCGCGACGATACTCCCGCTTCCCATGATCACTATGTTCGGACCGGGCTCCTGCTTTAACTTGCGGACTTCCGTCGTCAAGTCGCCCTTGAACAGCGTGGTGTTGTTCCATGAGACTTTTTCCAGCGTCGTGGAAAACACGAACTTCCGCAGACTGTTCATCCGCTCAACGACGATCGGATTGCTTTGAGCCGCAAGGGGCGTCGGCCAGAAACTCGCCATAAGGTCATAGGTCACTCTGCCGAACAAGAGTTGGCCGCCGCCGCTAGCGTTCTCCGAGACAAAGGCCTGCCACTCCGGATCATTCTTGTGGGCCCAGCCCATGTCACCCTTCGTGTCAGTAAAGTATCCATCTAGCGATACCGCATTGTAGACAACCAGTTTTGGCATGTTCTTTGTTCCATCCATGGTTTGATCGCGATCACTGTATTTCGGGCAATTGTTCGTTGATGCCCTGCATCCAGCGCAGCGACCCGGGCGTTGTCAGAATTTCGCCGGACTCAAGCAGCGTCTTGATACCCGAGAGAACCATCGGCCAGCCGCCGTAGAGCTGGTTGTTGGCGCCTTCGCGCAATTGATCGTGGGTTACCGTCAGCCTGCATGAATCGCCGATTGGTTCGATCTCCCAGGTCACCCGCGAAGTCCCCTCGCTCTTCACGTCCTCGCCCCAGAGGGCCCTGAAGTTCTGGACCAGCCGACGCGGCGGATCGGCCTCCAGATTCTCGCCCTCAAAGATCAGGTTTCCGTTGCCGCGGCCCTCGAAGCGCGAGCCCTGCGTCCAATCCGAAGTGACGACTGCTCCAAAGTTGTATTTGCGCCGCATCTCGGTGTCCGTTATTGCGTGCCAGAGACGCTCAGGTGTCGTCTTGATGTAGATTTCGAAAACTTTTTCCATCGTTTTCTCCAGTTTGCGCTTGAGTTCGCTCAGTTCGGCAGCCCAAGGTTCGGCGTACTTGCTCACCCAACGGTCGTGAACCAGTCGGATCGGAACCGGATTCAGGAAGTGCAATTTCTCGCGCCCACGCCGCCTGCTCACCACGAGACCGGCCTCCTCGAGCAACTTCAGATGCTTCATCACACCGAAGCGCGTCATCGGCAGCCGCTCCTCGAGCGCGCTCAACGTCTGCCCATCTTTCTTGAACAACTCGTCGAGCAGGCTTCGACGCGTCGGATCCGCGAGGGCTCTGAACACAGCGTCCATATCGCGGACAATAGGTGACCATTTAGTCACATGTCAACCCCTACGCAGGACCGAGCTGCGACCAGGCGCGATTCTCATTGGCTTTGGGTCGGGCGCGACCGGAGGGGTCGGATAGAAAGTTCCGAGCGGCATCAGCCGATCAAGATTCGGGGCTGAACCAGCGGGCTCGCCAAGCCTCGGCCAGCGGCCGAAAGTCGTCCGGGCCGATCATCCCTTCGGCTCAACGATGCTTTTCGCAGTTCGTTTCGCGGCGGCAAGATCCTACTCAGGGCAAGCGTTGCAGAGCTGCCGGATATGGTCAAAGCGGCCGCACTGCATCAGGTCGCCCAGTACAAAGACTTCACTGAAGCGAACGACCCCAACGCGACGCACGACTTCCTGAAATTTGAGTTGAGCAACCGCAGCTTCATCTTCTCGATTGTCGCGTATGATAAGAACCTGGAATTTGAGTCGCCCGACCCAACAGACCCCGACAAAACTATTCTGGTCGGAACGTTGATGCAAAATTCTGACTGGTAATCACTCGGCCCCTTTCGAGGGGCTTTTTTCTTGAGCATCCACAATTGCGCCGATGCTCAGAATCTCGCCCCGCTTGATCGCCCAGAGGTTGGCTTCGGCGAGCCAGAATTCGGCACGCTCATCCTCCATCTGTGAGCGTTGTCGGCAGAAAGCTTCCAGGGCGCGGTAGTGCACGGCATCTTCCATTTTCATTCCTCCATTGCAAGAGCCGCATGCATGCTGCCGTACTTTTGACTTAATAGCGACAGGCGTTTTTGGTTCCGATTCAGGAACCGGCTTACAATAGCGGACTTCTTTCACACAGGAGGACGCTATGAAGATCGGCCAGCTTTGCGCTGATGTGACCGTCAACATCATCGTGACGCGCTACTGCGCTTGATCAATTGCCGGATGAGTGAGATTGGCAGAGAGCGTTGGGCGCGGCATGAAGCGGTTTCTGATTTTCCTCCTACTCGGCCCTTTGCTGGGCTTCTTAGTGTTCTTGTTGCGCAACGTGTCTGCCGGAAAGATCGTTGGCGGCTTCATAGGCTTCGTTTTTGGGCTGCCATTTGCCTACCTCTTCGGCCGTCCGATCGTACTTGTCATGTGGGTTGAGGTCTTCCCGAAGTCGGTGAAGCCTTCACCGATGGTGGCTGGCGCTTCGAGATTGTCGATCTGGACGGGCGTCGCATCGACAAGATTCTTGCGACGAAAGAAGATGCACGACATGAGCGCGTTTCGCAAACCTGAGTTGGTCGCCAAGGCGGCGACAGCCCTGCTCGCTCTATGCGCCCTGAACGGTGCGGCGGCGGCGCGCGGCGGGTTCAGCACGGACGAGAACCGCCCGGATTCCTGGTATATCGAAACATTGCCGCCGGAAGTGCAGGCCTGAATTCACCGACGGGGGGAAGCGTGCGCGCGCCCTCTGTCGGCAACTCGCGCCTTTGCCCGTTTCATCGAAGTATCCAACGTCCGCTTCATTGCAATTCATTTTCACGCCCTAAGTTGCGGTGATCGTTCAGCCCTGTGCGCAGCAGATGTTTGCTTACACGAGATTTATGTCTCCAGCGGCGGTCGCTATCACCTGGCGCTGAGCAGTCGCGTGAGAGATGTCACACTCACGCGTATCGACAATTCGGCCGCTGTGGAGATCGCGTGCGAATCGGCGGGGTGCCCACATCTGCTTCGATGGAATGGCAGGAGCTTCGTCGGTAGATGAGAATTGCGGCGGTCTGGTTGTACCTTGGTAGATTCGGCGGGGAAAAGATTGGTGCCGCCGCCGAACAAGGCGTTCCCGCGAGAAGAATAGAAGGGTATGCGAGGCAAAATTTCTCACCCGCCAGGCGCGTCATGCCTCGCAGGATGTGATATCGACTTGTGGATCGGAGGAAGTCGTCTACAGCGCGGTGATAACCGAAATTAGACTTTTGCCGCAGCCCGAGGTTCCGCCAATCCAGTGACCTTCGCGTGCATGAAGGCGTATGATCAGGGAGGGTCTGTATCGCACACATCAATCGATCGCGGTGCTTCGGCGTTTTGGGGCCGAATCTCGCGTAACTGCCGGTGGACGCAGCGTTTCACGATCGTCACCGACGAAGGCACGGCCCCACGGTGGCGGTGACACGCGAGGCGATTACCCATGAAGGCGACACTGCACGCGTCTGGGTCGCGGTCGACGACCAAGCGCTTGAGCTTCGACAGATCAAGTTAGGACGTTCCAGTGGATGGCTGGTCCTAGTGCCGGATGGTGGCCTCAGCCGGGCGAAACGGTCATCACCCGGGGCAGTCTATTCATCGAGCTCATAGCGGTCGAGAGCTGATTATGCATGGAGCGAGGCGCCAGCGATGAACACAATTCTCGCCTTTGCCCTCAAGCATCGCGTGTTGATGGTGGTCCTGTTCGTGATGATGCTGGGAGGCGGCGTCGCCGCGTTCCGGGCCTTGAACATTGAGGCCTATCCCGATCCCGTTCCTCCGATGGTGGACGTGATCACGCAAAGCCCAGGGCTCTCAGCCGAGGAGATCGAGCGCTACATCACCATTCCGATCGAAACGCAGGTTGCGGGTGTTCCGAATCTACAGGTCATGCGGACCATTTCGCTTTACGGTCTGTCCGACGTAAAGCTGCAGTTCACTTACGATTACACCTACGACGAAGCGCTGCAGCAGGTGCTCAATCGTCTTTCGCAGCTCACGGGATTGCCGAACGGGGTGCAGCCCCGGATCAACCCAGTCAGCCCGATCGGGGAAATTTACCGCTATAAGCTCGCCGGTCCGCCGGGTTACGGCGTGCTTGATCTCAAGACATTGCAGGACTGGGTGCTACAGCGCCGGTTCCGAGCGGTACCCGGCGTCGTTGATGTGATCGGATGGGGCGGCAAGACGAAGACTTTTGAGCTGCAAGTCGATCTCAACAAGCTCGTTGCCTATGGGCTCACTCTGCCTCAGCTCCTACAAACTTTAAACAACAGCAACATCAACGTCGGTGGCAACACCGTTAACTTGGGATCGCAGGCGGCCGTGGTCCGCGGTGTTGGCCTTATTCGCTCGATCGATGACCTGAGCAATACGATGCTGACTCAACTTGGCGGCAATCCAGTTCTGATTCGAGACGTTGCTACGGTGGTGGTAGGGAACCAGCCGCGCCTAGGCATCGCTGGTAAAGATGATGACGATGACATCGTGCAGGGTATCGTCCTGATGCGCCGCGGCCAGCAGAGCACACCGACAATTCAACGCGTGAAGACCGAGGTCGAGCTCATCAACAATTCAAGCATTCTGCCACCCGGCGTTTGGATTGAGAGAGTCTATGACCGGCAGGACCTCATCAACATCACGACGAACACAGTTCTGCACAACATGGTGTATGGAGTCTTGTTGATATTTGCGCTGCAATGGATGTTTCTGGGCGACCTGCGAACCGCCCTCATCGTTGCCGCGACGATACCGTTCGCGCTGTTCTTTGCTGTCGGGATCATGGTGCTCCGAGGCGAGTCAGCCAATCTCCTTTCCGTCGGCGCCATCGACTTCGGGTTGATAGTCGATGCGACTGTCATCATGGTCGAGAGGATTTTCCGCCGACTCGGCCAAGCAGGCGAACAACCGGCGTTTGAGCATGAGACAGGCGACAGCGCTTTGCGCGGAAAGCTACTCGACATTTACCGGGCGGGCACGAGTGTAAGTCAGTCGATCTTGTTCGCAGCCGGCATCATCATCGCAGGTTTCATTCCACTGTTCACGCTGAGCGGGGTAGAGGGGCACATTTTCGGCCCGATGGCAAAAACGTACGCCTATGCGCTGGCAGGCGGCCTGATCGCAACCTTTACGGTGACGCCGGCGCTGTGCGCAATTCTGCTGCCGCGGCACGTGCGCGAAACCGAGACCTGGCTGGTGCGTACTCTGCATCGACTTTATAGCCCGGCTCTTCGATTTGCGATTGCAAACAAGATACTGACCGTCACCGCCACCGTGGTACTGTTGCTGCTGGCCGGAATTGCAGTACGCCTGCTGGGGCTCGAGTTTCTGCCCAAACTTGAAGAGGGCAATCTGTGGATTCGCGCCACCATGCCGTCCACGATTTCCCTCGATGAAGGCAACGGTTATGTGAACCGCATGCGCGCGGTGATCCGCAGCTTCCCGGAGGTTGAAGCGGTGGTATCACAACATGGACGGCCCGACGACGGAACAGATGCGGCAGGATTTTTCAACGCTGAGTTCTTTGGACCTCTGAAGCCATTTGACCAATGGCGCTCCGGCCTCGACAAAGACAAGTTGACCAATGAAATTCAGGCTAGGCTGGCGGAGGAATTTCCAGGTGTCGAATTCAACTTCTCACAGTATCTGCAGGACAACGTTGCCGAGCAAGTCTCCGGCGTCAAGGGCGAAAACTCGATTAAGGTCTTCGGCAATAACCTTGAAACACTGACGGAGACAGCCAACAGGATCAAGGCCGTGCTGGCAACGGTTTCCGGCGTCACCGATCTCGCCGTGTTCACCTCGCTTGGCCAGCCTACGATTCAGGTCGAAATCGACCGCGCCCGCGCTGGGCGGCACGGGCTCTCACCCGGCGATATCAACTCCACAATCAAGACAGCCATCGGCGGCGAGTCGGCCGGCGACGTTTATGAGCCTGGCAGCGATCGCCACTTTCCGATCGTGGTGCGGTTGGCGCCGCGGTTTCGGCAGAATCCTGAGGCGATCAGCAACATCACCATCGTTGCGCAAGGGCAGAATGGCATTGCCCAAATTCCGCTCAGCGAGATCGCAAGGGTCAAATTAGTTTCCGGGCCTTTCTACATCTATCGCGAGCAGCAGCAATGGTATCTGCCGATCAAGTTTAGCGTACGTAATCGCGATCTCGGCAGCGCCGTTCAGGAAGCTCAGAAAAAGATCGCAGAGCAGGTTCCGCTGCCCGCCGGCTCGCGGCTCGAATGGGTTGGCGAATTCGGCAATCTTCAGGATGCCATCGGCCGCTTGCAGATCGTGGTGCCGCTAAGTCTTGCATTCATCGGGCTCCTGCTGTGGGTCAATTTTGCTTCAGTGCCCGATACGTTGCTTGCGATGAGCGTCATTCCCATGGCGACCATTGGCGGCATTTTCGCGCTATTTTTGATGCAGATTCCGTTCAGTGTGTCGGCGGCGATCGGCTTCATTGCACTCTTCGGGATCTCGGTCATGAACGGCATCATTATCCTATCTCAGTACAATCAGTTGATAGAGCAAGGCGCCGATCGGATCGATGCAATCCTGCGAACGGGCGAAATTCAGATGCGTCCGGTATTGATGACCTGTGTGATCGCCGGCGTCGGCCTGCTGCCGGCTGCCGTGTCCACCGGAATCGGCTCCCAGGTGCAAAAGCCGCTCGCCGTCGTCGTGGTTGGGGGAATGATGCTGGCCCCCGCCATCATCCTAATCACGCTGCCGGCGCTGATCGCGCTGTTCTCACGGCGTACGCGGTCAGGAGTGAGTGAGGAAACAACATTCGAACCAGCAGAGTAGTCAATAGGCTTGTTGAGGCGATCGCGATCGCCGCTGTCATTTTTCCGACCTGACGCTCGCGGCATACGGAAGCCCGAAGATCGTCTATGATCTGGCGTTGCTCGACTGTTCCGACACACGAAGCCGCCTGAATTTGGGACAAAGTCGCTGCAATTTCCGCGTGTTTACCAGCCCGCAGTTTTGATTAAAGGCCATCTATGAAACAGAGACTTCATCAACATGTCCGCGATCAACGGTTGGATCGATGGCTTGCTCGGGGAGCTGTCGTTGTCATTGTCGGGTTGCAGACTGTAATCGTGAACGATCTCTCCTTCGGTCCATGGTGGTTGGGCCCTGCAGTCGAATTGGCGCTGCTGATTCCCCTGTCGATTGGAACTGTGTGGACCCAGCGCTCAGCAGCAAGAGCTGGAACAGAAGAGGAGTGGGATCATGTCGGCGCCAGGCGGAAGTGGGTGCGCAGGCTCGCCATCGCGCTGACGGCGGTGAGTACGGTTCTAAATTTCGCGGCGCTTTTCCTCCTGACAAAGGCAATTTTTCAGGGTCATGCCGGCACAGGACGAACTTTGTTGCTGGATGCAATTAATATCTGGGCGACGAATGTCGTCATTTTCGCCCTTTGGTTCTGGACCCTGGATCGTGGTAGTCCCTCTAGTCGAGGCCTCGTCTTGCCCGACAAAAGAGATTTCCTTTTTACTCAACAGCAACAGGCTCCTGATACCAATCCTACGTTCGCGGACTGGTCTCCAGGTTTCATGGACTACGTGTTTCTCGCCTACACGAACGCAACAGCGTTTTCGCCCGCGGACACGTTTCCGCTCACGATCCGGGCCAAGCTTCTTATGATGGCAGAATCATTCATCTCGTTGATTACGATAGCTTTAGTCGCATCGCGGGCGGTTGGTATACTGAACTAACGTTGCTAGAAAGGATCTGCGAGTTTCGCATTAGTGCTTACACAGACTTGCGCACGGCGTTGTCGACCAGCGTCTTGCCCAGCGACCAGATCGCGCCGGGGACCTTGTGACTGGAAGCGATGACGGAATCGAACGCCGTTTCGATCCAGCTGCAGTCTTCTTCGGTGATGGTCAGCGGCGGCAACAGTTTGATGGTGTGGCTGCCGTGGCCCGAGACCTGGGTGAGGATCTTGTGATCTTTAAACAGCGGCACCGTGATGAGCTGGCAGAACAGGCCCTTGTTGGCGCTTTCCAGCAGATTCCATGACGCCTTGAGCCGCAGCGACTTCGGCGGAGCGAACTCGACACCGATCATCAGCCCCTTGCCGCGAACTTCCTTCATCAATTCATAGCCGGGAACCATCCGGGTCAACGCCAGCCGAAGTTCGGCGCCGCGCTTGGCGGCGGCCTCGACCAGCTTTTCGGACTTGATCACTTCAAGCGTGGCAATTCCGGCCGCCATCGCCAGATCGTTTTTCGCAAATGTCGATCCGTGCACCACGGCGCGATCCATTTGATTGAAGATCTTGTCGAAGATACTCTTGCGGGTGAGCAATGCGCCGACCGGAACATGACCGCCCGACAGCGCCTTGGAGAGCAGAACGATGTCCGGCTCGACATTCCAGTGTTCGACCGCGAGGAACCTTCCGGTTCGACCCATTCCGGTCTGAATTTCGTCGGCGACCATCAAGGTGCCGTACTTGCGGCAGAGCGCTGCGGCGCCCGGCAGAAATTCATCCGTGGGCATATTGACGCCCTTGCCCTGGATCGGCTCGACGATAAAGGCGGCGACCTGACGCGACGACAGCGCCTGCTCCAGAGTGGCGAGATCGTTGAAGGGTATCGAGGTGCATCCAGGCAGCAACGGCTCGAAGCCGCCGCGGAAGTTCGGGTCGTCGGTCAGCGACAGCGCGCCATAGGTCAACCCGTGGTAACCATGGGCGCAGTACACGATGCCCGGCCGGCCCGTCGCGCCGCGGGCGAATTTGATCGCAGCTTCGACACATTCTGCCCCCGAATTGGCAAAAAACACCTTGTCCAGATATGGAACAAATTCCAGCAGGCGTTCGGCCAGCACGCCCGCAAGCGTCGAAACATCGAGTTGCACGAGGTTGGGCAGGTCGCTGTCGAG
>WNFH01002119.1_pt1 | contig 13738 bp, 16 predicted proteins | sample 5400411 | NCBI WGS metagenome assembly WNFH01 (sample SAMN13153347, study PRJNA577476) | soil metagenome | isolation source: 200 cm saprolite under Douglas fir tree site 2 hole 3 | place: USA:California | collected 2015-04-18
CTACCTCACGGAATGATCTTGGTTCTTCTATTGTACACTATCTCACTTGTCTGGACAAGCGCAGTGGGCCGCCAGGTCCGCGTGCCACCAGGTGTTGACCGTCCTCTGAGCTAGTGTGTTTCCTGCATATTCTGAACATGTCCCTCGAGGAACGTTCCATGAAACGGTTTGGAAACGCTGTGTGGATTACACTTAGAGCAGTTAGTTTGTATTCCTGTTCTGGCGAAAGGATGCTTAAGATGAATCCGAATACTCAATCTTTAGGCAAGGTTCAAATGCACTTGACAGTTCCTCACTAACAGCAAGGCCCAGCCCTGTCATCCTGAGCGAAGCGAAGGATCTCGCTGCCGATCGCGACAGACCCTTCGCGGAGTTTACCCTGAGCGAAGCGCATGGGCTCAGGGTGACACGGGGTGACTGTTCAACCTGTTAAGGACTCTTCCTCACAATTGAACCATGCCTTAAAAGCTATTGAAAACGAGGGAATTGCTGAGCCTGTTGTTTCTGAAGTGGATACCCTGGTCGAGCGCGGCTTTACACCTGATGAGATCATTTCGCTGGTCTGGCTGCGGGACTGGTACCAGAGCGGGGGCAGCGACCGGGTCGAGGTTATACGCCACCTGGAGTTTCTCAAGCTGCTTGTGATGAACGGCAAAATGGCGCTCTAGTCAATGCATCTCTGATGCCTGGCCGGTCCATCAAAGGCCCACCCGACCGAGCAGCGGATATACTAGAAGAAGGGCAAGATGATGGAGAGATATTATCAGAATTACCGCTCGCATTTGTTTACCGTGCGAGTATGGCAGGAAGAGTTAGGGAATGGTCAGAAGGAGTGGCGCGGCAAAGTGCAGCAGGTGCACAGCGGAGAGGTGCGCTACTTCCGCGAGTGGCCGACACTGGTGGCAGCGCTGTTAAAGATGCTGTCTGAGCCCGACTCTGATCCTAAGATGGATTGAAGAGCATTAGTCGCAAGAATTTAGACATTTGGAGAGAATGCCTGTCACCCTGAGCGCAGCGAAGGGTCTGGCTCGCCGGACGCAGAGATCCTTCGCTGCGCTCAGGATGACAGCCAGGACACCGCTCAAGCCCGCTCACGGGAAGCCTTCTCTCCAAATATCTAGCAAGAATTGACCATGCTTGACACTTACTCAAGGAACCTTCTATAGTATGGAAGATTGAGATCAACATTAGTAAGTGGCAAGCAGTAAGGTATGTCAGATTCGGTAAACAAGCAAATTGTGCCCTATATTGAGCGAGCACGAAAAGTCCTGCAGTACGAGCAGCGCGGCAATCACCAGGATCAGATCGTGAGAGGTGGGCTGGAAGTATTTGTGGTGCGCTGGGCTGATGAAGCCATCGCTGCGTGTAAAAATGCAGGTCTTGATCCCAAGCCTATTCATCGCTTCACCGAGCATCTTGAAGGCTATCGCCGGCAGGACCCGATACAGCGCGCGGCCAGTCTGCGCGCGGCTCTTGCGATACTCAGCGAACTTGAGAGCGACGGTGCAGCTACTCCTGTTCGATCTACAACTCCTGCCAAGGTCACACCTGTGCAAGCGGACAAGACTGAGCGCAAAGATTCAGCGCCTGCGCCAACAGCAGCGGATGGTAAAACGGCCTCAACTGCTATACGAACTGCACAGGCAACTCAAAATAAACCGGTTCACCTGGATGAGAGCATGTCGGCGGGCCATGCCGCGCTGACATTGTTGAGCGCAGATGTTACTGCTGTTCCGGGTGTAGGCCCGTCCGTGGCGGGCAAATTGCGCAGCCTGGGCATACGCACCGTACGGGACTTGCTCTTTTATTTTCCGCGCCAGCATCGCGACTATAGCAAACTTGAAAAAATAGCGAACATTCCCTTTGACGAGGTCACTACTACAATAGGCATGATCTGGGAAGTAGAGACGGTTCGCACGAGCAAGGGACTTGCACGCACAATCGCTACTATTTCGGATGAGACAGGAAAGCTGCGCGTAATGTGGTTCAACCAGCCCTACTTGCAGAAGCAGTTGAACGCGGCCAAAGGCTCCTACCTGGTGGTAACGGGGGTAAAGCATCGCTTTGGGAACAAGGTTGAGTTTACTGTAAGGAGCCACGAACTGCCTGAACAGGGTGATCTGCTGAATACGGGGCGGCTGGTGCCCATCTATCCATTGACCGAGGGACTGAACGCTAAGACACTGCGGCGTTTCACCAAGTGGGTCGTTGATCGTTACGCGGCGATGGTCCCTGAATTCCTCCCGGCTTCAATACGTTTCGCCGGCAAGCTAATGCCGCTGCCTGAAGCGGTCTCGCAGGTACACTACCCCGAAAATGAGCAAGCGCTCAAAGCGGCCCGCCTGCGCCTGGGTTTCGACGAGCTATTTTTGATTCAGTTGGGGATGCAGGAACGCAGGACACGTTGGCAACGCGAGGGGCCGCGGGGAAAAGCTTTCAAGATTGATCTTGCTAAAATAATTGTTGACGCCGATAGCGTGGCAGCGATGGCAGGCGCAGAAAATGGGCAAGAGAGCGACGTGCAGAACGATGCGACGCTCCCAGGTTCTACACTCTGGTCAATGGTAGCTACTGACAAGCCCTTTGAGGCGACATTGCCGTTCCGCCTCACCGAGGCGCAGCGGCGCGTGATTATCGAGATTTCAGGAGACCTGACGCAGAGTAAACCTATGTGCCGCCTGCTGCAGGGCGATGTCGGCGCTGGCAAAACCGCTGTGGCAGCGGCAGCGCTGCTAGCGGCAGCGCTCAGTGGCTACCAGGGTGCAATCATGGCGCCGACGGAACTGCTGGCGGAGCAGCACGCGCAGAGTATCGGCACCATGTTAGAGCCTTTCGGTATTCGTTCCGTCCTGCTCACGGGGAGCCTGCGCCAACGCGAGCGCAGCATGGGACGTTCGGCGATTGAGAGCGGGGAGGCGGCAGTGGCGATTGGTACACATGCCCTGATTCAAGAAGATGTCAATTTTGCGCGCCTGGGGCTGGTGATTGTGGACGAACAGCACCGTTTCGGTGTCGAGCAGCGCGATCTGCTGCGGCAAAAGGGCTATCATCCACACATGCTGGTGATGACGGCTACGCCCATTCCGCGCACACTGGCGCTGACCGTGTATGGAGATCTGGATGTGTCGGTAATCGACCAGTTGCCGCCCGGACGCCAGAAGATTATCACGCGCTGGCGCAGCGGCGCACGTCGCGACGAGGCCTACCGGCTGATTGCCCAGCAGGTCTCGGAGGGACGGCAGGCCTTTATTATCTGTCCATTGATCGAGGAGTCCGAGTCGCTGGCGGTCAAAGCGGCTACGGTCGAATATGAGAGACTGAGCCGGGAGGTCTTTCCCAATTTGCGCCTGGGATTGGTGCACGGGGCGATGAAAGCTGCCGAGAAGGACCAGGTGATGCGGCGTTTTCGCGACGGGGAACTGGATGTGCTGGTGGCTACTTCGGTGATCGAGGTAGGTATTGATATACCCAATGCGACGGTGATGGTGATCGAGGATGCAGACCGTTTTGGGCTTTCACAACTGCACCAGTTTCGCGGGCGCGTTGGGCGCGGAGCGTATCAATCGTACTGCTATGTGCTGAGCTCCGATGCAAGTATACAGGCGCAGGAACGCCTTGAGGTGTTTCAGATGACGAACGATGGATTCCGCCTGGCGGAGGAAGATTTGCGCCTGCGCGGCCCGGGCGATTTCTTCGGCGTGCGCCAAAGCGGGGTGCCCGAGCTTCGTATGGCCGATCTGAACAATATGCAGCTGGTTGAACTCTCTCGTACCCTCGCGGCGAAGCTCTGGGAGAGCGATGCTTATCTACGTAAGCCTGAACATGCTGCACTGCGCGAGAGGATGCATGTTTTCTGGCAAAGCTTCATGGCGCATTGAGCGCCACTTGACATGGACTTTTGTATTTTAGGAGGGATAACTATGGTAGTACGTGTATCATTGATGGTATTGCGCGTGGCTGTGCTGGGGGCGCTGGTATTAGGCATATTGTTCTGGACAGACAATGCAACTGGCCTGCAGATAGTACATATTGTGCTGGGGTTCCTGGTAGTGATCTCGTTGTGGGTGATAGGGATTGCGCAGGGTGTCCAGCGGGGCGGTAGTTTTGGTCTGGCGCTAGCAACTTTTGTTGTGGGTTTTCTCCTGGCGCTGGTTGGGCTTTTCCAGACGAGATGGCTGATCGGCTCTTCTCACTGGGTGATTCAGGTGATTCACCTGCTACTAGCCTTAATGGCGATTGGGCTAGGGGAAATGATCGGTGGTCGCTACAGGAGGATGACGGCTAAGGAAGCGGTTTAGCAGTCACTTCACACTATTGCCGAATGGTCGCTAATATGTTTTAATGGGGGTATCAGGCTGGGTTTTAGGTGCCATGCCGGCGTAGAACAATTGTATTGAAGGGGTTTTCGAGCGTGAGCAATGAGAAAAGACACAAACGCGTTGCCGTGTATCCTGGCAGTTTTGATCCACTCACCAATGGGCATCTCGATATTGCAAGGCGGGCAGCGCGGCTCTTTGACACGCTGATTATCGCCGTCTATGCTTTCCCTGCGAAAAACCTGCTCTTTACGGTTGAGGAACGCATGCAGCTCTGGCAAGAAGTGATTGAGGCAGAAGAACTGACAAATGTACGCGTAGATACATTTACAGAACTGTTAGTGGAGTTTGTCCGTTCGGCAGGTGGGCAGGCTATTGTTAAGGGGCTGCGTTCACCTAACGATTTCGAGGTGGAGTTCCAGCAGGGACTGATGAATCGCAAGTTAGCGCCTGAGATTGAGACTATTTGCTTACTTACTAATCTGGAGCAGCTCTTTGTGAGTTCTTCTTTGCTTAAGGAGGTCGCCCGCCTGGGAGGGAACGTTACAGATATGCTTCCTCCAAACGTAGTGCTGGCCCTACAAAAAAAATTCGGGACGTAGTGCGTTGAAGCTGCCTGAGCCGTCAGCGGGCAGGTGAGTGCAATTGGGAACGGAGAAAAGGCGTGGACGATATACTCTTTCTTGTAAACCGCCTGGATAATCTGATCGCAAGTAGCCGCAAGATGCCCCTGGTTGACCAGTTGCTGGTGAAAGAAGCCGATATTCGGAGCATTATTCACGAGATGCGGATAGCCATTCCCGATGAAATCAAGCAGGCACGACGTATCATCCAGGATAAGGAGCGTATCCTGGCCCAGGCACGCGAAGAGTCTGAACGAGCGTTGAAGCGCGAAGGTTTGCTACATTCTGCGGAAGAGCGTTCCCAGGAAATATTGAGATTAGCGTATGAAAAAGCTGAGCAAATCAAGGTTGAGGCCGATGCGTATGTTGTGGAAACGCTGCGCGCCTTGCGGGACCACCTGGCGACGATCGAGATGGATATTGGCCGTTCCATTTTGAGCATCGAGAAAGGGCTTGCCAGCCTGGAAGAGGTGCCTGAAGAGGAAGATGTGTACGAGGAGGAGGAGGAGGAGGAGGAGGAGGCAGAGGATGAACAACCACCTTCACGACCAACCCCAAGACGGGCGTCGCTGGCTGCTGATACGATGGGGGGGCCGAAGTTCCAGCAGGATTCGATGCAGGGAGACAGAGGCTAGCCGTATGGAGGGTCGGCCACGAGTTCCCCCACACGTGGATTCGATGCAGAGAATGAGCGACCAGGGCGGGGGCAAGCATTGGGGGTTGGCGACCAGGGCGGGGGCAAGCCCCGCCCCTACTATATACGGCTTCACTCCCTCCGACCTTCGATTTTTGGTAGAACCTATGCTTGCTTACATGTGGTATTATCGTGCTAGATATTCTATTGTTCTGTTATGAGTCCTTCTTTCAGGCAGTTCTGCTGGCCTGATAGTAAATCGTATCGTAAAGACCTATACAATAGTGCCAGATCCAAGGAGGTCAATTCATGATCTGTCCCCGCTGTCAAAGCCAGGTGGCCGATGGAGTGAAGTTCTGCGGCGTATGCGGAGCGCCTATGCAAGTGAGCCAGACACCACCACCACAGGGCCAGCCCCAAAGTCAATATGGAGCGCCGCAACAAGGAGCATACATACCACCTAATCAGTACGAAGAGTATTCCAGCAATCAAGCGTTTGGCGCCAAGGTGCCGAGAGCCGAACTACACAATCCTGAAGGGGTATTGCGTGTAGCCGATATGTCGATCACGATTGATGGAGAACTGGTGCCGGTCGTAGATGTTATGCTGGGCAACCAATTACCCATCTATTTCGAGCATCACATTTTGCTCTGGAAGCACCCAGGGGTGCAGATTGGCTTCAAATCGCTCAAGGGAGCTGCCAAGCGTTTCTTCGCGGGCTTGCAAATCTTCATCACCGAGGCGCAGGGGCCTGGTAACATCTCCTTCTCGCGCGATTCGGTAGGCCAGATTGTGGCACTACGCCTGCAGCCGGGCCAGATGGTCGAGGTACGCGAGCACCAATTCCTGTTCGCCACGGGCAATGTTGATTATGATTTCACTTTTGTGCAGGGTGCAGCCAATATCCTGTTCAGCCGCACCGGTCTCTTCATTGACCAGTTCACGTGTCGCGGCGGCGAAGGCATCTTAGTGGTCCATGGATATGGCAATGTCTTTGAGAAAATGCTGGCTCCAGGAGAAACGCTCGACGTCGAGCCGGGCGCGTGGTTGTGGAAAGATCCATCGGTGCAGATGACCGTCACTACGGTCGCCGGCTCACAGCGCGGCGGCGGCCTTTTCGGTGCCATCGGCGGCTTCATGGCGGGTGCATCGATCGTACTCAACCGCTTCACGGGACCGGGTCGCCTGGGCATCCAGTCTATGACCTATCATCCGCCACAGGCCGAAGGCTCTCCACAAGCGGGTGGAACCAGCAACATCGGAGGAACGCTGGGCCAGTTGTTCAACCAGTGAGTTATTGTTCATGCTGCGCCGCTTTTACCGTTCGTTGCATCTCACGGAGGGGGGCGGCGGGCGACCACTGGCACTTATCCGTCCTGGCAACGCTGACAAGTCGATAATGGATTGTACGTTTGTAACCTGGATATTCGATGGGGCACGGGGGGCCGATAAATCGGCGATGGGCACGGAGTATTGATACGCGCTCCGCTTCGCTTCGCTGAGGCCCCTACGGATGACCGGGTTATTTTCTTAGGCAAGGTTCAATTTGGACGAATTGTCCTTGACCGTTTGAACCGTCACACCCTGTCACCGTGAGCGAAGGATCAGCGCAGCGAGATCCTTCGCTGCGCTCAGGATGACAGGGCTGGACCTTGCTGGTGATGAGGAACGGTCAAGTTCCTTTGAACCTTGCCTAAAATCCTTTATCGGACATGTGCAAGACGAAAGGAGCAAGGCCTTGTAAAGATACCCCGTATCTTTCTTGCCCCGCCTCTCTTCACCGCCTTCGCCCACGTGCTGGATAAATCCGCACTACGCGTTGATGAATCAACGCTCTACGGATGGGTATTCCCACGCAAGGATAGAGCTAGAAGCCGTGGGCACGCGCTATGCTTCCTAAGCGGCGAGCACTGGGCTTGACGGTGCGCTCCTGGGTGTGCCGGTTGACGGCGATGAGGCCGAAGGTCGGGCGATAGCCAAGGAGCCACTCGAAGTTGTCCAGCGCCGACCAGTAGGTGTAACCGCGTACGTCGATCCCATCACGCAGGCAGGCGGCAACCCCGCGCAGCGCCCGCTCGATGTAGGCAATGCGCCGCGTGTCATCGTCCGTAGCGATACCGTTTTCTGTCACGATGACGGGCATGCCCGTCATCGCGCTCGCGTAGCGGATCGCCGCTTCGAGCGCCTCCGGCCAGAATTCGTAGTCCATCTGAGTGCGTTCCACGCCCTCTTCCGGCCCCAGTGGGCCAGCAGGGCCGAAACGCTGGCGCGAGTAGGTCTGCACACCGATAAAATCGTCGCCTCGCGTTCCTTCCAGGTAGACATCTAGCAGTTCCCGGCGCATCTGCGCGGCCATTTCCTCACCACCAGGTCCCGCCTGGATATCCTGCATCGCCAGGGTCAGCCCGACCTCGCATTTTCCCCGTCCTGCCTTGATGGCCTCCACCGCCCGCCGGTGTGCCGCCAGGGTCGTCTCGCGCCCACGCTCAGAGTCCGCGAACATCATCGGGACGAAGCGCGAGGCGTCGCTGCCGACGCTACGTGCTGCCGCCTCAAACCAGGGCGCCTTGCGCATAGAGCCCATGATCTCACCCGCTATGGCTTTTATGAGAGGGCCGCCGTTGACCTCGTTGAGCGTACAGGCCAGGGGAATCAGATCACCCAGGTGAGCCATCGCTCTTTCACAGAAACGGGCAAACTTTTCCGGTGTGTCCTGCGCCTCCCAACCGCCGGAGGCGGCCAGCCAGCACGGCGAGGTGAAGTGGTGGAAGGTGACCATGGGGATGATCCCATGCTCATGGCACGTCGCCAGCATACGCCGGTAGTGGTCGAGCTGGGCCAGGGAAAACTCTCCCTCTTCCGGCTCGATACGCGACCACTCCAGGGAAAAGCGGTACAGCGTGAAGCCCAGGTCAGCGAGCAGGGCGATGTCCTCGCGGTAGCGGTGATAGTGGTCGCAGGCATCGCCCGATGACTCGACGAAGGCGCTGCCAGTCGCATGTTCCATCGCCCAGGTGTCGTTGTAAACGTTGCCGCCCTCTACCTGGTGCGCGGCTGTGGCGGTGCCCCAGAGAAACGTGGGGGGAAATGTGATCTCCATATAGTGATCTCCCTTTCTCAAGATGGTCGAACGGAGTGCTTCTTCATCCATTATGTACGAAAATCTCTCTCCCCGCCAAGCCTCCCGTGGGGCTCAAAAGTATAACATCCTTGACAACAGGAGTTCTCTCTTCTATACTTGTTTCCGTTAGGAAAATAACAATGCAAAGGGAACTATGAGGCCAATCGTTCCTTTGCAAGGTGAATCCAAAGATTGAGTTTTTATTTGGAGGTAATGAGATGACAACACAGAATGAAGCGGAAGCCGGAACCCAAAGTCGCTGGCAGTTTGACCCTTTTCACACGCAAGTCGAGTTCGCCGCCAAGCACCTTGGCATGATGACGGTGCGCGGTCACTTTGCCGAGACCAGCGCGACCGGGAATATCTACCCCGACGACCCCGAAGCGTCATCGGTGGAAGTCACCATGCAGTCAGCAAGTATCCGAACGCACAACGAGAATCGGGACAACGACCTGCGGTCATCCAATTTTCTGGAAGTCGACAAGTATCCCACGATGCACTTCAAAAGCACCAGGATCGAACACACCGGAAAGGATCGCTACACCATGACGGGCGACCTGACCATCAAGGGCAACACCCAACCGGTGACACTGAAGGTGGTGAAGTACGGGGAATTCAATGACCCCATGATGGGCCACCGGATCGGCTACAGCGCCGAGGGCCGGATTGACAGGAGGGACTTTGGCCTGACATTCAGCATGATGCTCGATGGCAAGTTTATCGTCAGCAACGAGGTCGATATCTTGATCGAGGGCGAGTTCGTCGAGCAAAAGTAAGTGCAGGCACCGCCGCCACAAGTAACTGAGCCTGGTGTTGAACAACTTGCGATTGATCGATCTCTCCGGGTAGACTGTCTCGCAGGTGGGAGGTGCGAGGCAGTCGAGACCGGCAGATCACGATGTTCCTGGTGCTTTAATCATTTAGCAAGAGCGTAAGCGCGGGCGACGGTACTTCGTGGTCGGCGGCGCTAGCAACGACGGCGGTACCGATAGCGAAGTACTCGATGACGTGCGAACCCCAGCCATGACTGCGCTCGTGGATCTGCGCACCGACGATACCCTGCGCATTCAGGCTTGTAGCCTCCGCTTGCATACGCTCCATGGCCAGTTCGCGGGCATCATAGAGCGCCTGGGTATAGTTGGCCATTTCGACATTCTGGCCGACCTGCTTCATCCACTGGCCTATACCCTGGTGGGCAACATGGTAGACACAGTTACCCATCACCATGCCCACGGGCCGGTAACCGGTCTGGAGCAAGGTCCAGAAATCCTGGCCGGAGAGGTCCGAGGTGAATGGCATGCCATGCGCGTTGCGATAAGTTTGACCGCTACGCGAGCGGATCGCCGTGCCGATCGCTAAGAACTCGGCCAGGGATTCCCCCCACTCGTGCCGCGTGACCTCCAGACGCACGCCGACGATACCGTCTGCGCCCAGTGCAGCGGCCTCCTCCTCCATACGTGTCATGGCTAATTCGCGGGCATGATACATGGCCTGGGTCAGGACATTGACTTCCATGTTCTGCCTAAAGCCTGCAAACTGATAGCCGATGTGATAGATCGAGCTGCCTACCACCAGGCCAACCGGGTCGAAACCCGCTTCACGTACCAGCAAGAACTCGTTGACGCTTAAATCACTGGTGAAAAGGCCACGGTGGGTAGCATCACTGCGCATAGATTTGAGTCGTTCGCGCGCATGTACGGGCAAATCATCGCCCTGAGGTACCTGACTAGACATAGAGTTTCTCCTTCTATTCTCTTATTGTAAGCTCACGCGTTTCCCCGCGCTGTCCAGGGCGCAGGTCGGTGAAAGTGAGCGTGGGTTTTGGCGACGGAATGACATGGTCTGGTCTGCGAGAGACGATGGCGGTACCAATAACCGAGAAATTGATGAATAAATCGCGATACGTGGTGGGATCATTCTCGCGGTCATACTCGTATTGTTGCTTATTGAATCCGATATGCATGCCGACGACGCCCACAGCATTGAGGCTGCGGGCCATCGCGGTGAGCCGGTTCATCGCCAGGTCACGAGCAGTATAGATAGCCTGTGAATACGGGCCAATCTCCTGGTTCGACCAACTGCGTAGTATCTGACTCACCTCCCAGCCAGTGGAGACACAGTAGGAGCAATAGCCTGTCACCAGCCCAACCGGGAAATACCCTGCCTGGAGCAGGGTCCAGAACTCCTGGCCGGAGAGATCGCTGAGGAAAGGACGTGGGAAAAGCGGCGCGTCAGGAAGCCGGATAGCCGTACCAATAGCCGTGTATTCAATCAGACCGCTGCCCCACTCGTAGTCGCGCGTGGTGAGCCGTACACCGATGATGCCGTGGGCCTTCAACAGCGTCGCCTCCTGCTCCAACCTGCCCAGGGCAAGCTGGGCGGCATGCTGGTGAGCCTGGGTAATAGTTGTCAATTCATATGCGTTGGTAAATCTTGCATAGCTCCAGGTATATTGCCTTCCCACGTGGTAGATCGAGCTACCCATCACCTGGCTTAAGGGCTGGTAGCCCTGGTTGCGTGTCAGCGCGAACTCCTTCGCGCTGAGATCGCTGCTGAAGAGCGGGTGACCGGCTGCAGTCTCCTCGCTCAAGCGCCGCAGCGCCTGCGCAGGTAGTCCGCCGGCCTGCAATGAACGCAGGCTGGCCTCTGCCTCTTGCTGTGCCTGGATGCGCTGCTGTTCTTCCTCTGGCGAAGAACGTTTCCAAAAAGGCATGCGAGCCTCCTTCCTCACATACAGCGCCTGGTGCGCTATTACAGCAGAAATCGCTCAAGGGCAGTACGGGCCTGTGCACTTTGTCCCGCCACATGAGCCAATGCCTCCGAAAGCTCCTCAATCCACTGGTCCACGGGTATCTGCTCAGTTTTGAGTACGATGCCTCGCACTATTTTCGCCCGCATTGCCACCAGCGGCCCCTGTCGCTCCCTGCCAATGCGATATTGATACTCACCCAGCGACACCGTAAGCTCTTTCACCGGGTGCTCACGCGAGAAGAGGCCGCTCTGGCGCGTTATCGTGGTATTGTTGGGCAGTGCCCCTTCCAGCTTGACGGCAAGGGCTTCTAAAAATGCCTTGATATCGGTGTTGTCGGCACGCAAAGATGCGGCGAACAGTTCAGTTCGCATCGGCTCGCTGAGTTCGTCACTCATGCTCTTCTCCTTAACACTATATATAACGCGGGGCCACTGTAAAATTCCAAAGCAACGCGGGCGACCATAAAGGCCCTCCAATAGACATCAACCTAAGAAAAGCCCATCAACTTCTGTAGGGGCGAGGGTGGTGGAGTGGGGAAGGGCAAGAAAGATACGGGGTATCTTTACAAGGCCTTGATGGTCGCCCGCGTCCTGTTCCCTGTGCTCACCTGTGAGGGAATGCGATCACACCCCCACCACCGGGCGACCATCAAGGCCCGCCCCGCCACTCCTCACCACCCTCGCCCCTACGGAGATATTCCTCCGCACGGACGGAGACCCGACAATGATCTCTACAAGCTACGCATTCTATGATATCATAGCTATGGAAGCTATGATAGCTTGATAGGAGGATTACATATGGGCATTTTCTCACGCTTTACAAATCTCTTGCGCATGCGCGCCAATACAGCGCTGGATAAGGCTGAGGACCCGGGCGAGGTGATGGATTACTCGTACAGTAAACAGCTCGAACAACTGCAACAACTGCGCCGCTCCATTGCTGACGTGGTGACAAATGAAAAGCGGCTAGAAATGCTGGAGTCACAAATTCGGCAGCAGAGCAACAAGCTCGACCAGCAGGCAATGCAAGCATTACAGGCAAATCGTGAAGACCTGGCGCGAACTGCCTTGCAGAGGAAGCAGGCGCTTGCGACACAGGTCAATAGCTACGACCAACAACTTGCCCAGTTACGGGACCAAGAACAGCGGTTGGTCGAAATGGAGCGCACGGTCTCTGCTCGTATCGAAGCCTTCCGTACGCAAAAAGAGATGGTCAAAGCCCAGTACGGCGCAGCGCAGGCGCAGGTGAAGATTAACGAAGCGGTTACAGGCATTTCGCAAGAAATGTCTGAGATGAATCTCGCCATGCAGAGGGCACAGGATAAAGTGCTGTCGATGCAAGCACGTGCAGATGCGATGGACACGCTGATCGACCAGGGAACGCTCAGCGAACAGGGGTTGATCGGCGCTGGTTCTGGCGACACGCTCGACCGCGAGTTGCAGCAGGTTGCCTCACAACAAAATGTGGAAGCGCAGTTGCATGCAATGAAACAACAAATGCAGCTAGGGGGTCCAGACGCATCCCAGCGACAAATCGAGGGACCTCCCTCCAACTGACTAGTTACGCTTCTCTCTTTCGCGGTTAATGCGCAGGATCTTGAGCATATATTGTTCGGAGTTCAAGTAGTAGGGATTCCTCTTGATATACTTGCCGACGACAGCGATGGGATGTAGCTTGAGCATTTCTACTACCAGGCTGGGCAATAATTTGCTATGGTCGTAGTGCATTAGCGCAATAATAGGGGCATTCTGGAAAGTAAATACCGCGTCAGATGCCGCTTCATATTTGAGGATTTGTTCAGGAGTGGCTATATCTTTAGTCAGCCAGGTCATATCGATCGAGATACGTACCGCCTGCCATCCTTCACGCAGCGCCTGAGCAATGAATGTCTGATGGGAGGAAAGTAAAAAATACGGGTCAAAGCGTTTACCTTTTGCCAGAAACAGCTCGCGTTCCTCGTGTAAGACCAATTGCCCGGCCTCAATCACTCCATTCACGTCAATCTGTAACTTCTGTAGTTCCTCGCGTAATTCCTTGACCTGTGCTGGGGCAGCAGCAAATAAACACTTTTCCGAAAGCGTCAGTCCCACACGCATTAAACGCGCTGTCACACCTGGAATCTCGTTCACTTTACTATAAAGTTGACAGATATGCGAGCCAGGAGGAATGCGCTCAGATTTGCCTTCGACGCTGAGATCCATAGCTACTACCTCCACCGGTCATTGTTGACCTATCTGCGCTTTCCGTGCTTGACGAAAACGAGCGGCTTTGTTGCTCATACTCACAATTAAC
>WNFH01004510.1_pt1 | contig 13733 bp, 12 predicted proteins | sample 5400411 | NCBI WGS metagenome assembly WNFH01 (sample SAMN13153347, study PRJNA577476) | soil metagenome | isolation source: 200 cm saprolite under Douglas fir tree site 2 hole 3 | place: USA:California | collected 2015-04-18
ACACCGCCAGGACGCGTTGCCGGTCATCAGGATGCGTACACTGCATCCATCCCTCCCCCTGTGCCTGTTCGGTGGTCATGCCGGTATAGTCGCGCCAGCGTTGATTATAATAGTCGACATACCCGTCCGGTCGCCCGGTCCAGACCAGCTGGGGGATGGCATCGATCAGGGCATGGATTTCTCCTTCGGCTCGCTTGCGCGCGGTGATGTCGATCCCAGCAATGGCGAGATACTCGATGTGGTGATCCGCATTCACGTGGGGGGTGATCGCTACCTCAAAGTGAAGGAACATCCCTTCCCTCGGGCGAACCAGGGTCTCGAAAAGGACTGTTTCTCCCGTGCTGGCTCGCGCGATTGCTGCGCGTACCTGCTCTTGACTGGCAGGAGAACAGGACCACCAGGGGGTTTCGGCCAGCGGTTTGCCGATCACCTCCTCGCGTCGGATGTGCGCGTCGTCTAGTGGTGCCTCGTTGATCTCCAACACGATCCCCTCGGGCGTCAGAACCGCGACCTCGGCATGCAAACCATCCAGGACAGCAACGGGGAGCGGCTGGCTTGTGGGAAATGTTCTCTGGCGTCGGGCTGGTGCTCTCCTCTGGTGGAAATGCAACATGACCCCCCCAACGGTCGGAGCGAGCTGCACGTGCAGCCAGGTCCGGGTCACGGGAGAACCATACTCCACTTCAGTCGGTTCTTGGGTCTGTCTGGTCTTGAGCACGGCTTGATAGAGCGCGGTGCTCACTAGTTGTGGAGCGCTGCGCCAGAAGGGGTTCCCACGTAACTCCTCGAGCGTGGCTCCGGTGATGACCTGCGCGCTCGCATTGGCGTACACAATGGTCTCAGTGTCATCGATGAAAAATAAGGCACCGGAAAGCGTCTCAACCATGGTGATGAGCGTCTCACGCCACGCAAGCGTGTCACACTCGATCTGCTTTGCATTAGACATATCTTTGTTCTTCATCTACAACTGTAGGACTATTAGGGGTTTACAGTACATTTGACAGGAACGCCCTTTGCATCATGCGATGATCTTCTGCTCCCGAAAAAGGGGTGCCACCCCCATCTGTCTGCTCAAGCAAAGCACACGTCCTGCAAGCAAAAAGCACGCGGCAGGAATTCCTACCGAGTTCCTCATGCAGCAATGGAAGTGGGCTTGAGAGGTCACTACGTCGCCTCTCCCGTGACAGGGGCGAGACCGCGTTGTTCCATCAGGGTCATCATATCGTAGTAGACGTGGAGACTGGCGATCTTCCCCTTCCTGATCTGCAAGATAGAACAGAACCGCAGTTCGCCCGAGCGCCTCATGCTTGGAAGAGCGCCCGAGGGCAGATGTAGTGGACCGGTGTCGTTCCAACGCCAGGCACCCTCAAGGGTGACCTGATCCTCTGTGGCAAACGCATTGGTCAGCTCTATCCTGATATCAGGGAAGTTCTCTGCGAAAAACAGCGCTATCCGCTTGTGGCCATCTGGACCTTGAAGCGTTGCTCCGGAAGGAACATCTACGTCCTCGGCGTCTGCTGCGAAAGCAGCTATACTCTTATCGAGCCAGGCCGGGTCTGACTGGCGATTGTTGTAGAGATCGAACAGTGACCGGGCCAGAGCCACATTCTCCTGCGCAGCCATGATAGTATCCATGCTTTCTCTCTTGCGTTGCACAGCGAGCCGTTCTTGCTAGCATGAGCAACGTTCATCTCAAGACGACAACGTGTAAAGGAGCACCTGATGAGTGCAGCAAACACGCAAAGTAGGTCCCTTTTGCGTAGCACAAGTATAGCACCTGGGGCCCAGTGAGGAGGTCAAAAATGGGGAAGGAGGACGCACGGAGAGGCTGGGTGTCATGGCTCGTGGAGCCATTTTATGGCAATCGTCTCCATCGGCTTGTGCAGTCAACTCACCACCTGGGGGCGCAAGCTCTTGCCAACACACACCGTCTCTCCCTGGCCGCTTTTGGTGAAAGGATGAGCTTAAAATCGAGTCAGATGACACACCCCTATCATGCCACCTGACCGCTGTCCTTCTTTGCGCGAACATCTTCAGACAGCTCCATGATCTTGAGCGACCTGAGGACCATAGCACGTGTTAATGCCACGGCTAAAGAAGCGTCGCGTTCCTCATATGCGCTCACCAGACGTTCCCTGTCACTGAGTCTTCGCTCAGCATAAGCACGCCCAAGCTTCATACTCAGGTGACGTAACTGAAGTGTTCGTAATCCTAAGGAATCCAGGATGCGCTTCACCTGTCTGTTGCCGCCTATCTCGGCTTCCCTATTGCGAAAGGCCACACTGGCCCAGAACACCCCATCGACATCGTGAGCAGCTGCCATCTCACGCATTGGCAGCAGGAATGCTCTGAGCGAGGCGATAGCCTCATCTGAGGCGGTGTTCACAATCAATTCTGCGGTGAGCATCAGGAGATTCGCTCGAACCTGGTAGATCTCACGTACCTCTTCGAGGCTGACCTGTGCAACAAAGGGACGCCGGTACGGCGGAATGGTCACCAAACCTTCTTTTTCGAGCAGCAATAGCGCCTCTCGCACAGGTGTGCGGCTGGTCTGAAATTGCTTCGAGAGATCGACGGTATTGAGGTCATCCCCCGGATGCAAACGGCCTTCGATAATCGCGCACCCAATCCACTGCGCGATCGAGGAAACACGTGGATTGGTTCGATCTGAGTTCTCCAGTATCCGCATCATTTCTCGCTGGCTATTTGTCTTGATGCTTTGATCTTCACTTTCCATAGGAAGTCCACCTCTCTTTCTGGCAGAAAGCACGCGTTGCTTGCGCTGCCTTTCTTCGTTCAGGCTCTTCTAGAAGTGTTGACAATTATAAGATATAATGGCTGAAATTGTCAAGAAAAGTCTTATCTTTCCCTTTCTCTCCACAATGTGTTGACAGTTTGTCCAAAAACCCTTGACAAAACACATTTCCCATCCTATACTTAGACCAATACAAGTGTCAACACTTCGCGAGGCATACAGGTTCTTTTCAGTGTTTATAGCCCTTCTAATTTTGTCATTGTTGACAGTTACTGGACAGAGACCTGCATCTTTGGGCTATACGACTGTTTTGTCGCGTCACAACTCGCGAAGAGTGCGCACGGTGTTCCTGTTGCGCGTCTGCAAACGGCGTCTTGATTTGAGGAACACATCGTCTTCCGAGAGGAGGTTGGTCATTTGCTCCAAACGCTGTTACTCTCACTCGGTTTTGGATTGATCACGGCGTCTGTGCTGGCTATCGCAGCCGTTGGGATCTCCTTGCAATTCGGTGTCACCAACTATCTCAACCTGGCATATGGTGATCTGCTGACCTTCGGTGTGTATACCGCCTTTGTTGCCAACCAGCGCTTCGGGCTGAGTATCTGGATTGGTCTACTGGTCGCCATCCTGCTGACCGGCCTGCTCGCCTGGCTCATCAATCTCCTCATTCTACGCCCATTTACCAATCGTGGAACCTCACGGGTTATGATGCTGGTAGTGACCGTTGGTGTCTCGTTGATTCTCCAGAATGTGCTCCTGGCGTTTTTCGGTACACAATTCCAGACATATGCCGTTGACACAGGAACGCCATTGCATCTGGGTCCGTTCCTGTTCACGCCGCTGCAACTTGGCATTCTCGGCCTGGCTGTAGGAACGATGTTGGCAATCCACTTTTTGCTCCACTCTACTCGCCTGGGCAAGGCGATGCGCGCTGTCTCAGACAGTCCGGATCTGGCGCGTATCTCAGGGATCAATACACGCCAGATTGTCAATGTCGTCTGGCTCATCGCTGGCGGGCTGGCAGGGTTGAGCGGCGTCGTTCTGGCGTTGAATGTGGTTACGTTCACGCCAACGCTTGGCTTTGTGCCATGGTTCTTGGAGGAATTGGCAGTCCATATGGCGCGATGCTTGGCGCGCTGGTGGTGGGGATCGCCACGGAAGTCAGTGCGGTTTTTCTTCCTTCAGAGTACAAAACCGCCATCGCGCTCGTCATTTTAATTCTCGTGTTGTTGCTTCGACCGCAAGGCATCTTTGCCCTACGCAGATACGCATAGGGGAGCAGAGCAGTTTCTCTGCACAAGGCGACAGAAAAGAACACCCAAAGGAGGGATAGGAATGCCGCCGTTCTTCTTCTACCTGCTGACATTAGCAACCTTTGCCGTCATTTATGGCGTCCTGGTGATCGGTTTAAACATCCACTGGGGATATACCGGTATCCTCGATTTCATGTATATCGCGTTTGTCGCGGTAGGTGGATACGTCACCGCGCAGCTCGGCCTGCCACCAGCGCAACCAGCCTTCGGTGAAACGTATCTTCTGGGGTTCAACTGGTCATTTTTCCCGGCGCTGCTTGGCGGCGGCCTGGCCGCAGTGCTACTAGCACTGGTGGTAGGGCTGCTTTCATTGCATCGCCTGCGCAACGACTACTTTTCCATCGTGACGGTCGCGATCAGCCTGATCCTGTGGACTGTTGCAGGCAACGCGAAGCTGCTTGTGAATGGCTGGGATGGCATTACGGGCGTGCCACAGCCTCTCGCTAATGTGCTCAATCTCGACCCCAACGGCTATGGCCTCTTCTATCTGGGTTTGTGCAGCGTGATCCTGATTCTGGTCTACCTTTTCGCGCAGCGTCTCTACTCCTCTCCCTTCGGCCGCGCGCTGCGCAGCGTACGCGAGGACGAGATAGTGGCGCAGGGACTGGGAAAAAACGTTTTTACCCTGCGCTTACGCGCGTTCGTGATCGGCGCCTTCATCGCGGGCATTGGCGGCGGACTCCTGGTGACCTACGTGGATGCGTTTAATCCCAGCGCCTGGACCTCACCAGAGACCTTTTTTCTCTGGGCCGCGCTCCTGCTTGGAGGAAGTGCGAACAATCGTGGAGCGATGCTCGGCGCGTTACTGGTGCCGGTCCTCTTTGCCGAAGCGACACGTTTCCTCCCCAACTTCTATTCACCGGAGTTCGTCAACGCCAGTCGCTACATTGTGGTTGGCATTTTACTGATCCTAGTTGTCCGTTTCCGTCCGCAGGGTCTCATTGCCGAACGCAAGCTGCGCATTCCAAAGCGCAAGCTGCTTCCACTTGCTGCTTCCATTGCAAGTCCAGGGAGCGTTGCTCCTGATCGCACTGAACCCAACGCTGTTTCTTCCTTGCTTTCCCTCGAACGCACATCATCTGAGAGTGAGGAGCTACACAATGGCAGGTGAAGCACCCATCGGCTCCTCGATAACGGGAGCGCAAACGCAGTATGCCGTTACTAATACCACGTCGGCGGCAACGACGTGCATCCTGGAGGTGCAGCATCTGGTGAAAACCTTTGGTGGCCTGCGGGCCGTGGATGATTGTTCTTTCACGGTTGCACGCGGAAGTATCGCCGGGCTCATCGGGCCGAACGGCGCGGGCAAGAGTACCGCGGCCAATCTCATCACTGGATTTCTGCGGGCAGATGCTGGTACCGTGCTTTTTGATGGCGCGAACATTGCTCGCCTACCCATTCACCGCATCGCGCAACGTGGCCTGACACGCACCTTCCAGATTGCGCGAGAACTGGAACGGATGACGGTGACCGAAAATCTGCTGGCCGCGCCTCATCACCAGCTTGGCGAGAGCTTCTGGCTGGGACTGCTCTCGACGCCTGCGGTGCGCCGGCAGGAGGAGGAGAACGTACAGCGCGCCCTGCGACTCCTACGCGATTTTGATTTATACGACTTGCGCGATGAGTATGCAGCGAATCTAAGCGGTGGCCAGCGACGCCTGCTGGAACTGGCGCGCGTCGTCATGACTCAGCCTACTTTGCTCTTACTGGATGAGCCATTTGCGGGTATCAACCCGGTCCTCTGTGCGCGACTCAGTGAGTCTATCGGAGCGCTCTGTCGCGATTTGGGCATCACCTTTCTCATCATTGAGCACAATCTGGCCATGGTCGAACGCCTGTGCAGTACAGTGATCGTGATGGCCCTCGGTCGCGTCATTGCCGAAGGCAGCATGGCCGAACTGCGCGAAAACCCGGCGGTCGTTGATGCCTATTTGGGAGAAGGATAAGAGAAAACGCATGTCTATCACCAATCACAACGCACACGGACCTGATGTCAAGCAGGAGCATCATCCGACACCAGTACTCGAGGTGCGCAATGTCACGGGTGGCTACGGCCACGCGCAAATCCTCAACGGTGTCTCTTTCAAATTAGAGCCAGGACAGATTGTTTCGATTGTTGGTCCCAATGGCGCCGGGAAAAGCACGCTGATGAAAGCGATCTTCGGATTGGTGCGGGTGACTGGTGGCCAGGTCGTTCTGGAGGGCAGAACGATTACGAATGTGCCACCCGAAACCCTGGTCAAGCAGGGCATGGGCTATGTGCCGCAGGTGAAGAATATCTTTCCGTCGCTCTCAGTGAGCGAGAATCTGGAAATGGGAGCGTATATTCGCAAAGACAACTACCAGCCGCGTCTTGAAGAAATCTTCCACTTGTTTCCCGATTTGCGCGAGAGCCGGCGCAAGCCAGCCGGGCTGTTGAGCGGAGGACAGCGCAACATGCTGGCCATGGCGCGTGCGCTGATGCTCAACACCCGCGTGCTTCTCCTGGATGAGCCGACTTCCGGGCTGGCTCCGCGCGTGACGCTCACCGTTTGGGAGCGTATCCAAGCCATTCGCGATTCCGGCGTGGCGGTGCTCATCGTTGAGCAAAACACGCGTATGGCGCTGGAACGGTCAGCATATGGCTATGTGCTCGTGACCGGGCGCAATCGCTTTGAAGGTCCCGGCTCCGAGCTTTTAGCCAGGAAGGAGGTGGCCCAACTCTATCTCGGACACGAAAGCTAGTGTCTCCACCAGTCCATGTCGGTCATTTATCTTGAGAAGCTACCCGTACAGTCTTTTTGTGAGGGCATTCGCTGCTGATTCTTGTGGAAGGAAGAAACGATCAGAGAAGGTCGGCCATTCTCTCAGTCGAGAATCAAGGACAACGAACGTCTGAGCATGCATCAGGAGGAAGCACATGTACCCATTTACAACATCGTCAACATCGTCAACATCGTCGACATCGTCCCGGAAACGCACGACACTGATCCTTTTTCTGCTGATTTCCTTGCTTCTGGCCGCGTGCGGTGGGAACAGCAATGGAAGTGGAAGCGCCACGCAGTCACCAATCAAGATCGGGCTTCTCTCCCCTCTCACCGGTCCTGAAGGCTTCATTGGCCAGGCCGGTATGAAAGGGGTGCAGGTGGCAGCCGATTACATTAATGCCAACGGTGGTATTCTCGGTCGCCAGATCGAGCTTATCTCCGCTGATACCGGTGGTGACGCGGTGGACGCTGTTCCCGCTTTGCGTAAGCTCATCAATATCGATCAGGTGAACCTGATTATCGGCCCGACTTCCATCGAGGCTCAGGCCGTTCTCCCGATTCTGCAACAGAGCAAAATCCCCGATATCATCTTTGGCGGCACAACCCAGCTCGACACGCTCGTGAGCAAGTACATCTGGCGCGCATATCCATCCGATAGTGAACTTGGTATCGCGATGGCACGCTATGCCATCGATAAAGGGTATACCAGGGCCGCCATCCTCTTTGCCAGCAATGAGTCGGCGCAAACGCTTGTGGCTCCCATTCAAGGTGCTTTCCAGAGACATGGAGGAACCATGGTTGCCAACATTAGCGTTGTTCCCGGCCAGTCTTCCTATCGTTCCGAAATCGAGCAGCTTTACGCAGCCCATCCGCAGGTGGTTTTCACCCAGGTAGACCCGCAAACGGGGGCAACGCTCTTTAGCGAGATCAAAGAGTTGAAAGGGCTGGGACTGCCCTTTATTGGCACAGACGCGACCGCGGGGTCGGACTTCGTGAAAGCCATTACGCCGCAAGTGGCAACGCAGATGCTCACCGCCCTGACAGGCAGTTCTCAGGGCGGGAGCGGAAGAACGCTATTTAGCCAATTGTATATGAAAAAGTACGGCACGGCCCCGGTGCAACTGGCAGATTACAGCTATGATGCTCTGATGCTGTTGGCGCTGGCGGCTGACGCCGCGGGTTCGACGAACGGAGACGCGGTTGGGGCCATGATGAAAACGATTGCCAACCCGCCAGGCATCATGGTCTCGGACTACGCGACGGCCTATCAGGATCTGAAAGCGGGGAAGAAAATCAACTATGAGGGGGCCAGTGGGCCGCTGGACTTCAACGACCATAACTATGTCTATGAGCCATTTGATGTGCTCCAGTTTGACGCCTCTGGTAATCCAAAGGTTGTCACAACCATTTCTGTTGACCAGATTCAAGGTTACTAAGAAGGAAAACACATGGGAACGTCTCTGCGAGAGACAGGCCTGGCCTGGTCCACGAGGCGTTCCTGCCAGCGATCCATGAAAGAAGAGGACAGAATCGTGGACGAAATCAGGTACATCGCCGCATCTCTCGTCGGTGCAGGCATCGACAGAGACGCTCTCAACGAAGCACTTCAGAGTAATCCGCATTTCATTGCCTGCGACGCGGGTACCACGGATGCCGGCCCGTTCTCGCTTGGATCTGGTCGTCCTGCCTTCGCAAGGGAGGCAGTGAAGGGCGACCTCACCCTTCTGCTGGACGCCGGCCGCCGGGCCGGAGTTCCCGTGTTGGTCGGCTCCGCCGGGACTGCCGGCCGCGACAATCAGGTGGACTGGGTGCTTGATATTGCAGATGAAATTGTGAAGGAGGCAGGGGCGAAATTGCGCACTGCGGTGATCTACGCTGAACAAGACAAGGACTTTTTAATCGAAAAGCTTCGGGAGGGCGGTATCAAGCCGCTTGATGCCGCACCACACCTGGACGAAGACAGGATCAGGCGCAGTTCGCGGATCGTTGGGATGATGGGTGCCGAACCGTTGCAGATGGCACTTGCCGAAGGCGTCGATTTTGTGCTTGCCGGTCGCTGTAGCGACACTGCTCTGTACGCTGCAATGCCTATCATGCATGGCTTCCCCGCAGGTCTGGCCTGGCACGCCGGAAAGGTGGTGGAATGTGGTACGATGGCCTGTGTTACGGCTGGAAAGGGTGTCATGCTTGTTCGTTTGCGGCACGACGACTTCATCGTCAGACCTTTCGGTCAGGGACTGCGTTGCACTCCTCAGAGCATTGCTGCACACAGCTTTTATGAAAATGTGGACCCTTTCCACTTCACGGAATGCTCTGGCACCATCGACATCACAGAGGCGACGTACGAAGCAATAGATTCGATCACTGTTCGCGTGGCCAACAGCCGCTTCCACCCAGCAGAGGCATACACGGTCAAACTGGAAGGCGCGGAACTTGTGGGCTACCAGACGATCATCATCGGTGGAATACGCGATCCCTTCTTACTTCGGCAACTCGACTCCTGGCTGGCAAAGGTGCGCGCCTATATTGAGGAGACTATTGCCAGGGTTCTGGATGATCGAGTGACGAGAGACGACTACCAGATCATGTTCCACGTCTATGGGCGTGACGGCGTGATGGGTCCCCTGGAACCCAACCATACAGAGGTCCTCAAAGAGGTGGGAATTGTGTTCGAGGTCACGGCTCCCACTCAGCAACTTTCCACCACGATCGCGGAACTCAGCCGGCAACCGCTCTTGCATTACCCGATCGCAGAATGGAGCGGCGCGACCACCAGCTTTGCATGCCTGCATAATCCCGCACACGTCGAGCGGGGGGCCGTTTACCGGTTCAATGTCAACCATGTCGTTCTCCCACGATCTCCGCAGGAAATGTTTCGTACGAAGTTTGTGGAGATCGGATAAACAGAACAAATGAGAAACAACCGAGGAGCATGCTCATGAAACTTGCAGATCTCGCGACCCTGATCCGCAGTAAGAATGCCGGACCGTTCTTCCTGACCTTTGACATCATGTTTGCTGACGAAGAACATTACCAACTCGTCAAAGCGTCGAGGCGTCTTGATGAGTATACCTTTGCCGAGCTCTATATGTGCCCGGTGGATTCTGTTCGCTTCTTTACCTGCGATAGTGCACTAGCAATCAAATTCTCTATCCCTCGCCCTATTATACAGGGTGATCTTGGAGATGGGGACCTCCATGGAGGACAACAGTTTGCCCCGCTGATGAGCATAGAAATCCCAGTCCCCGAGGGCTGGACCATCCGTCCTCAACGATAAGCAACTTCCCTGAGTTCTCAGCTCGTGTTTGATTCCCTTCACCAGGCCGATAAGAAAGAGACATGAAATCCTCTGCTTCAGGATAAATCTGTTACAATAGGAGGGTTACGGTCATTGCAGTATGAAGACTGAGTTCAGGTGGCATGACTCTCGTTTTATTGAGGACGCCGTAACGATTTCTCCTGCGTTTTACATCAGAGGAGCACAGACTATGGTGGTGAAATTGAGCTACGAACAACTGAGTGCCTTGCGTCGTATTGATAGTCCGACAATCTCTAATGCGATCGAAACCTTCCAGGTGCGCCCGCGTGTGGCAGGATATGTCGGCTACGATATCCGCTGTATCTTTCCTGAACTGCCGCCCAGTGTTGGGTATGCTGTCACCTGCACCGTCGATAGCACCACCGAAGGGCGCCAGGGCATCGGTTTCAACACATTGTACGAATTGCTGGCCGAGGCTCCCAAACCTGCTCTTGTGGTCATGCAAGATGTTGGCACCGACCGCTTGCACTCCTGTCATGCTGGCGAGATCATGTCAACTACCATGAAGCGGCTCGGGGCCATTGGTATTCTCACTGATGGCGGTTTGCGCGATGTGAAGGAAGTTCACGCCCTGGGCAGCTTTCAGTATTTTTGTGCCGGCCTGGTGGTTTCGCATGGCAATCCTGTGTGCGTGAGTGTTGGGACAGAGGTGACTATTTCAGGGATGCGCGTGCGTCCTGGTGATCTGCTGCACGGTGATAGCAATGGTCTTGTGCATATCCCCGATGAGTGTGCTCTTCAGGTAGCCGCAGCCGCTTATCGGGTATGGGAGCAGGAAGAAGAGACCTTACGCCGCATCGGTAGCCCGGAGTTTCTTCCCTTTTCTGGTCCTGAAGTCAAGCATTAAGAAGACTTGCGTTATGTTAGCTGGCAACAGTGCTATTCACCTGGAAACAACATATACTGAACAAAATAGTTGCATGAAAGAAATCTTGAGAGACAATGATACAACAACAAACAAGAAACCTGGAAACTCTACCAGCAATAAAGCCTCTTTTACGGGGCTGGTTTCATGCTGTGGCCGCGGCGTGTGCTGTTGCATTGACAGTAGTTTTGTGCTGGCTGAGCCGGGGGGATATACCGAAACTGATCTCAATGCTGCTCTTCGGCCTGAGTATGATCGAACTGTACACAATAAGCGCCATTTATCACATCGGTACATGGTCCGAGCCCCGGCGTCGTCTTTTACGCGCTCTCGATCACGCGAATATCTTCGTCCTGATCGCGGGCACCTATACCCCACTCTGCTTTAACATCCTGAGCGGCTGGCTGCGTATCACACTACTTGTCGTAATCTGGCTGCTGGCTGTACTTGGCGTCAGCCTTTCGATCTTCACATTAAAACTACCGCGCTGGGTAACTGCAAGTCTCTACATCAGCATGGGCTGGGTTGCGATTCTGGCACTGCCTGCTTTCCAGGCCATACTACACTGGACTGCAGTTGCTATGCTCACTCTCGGCGGCATCCTTTATACGATTGGCGCGGTGATCTATGCACAAAAGAGACCAGATCCCTTTCCTAAAGTGTTTGGTTTCCACGAAGTCTTCCACCTCTTCGTGATTGCAGGAGGAGTGGCGTTCGCTGCATGTGTTTGGATATGGGCGCTGCCATTTCCTAGGAAATAGCGGTACAGTTTCCTATGATACTCACACCTCTTACGCTTCTTCTCGCGCTTGCATTTTATCGATGGAATCCCTATGATTCAATGGAATAGTTGCGTTCGCATGTGTCCTGGTCCAAGCGAGGAGATGTCACCACTCTATGGCTTTATCGAACGACAACCCTCAGCAAGAAGACAAAACCCAACTCTCCCCTGGAGAGACCACAACTGACCCTCGTTTTCTGGCCGTTATGCAAGAAAGCGCGGATATTTTTTGCATTCTCACTCCCAGGGGCGAGGTGCAAGAAGTCTCCCCCAGTTGGCAAAACTTTACCGGGCAAGAGGAGAACGAGTATCGAGGGAGAGGCTGGCTGGAGGCCTTCCATCCTGCTGATCAGCCGCAGATCGAAGAAATGCTGATCCAAACGGTCGCCTCTGGGCGGAGCAGTGAACACACGTGCCAGATGCGCAGATATGATGAGAGCTACCGCCAGATGCGCTGGCGTCTGATCCCGGTACGCGAGCCTTCGGGGGCTATTTCTGAGCTTGTGGCCTCTGGCACCGATATCACGATGGAGGAACTGGCGAAGCAGATGAGTGAAGCACAGATGCAGCTCGCCGTGAAAGCGTCCGGTGTGGGCATGTGGGATTGGGATCTCATTACCAGGCAAATGGTGTACACGGATCAGATGGCGGTCTATCTTGGCCTCTCCCCTGATACTTCAGCGAGTGATGAACGGGTCAGGGCATGCTTGCACCCTGATGACCGTAAGCGAGTAGAGCGCATGCACCAACGTATCCTGGCTGAGAAGACAGAATATAGTACCGAGTACCGCACGATCTGGCCTGATGGGAGCATGCACTGGTTGCTAGCCAGAGGACGAGGTATCTATGATGCCCACGGCAAGCCGACCCATCTGTTGGGAGCCTGCATGGATATTACGGAGCTGAAACAGGCGGAAGAGGCCTTGCGGGAGAGTGAGGCCCGGTTTCGCCGGTTCGTGGACTCCAATATCATTGGGATCGCGCTGGTTGACCTGGAGGGAAACATTCGTGAGGCCAACGATGCCTTGCTCGAGCTTTTGGGGTATACCCGGGAAGACCTGATAGCGGGACGGATGCAGTGGACGACGATGACTCCTCCAGAATACCAGGCGCGAGATGTCCAGGCCGGAGAGGAAGAGTTGGCCACCGGCACTTTTATGCCGTTTGAAAAAGAGTATGTGGCGAAAGACGGCAAGCGCGTGCCGGTCCTGACCGGGGGAACACGTTTGCGCCAGGTAGGCTCCTCACCGCTGGCCATCACTTTCGTCTTAGATCTGACCGCCCGCAAAGAATTGGAACGGCAAAAAGACCTCTTTCTCGGCATGACTGGCCATGAGCTGAAAACACCACTGGCCGTGCTCAGAGGGACACTTCAATTGGGCCAACGGCGCCTGAAACGGATCACCACGACGGAGCATGTCTCCCCAGAGTGGAAGACGTTCGTCCAGGATCTCACGAAGGAGCTGGAGGATTCGGTGCGCCAGATTGATGTACAAACCCGGTTGATTAATGATCTGCTGGATGTTTCGCGCATCATGACCAATACATTGAAGCTGGAGCTGCGAAGGTGCGAGTTGGGGAGCATCGTGCGGGAAACCATCAAGGATTTGCGGATTATGGCACCTGAGCGCTCACTCCTGCTTGAAGTACCAGAACACCTCGCAGTCCATGTGCTGGCTGATCGGGATCGCATCAGCCAGGTCGTGTCCAACTATGTGACCAATGCGCTGCGCTATTCGAGTCCAGATCAACCAGTCCACATTGGGCTGACCACCAAGGAGGACGTTGCTCGTGTCTGGGTGCGAGACCAGGGACCAGGTCTCTCGGCAGAAGCTCAGAAGGACCTCTGGCAGCGCTTTCACCAGGTCAGGGAGGTGCCCGTACTCAGCGGTTCCGGGAAGGGGCTAGGTCTGGGCTTATATATCTGCCACATGCTTATCGCGCAACACCAGG
>WNFH01002121.1_pt1 | contig 13722 bp, 9 predicted proteins | sample 5400411 | NCBI WGS metagenome assembly WNFH01 (sample SAMN13153347, study PRJNA577476) | soil metagenome | isolation source: 200 cm saprolite under Douglas fir tree site 2 hole 3 | place: USA:California | collected 2015-04-18
CCCGCGATGCTCTGCGCAAGATCATTCGCAATTTTGCCGAGCCGCGCGTCGGGGTGGTTGCGGGCCGGCTCACCTACCGGCAGGACGGGGTCTCCCACGGCTATACCGAATCCCTCTACCTGCGCTACGAGGCCTGGCTCAAACGTCTGGAGAGTAATTTGTTTTCCTCGCTGGGAGCCGATGGATGTTTGTTTGCCATCCGCCGGGAGCTGTACTTCCCGCTATCCAGAGGCCGGGGCGACGATTTCGAGCTGCCCGTACAGATCCTGCTGCGGGGATACGGCTCCATACTCGAGCCCGAGGCGATCTCCTGCGAGGAGAGCAGCAAAAGCGTGGCGAAGGAGTTTCGGCGCCGCATTCGTTGTGTCGCCTGGGTGTCCGCCAGCGCTCTGATGCTGGCCCGGGAGGCATTCCACCGCCGCCGCTGGTTTGTTCTATTTCAGCTCATCTCCCACAAATTCCTGCGCTGGTTCACTTTGCTTTTGCTGCTCATCGCTTTGCTCACCAGCGCCATGCTGCAGGGGGTTTTCTACCAGACGGTTTTTGCGTTGCAGGTTGGGCTTTATTCGCTGGTGCTATTGACCTCGGTTCTGGACCGGCTACGGATCAGAATTCCGAAGCTGCTGCTCGCTCCTTATTATTTCTGTGCCATTCACCTGGCGGCCCTCGTGGGACTGGGTCAAGGTCTGAACTCGCCGGCTGAGATCCACACCTGGGAGAAGACGCGCTAAGCCCCGGGTCCGACAGCCGCAGGTAAAGCGTTTATCCCGGGGCCGGATTGCAGAAATGATCATCACACGTAGTCCTCTGCGCATCTCCCTCGGCGGTGGGGGTACAGACCTGCCGTCCTATTACCGCACGCAGGACTGTGGCTTCTTGATGGCCGCCGCCGTCGATAAATACGTTTACATCACCATTCACGAAACCTTCGAGCGTGAATTAATTCTCAAGTACTCCAAACTGGAGCGCGTCAGCCAGGTGGGACAGGTGCAGCACCCTATTGTGCGCGAGGCCCTGAAATCGGTTGGCATCTGTGAGCCGAATCTCGAGATCACAAGCATGGCTGACATACCGGCAGGCACCGGCCTGGGATCCTCCGGGAGCTTTACGACTGCTTTGCTGAAGGCGCTGCATGCTTATCAAAAAAATCTGGTGCATTCTTCTGAACTCGCCCACCAGGCCTGCGAAATCGAACTGAACCGCCTGGGAGAGCCCATCGGGAAACAGGACCAATACATCGCGGCCTACGGCGGCGTCACCTGCTTTCGCTTCCGGCCAGACGAAACCGTGGAGGCGTGGCCGCTGCGCCTTTCGACCGAAACCCTCCACAATCTCGAAGACAATCTGATGCTGTTCTTCACCGGATCGTCCCGATCGGCCTCCGCCATTCTGAAAGACCAGGATCAGAAGAGCAGAAATGGCAACCAGGAGATGATCGAGAACCTGAATTTCGTCAAGCAGCTCGCTTTTGAGACGCAACAGGCCCTCGAGTCCAGCGACTTGCGCCGCTTCGCGGAGCTGATGAATGTTCACTGGGAACGCAAGCGGAAGCGATCGAACGGCATCACCAGCGATCGGATTGACGAACTCTACCAACTGGCCCGGGCCAATGGCGCCCTGGGAGGGAAGCTCATCGGTGCCGGCGGCGGCGGGTTCCTCATGTTCTATACCGAGGACAAATCCCGGCTGCGGCACGCCATGATTGGGGCCGGCCTTCGCGAGATCCGCTTCCGTTTCGATTTTGAGGGCACCAAGGTCATCGCGCAATGAGGTTGCCGGTTGCGATTCTCGCGGGCGGGCTCGGTTCCCGGCTTCGGCCGCTCACCGAGACCATCCCCAAATGTCTGATCGAGGTGGCTGGGCGGCCCTTCATCATCCACCAGCTTGAGTTGCTGCGCCGCAAGGGTATCGAGCGGGCGGTGCTCTGCCTCGGCTATTTGGGGTCCATGGTCGAAGACCTGCTCGGCCGCGGAAACGGGCTGGGTGTTCAGCTTCAGTATGTATTTGACGGCTCGGTGCTCCTGGGTACGGGCGGCGCGCTGAGGAAGGCGCTGCCTCTGTTTGGCGACGCTTTCTTTGTGCTATACGGCGATTCCTATCTGGATGTCGACTACGCCGCGGTCCAGGCCCAGTTTGAAAGGAGCAACCGGCTTGGCCTGATGACCGTTTTTCGGAACCACAGGAAATGGGATGCCAGCAACGTGCTTTTTGCGAACGGCCAGATCATGCGCTACAGCAAAGATTCCCCTTCCCCCGAAATGCAGCATATCGATTACGGGCTCGGCATCCTTCGCAGCGAAGTCTTTTCCCGTCTGGAATCCCACCAGATGTGGGACCTGGCTGACATCTATGAAGACCTGGCAGAGCGAGGCCAGCTGGCCGCGTTTGAAGTGACTCGCCGGTTCTATGAAATCGGGTCTCCCCCGGGTTTGGAAGAAACCCGTTCCTATTTGTCTTCCCGGGGCAGGCCGGAATGTTGTTTTGCGCAGACCTACCTGTCCGAAGCACGCCAGATTATGGAGCAAATCGATACCGCAGAGATTGAGCATATTGCGGAGTTGCTGGTCGAGGTACGCGGGCAAGGCGGGCGCATCTTTTTTCTCGGGGTCGGCGGTGGCGCCGGCAATTGTTCCCATGCGGTCAATGATTTTCGCAAGCTTGCCGGAATCGAGTCTTACGCTCCAACCGATAACGTTTCCGAGCTGACGGCGCGCACCAACGACGAGGGTTGGGAAACCGTATTTGAAAGCTGGCTTCGCACCAGCCGCCTGCGGCCGCAGGACATGGTGTTCGTGTTTTCCGTGGGCGGAGGCGATTTGGAACACAACATCAGTCCCAATCTTGTGCGGGCTTTGCAATTCGCCCGAGAGGTAGGGGCCTGGATCGTAGGGGTCGTGGGGCGCGATGGAGGTTATACCGCCAAGGTCGCGGACGCCTGCGTCGTCATCCCCACCGTGAATCCGAACACAGTGACTCCCCACACCGAATCTTGCCAGGCCGTGGTCTGGCACTTGCTGGTGTCGCATCCCGCAATTAAGGGTATGCCGACCAAATGGGAGTCGGTGTCTAGCGATGTCGAAAGCCGTCTTTGTCGATCGTGACGGCGTCCTCAACCGTCCCCTCCTGCGGAACGGCAAGCTTCTCCCTCCTGCGAGCGCTGATGAGCTGGAACTGCTGCCGGGAGTTGCAGAAGCCTGCGCGGCCCTGCGCGCTGCTGGCTTCCTGCTGATTGTGGTCACCAACCAGCCGGACGTAGCTCGGGGAACTCAGAACCGCCAAACCGTTGCGGCTATCCATGCGGTCATCCGCGAAAAGGTGCCTCTGGACGATATCCGTGTCTGCTATCACGACGACGACGATGGCTGTGAATGCCGCAAGCCCAAGCCGGGACTATTGCTCCAGGCGGCAAAAGATTGGGACATAGACATCCGCTGCAGCTTTCTGGTGGGCGATCGCTGGAAAGACATCGCGGCTGCCCGGAACGCCGGTTGCCGTGCCGTGCAGGTGGAGAACGGTCAACCGGAAAAGGAAGACGCCTGGGCCTCTCCTGATTTGCGGGTCCGTTCTCTGAAGGAAGCGGCGGATTGGATATTGCGCATTGAGTCCCATCCTTAAAGGAGCACTGCAATGAAACTGGTTAGCGAACTGAAGGTGAAGATCTTTGCCGATGGCGCTGATTGCGGCCAAATGATCGAGATGTACAAAAATCCCTTGGTCAAGGGTTTTACCACCAATCCCACCCTGATGCGCAAGGCCGGCGTCACCGACTATTGCACTTTCGCCAGCAAGGTTCTCCGTGCCATCCCCGACCGGCCGGTGTCATTTGAAGTGTTTGCCGACGAGTTCGAGGAGATGGAGCGACAAGCCCGGGAGATCGCTTCCTGGGGAGAGAATGTCTACGTCAAGATTCCCGTCACCAATACGTCCGGGCAATCCTCGGCTCGCTCGGTGCGCAGCCTTAGTCGGACCGGTGTCCAACTCAACGTTACCGCATTGCTGACGCTGGAACAGGTCCGGGAAATGAGTGATTGCCTGGCCGGCGGCCGGTCCGCCTTTCTCTCAGTATTCGCCGGCCGCATCGCGGACACCGGACGCGATCCTATACCCATCATGACCGCCGCCGCGAAGTTGCTCGCTGAATCAAGCAATCTGCAACTGATCTGGGCAAGCCCCCGTGAACTGCTGAACATTTATCACGCGGACGAGGTGGGCTGCCACATCATCACGGTAACCAACGACATCCTGAAGAAACTCAATCTCATCAATAAGGACCTCACCGAATATTCGTTGGAGACGGTAAAGATGTTTTACGAGGACGCCCGCAGAGCGGGCTTCAGCCTGGACTTCGAGAGTTGCTTGACAGACCACCTGCCGGATGAGGCGAACTTGGAACCTGTGCCTTAGCGCTGCGCTCGAGACATTGCCAGCCACAGTTATCCGGCTCGTCGGCGCTTGCACCCGTCAACATAAGTTCGGCCCTGACAGGGCCCGGGAGCTTTCCCTGACTTTCCCGCGGCCCTCTCTTTTGCGTGCCGGCTTCATATTCTTTGCCTCAATTCCTTTCCCGTACTCACAAGGAGAAGTTGGATGAGAGATCCGTCCATGCTGACCAGTGAAACACTCACTTCGGAGACCCCTCATGAAATCGCTCTCCCAGAGATCTTGGAGCTGCACTCGTTCAAGCCCAGGGAGACGGAACGTTCCTGGGTGAGCTCGCGCGGCAAGCGCGTATTTGATCTGGCATTTACTGCGCTCATCCTTCCCTTGGCGATTCCTTTCTTCCTGGTGATTCCTCTCGCCATCGTCCTCGAGTCTCGAGGTCCTATTTTCTTTCAGCATCGCAGGCTGGGCTGGCAGGGAAACATATTCTGGATGTTCAAGTTCCGCACCATGGTGGATGGCGCAGACGGGATTCTCTCCAAACTGCTGGACAGCAATCCCGCAGCACGGCAGGAATTTGCCGACAACTACAAGCTCAAGAATGACCCGCGGATCACCAAGCTGGGCCGTTTCCTGCGCTGCTCGAGCCTGGACGAATTGCCGCAGATTCTTAATGTCCTTAGAGGCGAAATTAGCTGGGTCGGGCCTCGACCGATCATCGAATCGGAAATCGAGAAATACGGCCGTCACGCTGCTGCATTCTTGCGCACCAAGCCCGGGATCACGGGCCTGTGGCAGGCGAGTGGCAGATCCTATCTGTCGTACGACGAACGAGTCCGCCTCGACATGCAATATCTAGACCGAGCCTCGCTCTGGCTGGATCTCAAAATCATTCTGCGCACCGTGCTGGTGGTGCTCAACCGTACTGGCGCCATGTAGCGCATCCCCTTCAAAAGCAAATCAGCACCTGCCGTCTTGTCTCAACGAACCGGGGTAGACGGACGCAGGCGTTTTTCGCCCGTTATCCCCCTCAGCCCGCCTGCCCTAGCAGTTCCTCCTGCTCAAATCCCTCGAGCCACTTCAGGAATTACCGTTCCCCCTTTCCTGAGAATCCCGCGCTGCCAGTGTGTTCGTGCCGTCTCGATCAGCGATCACGATAAGGGATGCGTCTTGTCGGCCGGCAGGAGTAGTTCAGCTTGCCGCTGAGATCGAACGTCTTCGGCGAGCCGGACGTGGGGAGCACATTCTTTGCCTACGGCGTTCGGTCGGGTTAGTTGGATTGGGCGTGCCCTGGCACGGACTTGCGGGTGACTAGCACCCTCGCCAAAAGAACCGGCCGCCCGATCTGAATCCGAGCAGCCGGTCTTCAGGAGGTCGTAGGCGAGGGCTCTTGGCCCGGCGAACTCCGAGTACGACCTAGACAGGAAGAACTCTTTCGCTAGCACCGCCCAGTCCCGGTCGGGCATTTGCGCTGTGAGATTGTCCACGGCCACGCCCCCCTCCTGCGCCAGTGCTCCAAGTGCCAGCGGCATTTTTCTCTGCACTCTCTTGCCCTTTACACAATCGAAGTTACGTCACCGCACGCTGCCTAATACGATTGACTCCTTCTTAGGTCCGGAGTAGAGTGCTCCGCAAAGTAGACCTTCGGTGATGCAGGTAGGCCTCTATGCCCAAGTTCGTGATCGAACGCGAAATACCCGGAGCGGGAAATCTATCCGATGCCGAACTGCAGGCAATTTCCCGGAAGTCCGTAGACGTTCTCAAGGGAATGGGTCCGGAAATTCAGTGGCTGCACAGCTACGTTACGGGCGACAAAATTTATTGTGTGTATCTGGCTACAGACGAGGCGACCGTCCGGGAACACGCGAAGAGAGGAGGCTTCCCCGCGAATCGGGTCTCCGCGGTGCGTCGCCTCATTGATCCGACAACAGCGGAATAGGCTCCGGCCCATGCCTCGACGAGCGGACCGCCCGCCCCGTTCCAGCGCTATCCCCCCTCCTGCTTCGCGAGCCCGCCGCTCTCTGGGCAGCAGCTTCCGCGCCCTGTCTGCCTAGCTCGCCCGCTCTTGTGCCAAGTTGACCGCCTTGGGCTTGACGTTCTGGTTGATGCGGAACAGATTGTCCGGATCGTACTTCGACTTGATGGCTGCTAGGCGCTCGTAATTATCGCGATAAGTCGCCTTCACCCGATCTTCACCCTCGTCCATCATGAAGTTCACGTAGGCTCCTCCGGCTGAGTAGGAATGCAAAGCCTCCCAGTAATTGCTGGCCCATTCCACAAGACAGTCTTTTTTCGCCGGGTCCGGATCAATTCCAGCGATGACCTGTGCCCAAGTCGCGTCGCGGTAGCTCCACGCTGTCTCCTCCTTACCCACCCGGCTCGCGGCTCCATTGACCGGATACAGGTGCACAGTGGATAACATGGTCGGAATCTGCGGGGCGTACCGCATGTGGACGCCGATGGCGTCGTCACTCAGTTCATTGACGAAGTCAGCCTTCCAATACCACTGCATGCCTGGCGGATAGAGCGCATCAAACATACTCTGCAATGCCGGATGCGGAATCGGGCCAACCAGATCGAGGGTAGGTTTCAGTGAGTTGCGGATCGGCCTGAACGTTTCCTCCGCGCTATCATGCGGGCCCGCGAAGCACCAGACCACGCCACACATCTTTCTGTTATGAAGGTGTTCCGGAAAAGGTGGCCCGGGCGGCACGACCAGAAAAGCGAAAAAACCGTTTAGATCGTCGGGTGCGTCGACGATGAAATCCCGATACCACCCCATCACTTCAGGCGCACGCTCGAGTTCCCACAGCATCGGCCCGGCATAGTCGGTGTGGACACGATGAGCTTTAAACAGGAAGGAAGTGACGATCCCGAAGTTGCCACCGCCCCCGCGTATCGCCCAGAAGAGGTCTTCATTGCGGCGCGGATTGGCAGTGACAACGCTGCCATCGGCGAGAACGACATCGGCTGCCAGTAGGTTGTCGATCGTGAGCCAGCACTTACGGGTAAGATGTCCCAATCCGCCACCGAGGGTAAGTCCGCCAACACCGGTTGTGGACATGACTCCAGTCGGCACGGCGAGGCCGAAGGCATGCGTAGCGTGATCGACATCGCCCAAGGTGCAGCCTCCTCCCACTCTCACCGTCTGCGCTTCGGGATCGACGTGGGTGTAGCGAATCGGCGAGAGATCGATGACCAGCGCATCATCCCAGACGCCGAGCCCGCCTGCGTTGTGCCCCCCGCCCCGGACTGCAATGACAAGTCCGTTTTCGCGACCAAAGTTGACGGCCGAGATAACATCGGCGCCATCCGCGCAGCGGATAACCATACGTGGGTGCCTGTCGATCATGCCGTTGTAAACCTTGCGGGCGCTTTCATACTTTTCGCCATTCGGTTGGATCAACTCTCCCCTCAACTTGGTCCTGAACTGTTCTGTTACGGTCTGGTTGAACATGGTCGCCTCCGTGGAATCTCGTTAGTTCGGAGCCGATGAAGTGAGCCCGTTATACACGTCAGTAGTCGTGTCGTGCTAAGCGGGACGGCGAAAGAGGTGACTGACATGGCCTTCCGAGCACGCACCACTCAGCGCACTGCCCCAATTCTACTACCGCTTACGTGAGTAACTGGCGATAGATTCCGATTTTGTCCCTAAAGTCACGACCGCCGCTGCAAGTTCCGAGGCTTGTGCTGACGGATGTTCTGCCGGGGAAACGGGCTTCCCCGTAAACTAGTCGGCCCGGCATGTATGAGAGGGGTCCTGGCCGATTTTAGGGCTGAACGACGGTCGGCGACGGGAATCAAGACACAAAGATCAGTCAGCGTCGGAGGCCAGCGCGTCTTGGACAGCTTTCTCGACCGGCATCGCCCAGCCCTCCAACCACGCCGCTGAAGCTGCTGTATTGGTCAGCGCTAGCCTGGCTGGTTCGAGGCTTTTTTCAAGTTTGCTTTGCTCGGCAGGTGGAAGCGGCGCGCCCAACACTTGGCGAAGCGCTGCCGCCGTTCCCGCCAGCCGCAGCGAGCGCTCCGGCTTCGCCTGAGCAGCCGCGGAGCATGCCGAACACTCCAGCAGGCGGGCGATCCCGCGTTTGTGTCCCAAGTCCTGGAAGATCCTGATGCTTTCGCGGTACAGTGACTGCGATGCCGCGTAGTCCCTCTGGTCCCGAGCCAGGTTTCCCAAGTCGGCGAGCGAGGCCGCTATCCCCCAACGATCGCTAAGTTCCCGAAATATCGCCAGACTCTGCTCGTAGAGAGCGCGCGCACCAGCCGAGTCTCCCTGGCCGCACGCCACATCGCCTTGATAGTTGAGCGCCCAGGCCATCCCTGTACGGTCACCCAATTCTTTGAAGATGGAGAGGCACTCCGCATACAGGGAACGCGAGAGCGCATAGTCGCCCTGCAGCTTGACGATGTTCGCCAAGTTACTCAGGGAGCGAGCAACTGCTGCGCGGTCGCCTAATTCTCTCCACACTGCCAGGTTTTCTTCAGAGAGGGAGCGGGCAGCCGCGATGTTACCGCGGTCTCGTGCGTTCACCGCCAGCGCATTGAGCGCTATGGCGATGCCCCACTTATCCCTCGCCTCTCGAGCGATTTCCAAACTCTCCTGAAAAAGCGCGGAGGCGGAAGCGTAGTCGCCCTGCTCTCCGGCCAGCACGCCGGCAGCGAACAGCGACCTGGCTCGCGCGTTGGTTCGTGCTGCTGCTCCTTTGAGCTTGAGAAGTTTCGTCAGCCGGTCCCGTCCCTCGGTGAGATGCTCTTTCATCTCCCAAAAGCGAAAAAGAGCTGGTCCGAGGCGTAGCCCCCAGTCCGCGTTTTCAGTCTGTATCAGCCAATCGAGGGCGGCGCGAAAATTATCGTGTTCCCTCTCAAAGAGATCGAGCCATTCCGTCTGCACCGCGTCAGCGCCTGTTGACGCGCCCTCTTCCGCCAGTACGAGGTAGTATGCGGAGTGGGCGTGCTTTGTCGCGGCGGCTTCCCCACTTGCCGCCAGATGCTCCAGCCCGTACTCACGAATAGTTTCCAGCATCACCACGCGGGATTCCCCGGCCCCTGGCTCGACCTGCTGCAACAAGCTTTTGTCGACCAACGATGCGACCCCGTCGAGCACATCTAGCTCGAGATCTCTCTTCGTGTTGCACACGGCCTCCACTGCTTCCAGGGTGCATCCACTCACAAAAACGGAAAGCCTTCTGAAGAGCATTTGCTCGGCAGGGCTCAGAATGCCGTAACTCCAGTCGATCGCTCCGCGAAGAGTCTGCTGCCGAACGGGCAGATCCCTGGCACCGCCCGTCAACAACTGCAGGCGGCTTTCCAGGCGCGACAGCATGGCGGAGGGCGAGAGTAGTTTGATGCGAGCAGCGGCCAGCTCGATAGCGAGAGGCAGACCGTCCAAACGGGCACAGATTGTGGCCACCGCATGGGCATTGTCTTTGCCGAGATCAAAATCAGGCTTGACGGCTCGGGCGCGCTGGACGAACAGGGCCAGCGCTGAATACTGGGACACTACCTCAAGAGGGGGCAGAGATCTGGGATCTGGTACGGCGAGAGGCGGCACGGGAAATTCGTGTTCGCCGTAAACGTGCAGCGGAGCGCGACTGGTCACGAGGACCTTGAGCCTGGCGGAGCTGGTTAGTAGCTCCGCGATGATGGGTCCCGCGGCGACCAAGTGCTCGAAATTCTCGAGTAAAACAAGCATTGGCATATGTAACGAATTCTGCAAGTATTCTTTCAAGAGCTCGAGCGGCGGCTGAACCCCAGTTTGCCGCACACCCAAGGTCTGCGCGATGATGGGAGCAATTAGCTTGGGATCGTTAACCGGCGCCAAGGGAACGTGATACACGCCGCTCGGGAAATGATGGGCCACATCCTCGGCCGCCTGCAGCCCAAGGCGGGTTTTGCCAATACCCCCGGCACCGGTGAGAGTAACCAGGTGCACATCTGGACGGAGTAGAAGTTCTTTCACCGCGGCCAGCTCCCGATCGCGTCCAACGAACACAGTACGCTGGATCGGCAGATTGCTCGGACGAGTCTGCGGACCCCGAATCGGCGCCTCCGAGAGCCGGTCACGTATAGCCGCGAGGTCGCGCGCGAGGTCACGGGTCGAGGCATAGCGCTGCTCGGGATTCTTGGCCAGGCAACGCTCCACAACCCAACAAAGTGGAGCCGGGGCGTGGGGATTCAAGGAGCCGATGGGTTCTGGGTCGTCGCGGAGAATTGCTGCGAGTGTCTCGGCTTTAGTGCCCCTTTGAAACGCGGGTTTCCCGGTCGCCATCTCGTAGAGTACCGACCCGAAGCTAAACTGGTCTGAACGGAAGTCCACCGGCCGGCCCCTCGCCTGTTCAGGAGACATGTATTCAATGGTGCCCATGACCACGCCGGGGAGGGTTGGAGCGGCGGGCAGGGTGCGCGTATCAAAGACCTCCTCCATCGGCGGGGTGAGTTTGGCCAAGCCAAAATCGAGGATCTTGACGAATCCGTCCCGGGAGACCATCAGATTCTCTGGCTTCAGATCACGGTGAACTATGCCGGCTTCATGCGCCTTTGCCAGCCCGTCCGCAACCTGTGCCGCGACCTGAATCACCTTTTGCAATGGAACTAATCCCGACCGGAGCAAGTCGCGCAGCACCTCTCCCTGGACGAGCTCCATGGCGATGTAGCAGGTACTATTGACCTGCCCAAGTTCGTAAATGGTGATGATATTTGGGTGGTTCAGAGCCGATGCCGAACGGGCTTCCTGCTCGAAGCGCTCGACGCCTTGCATATCGGGGCACAGGTTACCAAGCAGGATCTTGATGGCCACCTCACGACCCAGGCGCGTATCCCGTGCACGATAGACTTCTCCCATCCCGCCTGCTCCGAGTGGGGAGAGAATCTCGTAGGCGCCGAATCGCGTGCCGGGTGAAAGCGTAACCGGATCGCCGCCCGATTGCAGTGTCTGAGGTGTCAGCCGCTCCTTCATCGTTCCCTCGTTACGGCATGGGGCTTGGTGCACACTTGCGTGGTGGGAACTCTCAGCTACGTTCGTCCCCTCCTGCTATTGTAGTGGCCATGAATCCGGGTAGCCCCCGATAATTATGCATCGATGATTCGGCATTGCCGAAGGAAGGATGTCTAAATGACGAGCGGCTGCCGCGGCTTCTCGCTGCTGCCCGACCCAAGCCTACGATACTTGGAAGGCAATAAAACATGTATTGGGAGGTGGTTAGCGGCTTTTCTTTGGTGGAGCAGATGAGCATGTCACTTGCAGGCAAGTTGTTGTCACTTGCAGACAAGTTTGCAGCCATTGCTTCAAAGTATCCTGTTTCATAAGCCAAAGCCCATGGGTAGTCAGGGGTTCCTGGCATGCGCCACCGCTGCTATCCGCTGGGCAGTTGATCGCAGCCCACACGGAGCTGGGCAGGGGGTTCGATATGAACTCTGTGAAGCGGTTTGCATTTTTGTCCATAGCGTTTGGGCTGGCGTTGAACAGCCTCGCGTTTTCGCAGTCATCCACCACTTCGTTGCGCGGCACGATAACCGATCCCAGCGGCAGCGTGGTGTCGGGCGCAACGGTCGTTCTAGCGAACACCGAATCCAAGACGGAACGGACGGCCACTACTGGAGTCCAAGGAGAGTACCAGTTCCTGTTTGTGCCTCCTGGAACCTACACGCTCACCGTCACTGCTAAAGGGTTTTCGCGTTATGAGCAGACTGGCTTGGAGTTGCTGGTGAATACTCCAGCCACTGCAAACGCACAGCTCAAAATAGGGCAGACCAGCGAAATTGTTACGGTGACCGCAGAAGCGCCCGCGTTGAACTTGGTGGACGCCTCGATTGGCAATCCTTTCAACGAAACCCAAGTTAAGCAGATTCCGCTGGAGGGCCGCAGCGTTCCGGAGTTACTGAGCTTGCAAGCGGGTGTCACCTATACGGGCAATCGTCCGGATCTTGATAAGCCTATCATCAAGGATCAGGACACGCGCAACGGGGCGGTGAACGGCGCGCGCAGCGACCAGAGCAACATAACCCTCGACGGCGTGGACGTGAACGACCAGTCCAACGGCTATGCCTTTACTTCCGTGCTGCCGACGACGCTCGATTCGGTTCAGGAATTCCGGGTGACCACGTCGAACTACAACGCCGACCAGGGGGAAGGCTCCGGAGCGCAGGTGTCGCTCGTCACCAAAAGCGGCACGAACAGTTTGCACGGGTCGCTCTACGAATACCATCGCAACACCATCACCAGCGCCAATGACTACTTCACCAAGACCGCAGAATTGAATAGTATTCCGGTTGAGCCGAATGTGCCCAACAAGTTGATCCGAAATGTCTTCGGCGTGGCGGTGGGAGGTCCGATTCAGAAAAACCGTTTGTTCTTCTTCGCCAACTACGAGGGAAAACGACGGCGGGAAGAGGAAAGCACGGTGCGTGTAATTCCGACTACTTCCCTCTGCGCGGGCAACATCAATTACCTGGACGCGAGCGGCAACCTCGTCACTATTGGAACTCCTCAATTACAGAGCCTCGATCCCTTGGGCATGGGGATCAATCCTGCCATCGAGAAAGCAGATCATACGGGGTATTTCGATAAGACATTCTGCACTGGCCAATTTGTGACCAACGACACCTCAGTGGGGGATGGCCTCAATTACTCCGGATTTCGTTTCCGCGCGCCCATCCGCGACGACAACAATATCTTCATCGCGAAGATCGATTACCATCTCACCGCGAACGGTAAGCACACCTTGTTCTGGCGCGGCGCCATGCAAAATGAATTCAATCCACAGGGCCCGTTTCTGCCGGGATCTCCACACGAATTCACCGTGACCGACCACAGCAAGGGGTTTGCTGTCGGATACACGGCGGTATTCAGCCCCACCCTGGTCAACACGCTGCACTGGGGATTCACCCGCCAGAGCACAGGCTTCCCGGGGAACCCGAACGTCAACAAGGAGTGGAACACCTTCTATGGCCTGGACCAGGGGATTGTCTACAGCCACGATGCGCAGATCCCGATCCACAACTTCCTCGATGATGTTTCCTGGACCAAAGGAAAGCACAGCCTTCAATTCGGCGGCAACATCGGCTTCGTCCGCGATCCTCGCGCCAGCTTGGAACATTCTTTCAGCCAGGGAAAGGGGGCCACGAACTGGATGTCGCCAACCGGGTTTGCCAACACCGCCACCCACGCGCCCGGTTCCCTCGACTGCCCTGCCGCTGGAGCACCAGGAGGAGGGAGCCCGCTTGATCCCTGCCATGCCATCGACCCCAGTACCGGCCAGCCATTTGCCGAGCCCGCGTCCACCTTTGCATACGATTACCCTGCGCTGGGCTTGATCGGCATGGTTTCGGATATCGTGGCCA
>WNFH01002123.1_pt1 | contig 13717 bp, 14 predicted proteins | sample 5400411 | NCBI WGS metagenome assembly WNFH01 (sample SAMN13153347, study PRJNA577476) | soil metagenome | isolation source: 200 cm saprolite under Douglas fir tree site 2 hole 3 | place: USA:California | collected 2015-04-18
AGCGCGAGGTCGAGGGGCAACTGCGTTTCGGACTCGAAGACGTCAATCTTCTGCTCGACGCCTTCCTCGAAAAGGTGAAAGGATTCGCGCGGCAAGTCGGGCGTGGGGCGATTGTGTTCGTCGAGCACGCTGACGAGGACGCTGACGAGATTGACGTTGACGCGAATGCGGCCGCGTTGCGGGGCGCCGTCCTGCACATCATCGGCTTCGGCGGCGGGTTCGCTTTTTGCCGCGCTCGCGCCCTTGGATTTCTGGGCCCAGGGAGGACGGTCGGGTTTGTCTTGCGCGAGGTTCGCATCGCCCGGGAGCGAATTGGCAGTGGGCAAGGCCGCGCAGAACAGGAATACAAGCAAGCGGGCAGGATAAAGGGTCGCGCGCATCGCTAGGTTATGATGCACGTTTCCGGCTCTGCGTATCCTGAGGTACGGGAGGAAGTTCGCCGTCGGCCCAGACGGCGCCGCCTTCGAAATATTCCTTCTTCCAAATCGGAACCGAGCGTTTGAGGGTATCGATGGCAAAGCGGCAGGCATCGAACGCCGCTGCCCTATGAGGCGCACTAACCGCGATGAACACGCTGGTCTCGCCGATTTCGAGGCGGCCGAGGCGGTGCGCGATGGCTACGCGGTCAATCGGGAAGTTGGCGTGAGCTTCGCCAGCAATCTCGCGCATTTTGGCCAGGGCCATCGATTCGTAGGCTTCGTAGTCCAAATACAGAGTACGGCGGCCATGAGATTGATTGCGCACGCAGCCATCGAAAGTGACGATGGCGCCGTCCGCGCTGGTACGGACATGGTGAATGAGCGCGTCCGCGTCGATGGGCTTGTGGACGAGCAAAATGAGATCGCCGCTGGTGGGAGTGGACATCGAGTTCGCGTCAGCCGCCACTTACCGGCGGAAGAAATGCGATTTCGTCGCCGGGATGCAGCGGCGTGCTCCATGCGGCGAATTCCTGATTGCGCGAAGCCAGCAGGGAGCTGCGGTAGCGCGCCAGCTCCGGCCGGCGCGCAACGAAGCTGGCGAAAAGCTCCTCGATGCGCGAACCGGGAGGCAGTTCGACCGATTCTTCCGCTCCGCCGGCGATTTCCTTGAGGCGGCCGAAGAAGAGAACCTTTACCTGGATGGACGGCGTTACGATGCTCACGGAGGAATTGTAACCCGCAGCGCGGCGGTCGGCTAGCGCGAGCGGCTGTGCCAGCGCTCAGCCATACCTTGGCTACAGGCTTACCCGTCTTGACCCCGCCGGGCGGAGTGCGTAGCGTCATTTGTAGCCAGCGCCGCAGGAAACGCTGGAAGCTGGCCCGAAATTGACGGAGAACGCATGAAAGTTGTGATTACCGGATCGAGCGGGCTGGTGGGCACCGCGCTGACGGATTCGCTGGTGCGCGATGGGCACACGGTGGTCCGGCTGGTGCGCTCCGGCGCGAAGAAGGAGGGCAGCAAAAGCAGCGGCGAGCAGCGCCAAAAGGAGAACGGAAGCTCTGGGCAGAAGAGCGATGGGGAAAGGATTGTCAACGTCGCGTGGAATCCGAATACGTGCGATCTGGAAGGCGAACCGTTCGGCACGGACCGGGAAAAAATTGAGGGCTCGGACGCGGTGGTCAATTTGGCGGGTGCACCGATCGCGGGCGAAAGCTGGAGCGAAGAACGCAAAGCGGTATTGCGGTCGAGCCGCGTGCACATTACGCGTGAGCTAGTTTGCGCACTGGAAAAGCTCGAGGATGGGCCGAAGGCGCTGGCCTCGGCCTCGGCGATTGGGTATTACGGAAATCGCGGCGACGAAGTGTTGACTGAGGAGAGCAAGCCGGGCGACGACTTTCTGGCGCGCTTGGCGCAGGAGTGGGAAGCGGAAGCGGTGAAGGCGGAGGCGCTGGGGATGCGAGTGGCGCGGTTGCGCTTTGGGATTATTTTGGCGAAGCACGGCGGGGCGTTGCCACAGATGATGCGGCCGTTCAAGTTTGGCGTTGGCGGAAGAATAGGTTCGGGGCAACAGTGGATGTCGTGGATTACGCTGCAGGACACAGTTATGGTGATTCGCAAAGTGCTGGAAAATAGGGCGGTCAGCGGCGCGGTGAATGTGGTCGCTCCGCAGCCGGTGCGCAATGCGGATTTTGCGCAAACGCTGGGACGCGCGATGCACCGGCCGGCGATCCTGCCGACTCCGGCGTTTGCGCTGAAGTTTGCGCTCGGCGAAATGGCGGAAGCGCTGCTGCTGGCGAGCCAGCGGGTGGCGCCCTCACGACTAGAACAGCTTGGGCATCGCTTTTCGCAGCGCGAGTTGTGTTCGGCGCTGGCCAGCGTGCTCGCGGAGCGATAGCTGTCCGCGCGACTATATCTGGATGGTGCCTTCAAAAACTTTTACTGCCGCGCCACTGACGCGGGGCACCAGCTTTTTGCCGTTTTGCGTTACTTCCACTTCGATGTGGCTGGGCCGGCCCATTTCTTCGCCTTGCAGGATGCTGAGCGTGTGGGCGGGAGAAAGCCTCCCATGCTTGACAAGATACGCGCCTAGAGCGCCGGCCGCGGAACCGGTCGCGGCATCTTCGTAAAGCTCCCAGGGAAGCATCCCGCGCGAGAAAGCTTTGCCGTTATCGCCACATGCGAAGCAGTACGCCATGGTGCCGTTCTTCCCAAGCAGCTTGCGCAACCGGACCATGTTCATGACGATTTTCGCTAGTGCGGCGCGGTTGCGCAGCGGGACCATCAGATTGAAAATGCCGGTGGAGACATATTCGGATTCGAGCTTGGGATCGAAATCTTTTGGCGACAAACCGAGTGCCGACGCGAGCGCTTTCTTGTTGAGCTTTGCCGGACGGAACGCGGCGTCCTTTTGCGTCATGGTAACGCGCTGCGGCCGGCCATCCTTGAAACGGATTTCGACGGGAAGAACTCCCGCGCCGGTTTGCTGTAGGACGTGCACGCCGCCTTCCTGGGCGGGCACGACGCCCAGCTCCGCCAGCAAGAACCATGTGCCGATGACCGGATGGCCCGCGAGCTTCAGCTCTTCGCGGGTGGTGAAAATGCGCAGGCGCGCCAGCGCTTGATCTTCGGTGGGCTTTTGAACGAAGACGGTTTCGGAAAGATTCATCTCGCGCGCGACGGCGAGCATAGCGTCATCAGAAAGGCCATCGCCATCAGTAATGACCGCGAGCGGATTGCCTTCGAAGCGCGTGGTGGTGAACACGTCAAGGGCGTAGAAGCGGCGTTCCATGGGGATTTGTCTTCGACGCGAGCGAATTGCTGGGCGACTCAGATGCGCTCGGGCAGGGCGACGGTCCTTTCGTTAACGATATTACCCGTATTCAGGGTGGATTTGGGTTCGATTAGGACGATGTGGGCTTCCTCGTCGGCAGCGGGGCAATGTTCGACGCCCTTTGGGACGATCACGAACTCGCCTTCGCGAACGATGGCTTCGTGGTCGCGGAATTTCATGCGCAGCGTGCCTTTGACGACGAGAAATAATTCGTCTTCGACGTCGTGGTGATGCCAGATGAACTCGCCCTTAAGCTTGACGGCTTTGACCTGCATGTCGTTGATTTCGCCAATGACCCGCGGATTGGTGTAATCAGAGAAGCGGCTGAACTTTTCTTTCAGGTTGATCGTTTCCATCGCGTACCCTCGAATTGGCTACAGACCCTGCACAACGTCGGTTACAGCGGCGAGAACGCGGCGCGTGATTTCCGACTTGGACGTTTCTGAATACACGCGCAGAAGGTTCTCGGTACCGGAAGCGCGCACCATCACCCAGCCAATTTCACCGAGATAGACTTTGATGCCGTCCATGTCTTCGCGGCGGCTGACCGGCCAGTCGAGCAACTTCTTCAGCTTGCCGTCGGAAAAATGCGCGATCGCTTTTTCTTTTTGGCCGGGCTTCACATCGAGATCAACGCGGCCGTAATGGTATTCGCCAAATTCCGCGTGGAGCGCTCCAACCAGCTCGCCGAGCGATTTGCCATGCCAGGCCATCAGCTCAGCCAGTAGCAGCGCAGACACCGTTGCGTCGCGCTCGGGAAGATAGAGGCTGGTGCCGATTCCGCCGCTTTCCTCGCCGCCAATCAAAATATTTTGTTCCAGCATCAACTCGCAAATGTATTTGAAGCCGATGGGGACTTCGTGCAGCTTGCGGTCGAACTTTGCAGCGAGCCTGTCGATCAATTTTGTGACTGAAAATGTCTTGGCAATGTCGCCAGGGAGGCTGCGCGTGCCGGCCAGATGCCAAACCAGCAGCGCAAAGATTTGGTGCGGAGTGATGAACGAACCGTCGCGATCGATGGCGCCGATGCGGTCGCCATCGCCATCGGCGCAAAAGGCAACATCGTATTCTCCGACACGGACTGCTTGGCGGGCGGCTTCAATATGCGGCTCGATGGGCTCGGGATGAATTCCCGCGAAGCGCGGGTCGCGCGTTCCGCGGGTCTCGTCACAGGCGACGCCGTTGCGGGTGAATAGTTCGCGCAACAGTCCTGCGGCGGAGCCGTGCATAGGATCGCAGAGGAAGCGAAACTTTGAGTCGCGGAGGCGCCGCCAATCGATCAATTGTTCTATGGTTTCAAGATAGGGGGCGCGCGGTTCGAGCGGCTGAATTAAATCCTTCCGCGGCGGAAGCGGCGGGACGCCATCACGCAGGACTTTCTCAAGCTCGCTTTCAATTTGCGCGACGATCGATGGCAGGGCGCTGCTTCCATAGCTGGCTTTGTACTTGATGCCGTTCCAACGGTACGGATTGTGGCTGGCGGTGATGACGATGCCGCCGGCTGCTTTGCGCTGGCGAACCAGCAGCGAAATCGCGGGCGTTGGGCAAGGCTTGTCGGCCAGCCAGACGGGAGTGCCAGTGGCGCTAACGGCATCGGCAACCGCAGCGGCAATGGTGTCTGATGCGAAGCGGTGGTCGTAACCGATAAGCACGCCCTTGCGCGCATCTTCGCCGCGTACTACGTAGCGCGCGATGGCGTGCGCTACGATTCGCGCATTGGCGAACGTGAAATCTTCGGCGATGATGCCGCGCCAGCCGTCGGTGCCGAAGCGAATCGAGTGCATGGGCTTTGAGTATACGCGAAGCGCGAGATTCGCAGACAGGCCGGATTGGCCCGCTTAAAGCAAATCTTTACGGTGATTTTCTTCCAGCCATTTCACCACTTTTCCGACGTCCTGAGCGCGCTCGCGCGGGCAAATCAGCAGGGCGTCGGGGGTTTCCACCACGACGAGATCGTTGACTCCGACGGCGGCCACGAATTTCGAAGCGCTCCAGAAAAGATTGCCGCTGGCGTCCAGCGAGTATCCGTCGCGCGGCAAGATATTATCGCCGGGATGTTTCGCGAGCAGTTCGTAGACGGCGGCCCAGGAGCCGATGTCGCTCCAGCCGACTTCCGCGGGAATGACGAAGACGGAAGGCGCGCCGGGCTGGCGGGTTGCCGGCTCGAGAATCGAATAATCCACCGAGATGTTTTGGAGCTTGGGATAGATGGCGCGAAGTTTTCGCTCATAGCTGCTCTTCCCAATGCTCCCCCCGAGCGATTCCAGCGCCGCGAAGGTTTTCGGCAGATGCCGGTCGAGATTTTGGAGAAAGGTGGACGCGCGCCAGAAAAACATTCCGGCGTTCCAATGATAGTCGCCTGAACCGGCATACACTTTCGCGACGGCAAGCGCCGGCTTTTCGGTGAAGCGGCGCACGGCGTAAACGGGAAAGCCCTTGGAATCGAGGGCTTCGCCCATGCGCTCGATATAGCCGAAACCCGTTTCCGGGCGCGTTGGCGGAATGCCGAGGACGACCATGCGGCCCTTGCGGCGAGCGACTTCCAATGCGGCGCGCACGATGATGCGATAGCGCTCGGGATTAGCGACGTAATGATCGGCAGGGAGAACGGCCAGCAGCGCGTCTCCGCGCGCGGCGTGGTGGACGTGCAGCGCGGCCAACGCAATCGCGGCGGCGGTGTTGCGCCCCACAGGCTCGGTCAGGACGCGTTTGCGCGCGGCGGCCGGCAACTGTTTTTTCACCGCGGAAGCTTGCTCGCTGTTCGTGACCGTCCAGATGCGCTCAGCAGGAATGAGTGGGCGCAGCCGCGCGACCGTCTGCTCCAACATGGTTTGCTTGCCGACGATATTGAGCAACTGCTTGGGCGTTCGCGTACGGCTGCGCGGCCAGAAGCGCGTGCCGCGGCCGCCAGCCAGGATTACCGCGTGCACTGTCAGGGCTTCCGTTGCCATGCGTCTCTTGTACTAAGCAAAAACCGTTTGAGCAAGCTGGGTTTCGGGAATGGCGGCTTGGCGGAGTTCGGCACAAAGACGCGGCAGATCCGGGACGTACGTGCGAATTACAGAGGTGCTTTGTTCCGGCTGCAGAGAAAACTTTCCGAGCGATGCGGGGATGAACCAGCATTGGCCGCGTTGGTACGCCAGCGGCGCTCCCTGCCAATGAATGTGGCCAGTTCCATCAAGGATCACCCAAAGTTCGAAATTTTCGTTGATTGATTCAGCCTGGACTGTGGCACGAAATTCCCAGCGCTCCACAGCGAAATAGGAACACGCCACCAGCAAGGTCTTGTGAATGCGCTCGCCGGGCAATTGCAGCGGCGCCACTTTCGCCGGAGCCGCAGCGCCGAACTTCATTACTTCGAGCGCCTTTTCGATATGCATTTCGCGGGGTTTACCGTTGGCGTCGAGTCGGCCGTAATCGTAAACGCGGTAAGTCAGGTCCGAATATTCCTGGACCTCGCACAAAATCATGTGCGGCCCGATGGTGTGCGGCACTCCTGCGGCGACAAAGAAAGTGTCTCCAGCACTTACGGGATGCGATTGGAAGACGTCTTCCAGACTGTCCTCCTTCATCGCGTCAAGGAACTTTTTCTTGTCTATCCCCTGCCTCAGACCCAACAACAAGTTCGCACTCGGCTCAGAGGAAACCGCGTGCCACATTTCGGTTTTCCCTTTGCCGCCGGCAGCTTGTTCGTGAGCAGCGGCATAGGCGTCGTCCGGATGCACCTGGATGGAGAGTTTGTCCTGCGGAAAAATAAATTTCACAAGGATGGGGAAGTCCTTGCAGGAGACCAGCCGCGTGCCGCGCCACTCCGCGGGCATTGCACTCCACGCTTCGCCCAACGTTTTTCCTTGGAACGGTCCGGAAGCGATTTTGCAGTTAACGCCTGTAAGCCAGGCTTCGCCGAGCGGCTCGGCTAGATTGGTTTTTTCTGGATACATGGGCGCAAGGGAGCGCGATCCCCAGAGGCGTGGGCTGAAGATTGGCTCGATGCGTATTGGCTCGGGTCGCACGGAATCGAGGGACGAATCAGGCGGCCGCTTCGGCGCGGCTAAAGAAGCGTTCGAGGCGGCGCAAGCCTTCCTCGATGCGCTCGATGGAAGTCGCATACGACAGTCGCAAATATCCGGGAGCGCCAAAGGCGTCGCCGGGGACAAGCGCGACGCGCGCTTTGTCGAGCAGCAACTTGGCCAGTTCGGTGGTGTTCTTGGCCAGCGCACTGCCGGCCGTGCCGTTCGCAAGATGCGCCGCAACGTTGGGGAACGCGTAGAACGCGCCGCCCGGGTCCTCGCAAGTCACACCGGGAATTGCGCGCAAGCCGTCAACGATGCGGCGGCGGCGCCTGGCGTATTCCGCGAGCATCGCCGGAACGGAATCCATCGAGCCGCGCATGGCTTCCAGCGCCGCATACTGCGCGATGGAAGTGGGATTCGAAGTCGATTGGCTCTGCAACTTCACCGTAGCTTGCACCAACGCTTCGGGCGCGAGCGTGTAGCCGATGCGCCAGCCGGTCATGGCAAAGGTCTTCGACATCGAACCGATGATGATGACGTGTTCTTTCGAGTCCGCAACGCTGGCAATGGAATACGGCTTGTGCGAATCGTACGTGAAGTGCGAATAGCACTCGTCGCTCATCAGCCACACTCTATGTTTCTTGCAGACGGCGAGAATTCGCTCGTACTCATCGGGAGGGACGACGCCACCCGTGGGGTTGTTCGGCGAGCTCAAAATGACCATGCGCGTCTTGGGGCCGATGGCTTTCTCGATCACGCTCGCTTTCACGCTGAAGCCGTCTTCCGGCCGCGTCTCCACGTGAACTGGCGTGCCGCCCGCGTATTTCACGATGTCCGGATAGCTCACCCAATAGGGCGCGGGAACAATGACTTGATCGCCCTGCTGCACCAGTACGCTAACCACGTTGAAGATGGAATGTTTGCCGCCGACGTTTACGACGCATTCCTTGGGTTCGTAATTCGATTTCAATTCGCGTTTGTGCCAAGCGCAGATGGCTTCGCGCAGCGGCATGATGCCGCCGGTGGCAGTGTACTTCGTGAAGTTCTGCTCGATGGCGCGAATCGCGGCTTTCTTGATGTGGTCAGGTGTCGGAAAGTCCGGCTCGCCGGGGCCGAAGTCGGCGATATCCACCCCTTTGGCCTTCAGCTTTTCGGCTTCCGCGATGACCGCCGCGGTCGGCGAGATTTGGATGCGATTGATGCGTTCAGTCAGTTGCACGCGCTCTCCTCTTGTTGTTGGCGCCAGCAACTCGCTGGCGTGCGTTAGTCCAATTCTTCACGAAACTTTTGCTCGCAGCCGTTCCTCCACCACCGGAGGCACCAATCCCTGCAGCGGGCCGCCGAGCTGCGCGATCTCTCGCACGAGCTTCGAGCTCAAGTAACTATACGTTTCGCCGGGCAGCATGAATACGGTTTCCAGGCGCGGCTCGAGTTTGCGATTCATCAGCGCCATTTGCAATTCGTACTCATAATCGGAAATGGCGCGAATGCCGCGCAGGATCACCCCGGCGTGGCGCTTGCGCGCATAGTCAACGAGCAGCCCGTCGAAGACTTCGACTTCGACGCCGGACCATTGCCGGGTTACTTCGCGCAACATCTCCACACGCTCAGCCACCGAAAATAGCGGCGCCTTTTCCGCGTTACGCAATACCGCCACAATCAGGGAATCAAACATCTTTTCGCCGCGCTCGATCAGGTCGAGGTGGCCGTTGGTCACCGGATCAAACGAACCCGGATAGATGGCTATGGACGTTTTCATGCAAGCCGCACGGTGTTTGTATTCTAACCCAGGCTTTCCAAGCCGCTGGCAGCAAACTTTTTTCGACCAATTTGGCCGCTTGCGATGGCCGGGCTGAAGCCCGACTCCTACAGCGTCGGTGCAGGGCCTCTGCGAAACTGTTTTGCGTTGCCCTGGGGTTATGCCAGTATGCGGGCCTGCGCCGCCGGAGCGAATTGCAGCGGCAACGTCTTAGGAGGTCGGCTGGAATGGGCAATGGTCATTGGATACAGCGGGTGTGTGTCGTTGGGTTTGCGGTGCTGCTGTGCGCTGCCGGAGCGAGTGCGCAAGAGCAGCCCAGGCTCAATCTGATGCCATGGCCTGCCAACCTGCAAACTGGCAGCGGCAGCTTGCGCATTGACTCCTCTTTTTCTGTCGCGCTGACCGGGCACACGGAAGCACGACTGGATCGTGCGGCGCAACGCTTTCTCCGGCAGCTATCGCGACAAACGGCAATTCCGCTTTCCGGCAGGGCGTCCGCCAAGCCGACGCTGAGCGTGCACACAGACCACGCCAGCAAAGAGGTCCAGGAGCTCGGCGAAGATGAGTCCTACGCGCTCTCGATTACCGCCGATGGCGCGCAGATCGAAGCGCCAACGCCGCTGGGCGCCATGCATGGGTTGCAGACGTTTTTGCAATTAGTGGAAGTTTCGCCGGACGGCTTCGCCGCTCCGGCAGTCACTATTCAAGACAAGCCGCGCTTTCCCTGGCGCGGCCTGATGATCGACGTCGCTCGCCACTTTATCCCGCTCGATGTTCTCAAACGCAATTTGGATGGCATGGAAGCGGTGAAGATGAACGTTTTCCATTGGCATCTTTCGGAGAATCAAGGCTTCCGCGTCGAGAGCAAGAAATTTCCGAAGCTGCAGACTATGGGCTCAGACGGGCTGTACTACACGCAGGACGAAATTCGTGACCTGATAGCATACGCGCACGACCGCGGAATTCGCGTTGTGCCGGAGTTCGACATGCCCGGCCACAGCACGGCCTGGTTTGTTGGCCACCCTGAGCTGGCGAGCGGACCCGGGCCCTACGAGATTGAGCGCAAGTGGGGTGTGTTCGACCCCGCGATGGATCCTACCAACGAGAAGACTTATAAGTTCCTAGATGAGTTTGTCGGAGAGATGACCAAACTCTTCCCCGACCATTATTTCCACATTGGCGGGGACGAAGTGAACGGCAAGCAGTGGGACGCCAATCCGAAAATCCAGGAATTCAAGAAATCGCACAATCTCGAAACCAATGAGGCGCTACAAGCGTACTTCAGTGAACGCATCCAGAAGATCGTCACCAAGCACGGCAAAGCCGTGGTCGGCTGGGACGAGGTTTTCATTCCCGGCGTGCCGAAGGACATCGTGATTCAGTCCTGGCGCGGACAAGAATCGCTGGCAAGAGCGGCAGCGCTGGGCTATCACGGCATTCTTTCCAATGGCTACTATCTCGATCTGGGCTGGCCGGCGGCGCGGCATTACGTGGGCGACCCGATGAGCGGCCCGGCGGCAAGCCTCACACCCGAGCAACAACAGTTGATTCTGGGCGGCGAATCCTGCATGTGGGCCGAGTATGTGAATGCGGAAAACATCGATTCGCGCATCTGGCCGCGCAACGTTGCTATCGCCGAGCGCTTGTGGTCGCCGCAAAACGTGACAGATGTTGCTTCCATGTACGCGCGGCTGCACGCGGTCAGCACCCAGCTTGAATGGCTTGGGCTAACGCATCGAACGTATTACCCGCAGATGCTGCGGCGCATTGCCGGACCCGGCGCCAACCCGGAGCAACTGACAGCGCTGCGCACCTTAGCGGACGCGGTTGAGCCGGTAAAGGACTACACGCGGGGGGCCACTGCGCCAGCTGAGGCGACCAGTGCAACTCCGCTGAATCGGGTGGTCGATGCGGTCCCGCTGGAAAGCGACGTGGCGCGGCGCTTCGCCGAGCAAGTGGATCGACTTGCCTCTTCGTCTTGCCGCGATGCCGACGCGGCGGCACAATTGCGTGCGCAATTGTCCGCATGGCGCGACAACGATGCCCGGCTGCAGCCGCTCGCCCAGCGCTCATTCCTGGTGAAGGAGGTCGCTGCAACTTCACAGGACCTATCGGCCGTGGCAGCAATCGGCTTGGCGGCGCTGGACTTCGCTGCTAAAGGCGGAGCCGCGCCGGATGACTGGAAAGCGCAGCAACTTACGGTTATCGAGCAGGTCCAGAAACCCAAGGCGCAGCTTCTACTCATGCCTGCGCCGGCGATACAGAAGCTGGTGGAAGCCGTGGCCGCGGGCGGAAGCTGCGCCGCGCCGAAGTAGTCGGTGCCGCCCAAAACAGCCCGCCGAGCAATAAGCCCGATCGCGGACAAAAGAGCCCCTAGGACAGCTTGCCGTCATCGCATTGCGACCTCCGCCGTTCGAATAGCCTAGCACGCTGGCATTCTGCAGAGTCCCCGTTCGACCCGCGATAATTGCCATTCAATGTCGTTTTCGCCCCATTCAATGAAAATCGATGGCCAATTACGACCAAAAAAGTCTTAATCTAAGCTGAAGCAAACAGGGGGTTTGCCGGGTTTACCACTGTTCAGCAGGTTTGACTTTTCGGTGTTTTTGGGTTATGTTGTATTTGCGACTAAATCAGTCGTATATGGATTTGATCAGCTGGCTTCGAGGCGGGAAGCCCAACGATGTTTAAGCTGTCCAAAAAAGCAGACTACGGCTTGATTGCTGTCAAGCATCTCGCGACGCACCGCGACGTCCATGCTTGCAGCGCCAATGAGATTTCCGAGGAATACGGGATTTCCACGACGCTGATGGCCAAAGTGCTGCAAAAGCTGGCGCGACACGGCGTGGTGGCCGCAAAGCACGGCTCTAGCGGCGGCTATCAGCTGGCCAAGGATCCCGGACAAATCAGCGCGTTGGACGTGATTTCCGCGATTGATGGCCCGGTGCTGATCACCTCTTGCGTAACCAGCCACGGGAATTGCGACGCCACGGATCGCTGCTCGGTGCGCGAACCGCTGCGCCGGGTAAACGAAAGCATTCTGCAGGTGCTCAGTGCGGTAACGATTTCTCAGATGAGCGAAGAGCCGCAGGAGCCGGCGCTCGTCGAGTTGCGGACTTAGGAGACAAGACATGGCTGTTAAGCTGCCGATTTACATGGACAATCACGCGACCACGCCAGTGGACCCTCGCGTAGTCGAGGCAATGCTGCCGTATTTCACCGAGAAATTCGGGAACGCCGCGAGCCGCAACCATTCCTTCGGCTGGGCCGGCGAGGAAGCGGTGGAAAATGCTCGCGCGCAAGTGGCCTCGCTGATCGGCGCTACGCCGAAGGAGATCATTTTTACGAGCGGCGCCACCGAGTCCGACAACCTGATGATTAAGGGCGTCGCGGAAATGTACCGCGAGAAGGGCAACCACATCATTACGCAGGCCATTGAGCACAAAGCGGTGCTCGACACCTGCAAGCGCCTGGAAAAATACGGCTACGAAGTGACGTACTTGCCGGTGCAGCGCGATGGGCGGGTTGACCCCGAAGACGTGCGCAAGGCAATTACGCCAAAGACGATTTTAATCACCATCATGTACGCCAACAACGAGATTGGCATCATCAACCCCATGACGGAAATCGGCAAGATCGCCAAGGAGCACGGCATCATCTTTGCGGTCGATGGCGTGCAAGCCGTCGGCAAGATTCCGGTGGACGTGCAGAAGGACAACATCGATTTGCTGTCCATTTCTGCGCACAAGATTTATGGACCGAAGGGTGTGGGCGCTCTCTACGTTCGCCGGCGCAACCCGCGCGTGCAGCTTTCCGCCATCATTGATGGCGGCGGCCACGAGCGCGGCATGCGTTCCGGCACGCTGAACGTGACCGGCATCATCGGGCTCGGCAAAGCCTGCGAACTCGCACAGCAGGAGATGCCCGAAGAATCGAAGAGGCTTCGTGCTTTGCGCGATCGCTTGAAGGCGGGCCTGGAGGCCAAGCTGGATGAGGTCTACATCAATGGTTCCCTGGAGCACCGCCTACCCAACAATCTCAACATGAGCTTCGCTTACGTGGAAGGCGAATCGCTCTTGATGGGCATAAACGATGTAGCGGTTTCAAGCGGTTCCGCGTGTACTTCGGCAACCCTGGAACCCAGTTATGTACTCAAAGCTTTAGGCGTGGGCGAAGACCTGGCGCACACCTCCATCCGTTTCGGGCTGGGCCGCTTCAACACCGAAGAAGAGGTCGATTACGTCACGGACAAGATGGTTCAGGTGGTCACCAAGCTCCGCGAGCTTTCGCCGCTCTATGAGATGGCTAAGGAAGGCATAGACATCTCCAAGATGAAGTGGCAAACGGCCTAAGAAATTTACGGATGAAAAGGACACCAAATGGCTATTGAAGGAACAATTCGGATTCACCGCTCCATCGGAGGCACCGGGGCCGCGTTTCGCGTCTCTTTTGTGCCTTACGATACGGACGGCGAGAGCACCGCGGCAGTACGGTCGTTTCATGAAGTTCAGCAAGTGCGTGCATTTCTGAAGAGCCTGGGAGTGAACACGCAGATTTCGGCGGATGCTTTGCGGCAGTTGGCCGCCGGGCGTTCCGCGTCGATTCCTAGCGTTTCGCTGGAAGAAGAGGACGTCAAGGATGCGGGCTTGGTCAGCACCAACCTTGCGAAAGCCAAGGCTAGTTAAGGATTAAGGA